>Ga0209697_10002659_pt1 | contig 25363 bp, 21 predicted proteins | sample AliMusrvi5mmetaG_FD_184115 | JGI IMG/M metagenome (GOLD analysis project Ga0209697, IMG submission 184115) | Freshwater lake bacterial and archeal communities from Alinen Mustajarvi, Finland, to study Microbial Dark Matter (Phase II) - Alinen... | ecosystem: Environmental > Aquatic > Freshwater...
TCGGTACTCTTGACAATCTTTTGGTACTCTCCACAAGATGAAGCAATTAGCAATACGCCGATTGCAAAATAAGTTCTCATTTTCTGAATCATGCTGCAAAGATAAGTTTTTTCTCCATTTATAGAATAAGAATCAACACTTTTGGTTGCTTATGAATGCTTAAAACCTGTTAAAAATATGCAAAAACCAAATTGTCGGATGTATGATTTTCAGACTTGTTGGAACCCAAAATAATTTTTAGATTTGCAGGCTCTCAAAAATATTTTGCAATACTACATAAAGTTTACTACCGTGGATATATTTGAAAAAATTAAAACTGACAAAGGAAACCTTGGTCAGTACCAGAAAGAGGCCCATGGCTATTTTTCCTTTCCCAAACTGGAAGGGGAGATTGGACCGAGAATGAAATTTCGTGGGAGAGAGGTCCTTAACTGGAGTTTAAACAACTATTGCGGGTTGGCCAACCATCCGGAAGTTCGTCAGGCAGATGCCGAAGCGACGGCCCAATATGGCCTCGCCTATCCCATGGGAGCAAGGATGATGTCGGGTCAAACCAGTAAACACGAAGAGCTCGAAAAACAACTTGCTGCTTTCGAAAGCAAGGAGGATGCCTTCCTGCTCAATTACGGCTACCAGGGAATGATCTCCATCATTGATGCGATCTGCGGCCGGAACGATGTAATCGTATACGATGCCGAGGCCCACGCCTGCATCCTGGACGGAGTCAGGTTGCACATCGGCAAAAGATTCGTTTTCCAGCACAACGACATGGATAGTCTACGCAAACAGCTTGGTCACGCCACCAGTCTCGTGCAAAAAACCGGCGGTGGAATTCTGGTAATTACCGAAGGAGTATTCGGAATGGCCGGCGACCTCGGACAACTCGACAAAATTGCAGAACTGAAAAGTGAATTCAGTTTCCGCCTGCTGGTAGACGATGCGCATGGTTTTGGAACCATGGGACCATCGGGAGCCGGAGTGGGTGAACATTTTGGGGTACAGGATTCCATCGACATGTATTTTGGCACCTTTGCCAAATCGATGGCTGGAATCGGTGCCTTCATCGCAGCCAAGGAGGAAGTTTGTGATTTCCTCCGCTACAACATGCGTTCCCAGACCTTTGCCAAATCACTTCCGATTGCCATGGTCATCGGTTTGTTGAAAAGGCTGGAGTTGATCAAGACACAACCCGATATCCGCAAAAATTTGTGGACCGTGGTAGAGGCACTTCAAAAAGGGCTGAAGGCTGAGAACTTCGACCTTGGTGTCACCAATTCGCCTGTGACCCCCGTTTACCTTTCTGGAAGTGTACCGGAAGGGACCAATGTCATCATGGATCTGAGGGAAAACTACAACATCTTCTGTTCCATCGTGATCTATCCGGTCATTCCTAAGGGTCAGCTATTGCTGCGCCTTATCCCAACCTCTTCCCATACGCTGGAAGATGTGGAATACACCATCAAGGCTTTCTCTGAAGTTCGTAAAAAACTGGAAGCAGGAAAATACGTTGCCTCAAAGATTGCTCAGGTTTCCTAATCCCAAATTTAATCATATAATAAAAGGGTATCCGTTTGCGATACCCTTTTATTTTTTACCTCCTTCATCCGACAACTGTGGCCGAATATTCGGTTAAAATTATTTCACCTTTTCGATCCAGATATTCCTAAACTGAATTTTGGAGCCTTCTGCCTGCAAACCGATGTTGCCTTTGGTCATCGAGCATTTGACTGCCGTGTTCTGCAGCAACCCGTTGACGGAAACCTCGACCGTACTGCCCTTGCAGACGATGTCATAGCTGTTCCATTCACCGGCTTTTTTCTCGTTGGTCGGATGCAATTTGACGGCGATCGGCTTTACCTTTTCCGTTCCTATATAAATACTGTCTCCAACGGTAGCTCTTTCGCCGGCAGCATTCACAATAAAATCACCCGCATTCAAGTTTTTGAGCTGACATTGGTAGTGTAAGGGCCAAAGCTGATCAGGACCATTGGTATGAACAAAGATGCCGCTGTTGGTTGGTTTCTCAGGATAACACCACTCCACGTGCAGGTGGTAATTGGAATAAACCTTCTTCGTTCTCAAATAACCCATCGGAACACCCACCGTTTCGATGACGCCATCTTTGACGTAAAAGTATTTTTCAGGCGTAACTTTGGGATCGTTAACGAAAATCGTCCACCCTTTTAGATTTTTACCATTGAAAAGGGATTCTTTCTTCTGGGCATAACCGAATGCCGTCAGAAACACAAACAGGACCACCAATATTTTTTTCATAAACCAAATTTTATTTGCCCTAAAAGTATAAAATATATTGTTTGGCATTCCCAGGTAGTAGGGTTTATATTTTCGCGAAAGCCTGCTCCAGATCGGCAATCAGATCGGCTTTGTCTTCGCAACCGATGGAAACCCTGATCAGCGAATCACTGATTCCTGCCTCTGCCCGCTCCTTGGCTGTAATGGACGAATGGGTCATCAGCGCAGGATGCTCGATCAGCGATTCCACGCCACCCAAACTTTCAGCCAGGGTGAACAAATCGAGGCTTTCCAGAAAGTCAACCGCCTCCTTCTCGCCACCATTTATTTCAAAGGAGATCATCCCTCCGAAACCTGTTGCCTGTCGCAGTCCGATTTCATATTGTGGATGACTCTTCAGTCCGGGGTAATAGACCCTGGCTACTTTGGGATGTCCTTCCAGCCAGGTGGCAATAGCCAGGGCATTCGACTGGTGTTTCTCCATCCTCATCGACAAGGTCTTTAATCCGCGAAGAACCAGATAGCAATCAAAAGGAGAAGGAACCACACCCAGTGCATTCTGTGAAAATTTTAATTTTTCGTACAGCGCCTTATCATTTAACATAATTGCTCCCCCAATAACGTCACTGTGTCCGGCAATGTATTTGGTGATGCTGTGTACGACAATGTCGGCTCCCAGTTCGGAAGGGTTCTGGAAGTAGGGCGAAAGAAAGGTATTGTCGACCACGACCAGTAAGTTGTGTTTATGAGCCAGTTCAGAGATGGCCTTGATATCGCAGACCCTTAACAATGGATTGGTGGGCGATTCCAGCCAGATCAGCTTGGTTTCCGGACGAATGGCCGCTTCCACGGAAGCAATCTCTGTGGCATCCACCAAACTAACCTGCAAACTGAATTTTTCTTCCCACTGGTGAAACAATCTTTTGGTACCGCCATAGAGGTCGTCAAAACCAATCACGTGGTCTCCCGGCTTCAAAAGCGCAAACAGCAGGGTTGCCTCAGCGGCCAGACCCGATGCAAAACCCAGTCCGTAAGTTGTTTTTTCAAGGGAGGCATACCGCTGCTCGAGTGCGAAACGTGTGGGATTCTGGCTTCGTGAATACTGGAAAAATCCAGGATTCTTCACCTCTTTCCTCGCATAGGTAGAAGAGAGGTAAATGGGTGCTACCACCTCGTTTTTGCTTCCTTCCAGGAATTCGGCCATTTCACCTACGTGAATGGCACGGGTATCGAATGAAAAATCTTTATGAGCCATGAGGAGAAGTTATGAGTGATGAGATATGAGATATAAGTGATGAGATATACGATATGAGATATAAGATATAAGATATGAGATATAAGATGGATTAGTGTTTTTCGGAGAGGTAGCGCTCGGCATCGATCGCTGCCTTGCAACCGGAACCGGCAGCCGTAACGGCTTGCTTGTAATCGGGGTCCATCACGTCACCACACGCAAATACGCCGGGAATATTGGTCAGGGAGCTGCTTCCAATGGTTTTGATGTAGCCCACTTCATCGGTTTCGATCTGTGGCTTGAAAATTCCCGAGTTGGGAACGTGCCCGATCGCAAGAAAGAACCCGTCAATTGGGACATTCACCTCTTCTTCACCGGCTTCCCCGCTGTTTTTCATGAGCACGACACCTTCTACGACCCCTTGTCCCGTCAAACCTTTGGTCTGATGCTTCCACAATATTTCGATGTTTGCAGCCCGGAAGACCCTGTCCTGCATCACTTTGGATGCTCGTAGCTGGTCACGCCGTACGATCAGGTAAACTTTGCGGCACAAGCCGGCGAGGTAGATCGCCTCTTCACAGGCGGTATCCCCCCCTCCTACTACGGCGACATCTTTACCCCTGTAGAAAAATCCATCACAGGTGGCACAGGCTGAGACACCCGAGCCGGCATATTTTTTCTCATCAGGCAGTCCGAGGTACTGGGCTTCGGCTCCTGTTGCGATAATAATGGTATCGGCCTCGATCACATTGATCCCGTCGATGGTTACCTTGTGACTTTCTCCACCGAATTCAACCGCGGTAGCTAATCCCCAGCGCACATCGGTTCCGAAACGGATGGCTTGTTCCTTAAGGTCCTCCATCATTTCAGGTCCCGTCACCCCTTTCGGATAACCCGGAAAGTTCTCTACCTCAGTGGTGGTGGTGAGCTGACCTCCCGGCTGGAGTCCTTCGTACATCACCGGATTCAGATTGGCTCTCGAAGCATAGATGGCAGCAGTGAATCCTGCGGGTCCAGATCCGATGATCAGGCATTTTACTTTTTCAACCGACTTGGGTTGTTGGGCGGAAGCACCTTTGGGGCTCTCCGTATTCAAGGTTTTAAACATTTCCATGTCAATAAATATTTGGCTCAAAAATAGTCTAAATGGATTACTACAGCAATAGTTGCTAGTGTAAATTATTTAATTATTTAAAAACGAAAGAATATTTTGGAATCCGGAAAACAGAAGCTATTTTTGCCAGTGCTTTCCAATCCAAGGAGGAAAGCGGTACAAGTTCGGGGTGTAGCGCAGCCTGGTAGCGTATCCGTCTGGGGGGCGGGGGGTCGCAAGTTCAAATCTTGTCACCCCGACAATTGAGAATCAAAGGGTTAGATAGAAATATCTGACCTTTTTTTTTTGTATCAGTGCCATTTTTGAACCTTTTTCGACAGATCTGTACAACATCTCTCCCATACAATTGAAAAATTGAGTCAAGAAAGGGATCTGTCCCTACCTGAAGACCGGACTAGCGTTCATCTCAGTAATTACATAAGTCTTCTCCCCTCCTCCCAGTGAGTATGAACTTGGAATCTCAATCAATCCTGAATCGGGTTTAACGCTAAACCGTTTCTTAATGGGCTGCAAGGCAATTAACTACTACAAATTTGAGATACCTGATTATATGTATTTCATTCATCAGAGTTTGATATATCAATATTTTGAATCACAAGGCAGGTAAATGGCCCAGTGATTCCAACCGGCTAGAAGGAATTATGCAAATCATTACGATGGCTTTTAGATATAAAATTTTGTCCACGTAATGACCCGCCTTTTACCATTGCAAAATTCAGTAAAGGATTTCCTTTGTAAGGCTCTTCCAGGGAATTGTTCCTTTGATAAAGTGAAACAGATAAAAATCACTTAGGTCACTATTAGGCTTAACTTTACAACACATCCGAAAAGCACGACTTGACCACAATTTTCCATACTCCGTGGATTACATCCGTAAACCACTAAGCTAAACCATAATATAAAACCGTCGTTTAATGAAATTCAACCAGCAGGAATATTTCCAAATAATAACAGAAGCCTCACACGATGCGATCATCATCATAGACGATAAAGGCGAAATAACTTTTTGGAACCGTTCTGCGGAGAAAATCCTGGGATACCCAAGGAACGAAATAGTAGGCAGAAATTTGCATACTATGATGGTTCCCAAGTCCTTTCACAAATCCCATGAAGCTGGATTTAGTGAATTTATCAGAACCGGAAAAGGCAATGTAGTGAATCAAACAGTAGAAGTGGAGGCAATCCACAAAGAAGGACGGATTATTCATGTGGAGTTGTCCATTTCGGGACTGAAGCAAGGTGGAAATTGGCATGCGCTGGGAATTTTAAGAGACATCACCGAAAGGAAGGAAAAAGAAGCGATGTTGCTTGAGAGCGAATCCCGGTTCAGACTGATGGCAGACTCGACTCCGGTAATGATATGGTCAACAGGGACTGATGCCTTTTATGATTACTTCAACAAATCTTGGCTCTCTTTCACGGGCAAAACACTTGAAAAGGAACTCGGAAATGGCTGGGCAGATGGGGTTCATCCGGATGATAAGGAAAGATGTTTTGAAATATATACTAATTCATTACGCGACAGGAGTGTCTTCAGAATGGAATACAGGCGGAAGAACGCCGATGACACCTATCACTGGTTACTAGACATTGGAGCACCACGATTGACTGATAATGGAATGTATATGGGTTTTATTGGTTCGTGCGTTGATATATCCGGTCGAATAGAGAAAGAACTGAAAATCAATAGTCAAAATGAAGAGATGGCAAAAAGTGCCGCAGAATTAATTATTGCAAACAAAGAACTGCTCTTTCAAAATGATGAAAAAGCAAAGCGTGCTGCAGAACTACTCATCGCCAATAAAGAACTACTCTTCCAAAACGAAGAGAAAGAAAAGCGTGCCGCTGAACTTGTCATCGCAAACAAATTGAATCATTCCAACGAACTGATCGCCTTTGAGCGGGATCGCCTTCAGAAAATTGCCAGTCTGGTACCCGGAGTTGTATACCAGTTCCGGATGCGACCAGATGGCAGCCTCTGTTTCCCCTATGCCAGTGACGCCATTGAAGCGTTGTTTCAGGTCACTCCTGAAGAGGTTCGTGAAGATGGATCAAAAGCATTTGCAATTATTCACCCCGACGACCGTGATAAATTTGATCACTCTATCCTGCAATCAGCTAAAGATTTATCTCCCCAACAAGTAAACTTCAGGGTAAAGTATAATGACGGTTCTATCCACCACCTATTTGGCAACTCTCTACCTCATCTTGAGGCCGACGGGTCCGTTTTATGGTATGGATTCATCACCGATATCACCGAGCAAAAGGAAAAAGAACAGAAAATAGGTATTCAGAATATCGAACTTCAAAAACTCATTGCCAAACAAAATAAATTATTTTCAATCATTGCCCACGATTTACGAAGTCCGTTTAATGGTTTGCTTGGATTAACTGAACTGATGTCGGATGAGACAGAGGATATCTCATTGGAAAAAATGAGAACATTCTCAAGTGCGCTGAATAAATCAGCGCATCATACTTTTGACCTGCTGGAAAATCTCCTTACGTGGTGTCGAAGCGAAAGGGGACTTCTTGAATGTAGGCCTCAATCCTTTGCTTTATGCAAGACCATCCAGGAAAGCACTGTTGTCCTGGGGGAACAAGCGCAGAACAAGTCTATTGAAATAAAATTAGATATTGATGTGGATATGTCGATCTTTGCCGATCTATTTATGTTCCAGACCATCGTCCGCAACTTAACTTCCAATGCGATCAAATTCACTAAAAATGGGGGGAACATCGAAATCTCTGCATTACTTATTGATCATTTTATCCAAATCTCGATTAAAGATACGGGAATAGGAATGAGCGAAGAAATCCTGAACAACCTCTTTCGGATCGATGCCGATACCAAACGACCAGGTACAGCCGGAGAATTAAGCACCGGACTCGGACTCTTGCTTTGCAGGGATTTTGTGGTTCAGATGGGCGGAGAAATTTCCATAGAAAGCCGAGTAAACGAAGGATCCACCTTCCGTTTTACATTGCCTGCCAACTGAAAAATGCTCATTTGTAATAACCACGACTTAATCTGACCGTTAGGGATTCGACCGCTAACAGCTTCGTTTATTCGAGAGCATGGGTCGAGCCTCCAAGTATCTGGTCCCCGACAATCGAATATGGGGCCTTCAACAAAACTCCTCCACCCCTATTTCCTCTCTGACGATAAGGAAATCGACCCCTCCTGAGACTTCTTTTCCAGTCAACACTCAATTGTTAAACTTCGGTATGGTACGAAAATCAAGTCAGCCACATAGGGAAGGAAGATCGTGGCTGACTTTTTTACTGAAATAATCCCGTGTTTTGTGAACGGGCGTTGTACCAAGGTCTAATATCCCTATGACAACCATGCATCATTTTAAAAAATTACTCAAAAATTTATTCAATTAACGTTGGAAATACCTATTATTTTTATAATTTTATATGGATTAATACATTTTGATTAGCTTGGGGTGAGTAAGTCCTGCATTTCAATTTTCCCTCCTTTAATTTCTCTGCAGACGTGTTCAGACATATGGTGACGGTTTCTGTTTCCCCTGGAAAGTTATTTCTACTACAATGAAATATTCAAATTTACCAAAAGAGGAGGTTGTTGCTGAACTAAAAGAGCTGCAGCATGAGTTCGGCTACCTGAAATCCTTGAAAGATATTGACGACGAAAGACTTCATCAGCTTCAAAAAGAGTTGGAGGAAGCTATTAAGCTGATTGCATTTCAGAATGAGGAACGGGGAAAACGGGCGGCCGAACTGATCGTTGCCAATTTGGAACTTGCCTTCCAAAACGAGGAAAAGGCCAAACGGGCCGAGGAGTTGATCATTGCCAACATTGAACTGGCTTTTCAAAACAAGGAAAAAGCCAAACGGGAGGCGGAACTGGTCATAGCCAACAAGGAACTGGTCTACCAAAATGCAGAGAAAGCCAAACGTGCAGCGGAACTGGTCATCGCCAACAAAGAATTGGCTTTACAAAATGAAGAAAAGGCCAGGCGGGCATCCGAGCTAATTGCTGCCAATGAGCGTGCGTCAGATTTTGAAAGTAAATTCAGGCAGATATCCGAAAATATAGATGAAGTTTTTTGGCTACGGTCGGACAGTGCCATCATTTATGTAAGTCCTTCCTTTGAAAGGATTTGGGGAGTACCCTGTCAGGAAGTTTATGAACGTCCCCACCTGTTTGTTGAAAACATTCATCCGGAAGACCGGCCGACTGTGGAAGAAATATTTTATGCCAATGAATTCAAGGACCACGGTCAATTTAATTATGAATTCAGAATATTGAGAAGTGAGAACCGTATCATTTGGGTCAATGCAAAAACCTATCCGTTGCTGGATGAGTCAGGAAACATTGTTAAACGTGTAGGCATTGTGACGGATGTGACCGAAAAGCGATTGGGATATCAGGAGTTAATCAAGGCCAAGGAGCAGGCTGAGAAGAGCGACAAATTGAAATCGGCATTCCTGGCCAATATGAGCCACGAGATTCGCACCCCCATGAATGGAATACTGGGCTTTTCCGAATTACTTAAGGAAGAGGATTTAACCCCCGAACAACAACAATCCTTCATTGATATCATCGAGAAGAGCAGCAGGCGATTGCTCAATACTGTCAACGAAATTGTTGACATCTCCAAGATAGAGGCCGGTTTGGTCGAACTTAATTTTTCAATCCAGAATATTGGCTCTCTGATGGATTTCATTTACGATTTTTATCATACCAATGCCGAAGCCAGCGGACTAAAGCTTTTGTATAGAAATAGTTACACCTCAGAAAGTCTGAACATTCGCACCGACCACGAAAAACTCTTTGCGGTATTGTCAAATATCATAAAGAACAGCTTAAAATTCACGAAGACAGGGTCGATCGAATATGGCTGTCAGAAAAAGGGCGATTTTCTTGAGTTTTTTGTCAAAGATACGGGCATAGGAATTCCAAAGGAGAGACAGGAAGCCATCTTTGAACGGTTCATTCAGGCGGATATTTCCGACAAGGATGCTTTCCAGGGATCTGGATTGGGATTGTCAATCTCAAAAGCCTATGTTGAGTTGTTTGGGGGCAAAATCTGGCTGGAAAGCATTCCAGGCGAAGGTTCAACCTTTTACTTTACCATACCAATGGAAGAACCGCAACCACCAAGTAGGATGAAGAATCCTGAATCCATTGGCATGGATCGATTCAAAGACCTTAAAATATTAATTGTGGAAGATGATGAATTTTCAGGGCTACTCATCTGCAAAGTGGTGGAATCATTCGGCCGGGAGCTGATCAGGGCAAATACGGGAGTAGAAGCAATACAGGTTTGCCATCTTCATCCCGATATCGATTTGATTTTGATGGACATTCAAATGCCTGAAATGGGAGGGTATGAGGCGACAAGACAAATCCGTCAGTTCAACAAGCAGGTGGTCATTATCGCACAAACGGCTTTTGGATTGACCGGAGACAGGGCAAAAGCAATCGAAGCAGGCTGCAACGATTATATTTCGAAACCTTATCAAAGGGGAGATATTGAAGAGTTGATAGTCAAATATTTCAATAAATAATTAAGGCTGTTTAAATTCTTATCGCTACTAACTATAAGAAAACCGTCAAGTCTGTTTTCAGTGCTTAAATTTGTTAGAAGCCTTTGATCGTATGCGGGCGGACCTCCAGGTACCTGGTATCCGTCATCGTGGCAGGGTCATTCAAAACAGGCCCATTACCCTTATGTCTCACATTAGATTAAAAGGAGCGAACCTGCCACTGGATGGAGATTAGTATGATATTTCCCAATTTTAATCCAATATCAATTCCCTGCCATGTTAACTATACTTCCTTAACTTAGGCTTACATTAATTCTCAACTATTCGAACAATTATGAGAATAGTTAATTAATTTTGCCAAAAGAAAACAAAAGACAAGAATTTTCGTATCCAAATACAAATGCTCTGAATAATTTATCTGCATTTCGGATTTTATATAATTTTAAATTGTATGTTGTTCATTAGAATATTGTTGGCAAGTTTTATACTTGTCAGCGTCAATACCGGATCTAAAACCGACTGGAAACTTAGAAGGGAATCGGCAGGAGTAAAAATTTATACCCGAAACGTGGAAGGCTCACCCTTTGAAGAGTTCAAGGGAGTGGTAACCATCCCCAACACCACCCTGACCTCTGTACTTGATGTCATTATGGATGTGCAGCACTACCCCGTCAATTTTCCAAACTGCGGCAGTGCCCAGGTGCTGGTGCAAAAAAGCAAATACGACGACATCCATTACATCACCATCAAGGCCCCCTGGCCGGTGACCGACCGGGATGCCATCTACGAAGCCACCACCACATTTTCCCAAAACGGCAGGCACGCCCACGTGAAATTGATTCCGCACGGAGATTACAAGGAGGAGGACAAGAACTTTATCCGGGTTCACAACGGATCCGGCTTCTGGGATCTGGAAGAGGTTGCGGCCAACACGATAGAGGTAGTTTACCAGTTTCACGCTGATCCTGCAGGAGAAATTCCTGCCTGGTTGGCCAATTCGGTGATTGTTTCCAATCCGCTCAGGACACTCGAAAGCTTGAGAAGTCTGGCCAAGCGAAATTGAATGCTGCACTTTATCCGGTAATTTTCATTGGGTAGATTTTTCTTACGGAAGCTGAATTTTTTGTAGAAAAAATAGGACTGGCAAAGTGGTCAAATAATGGGAAGGATCAGGTTTATGCCTGGTCCTTCCTTGTTTAAATAAGAATATGTAACTTAATCCCGGTTTCGAAGCTACAACTACTACACCATGAAAAATCTTATCTCTGCATTCATTTGCACAATCCTCTGTTGCCAAACTTTATTGGCCAAAGAGCCTGCAACTGCCACCCAAAAGGTTTCCAACGCCCGCCAATGGGTCAAGCAGCACTTTGCCAGGGGAATCTTGCCTCCGTTTTCCTTTGTTATGGGCGGCAAGAAATCGGATGAATTCATCCGGAACTGGAAATTCCAATCCGAAAAAATGGTGTCGCGTGAAGCGGACAGCGAGGAGACGCTCTTTACTTACAAGGATCCTGACAGCGGTCTTATGGTTCGGTGTCAGGTCGCCTGTTTCAACGATTTTCAGGCAGTCGAATGGGTGCTCCGGTTTTACAATGACTCGGAGGGCAAATCAGCTTTGCTGGAGAAGGCGGCTGTCATCGATCACAACTTTGAGGCCACCTCTGCAGGTAATTTCATCCTTCACCACGCAAAAGGCAGCAATGCGGAGCGGAGTGACTTCCAGCCCATCGACGAAACCCTCCTTCCGGGAAAAAATATCTACCTGACTCCTTCGGGAGGCCGCTCCTCAGACAACACCGCTTTCCCATTTTTTAATCTTGAGATGCCGGATAAGAGAGGCGTGATGGTCGCCGTCGGCTGGACGGGCAAATGGTACGCCGACCTTCACTTGCAGGATAAAAATTCCGTATCCCTGCGTTCGGGTATGGAAAAGATGCAACTGTACCTTTTGCCGAAGGAGGAGATCAGAACGCCGCGCATCTGCCTTCTGTTCTGGACGGGCGAGGACCGAATGACAGGTCACAACCAGTTCAGGCAGTTTATTCTCGCACACCACTCCCGAAAAATCAATGGTTGCTTTGCAGAATATCCTCTCTCAGGAAGCTTCGATTACGGCGACCCAGCCCCCTGCGGAGAGTACAATTGCCTGACGGAAGAATTTGCCATAGCACTGGTCAAAAGATACCAGCAATTCAGGATTCTGCCCGAACTATTTTGGCTCGATGCGGGCTGGTATACCGGGTGTGGATGGGACAAGCCCAGGGGAGAATGGTGGCAAAACGTAGGAAACTGGTCGGTCGACAAGGAACGGTTTCCAAATGGCCTGAGGCCAGTGGCGGATGCAGTACACGGGGTGGGTGCAAAATTCATGGTTTGGTTCGAACCAGAACGTGTCCGTCCCGAGACGGAAATCGACAGGGAGCATCCGGAGTGGCTGATCAAAATAAAGGGAAGGGAAGACTTCCTCTTTGATCTGGGGAACAAGGATGCCCGTTTGTGGCTGACCAAACACATCTCTGCGCTGATAGAAAAAGAGGGGATCGATTATTATCGTCAAGACTTCAATTTCGATCCGATGCCCTATTGGGAAGCTGCCAACCAGCCCGGCAGAATCGGCATCCCGGAAATCAGACACATAGAAGGACTCTACGCTTATTGGGACAGTTTGCTCGTTAAATTTCCAAAACTACTTATTGACAATTGCGCCAGTGGCGGAAGACGAATCGACCTGGAGACCACCTCCCGCAGTGCCCCGCTCTGGCGCACAGATTATCAATACGGAGAACCAAATGGCTACCAGTGCCACACTTTTGGGCTGAATTTCTATCTGCCCATCCACGGAACAGCCATTTACAAAACAGATAGTTATACATTCCGGTCTGGATTGGGGGCGACAGCAGTCATGAATTGGGAAGTAACAGGCAGGGAATCGGAGGCCATTCCGGCGATTCAACACAGGATAAAGGACTATCTGGCCCTCAGACCCTATTTCTATGGCGACTATTATCCATTGACAAACAGCAGAAACACTACCCGCGACAATGCCTGGCTGGCTTATCAACTCCATAGGCCTGACAAGGGCGATGGTATTGTGCTCGCCTTTCGAAGAAAAGACTGCTCCGAGGATTCCATTCGGATTCGATTGGGAGGAATTGAACGTGCCTCTAAATATGAGCTGTTTTACGATGATTACAACATTCACCAACAACAATCGGGTCAGGAGCTGTTGGATGGAATCACCATTTCGATACCCCAGAAACCTGCATCATTGCTAATCCGGTATGAAAAAACACCATACAAGTAATATGGACAACTTTGGTTCCATTGAATTATTTTTTCTACGTTGTATACTGAAGTATAAAATTCAGCATGGTTTGAGAGCACTGTCAGAATTTCAATAATTTAACAATATCATTTAAGGGTGAGGAAAATTTCACTGTTATTTTTCTGCTCAGCCGCATTGGCAGCAGAAGGTCAATCACAGCTTTCATCAAATCCAAACATCATCTTTATTTTGGCCGATGATGTCGGTTATGGAGATTTATCCTGTTATGGGGCAAAGGCGGTTCAGACACCCAGCGTGGATCTTCTTGCAAAGAAAGGCGTTCGCTTTACCCACGCCTATGCTTGCTCATCGACCTGTACGCCATCCAGATACGGTTTGCTCACAGGGCAATATCCGTGGCGAAGAAATGATACCGGCATTGCACGTGGAGATGCCCCGATGATCATCCATCCCGATCAGTCAACGGTTGCCATGGTACTTAAAAATGCAGGTTATACGACCGGAGTAGTCGGAAAATGGCACCTGGGCCTTGGAGAAGGCGGGTTCAACAAGCAAGCATGGAACGACTCCATTCATCCAGGTCCTGCGCAGATAGGTTTTGACTACTCCTTCATCATGGCTGCCACAGGCGACAGGGTTCCCTGTGTGTTTGTGGAAAACCAACGGGTGGTCGGGTTCGACAGGAACGATCCGATACAAGTCAGTTACACCCAACCTTTTCCTGGAGAACCTACCGGGAAGGCCAATCCGGAGCTTTTGACGCTCCATCCGAGCCATGGTCATGACCAGGCGATCATCAACGGAATAAGCAGGATTGGCTACATGAAGGGCGGCCATGCAGCGCTCTGGAACGATGAAAACATTGCCGACACCATCACCTGCAAGGCGGTAAGTTTCATTGAAAACAACGGCAATCACCCCTTTTTCCTCTACTTCTGTACCCAGGATATCCACGTACCGCGTGTTCCCCATCCCCGCTTCAGGGGAAAAACCTCCATGGGATCCAGGGGTGATGCCATCGTTGAGTTTGACTGGTCGGTATCGCAAATCGTAGCCACCCTTCGACATCTTGGAATTGAAAAGAATACGCTCATCATATTGAGCAGCGACAATGGTCCCGTTGTTGATGATGGTTACCGCGATCAGGCAAGAGAAAAGCTGGGTGATCATAAACCTTGGGGCCCCTTGAGAGGAGGAAAATACAGTGCCTTCGAAGCTGGCACCCGGGTACCATTTCTGGTTTCCTGGCCGGAAAGGATAAAACCTGGCATCTCTGAGGCACTCGTCAGCCAGATTGACCTGACAGCAACCCTTTGCAAGTTAACCGGCCAAGTTCTCCCGACCGGTTCGGCTCCCGACAGCTTTGACCAGTTGGATGTCTGGATGGGAAAATCATCCATCAGTCGTTCCTTCCTCATCGAACAATCGACGGGAACCCTGTCGATCGTAACCAACCGCTACAAATACATTCAGCCTTCCACTGGTCCGGCGATGGAAGAGAATACAGACATTGAACTGGGCAATAGTCCAATGCCCCAATTGTACAACCTAAAACAGGATGAAAACGAAAGGAGCAATCTGGCAAAAAAATTGGCTAAAAAAGCAAAATCACTTTCCAGGAAAATGGAAGATGCCGTTTCCAAACCCTGACGCATAGCTGTCATCCAAAACAATTCAAATAGCTACCATGAAACAAAACACCCTCCTCTGCCTGTTGCTCCTTACTATCGGTTCTTTGGCAGCGAAAGTCAACAATCCCATCCCGTCCACCTCTGCCCCAAAAGACACCCTTTGTCTCGAAAATATTTTCCCGTTTCAGCAGCAACATTGTCACGGCTCCACACTTGTCGAACTACCCAACCACGATCTGCTTTGTGCCTGGTTTCAAGGCAGCGGGGAACGCACTTCCGACGATGTGGCCATCAAGGGTGCCAGGTACAATCACCAAACCCATCAATGGAGCACTCCTTTTATCCTGGCGGATACGCCGGGTTTCCCCGACATCAATCCTGTACTGTTTGTCGACAGTAAATCACAACTTTGGCTTACCTGGTACTCGGTACTGGCCTATCAATGGAGCACCTCGCTTTTGAAATTCAGAATCAGTGACAATTACCAGCAAAAAACGGGTGCCCCGGTTTGGAGATGGCAGGATGTCATTCAGGTCAAAGCCGATGGCACACCCACCACCGGAATCGGAGAGCAGGATCCATTTGTAAAAACCCTCGTCCGAAAGTTCGAGGCCTACTACCAATATTTACTTCAAAAAGGAGATATCAGCGATTCAGACAACGCAAATATTTCCAGAAAGGACTGGGAAAAAGCGAGAAAATTCTACATGGAATTGGCCAAAGGCTCCAATTTGGTTGGTGACGGGACAGAGTTGAATGAGAAGGGTGTCCTCATCAAAAAACAGTTGGGCTATCCGCTGATGCGCAGGATAGGCTGGCAATCCAGAAACAAGCCGCTGCAATTGGGAAATAAAATTCTCCTGCCACTCTATTCCGATGGTCTCAACCTCTCCCTGATAGCCATTACCACAGATTTTGGGGAAACCTGGAGCTTCAGTGAGCCCATCCTGGGAGGAGGCGCCATCCAGCCTACGCTTGCCCTACAAAAGGATGGTACCATTACCATGTTGATGCGAGACAATGGACCCGCTCCCAAACGACTGATGAAGAGCACCTCCAGGGATGAAGGCTTAACCTGGAGTTCGGTGGTGGATACCGATATTCCAAATCCCGGGACGGCAGCCGATGTGGTGGTGCTGAAAAGCGGCAATTGGGCCTTGGTCCTGAACGACCTGGAAGAGGGCAGACACAAACTCTCCGTCTGGCTCTCCACAGACGAAGGAAAAAGCTGGCCCTATCGCAAAACCATCGTAGACGGGAAACCGGGAGGGGCAATTAGGGGTCATTATCCTGCCATTATCCAGGGAACAGACGAGAGAATCCACCTGTCTTATACCAATCAGGTCGCAGATCCGGGAGGCAGCGGAGAGTTAAAAAATATTGTTCACGCCGTATTTTCCGAAAACTGGCTCATGCATTGATCACAACAGACTGAAATTCTATCAAATATCCATTCCAAAAGCCAATAAATCCTTCCTGGGGGCCATTGGAACCGAAATCACCTACTCCTTTCAGTTGACATTTATCAATTAGTTTTTATATTTGTATCAAATAAAAAAACAGCATATGTCAGAGGGTCAGGATCCATCCAGATGTGGAAATTGTACAGAATGCAAGCACGATTGTTGTTTCAAAAGCGATCATTGCAGCAATCCACACATCTTTGGCCTGCTCTCGCCGGAAGAGCTTCATACCTTGATGGACAACAAGCGCCAGATTCATTTCAGGCCAGGGGAAACCATCATGAAACAGAATACGCCCCTCACCCACCTGGTTTGTATCAAGAATGGGCTGGCCAAGGTAGTATCGGAAGGTCCGAAAGGAAAGAACCTGATTCTGCAGATCATCAAGTCGAACAGCATCTTTACGGGAGGCGGGACCATTGTGGACGATTTCCGCCATTTTACCGTAGCAGCCGTTACTCACATAGATTGCTGTTTTATAGATACCAGCCGGCTTTATCAACTGCTGACCCAAAACAGCACCTTCTCCATCGAGCTGCTCAAGCATAGCAACAAGCAGCACCTGAGCATGCTGACGACGCTGATCAACCTGACCAACAAATACATGCCCGGCCGCGTGGCAGATACACTTCTTTACCTGAAAAATGTAGTTTTCGAAACCAATCCCTACAATTTTTTACTCTCCAAACAGGAGCTGGCCGATATGTCAGGAATGACCAAGGAGAGCTTTATCAGGAGTCTCAAAGAGTTTGAAGATTCCGGATTGATTCGGCACAACCGGAACTCGGTCGAAATTCTGAAAGAGAATGAACTGATTGAAATCAGTCGAAACGGCTAAATTAGTCACGCTTCTATCGCATTTCCATTCTTCTGGCAAATCCTGCCGGTTAATTAGGCTCCCAAACAAGGTGCTATTTTTTGCTGTTATCCCAATCGCTATTGAACTTTTCCAACCAGATTTTCCAGAGTAAGGAAGGTAAGCGAAGAAGTCTCTACTTCACACTGTCAGTAGGATTTCCAAAAAATGTGCATTGTTTTTAACTAATCCAAATACAGATTCATGACAATGCCAAAACATTGCACCTCATTTTTTTAGATATAAAAAACATTTGGTCGTTTTGGGCGAATTACTAAATAACGATTTTAAATAACAGCGCTTTTCCTTCAAATTAAGTTTCAATTGACTTTACCCCCCTCTGCATTAAGCCTAGCAGTATGAGACCAATCAAAAAATGATGCCCCCCCATCACATCGAAGCAGGACAAACATTTTTTTTGCAAACCCAAAATAGCAATGTGTTGAATTATTCAACAGTATTTTTATTATTAATTGATATATATCATGATTGTATTGATATTGTACTCGGTAAATACTATTTTACATACGTATATATCTGTCAATCTATCAACCTATTTCTATTTGTTTAGAGATTTTACAATTTTTAACTTTACCAACGTGTCTTATTAGACTAATTGATTATTCAATTAAAAAATACTGATTTCATTTTTAAAACTTTCAAAATCTATGAAACTACAAAGATTCTTTAAGCTCGCGATTTTTGCTGTAGCCTTGATGTCGTTTGGTACCGCCTGTGTCAAACAAGGCCCTCCCGGAGTAAACGGAGCTGACGGAGCAAATGGTGCTGCCGGTAAAGACGCAAATTCTACCTGCTTAACCTGCCATACCACAGCGAATATGACAGCCAAGCAATCACAGTATGAATTGTCCAAACACTTTTTTGGCACATCAAGCGCCAGAAACACGAAGTATTGTGCAAGATGCCATACAAGCGAAGGATTCAAGGAAATTACCTCACAAAACAAGTATGTAGCATCCAATGACATCCCAAATGGCACAAGAATCACTTGTGAAACTTGTCATACTCATACTTCATTTGAATTCGGTTCAGACCCAGCAGCCTTGATTTTAACAGTAAATGATCCTGTTTACCTGAACTACTTCAACAACCTGAAATCCCAGGATTTTGGTACAAAAAGCAACCTCTGCTCTACTTGCCACCAGATTCGCGGCGTCACCAGCGTCAACTATACCGATGCTGCAGGCAAGGTTCAGACATTCAACCAGCTTCCTTACTTCCCATTGGATGTAACAAAACAGAATACCACTGTTAAATATACCATCGGAACCAGTTTTGCTGTTCATGACGGAAACCAGTCCAACGAATTTGCGGGTATCAATGGTTATGAGTTCTCAGGTGCAACCTATACCAGGACCTGGCAGCACTCTTCCTTCAATTGCACGGATTGCCACATGAATGAATACGATGCTACCACCAAAACCGGAGGTCACACCCTACTCGTCAACAAGGCCAAATGTCTTGCTTGCCACACCACTGATAAACTGACACCGATTCAAACCAACATCAAAGCCAAATTGACCGAATTGGCTGAAGCACTTTCTGCACGCAAAGTTTTCAAGAAAACTGTAAATGCTTCTACTGGAGCTATTTCCTATTCTGCAGAGCCTACACATGACTTCTTCGGTACACTTTTCCCCACAACCGCATCAACTACTTTGTTTGGTACAGCTTTGGTTGCAGCCAATACAGTTTCAGCTTCAACAGGTCTTGTAGTTCCTGCTAACACGGTAACTATGGCTGTCGATACAGATTGGGCCAACAGACTGGGTCGTGAGTGGAAATACGGTGAACTGGGTGCAGCTTACAACTACGGTTGGGTCAATTTTGGAACCTCTATGGGTGTTCACAATCCAAAATACACCTTGCAACTGCTTCAGACTTCTATTGATTGGCTGAAAAACAACTAAGTTCAATCAGGTATAAAAAAGGCTTCCGATTGTGAAGTCTTTTTTATATCGAATGAAAAGTACCTCTTCAATGAAACGAACATTGGCCTGAGCTTACGTGGACAATAATTGTAAACTTCATGCGAAAGTTCCGGTAATCAATATTTTAACTTATTGTTTCAAATGAAAAAATCATATATTTATTTTGTTCTCTTTGTGTTTGGGTTACTACTGAATGCATGTACCTATGATTTCATTGCGCAAGAGAAAGTGGTACCTCTGGATCCAACGGTCGACATTTTGTTCGCCACCCAGATCGCTCCCATTTTTGCCACTGAAACCTGTACAAGCTGCCACAAAACAGGAGGCCAGGCACCTGATCTTTCTGCAGCCAACGCATACAACAGTATCAAGAGCCTGACGCTCGCCAATACTGCAGTGCCTGCATCCAGTCTGCTCTATACATACCCCAATCCGGCGAATGCTACCGTCCATGCCTGGAAGAAATACACAGCTTCCGAAGCTCAGCTGGTCTTGACCTGGATTACGCAAGGTGCAAAAAACAATTAATTAGGAAATTCAAGAATTCAAGCAATGAAAAAAACCTTTATATTCCTTATTTTAAGTCTTTTGCCCTTCACGTATCAATTAGCACAAGGTCAAACTGACTCTACCGCCACTGCGCCCGAAAAGGTGGTCAACAAACCGGTTCGGTTCGTCTGGGAAAGTGGTTACCTGATCGATCAGCAAACATCCAAGATCGCTCCGGTTCACACCCTTGAATCCGTGATCCAGCACAAATTTGGGACCATGGGCAACGGCAAGCAGGACTTGGTTGGTATTATGTCTCCAGGAGCAAACGTCAGAATCGGAATTGATTTCGTCATCTTCAAAAACTTCCAGATTGGTTATGGTCTGCAGAAGAAGAACATGTACAGCGACTTCAATGCAAAATGGACACTCTTCGAACAGATGAACCATGGAATGCCAGTTTCATTCACCGTATACGGTAACTGGGCCATCGACGGACAGAAAGCCGATACCTGGATGGCCAGTCAATACAACCACTCCGGTGGCGTGAGTGAATATGCTCAGTACAATTTCCGCTACAGTGAGCGCTACTCCTACTTTGCCGCCGCGATGATTGCCCGCAAATTAAGTTTCGTCACCCTGCAGGTTGGCGCCAGCTTCTCGCACTTCAACACGGTGCCCTGGCACCAGGATCACGACAAGGTTGGATTGCACATTGGTGGCCGTATCAAGCTGACTCCTCAAGGATCTTTCATCTTCAACGGAGATCTTCCGCTGCAGATCAAGAACATGTCGGAACAGGTTGATTTTACAGTTCATCCCGAACCAATCATCTCATTCGGTTATGAAGTTTCGACAAGTACACACGCGTTCCAAATCTATGTCGGCAGCAACGATACGCTCCTGCCACAGGACATGATGCTTAACAACATGTACAAACTGGATTGGAACAATTTCCGTGTAGGTTTCACCATCACCAGGTTGTGGGGATTCTAGGATCTTCCGCTCAGGATGTGTAAACCAACTTCAACCGATTTAAAGATGATATTCTGAAATATTGTATTGAGAAGCCACTACCTACAAAGGATGTGGCTTCTCATATTTTCAAGGGTATCTCTAAAAAAAATTGTCTGCAATCACTACAAATCATTAATTCTAACAGATAACGAAATGAATTACGCTGTTAAGCTTTTCGGAGGACTCTTGCTGGTTTTTCTGCTATCCGGAGTTGCCGCAACAGGGGCAGAAGAGAAGGCCAAACCGGCCAAAACTGAGAACCAAAAGACCAACGATCATTGCTTAAATTGCCACGCCCACAACTACTTCAACTACGACAATACCGTAGCAAAAAAACTGGTCAAACATAAAATGGAACCGGGGATGAAGATCGACACGGTCCTCTTCTACCAATCCAATCACAAAAACTTCAAATGTACAGACTGCCATTCCGAGGATTTTAAAACATGGCCTCATTCGGCCGAAGTGAGAATGGAACCCAAGATGATCTGCATCGACTGCCATGGGGGAGACGAAAAATATGCCAAATTCCAGTTTGAGAAGATAGAGGCTGAATTTGCCCTCAGCACCCATGCCACCAAGCATGCCGGGGTTTTTACCTGCTGGACATGTCACGAGCCCCATACCTACAAGATAAGCGCCAGAAGCGATTCCGTACTGAATAAAATTATTGCCTACGACAACAACATCTGTCTGAGCTGTCACAACAACATCAACAAATTCGAACTGATCAGCGATAATGAAAAACCCAACATCATTGCCAAACACGATTGGCTGCCCAACCAGGGGCGTCACTTCCAGAATGTTCGCTGCATCGAATGCCATGCACACGTGAAGGATTCGCTGCTGGTTGCCCACAACATACAGCCAAAGGAAAAAGCGGTAAAGATGTGTCAGGAGTGCCATTCAAAAAATTCGATTCTGATGAACTCCCTGTATCAATACCAGTTAAAATCCAAAGCCACCGGACTGGGATTCGACAACTCTGTCATCCTTAATTCCTCCTATGTAATCGGTGCCAACAGGAATATTTACCTGAACAGAATCAGCATCGCCATCTTCCTGCTGGTATTGGCAGGGATATCGATCCACACGATTCTGCGTATATTCTTAAAAAAATAAGTACATGGAAACTAAATTATATCTCTATCCCGGCCTGATCAGATTCTGGCACCTACTGAACGCACTACTCATCCTTTCCTTAATCGTAAGCGGGTTGAGCATGCAATATTCGGATCCGATGAATCCATTCATCCGTTTTGATATCGCGGTCAGTATGCACAACATAGCCGGTTTTATCCTGCTTTTTAACTACCTGCTTTTCATCATTGCCAACACCATCTCAAAGAATGGACGGCATTACCGGATACAGTCAAAGGGCCTTGTGATCCGCCTCATGTCGCAATTCCGCTATTACACCTATGGCGTCTTCAAACACGAATCTGCCCCATTCCCGGTTACGAAGAAAATGAAGTTCAATCCGATTCAGCAACTCACCTATTTCGTGACGATGTATGTGATGATGCCGCTGCTCTTCCTAACGGGATTGCCCATGCTGTTCTCAGGTGCTTTTGTCAGGCAACTGATCGGCTCAAAGGCCTTCTTCGTGACAGATATTTTTCACATTACCGTTGGATTTTTTCTTTCACTTTTTCTGGTTATTCATCTCTATTTCTGTACCTTTGGTGCAAAGCCATACAGCAATTTTAAATCTATCATCACAGGATACCACGAACCGCATTAATGAAACAGCCGCCGCGGTGAGCCATCTCACTGATGCCCGGAGAGGATCAGGCATTTTGGTATTTTCGTACTGATTTAGGCAGTTTTCAACCAGACGATCACTGAATCAAGCCATAAAAAGAGAAGCTAAACCTTATGGAAAAAAAACCATCTCCGGAGCCACCCGGCATAGAAAAGCCAGCACATAAATATGTGATGGTCATAGATCTGGCCAAGTGTAAAAATGCCAGGAAATGTGTCGAAAAATGTCAGAAAGCCCACCATCTACCCCCACACCAGGAATTGATGAAGGTTTATCTGATGCAGGAAGACGAGGAGGCTGCTCCCTATTGGATGCCAAAACCTTGTTTCCAGTGCGATCGGCCCCTGTGTGTGGAGGCTTGTCCGGAAGGTGCTACCATTAAGCGATCAGACGGCATTGTGTTCATTGACGCTGAACGCTGCAAGGGGTGCAAGTTGTGTGTAAAGGTTTGTCCCTATTCATCCAGACAATTCAACAAATCAGAAACTGCTGCAACGGTAGGAACGAAATTATCCGCACCGGAAGGAATTATGCACAAATGTGATTTCTGCACCGATCTGGTACTCGAAGGCGAAGTTCCGCATTGCGTGGCTGCCTGTCCCTCCGGTGTGATCTATTTCGGAGATCAATTGCAGGATACAGTCAGCAACGGAATTGAAACAGTCAGCTTCTCCGCCCTGATTGCTTCCCGTTCCGGTTATCGCCATTTGGAGGAGCTGGGAACTAAACCCAGTGTTTACTATCTGCCTCCCTTGTCTGTAACCTCAGACCTTTCTTCATGAAACCAGGTTGAAGGCCATTGTCATCAGCGGTTATCGCAGATGTATAACTTTAAAAAGCATGACAAAAATTAGGTAAAATGGATCGATATTTTGATTTTGACTTAAGAAATTTCACCGTTCGGGTGTTATATTTACAGTAAATAAAAGTTCAGTTTTTAATCATTTATTAAACAGGTTTTATTATGAAAAAAATTCTTTTTGCAGCTTTAACCGTTGTATTTGCAATGAGTCTGTTCTCTTTCATTGCCTCCGAGAACAAAGCATGGGACATTCCGGCTAAATACAAAGCCATGAAAATCGTCAAAAAAGGGGACAAAGAGAGCATCGCCCTTGGTAAGACACTTTACACCAAATATTGCAAGTCTTGCCACGGCAGCGGTAAAGGTGACGGCCCAAAAGCTGGTTCTATGAAATCTTCACTTGGCGATCTGACCTCTGCTGCTTTCAAAGGTCTGCCAGATGGATCCAAGTATTTTATGTCTTTCGTTGGACGTGATGAAATGCCAAATTTCGAAAAGAAAGTTGCTGACGATGAAGAAAGATGGGCGATTATCAACTATCTGAATTCACTCTAAATCAACAAAAAAATCATTTAAACAGCAGCTGGTCAATCCGGCTGCTGTTTTTATTTGATATCGCTCCATCATTTTTCGCAACCAATTCTATCTGCTCTCAGAGATCCCACTATCTTCCAAATTTATGTAGAAGGAATTTAAATTGAGGTCAAACCAAAAATTATCTCATTTTGGTGCTATCTTTGATATTGAATTATATCAATTCTTAAATATTAATTTTAACAGTTTAACCATGAAAAAATTTCTATTTGCCGCCCTTACGGTCGTATTCGCCCTTAGTTTGTTCTCCTTCATCGCTTCTGAGAAGAAAGCTGCCTGGGATATTCCTGCCAAGTACAAAGCCATGAAGATTCAGAAAAAAGGAGATAAGGAGAGTATTGCTTTGGGTAAAACATTGTATACCAAACATTGCAAAGCTTGCCACGGAAGTGGAAAGGGTGATGGTGCAAAAGCAGCTTCCCTGAAGACTGAAATGGATGACGTGACAACTGCTGCTTTCAAGGCATTGCCAGACGGAAGCAAATATTTTATGGCATTTGTTGGACGTGGTGACATGCCCAATTTCGAAAAGAAAATTGTAGATGAAGAAGAGCGTTGGGCCATCATCAACTACTTGAATTCATTGTAAAATAAATTGGATCACAAAAAAAGCAGTTGGGCATCCAACTGCTTTTTTTGTTTCCTACGGGCCAGAACAGAAAAGACAACAAGGATTGCCTCTGCTAATTGTGTTTCTGACAGTGATCCATGTACCAGGAGACAGAATGCTCCCTTCCGGCCACCAACTCCTCCAAAATTTTGTGGTCATCCCATTTGGAATGATAACTGCAGCAATGATCCAAAGCCAAAGAAAGCAATAACCACTCCTTCACCGCTTCCATGGTCAGATTCTCGACATCGAGATTTTTAAGCAATTTGAGATACTTTGGCCCAATCATATCTACATTGGGTTCCTCCTTGGTGATGATCTCACTGGTCGTGAAAATATGATTTTCTACCTGAACGAATTCATCCTCGTCCAGCGTGACCGAAAAATTAAATGTTTTTTGTGCCATAATACACCTCCTGGGATTTATTGTTTGGATACGACAAGGTAATAAATTTATTCGAATATTGCAATAAACAGATAAAATAATTTAAAATTCGATTTCGGAGGAAAGAAAAAATAGACAGTTGACGAACCGATCCTAGCTATTTGATCTTTGCAAGCTGGAAATTAACTAATTGAGGGATTGACCATTCGGAATTCGAAGGGTCAATCCCTCAATTTTCACTCCACCTGCCGGGGAGGCAGGTACTAAAAACACAAATGGGAACAAATCTTTTGAATTTGTCCCCATCCTTCCTTGTCAAGCGAACTTGACTTGGTGCCAGGCTACGGTTATTGTGGCTGGTCATCCGGCATTCCCGCTGCTTGCGCTTT
>Ga0209697_10002678_pt1 | contig 25196 bp, 12 predicted proteins | sample AliMusrvi5mmetaG_FD_184115 | JGI IMG/M metagenome (GOLD analysis project Ga0209697, IMG submission 184115) | Freshwater lake bacterial and archeal communities from Alinen Mustajarvi, Finland, to study Microbial Dark Matter (Phase II) - Alinen... | ecosystem: Environmental > Aquatic > Freshwater...
GGTATTAGTTCTTCTAATCGCGGTGACATTTTTCTTTTTCCTTTTTTCATGTGTCAAAATTAAAATTGTTTTTCCTTTTTGACACACTTTTTTGAACATCCTCAAGTTTCTTCCACTTTGGAAAAGTTGTTTATTTAAAATTTATTGAATCCCCCCCTTTTTTCTTCCAATTATTTTTCTATTAGAAAATCTTCTAAACAAACTTTGGAAAAGTGAAAGAAACTTTTCCAAAGTACCGATCCAACATCCAACATCCAACATCCAACATCTAACATCTAACATCTAACATCTAACATCTCTTTTTTCATTTTCAAAAACAAACTTTGGAAAAGAGAAAGAAACTTTTCCAAAGTACCGATCCAACATCCAACATCCAACATCTTTTTTATCATCAAAACTAACTTTGGAAAAGTGAAAGAAACTTTTCCAAAGTACCGATCCAACATCCACCATCCAATATCAAACATCCAACATCCAACATCTAACAACTCTTTTTTCATTTTCAAAAACAAACTTTGGAAAAGTGAAGGAAACTTTTCCAAAGTAGCCCCATCATCCAACAACTAACATCCAACAACCAACAACTAACATCTATCTTCTTCTATCAATTAATTTGATTTTAATTCTCTCTTAACTGTGTTTTAATTTCTATTTTTTGATTGCAATCTACATTTGCCAATTATTAAATCAGACAATTTAGACAAGGTTTGAATGACAATTAAATTACACATAAAACTGTGCTTCCTTATTAGTATCATGGATGTAATTGCTCAAAGCAAATAAACATCTCAGCATTGCTATGTCATGATCATAAACCGAAGCCAACTTAAAAAGAAACCGATGATAAAACAAAAACACTCTCACTTCAATGATCAGCATGACAATTCTTGTCTGATGCTGAAAATACCTAACAGAATAATTTGATCACACGTAAAAACAAAACAACTCAATACAGAAAAATTTAAAATCAGAAGTATGAAAACTAAATTCTTTACCACTTTACTAATGACATTTGCCATGTCGTTAATTTTCTTTTCAGCAAGCCGGGCACAGGTGCCATCAAGCTATCAATGCTCCATCCGGAATGACTCACTGACGAGTTCCACGGTTTATGAATTCGACATTTATTTGCAGAACACCGACCTGTCGCATGTCTTTGAATTCGATCTTTTTCAGGCGGGAATACTTGTGAACCCATCTATCGTGAACGGAGGAACCATCACGGCAACCATCGTTTCAGGATCATCGCAGCTTGTTGCATCACAACAGCCTGCATCATTAACTTTCAGTGCAGCCCAAAACTGTATCAAGATAGGTCCTGGGGGAGTTGTTCCGCATGGGTCTGCCACGATCATTTCAACAACAGCGCCGGGAACAAGAATAGCCCGCATCAGGCTGACAAATACTGTTGCCTTTGGGCAATTTGCTCCCAACTTTTCATTTAATTTCACAGCAAGCCCCTATAATACTGCTGTCTTTGCTCTTGACCAAACATCGCCTTTCCTGGGAGTGAGCATTGTCAATTCAGCAGATCATACGGTATTGACCATGGCCAACCCCATACTTAATTCACCGGTTACTGCTTTCAGCATGACTGGCGGCGGATCTGATTGCACAGGAAGCGGAATAGCTGTCGGATTAAGCGGTTCTCAAACAGGAGTACTTTACAGGTTATTGAAAAATACCATACCCGTCGGAGCATACGTTGCAGGAATAGGCTCTGCGCTTTCTTTCGGACCACAAACAGCAGGCACATATACATCCACAGCATACCGCAGAGCTACTTACCTGACAGGAACAATGACAGGAAACGTTACAGTGACGGAAGTAACTGTTTTACCTACCTTATCGGGATTACCTACCGTTTGTTCAGGACCAACAGGCATTGTCTATACCACCGAAGCTGGCAAGACCAATTATGTGTGGAATGTTTCGGCAGGAGGTACGATCACAGCAGGAGGAACATCATCTTCAAATACGGTAACAGTTGCATGGAACACGGCAGGTGCACAAACAGTCAGTGTTAATTACACGGATGGCGGATGCTCTGCAGCAAGTCCTACAGTTTACCCGGTAACAGTAAACCCTTCGCCACTGCCGACTCTGACAGGCATTGCAATGACATGTATTAATTCAACAGGAAATGTTTATACCACAGAAGCAGGAATGAACAATTATGCCTGGACGGTCTCAACGGGTGGCACTATCACGGCAGGAGGAACAACTACAGACAATACAATCACGATCACATGGAACTCAACGGGTGCACAAAGTGTAAGTGTTAACTATACCAATGCTTCCGGATGCTCAGCACACACAGCTACAGTTTATCCTGTTTTAGTGGTTTCCTCTTATACACCTGCACTTAGCGGTCTTACTTCTGTTTGCAGTGATGCCTCGGGCATTGTTTACTTAACGGATGCAGGAATGAGCAATTATGTATGGTCAATCACAGGCGGATCAATCACGTCGGGCGGGACAACAACAAACGATACTGCTATTGTTACATGGAATACCGCAGGACCACAAAGCATATCTGTTACCTATACCCCATCAGGCGGATGCTCAGCAAGCATTACCAACCTTCCGGTTACCGTGAAAGAATTACCTGTTCCTGTTGTTGACGGAACAACTTCTCCATGTGCCGGAACAAGCGGAGTTACTTACACAACCGATGCAGGGATGGCTGACTATACCTGGACTATATCTGCAGGCGGCACTATCACTGCAGGAGCAGCTACCAATACCATTACAGTTACATGGAACACAGCAGGACCGCAAACCGTTTCTGCCAGCTATAGCAGCAATGGTTGCATGGCCTCCGCTCCTACTGACTATCCGGTTATCGTTAATCCAAACCTTCCGGTAAGCGTTGACATTGATGAATCGGCAAATTCTATTTGCGCAGGCACATCGGTTGACTTTACAGCAACGCCAACCAATGGCGGATCAAACCCTGTTTACCAATGGATGGTGAATGGTGTTAATGCAGGTACGAATAGCCCTTTATTCACTTACGCTCCTGCTAACAATGATATCATCACATGTGTTCTGACATCGGATGCAATGTGTGCAACAGGCAACCCGGCAACATCAGGTTCAATTGACATGACGGTGAATCCGATCTTACCGGTAAGTGTGTCTATAGCATCATCGGTCAATCCTGCATGTTCAGGTTCATCGGTTACCTATACGGCGACGGCTGTGAACGGGGGAACGGCTCCTTTCTTTCAATGGCTGGTGAATGGTGTAAGTGCAGGGACAAACAGTCCGACATTTACGTATGTTCCATTAAACAATGACATTGTTTCCTGTGTGCTGACATCGAATGCAACATGTGCGATAAATAATCCGTACACATCAAATACAATTATAATGACCGTAAGTTCTGATCTGGCTGCTGCTGTTTCAATAAGTCCTTCGGCCAACACTGTATGTGCCGGAACACCGATTACATTTACAGCTACACCAACCAATGGAGGTTCGTTGCCGGTTTATCAATGGATGGTGAACGGAACGAATACGGGAACCAACAGTCCTTCATTTGCATATTCTCCAGTAAACAATGATGTAGTCACATGTATGATGACATCTGATTATGCGTGTGCATCAGGAAGCCCTGCAACATCCAATCAATTGACGATGACAGTGAATACTAATATGCCGGTGAGTGTTGCCATTGCAGCTTCTGTGAACAATGTTTGCTCAGGCACTCCTGTGACATTTACAGCTACACCAACAAACGGAGGAAGCACACCGGTTTATCAATGGAAGGTTAACGGAAGCAATGCTGGAACCAACAGCACGACTTATTCTTATACACCTTTAAACAATGATGCGGTTACCTGTATGATGACATCGAATGCAACATGCACGGCAAGCAACCCGGCAACATCGAATCAGGTGATAATGACAGTGAATGCAAACCTACCGGTAAGCATTGCCATTGCGGCTTCAACCAATCCTGTTTGTGAAGCAACATCAGTAACATTTACTGCAACACCCACCAATGGGGGAACAACTCCTGCTTATATGTGGATGGTAAATGGCACAACAATGGGAACTGACAGTCCGACCTTTTCATACGTACCTTTGAACAATGATACGGTTACCTGTATGCTGACATCGAATGAAACATGCACAGCAGGCAACCCGGCAACATCGAACCAGGTGATCATGACAGTGAATGCGAATCTACCGGTAAGCGTTGCCATTGCGGCTTCAACAAACCCGGTTTGTGATGGCGCTTCGGTTACATTTACGGCAACACCCACGAATGGCGGAACAGCGCCGGTTTACATGTGGATGCTGAACGGAACAAGTGTAGGAACGAATAGTTCAATATATTCTTACATACCGGCAAACAATGATGTTGTTTCATGTATGATGACATCCAATGCAAGCTGTGTGACGGTCAGTACGGCAACTTCGACACCGCTGACGATGACGGTGAACGCGATACCTGCAAAGCCAATCATTACACAGGGACATGATACGCTGTTCAGCAATGCGGCTGCAGGGAATCAATGGTTCACAACTACGGGAATGATCACGGGAGCCAACAGCCAGATCTATGTGGCGACGGCGGATGGTATATACTGGACTATGGTTACGCTGAATGGCTGCAACTCGGTTAACTCGGATACTATCAATGTGGTTTTGACTGGCATTAATGAAATCAGTGATAACTCTACACTCGAAGTTTATCCAAGTCCTAACAACGGGCAGTTTAATGTTACGATCTCGACAGCGAAGGAAGAACATTATGACCTGCTGATATACCAGGCACACGGTTCGCTGATCTATGAAGAGAAGGACATCGTGGTAAAGGGACAGATGGATCACAAGGTAAATATTGACACTTACCCGGCAGGCATTTATTATGTGATTCTAAGGGATAATAATGGACAGATCATGAAGAGGGTGGTTGTTGAGAAATAATTAATAATGTGCTCGGATTATAAATCCTCGCGGACAGAAAGCCGGAATTATGTTCCGGCTTTTTTATTGATGAAACATTTGACAGGTTTTGGAGATGAGGCAAAATTGGAGGATGGATTGGGACTAGTTGGATGGAGGTTGGCTTTGAAATATCAGGAGCTGACAATGGCAAACGGCAGGGTCTCTTTTGTTCGCGGATGTGACACTTTGGCATAGTGAGAACCCTCTTTTGCTATCTGAGATGTCTCTTTGGCATAGTCATGAGGCTCTCCGACATAATAAGGTTGTGCCTTGGGATGGGGAGGAGGTTGGGGAGATGTTGAATGTTGAATGTTTGAAATTGGAAATTGGAAAAACAGGACGTTGGGGACGTTGGTGGGAAGGCGTTGGGAAATGCATGCCAACAGGGGGTTTATTTAAGTTTGAAGTTTCCGAAGGTTAATAACAGACCGGCCTGGATGCCGGGGAAGATTTGATTACGATGGAATAAAAGCCCCCAATAATTATCACTTATGTGCTCGGATTGTTCATTTGCCCAATAAGTTATATAAGATCTTCTTCGTTGTCTGAGGCTGACGCCGAAAACAGGCTCAAGGAGGATATGGTTTGTGAGAAATATCCTTTTTCCCATTTCAACTTTTATTCCAAAGACATTGGCTATCTCTGACCTTATCCACTCAATATCCGGATCAGGATCGCCCCAACTATTGATAAAATGAACATGATCGTAATAGAGATATTTATAGGACAGGCCGGTTTCGAAATACCAATGATTCCGGGTGATGTTCATTTTTTTGAAATTGCAAAACATTGACCAACCTTTGTAAACGCCGGTAGGATAATTATCATCGGTGCCATCATAAATGAAGTGATACCATTTACCCACGGTTTGAATACCCCCACCGATACCAATGGAATATTTATTTTTCCATTGATAAGAAATTTCTAAAGTATGTTGATTGAACAAACTATTGAGGGGATTTAAACTTATGTTGACCATAGAGGCGGGATTATTTTGCAAACTATCTTCTTTTGCAATCTTTTTGATTCGTGCAGAATCTACCGGAGGGATGAAAACCCCATCGAATTTCCATCCTTTTTCCATGCTGAAATTTCTGTTTTGCATTATTACTGAAGCAAAAAGTAATGGAGTATAAAACCATGCAACCGGTGTTAAGGCGGTAATAACTACCAAAATTGGTATAGTTCCATTTTTGCGGATACCAATTTTACGAATATCCTTAAACCTGATTTGTTTTCCTTTAACAGTAAGACTACTGTCGGTTATTTTTTCAATTCTACCACGCCCGATTACTTTGGAATTATACAACCAATATTTTACCTTCGTTTTTTCATAGATCTCTTTTGTTCTTTGAGTTTTGTTATTACTCACAAATATGGCCGCTTTTTCGTAAGAATATAAATTCTGCGCATTGATTCCAACTGAAAGGATCATAAGAATAAAAATGAACAATAAACTTCGGATTTTCTTCATGGTGTTGGTTTTAAAATTATGTTGAGAAATTATTAAGGTCTAATAGTCTTTTACGCATCTAATGGCATACCTACCATAAGGAGTATCAAAATAGTTTTCGTATCTGTAGTAAATATCACCATATTGCGTGACAATCCAGGTATATTTATTATTTTCCCAAAACACAGCACAAGTTCTTAAATATTGATATTGATTCAAACTGGCAGAATATTCTCCTCCGGGAATAATGGTAAGTTGGCTATAGTTATTTGAGTTACTATTATTCCCATCCCAATGCGCATTGCCGGTTTCTTTCAATTGGAATCCAGACGCATAGCTTCCCAAATTATTATAAAGGAAATCCAACTCACCCATTGTTGGCAAATGCCAGCCGGCAGGAAAAGCTGCCTGTGCGGCATTCCATGTGTAAAGGCGACCATAAACTTTATTCAGTGTGTCGTTGTTGTAATAAAATGAGCTGTCGGTGGCGAAATCAAGGTTTTCGGCAAGCCAGGTGTAAGAGCCGATGGTGGTGGTTTTGTAGGTTCGGCCATCGCGGGGATCGGTGAAGGTGCCGGGGGTGATGGAGACTTGCTTTAAGAGATCTTTCTTGCAGGAAAAATCGGTGATAGCAAGGGTGGTAAGGATGAGGGTTATGAGAACGATCTTTGAGGGTTTCATAATTTGATCAAATTTAATGGTCATGAGAATCTTAATGCCTGTAATAAGTATAGGTATATTTTTGTCCTCTGAGTGTTATTGTCCAGTGGTACCCGCCTACTGTAGTTGAATTTATTTGTGTAAGCGGACTTTTAATTTCGAACTTATATGGAAAAATAGGTTGACTGACTTTGATCAATTTACCATTAATTTCGGCAATTCTTTCAATTTCTTCATCATGTTCTTCATTTGATCTATAGCTTGTAAAACTTACATTACTTTGTGAATTTATAATCAATTCTGCGAATGGGACCATGCTATAATGATTTCCTGAATCAGCTTTTCCAATCCAATCTCCAACATAGTTGCTATCAAAAGCAGCAATGTTGGTACCTTTGTTGCAGGAGATGATGAGAAAGGAAATAATGATCAATGGAATAAGTTTTTTCATGGTTTTAAGGTTTTTGAAAATTATTGTTCATGTTCAATCATTTTTATCATTTTATAAATTTCTGCGGCAGGGTTTGTTGCCAATTGATGATTAATGGCTTGTTTAGTTTACTTTTTTTTACGTAAGTACGATAATTTTATAATTTTTGTCCAGGTTATATCTTTTAGCAGTAATCCTGTAAATAATTCCAAATAATTCAATCGCACTACTAATTGTTAACCCCATAAAAGCAACAGCCATAGCTCCCAAAAAATAATCACCGGCATATTCATTTCCCATTGATTGTTGTTGTACACCACGTGCAATCAAAGCTATGCTTATACCCAAAGGCAATATGTAGGACACCCCACCAAAAATAAATATATCTCTGCCCCGAAGCGAGTGTATTTCTTTAATATGCTTATACAAAATAGTATTCGCACCTATTGTCATTGTTGAATCGCCAATACCACTGATCCTTCCTTTTATGCATAGATCGTTTGAATACAATTTAATTGCAATCCTATTGCCAACATGAAACTTACGTTGTTCGGTACAAACACTGGAAGTGTCAATGACGGATCTTTGAATAAGTAAAATTCTTTTAAACTGCAAGCTATCATACTTTACAGGGGTGTCCTTAACCTCACTTTTTTTCATTGATAAGTCCGCCTTGCTGTCCTTGCTTAATACATACGTCTTCACTTTTTCCAATGCAAGAAATTTATGATCAATCGCTTTCTTGATTTTTACATCATAAAAAATGTTGTTTCCGTTAACGAAAGTGATCTGGCATAAAATAGTGTCGTTGGACAAAGTAACAATACGATCATTGAAGTCCTGAGAAATGATCAATGATGATTTTAAAAGGAGAATGATTAGTAATGCTTTTTTCATGATACCATATTTCATTTTATTAAATAAAGTAATAAGGTTAAGAACTGTGAGAGTGTATTTAGTAATAAAGTTGCTCATCTTATTAAATTATTGAGGCACGCGTTTGAAACGCGCGCCATAAGCGTTTGAAAGATTGAGTTTCACCAAAATTTCGTCACTCCGTGACTTTTGGTTGCCTCTGCTAATTTTCACTACCAAGATGCCGTCACTCCGGGACTTTGTTTGCACCTGATTTGTATTACTACCAAGATGTCGTCACTAGGTGACTTTGTTTTTCAACTGAGTCACGCGTTTGAAACGCGCGCCATCAGCGTTTGAAAGGCGCGCCAACAGTGAGTTCCCCGGAATTTACGACCTTTGGTTTGACACAAAAGCGAAGTTACGGGGATAACTGTCATTGATGTTAAAGTTTGCAAGTTGATTTTAGTTCTTTTGCCTGAATACTATTTGTTATTCATCAAATGGGTCCTCAGGAAGCTTTTTTAAATTCCTTACATACCTTTCACCATTGTACGGTTTCTTAAATTTCAACATCTCAAACAATTCAATTGACAAACATTGTGCTATCATTTTCATGGTCTGAATATCGTTAAGACCTTTCATTCGCAATCTGTCGTATGTTAGTTTTGTTTCAGGTGGATCATTGATTTTTATTTGATTCCTGATGATCTCAAAAATATTCTCACTTACAATTTCATTTGATTTCATGGTTGCAATTTTATTTGTGGTTAACAGTTAGCTCCACTCCTAGCGTGGTTATTTCTACACTATTTTTTTGATTACTGCGATCCGTTGATGTGCTTGCGGACCTATTTCAATTCGGTTCCCAAAATTAATATATTTATTTCATACGGTTTGCAAAAAGGATAAAAAAAATTGCAGTGGGATTGTTTTTTTTTATGATTAGTAATCTTCAAAAGTCCGGGTCCGACATTGAGTCAGGCCCGGAAATAGAAGCATAAGCGCGGACCTGGCGCAAAATATCATTAATTTCATTTTAACCACCTCTTAATTATCTCTTAATTCATGCAGTTGCCAGCAGCAGTAATTTTGCCAATGAAATTTAATGAAGGATTTGTTAGGAAATCCGAACAAACGAAAGACATTAAAAAAATCAGTAAATTATTGATTTAAATAAATAACCAGACAAAAATCAAAGCATGAAAACATTTACAAAAAGAATTGTAATTAATTTTATACACATAGGCTTTGGAGCGTTTTTGCTCTTTTTAATTACGCAGGTTTCCTCTTTTTCTCAGATTCACAGTGTTGCCGTAACGAAGTTTTTTACAGAAAAGATTCCGTCGGCCACTGCTTTGGGTTTTGGGACTCCACAAAATCCTTTTTCAAATTCGGGAATGGGATCAAGAACAGAAAAAAATAAAACAATATAACAACAATAAAAAAAACGAAGTATGAAAAAAATCTTTGCACTTTTGACTATTGCTCTTTTGACAATTATTGGAGCACAAGGGCAAGTTACCGGCGACTTTCAATCAGGCACAACAGGTTCAACAACATGGTCAGACTATACGACCTGGCAGGTTTATAATGGTACAGCATGGGTACCCGCCGTATCAGGGCAATTACCCACAAGTACCAGCACAGTTACTATTCTGGCAGGCGATGTGAGAATGATGACCGCTGCTGCAACCTGTAAAAACTTAATTGTTACCGGTGCACTAACGTTAAATACCAATTTCTTCACACTCACGGGCGACCTGACCATCAATGGCACCTTTAGTCTTAATGGTTATATCACACTGAATGTGGGAGGGAATTTATTTGTAAATAACCCTTTTAGTCTGAACGGTATTTTGAATGTTGCCGGAACGGTAACAGATAACTCGACAATACAACTGGCTTATTACAGCCCCTCAACTTTTACAGGTGACGTCACTATCAACGGCACACTGACTTTAAACAGTTACAATTTGAACCTGAAAGGAAACCTGATCAATGGAGGACTAATCAACAGCGATGATGCTTTAAACAGTACACTAACCTTTAACGGGACGGCAGCACAAGCTATTTCTGTTACAGGATCGGGAGTTTTCCAAAATAACAACATCCGCAACCTGGTTATCAATAACACATCGGGCTTATCTCCTGCCGTTAACCTGCAAACCAGTATCAGTGTTTCGAACAATATGACGCTGACGGCAGGGATATTCGGAACTTCGAATGCTTCGACACTTACATTGGGCAGATCGGCTTCGTCAACCACTTTCAGCATGAACAGAGGCGAAGGTTCATTTGCAACAACATTTGTACCGCTGACCAACTTTGCATTCAATTTGACAGGTGTTACTTCAAGCACTGTTCAATACAACTCGTTGGTTGCACACAGCATTAATACAGGCATTGAATTGCCTGATGTTTCATTTACCAATTTAACGATCAATACACTTGCCACGATGATACTTGGCAAACCGGTTAACTGCACAAGCATGACAATGTATGCAGGTGTTATCACAACTACAAGCACGAACCTTATCACCATTCTGGGAAGCACTTCAGGAAGTGTGTTTCAGAGCAGCACCACATCTTATGTAAAAGGACCACTTGCACGCACCATTCCCGCAGGATTGACAGGAGCTTCGAATAACTATAAATTCCCGGTAGGAGGAAACAGTCCGTGGCTTTTTGAATTTGCCAACATCAACACGACAGGAAGCGGTAACGCAGTGATCACAGCACAGGCTTTTGACACAGGACCTTATGCAGGTTCAGTAGGTGTAGGACTTGCAAGCGTAGCAACAGACAAATACTGGTCGCTGACAGGAAGTATGGGATCGGTAGCAATTTCGAGCAACACTACGGTCAGACTTAATGATGGCAGCCTTACCTCAGTAAACAAAGTGGCACAAGCAGATGCTTTGGGCGGACCTTATAATACCATGGGAGCAACTTTTGCTACAGGAAATATCACATCATTCAAGGTTATTGATTTTTCAACAATATCCACAGGAACTTTTTTCAGGGTAGGTTATAAGGGCGGAACATTTCCTGCAGGAATTTATGCCATTGGACCAAGCGGCCCTTATGCAGGTTATGCAGCAACTTATACTTCATTCCAGATCGCTATCAATGCTGTTGCAGATATTCCTGTAGGCGGCAATGTTATCTTTGAATTTCAACCGGATTATGTTTCAACAGTTGAAACTTATCCTATCACTGTTCTTCCTTCTGTAATCGGAACCTCAACAGGGACCATAACTTTCAGACCAGCTGCAAGTGTGGCTGCGACAATTAATTTTTCATCGTCGGGCAATATACTTGTGATGAATGGTTGCAGTTATGTGACCATTGACGGACGAAACGGCGGGACAGGATCGAACAAATTCCTTCAGTTCACAAACAGCAGTACGACCACACAGACAGTGGACATAAAAGCTGATGCAGTGAACAACCAAATTATGTATTGCACCCTTGCAGGCTCGGTTACCTCAACATCATTGGGTATTCTGACGCTCAGCTCAGGTTCGGCAATAGGTGAAGACAACACACTGATTGACCACTGTAACTTTAACGGACAGGGGACAACAGCCAACTGTTTATATGCTACAGGAAGTTCAGTCGCAGTCAATGACAATGTGGTTATTTCGAACAATAACTTTTATGATTACAGGGCCGCACAGGCAATGGGTTTAAACATACAGAATTATAACAACTCCTGGACAATTAACAGTAATAGCTTTTACCAGACAACTGCTTATTCAGGAGCAACGGGAACGATGTATGGAATCAATACTGTAAATGGTACTGCAGACGGACAATTTAGTATTTATGGTAACTATATCGGAGGAAATGCTCCACTTTGTGCAGGAACCTGGACTTTAAACACGACAGCACTTGTATATAATTTTGTAGGGATGTATCTGAATTTATCCACCTCAACAACAAGTAAAGTTTATAGCAATGTAATTACAAATTTTAGCTGGAGCTCAAAACCTTCAACATGGACAGGTATCAGCGTGATTGGTGGAAATGTAAACATAGGAACTGATGGCGGCAACCAGATCGGAAGTAATACTGGTAACGGAGCCATCACAATCACTTATAACACCACTGCAGGATCAGCGAATTTTTATGGTATCAACACCTCAATAGCCAGTGCAGCAAGCAACGTGAGAATTGAAAATAATATGATAGGATCAATCACCACAGCAGCCACACTGACGACGATAGGAGGAAGTATTACCGCTATCAATTCATCGAGTACCAGCAGTATAATCAGAAATAATATTATCGGGAGTACCACAACGGCATCAAGTTTAAATGCTTCGATCGGAACAACCACTGCACAAGTGCAGAGTGTAACAGGTATCAACTGTACAACTATAGCTAATGTTACTGTTAATGGCAATACAATTGCTAACTTTAACAATGCAATGTTTCTTAATGGTGCAGCTAATGGATTGAGCAGGGGTATCAAGATAGGCTCGGTGACTTCAGCGATTTCACCAACAGTTCTTGTAGTTGACTCCAACCAGGTTTATTCAATTTATTCAGCTCAGCAAATGACAGGCGCTTTGGGTTCGTATGCAGAGAACATTGCAGGTCTGGACATACAGGCTGCAACTGCAACAAACGTGAATATCAGCAAGAATACGATCTATGACCTGTCGAACACTTTTGCAACTGCAGCAGCAGTGATCAATGTTGTTGGTATCTATGCTTACCTGGGAACAGGTATTTATAATATCATTGACAGGAACCTCATTCATAGTTTAAATACGGCTTCCTCATCAGCAGTACAATACGGGTTTTATTTAGCATCAGGTCTCTGTACATTCCAGAATAACGGAATACGGCTTGGGATAGACAAAAACGGAGCTGCCATTACGAGTACCGCTACCATTTATGGAATAAACAAATCAACAGGAACAGCTGGAAGTTGTAACTTCTGGTTCAATACAGTTTACATAGGTGGAACAGGTGTGGCAACAGGTGCGGCTCCTACTTATGCTTATTATCAGTCAGGACATATCACTGAGGATATCAGGGACAACATTTTTATGAATGTCAGGACAAGGACTACTGCTACCCTTACCAACTTTGCAGCTTATTATAATGGTGCAACGACGACAAACTTCACAAGTGACTACAATATTTATTATGTCACGGCAACTGATGGGGTTCTGGCATTTATCAGCGCCAACCAGACTACCATGAAATTATTAAGGGTTGCATTACCAAACAATGATCTTCATTCAGCACTTGGCAACCCTGTTTTGGCAAGTCCAACAACAGCAGTTGCAACCATGAGTTTGAACTTAACCAACACAAGCGCTGCAGTTGGAACAGGCCTTCTTATTTCAGGAATCAGTACTGACTTACCCGGCAACGCAAGAAATACCAATATTGGTTGTTATGCAGGAAGTTTTACAGCACCGGGAGCAGGACAGGATATTTTCAGCCCGGTAATTACCTATACCCTGATAACCAATTCGTCAATCACCGGTACCGGATTCCGTACAATGACCGGTTTTGCTACAATTACAGACCAGATTATGGGAATAAATAATACAACAGGAACGAAACCCAGGTTATACTATAAAAAATCAACAGATGCCAATGCATTTGCTGCCAATACCAGCGCAGGTAATGGTTGGAAATATGTTGAAGCTTCAAACAGCGTTTCGCCATATAGTTTTTCAATTAATTATGCTTTACTGAGAACAGCAGCCGCAGTGGGAGATATTATACAATATTATGTTGTAGCACAGGATTTAGCTACAACCCCCAATGTAACATTCAATACGCTTGTTGGTAGTGTGGGAACTTCGGTGGGAACAACCGGAATGACAGCGCCAACTACACTGAACAGTTATACAATTGTCGCTTCACTGCCAACTGCAATCAGTGTTGGCTCAGGTCAGACATATACTACACTTACCGGATCAACCGGTGTATTTAATGCAATAAACACAAAAGCTTTAAGTGGCAATACAGTTGTTACGATAGTTTCCGATATTACAGAACCGGGAACAGTCGCTTTGAATGTAATTGCTCACGAAGAAGTGGCAGGTGTTACACTGACCATTAAATCTGATGGTACGGCACGAACGCTATCAGGATCAACCACAACTCCAATGATAGGCTTTAACGGACCTACACTTGTAACAATTGACGGTGGTACAAGTAAACTATTAACTTTCAGAAATAATAATGCCACGGCATCAACCACAGGGGCTGTATTTAGTTTCTACAACGGGTCATTAAAAGATACCATCAAAAACTGTTATATTGAAAGTAATGAAACATCAGCCACAACAGGAAGCATCCTTTTGGGAGCAGCACCTGCAAGTAAAATTGATGTATCTAATTGTGATATTCGCAATGCCACTGTTGCCCCGCTTGGGAGTCCGGCAAATTGTATATTCTCCAACACCAGCGGTAATGTTATTTATAGCAACAGCAACAAATTCTATAACTGGACAGGATATGGGATAAATCTGAACCCTGCAGGAGACAGTTGTAAGGTAATCGGAAATAGTTTCTATATGTCCGGTGCAGTTGCAACTGCGCAGGTTGCTGTAAATTTAGTTGGCGGCAACGTTGATGTGATCACCGGAAATTATGTAGGTGGTACAGCTGCAAACGCAGCCGGAACGCCATGGACAACGAGCGCTTCGTTGAACCCATTTAACCTTCAACTTGGATTGCTCAACAATAGCACTATTCAAAACAATGTTGTAACAAACATCAGCTCGACAAGCACTACTTTTACAGGTTTTGCATTAAGCGGGATGTTTAATTTTACAGGCAATACTGTCGGAAGCGCAACAACTGCGAATTCGATAACGCTTAATAATACTTCAAGCCCATCTTATTATGGAGTTTATGAAACCACAGGAGCGGCTTCAAATAATTTCACACAAAATACTATTGCAAACATTACTCTCACCATGACATCGGGAAATCCTTCCATTAGCGCCATGTATCTGGACAATGGAAATGCAAAGAAAAATAAGATTTACAATGTTACAATACAACAAGCGCTAACAGGATTGGGAGCATATGTCAGTATAGTTGGAATTTACGATGCTACAGGATCTGCGCCAAAGGAATACTCCAATAACATGATATCCCTTGGTACAGGAACCAATATGACAGCCGATATTCAGGGAGTTTTGGAGACATCCACTTCCTCGATGGTGAACTTTTATTACAACTCTATCGTTGTTTACGGAAGTGGTAGCTTCGGGTCACTGAATGGATGCCAACCTCTCAAATGGGGAACCCAATGGGCAGTGAATGTTCCTTATACCATTAAAAACAACATTTTAGTTATCACACGAACAGGGGGAACCAACAGCTATGCAATCAGCAGTGCCGGTTTTGATACAGCCCCATTGATCTCAGATTATAATGATCTTTATGTTTATCGTGATGCAACAAACACTGCGAATTATATAGAATACGGACCAACAAACCCTGATATAAACCTGTCTCAATGGCAGACAACAGGGCATGATCTCAATTCAATCAGTGTACTTCCGAACTTTACTTCGATCACCACAGATCTGCATATTGTAAGTGATGCAAATATTGCCAATCGCGGAACTGCAGTTTCTGTTACCGATGATATTGATGGTGTAACACGCTGCCCTTATCCTGATTTAGGAATCAATCAATTCAGCACATGTGTAACACCAAAATTCCTCAATCTGAACTTTTATCTTGAAAGTTTATACAACATCAACGGATTTATGCGTCAGGCACAGGGAGCTTCAGGAAACCAATATCCGGGATCCACAGCTGACCAGGTTACTGTTGAATTACATAATTCTACAACTTACGCAACCCTTGTTGCATCTTTTCCAAACGTAAATGTATCCACTTCAGGTTTTGCAACATTAAATGTACCTGCAACCTATAGCGGTTCATATTACATTACGATTGTTCCTAGAAATGGGATTGCGACTGTCAGTGCAGCTCCGGTTTCATTTGCTGGAATTACTATCAGTTATAACTATACTACAGCAGCAACACAGGTTTATGGCAAAAACGAAAAGTTTTTGAACAGCGGTCAATCTTATGCTAATGCTGTTTATGGTATTTATGCCGGTGATGTCAATGCTGATGGGGTAGTTGATGTACTAGACCTTTCGGCTGTTCAGAATGATGCAATATTGTTCTCAACAGGTTATCTATTGACAGATGTTAATGGAGATGGCAGTGTTGATGCATTCGACCTTAACATGGTACAAAACAATTCATTGTTGTTTATTTCCTCTATCACGCCTTAATTAATAAAGTTATCCACGGATAAATCCAATAAACCTCATGAAGTTAATGAATATCTTTTAAAAATTGTTTAAAAAAAATTAAAATCATGAAACGGAAATTTATAAAGTTTATATGTTACAGTGTAACACTAATAGTATTTATCACAACGCTTGCAAGGGCTCAGGTCCCTGCAAGCTACCAGGTTTCGCTTATCAACGATGTTCAACCTAGTCCGACAACTTTCAAGTTTGACATTTACATCGTTAATACAGATTTAGCGAACGTATTTGAACTTGATGTTTACCAAATAGGGATATTGGTAAATCCTGCCATTGCCAATGGCGGAACAATTACAGCAAGTATAGTGGCAGGATCATCACAATTGGTTGCTGCACAACAACCGACTACGGGGATAACATTTGCATCAAATTGTATAAAGATTGCAAACCCCGGAATCGTAACTCACGGTTCAGGTACCATTATTCCAACAACCGCCCCCGGCCTGAGGATTGCCAAAGTGTTACTAACAAATTCAGTACCCTTTGGGCAGTTCACGCCTAACCTTGCGTTTAATTTTACGGCGTCTCCTTACAGAACGGCATTTTTTGCTTTCAATCAGACAGCGCCATATCTTTCAGTTAATATCACCAATACCTCCGACTTTTCAATAACAAATCTCACAAACAGAGTTTTGAACGGGCCTCCAATTGTAGTGACTATCACAGGAGTGACTGCCAATGACAAAGTTTATGATGGAAATACAACAGCAACATTGAATACAGCAGGCGCTGTTCTTGTGGGAGTTGTAGGAGCAGATATAGTTAATCTGGTTGTGACAGGAGCAGTTGGAACTTTTTCAGATCCTGCTATCGGAACCAATAAAACTGTCACAACTGCAGGGTTTACCATAAGTGGCGAGGAAGCCTGGATGTACACCTTAGTGCAACCAACAACAACCGCTTCCATCACCTCATCATCATTGCCGATACAATTGATCAGTTTTGATGGTCAATGTACAGGGAAAGGATTGCAATTAGTATGGACGACTGCCTCTGAGACCAATAACGATTACTTCACTTTGCAAAAAAGTGCAGATGCTATTAATTTTGTTGATGTGGCAAATGTCAGTGGTGCAGGGAACAGTAATACAAATCAATATTATGATCTGAGTGATGTTCCTTTTGCGAATGCGCTGACCTATTATCGGTTGAAACAAACAGATTTTGATGGTAACTTTACCTATTCTGATATCATTTCAACAAATTGTACTGATATTCCGAACAATTCGGATTTTTATAACCTGTTCACAACAAGTGATAAAAACATTACAGTTCAATTATCATCAAACAACATAACAAATGCAATTATCAAAGTGTATGATCTAAGTGGAAAAGAAATAGCAGTATTAATGAATGAATCAAATATTGATGCCGGTTATCACACTTACAATTTTACACTCGACAGATCAGGAATATTTATAGTAAGAGCTTTGGTCAATAACAAAGACCATTCAAATAAAATAATTTTCTTTTAAAGCGGAATAAACCGGGTAAGGAATTTGAACTTAAAAGTTTTGAACCTTCTCCGGTTTATTTTTTCCTGAAATAACTCAATACAAAATCATTGAAATAAACCAGGGATTAAACAATCAATTAATTCAATTATCAAAAATAGAAATATGAAAACAAATAAAATTACCATTTTGCTGCTTGCATTAACGTCAATATTATTATTCACATCCGCAAGTTGGGCACAGGTTCCTGCTTCATATCAGTGCTCGATCCGCAACGACTCCTTAACCAGTTCAACGGTTTATGAATTCGACATATATTTACAAAATACTGACCTGTCAAATGTCTTTGAGTTTGATCTTTTCCAGGCAGGGATCTTGGTGAACCCTTCCATTGTCAATGGGGGAACGGTCACTGCCAGTATCATCGCAGGATCATCTCAACTTGTTGCGGCTCAGCAACCTGCCTCTATCACTTTTTCGGCAGCACAAAACTGCATCAAAATAGGACCGGGAGGAGTTGTTCCGCATGGATCTGCTACTATCATATCCACAACAGCTCCCGGAACAAAGATTGCCCGCGTGAGGTTGACAAACTCAGTTTCTTTTGGAATATTTGCTCCAAATTTTTCATTTAATTTTACAGCTACACCTTACAACACTGCAGTCATTGCTTATGACCAGACATCTCCTTTCCTGGGAGTTAACATTACAAACTCAGCAGATCACACCGTATCCACGATGACCAATCCAATTCTGAATGCACCTGTTACTGCATTCAGTATGACAGGTGGAGGAGCTGATTGCAGCGGAACAGGAGTTGCAGTTGGTTTGAGTGGCTCCGAAACAGGGGTTCTTTATCAATTATTAAAAAATTCTGTTCCTGTTGGTTCTTATGTTGCAGGAACTGGCTCAGCCATTTCCTTTGGACTTCAGACAGTCGGAACATATACGGCTACGGCTTACAGAAAAGCAACCTATTTAACAGGAATAATGACCGGAAGTGCTGTGGTTACGGGTTCGGGAGTATTACCAACGCTTATAGGGCTCACTTCTGTTTGTGCAGGAACAGCCGGTAATGTTTATACAACCGAAACCGGAATGAGTAATTATACATGGAGTGTCTCTGCCGGAGGTTCAATCACTGCTGGCGGAACTTCAACTTCCAATACAGTAACGATTACCTGGAACACTGCCGGAGCGCAGACTGTCAGTGTTAATTATACAAATGCGGCCTGCACAGCGGCAAGTCCAACTGTTTACAATGTTACGGTTAATCCTAATATAGCAGTTAGTGTTGCAATTGCTGCCTCATCAAATCCAGTTTGCTCAGGCTCTTCAGTGACATTAACGGCTACTCCAACGAATGGAGGAACTTTGCCTGCATATCAATGGAAAGTAAATGGTGTGAATGCAGGGACTAACAGCTCAACTTATTCTTATATCCCTTTGAACAACGATGCAATCACTTGTGTGCTGACATCGAATATAGCTTGTCCAACCGGAAACCCTGCTACTTCAAATACTGTAACAATGACAGTGAACACTAGTTCGCCAGTTAGTGTTGCAATAGCTGCATCTTCAAATCCAGTTTGCTCAGGTTCTTCGGTGACATTTACAGCAACTCCAACAAATGGAGGAACTTTGCCGGCTTATCAATGGAAAGTAAATGGAGTGAATGCAGGGACTAACAGTTCAACATATTCTTATATTCCTTTAAACAATGATGCAGTCACTTGTGTACTGACATCGAATTTAGCTTGCCCAACCGGAAATCCGGCTACTTCAAATACTGTAACTATGACAGTAAATTCAACCCTGCCTATTATTGTTGCTATTGCTGCTTCATCAAATCCAGTTTGTTCAGGTTCTTCAGTGACATTTACGGCTACTCCTACAAATGGAGGAACTTTGCCGGCTTATCAATGGAAAGTAAATGGTGTGAATGCTGGGACTAACAGCTCAACTTATTCTTATATTCCTTTAAACAATGATGCTGTTGCTTGTGTGCTGACATCGAATATAGCTTGCCCAACAGGAAGTCCGGCTACTTCAAATACTGTGACTATGACAGTAAATTCAACGCTACCAGTTAGTGTTGCAATTGCTGCTTCATCAAATCCAGTTTGCTCAGGTTCTTCAGTGACATTTACGGCTACTCCTACAAATGGTGGAACTTTGCCGGCTTATCAATGGAAAGTAGATGGTGTGAATACAGGGACTAACAGTTCAACGTATTCTTATATTCCTTTAAACAATGATGCTGTTACTTGTATACTGACATCGAATACTTCGTGTGCAATAGGAAGTCCTGCTACTTCAAATACTGTGACTATGACAGTAAATTCAACGCTACCAGTTAGTGTTGCAATTGCTGCTTCATCAAATCCTGTATGTTCAGGTTCTTCAGTGACATTTACGGCAACCCCTACAAATGGAGGAACTTTGCCTGCATATCAATGGAAAGTAAATGGTGTGAATGCAGGGACTAACAGCTCAACTTATTCTTATATCCCTTTGAACAACGATGCAATCACTTGTGTGCTGACATCGAATATAGCTTGTGCAACCGGAAATCCAGCTACTTCAAATACTGTAACTATGACAGTAAATTCAACGCTACCGGTCAGTATTGGCATTGCTGCCTCATCAAATCCAGTTTGCTCAGGCTCTTCAGTGACATTTACGGCAACTCCAACAAATGGAGGAACTTTGGCGGCTTATCAATGGAAAGTAAATGGAGTGAATGCAGGGACTAACAGTTCAACTTATTCTTATATCCCTTTAAACAACGATGCAATCACTTGTGTGCTGACATCAAATATAGCTTGTCCAACCGGAAACCCTGCTACTTCAAATACTGTAACAATCACAGTGAACACTAGTTCACCAGTTAATGTTGCAATTGCTGCCTCATCAAATCCAGTTTGCTCAAGCTCTTCAGTGACATTTACGGCAACCCCTACAAATGGAGGAACTTTGCCTGCATATCAATGGAAAGTAAATGGTGTGAATGCAGGGACTAACAGCTCAACTTATTCTTATATCCCTTTGAACAACGATGCAATCACTTGTGTGCTGACATCGAATATAGCTTGTCCAACCGGAAACCCTGCTACTTCAAATACTGTAACAATGACAGTGAACACTAGTTCGCCAGTTAGTGTTGCAATAGCTGCTTCATCAAATCCTGTTTGCTCAGGTTCTTCAGTGACATTTATAGCAACTCCTACAAATGGAGGAACTTTGCCTTCTTATCAATGGAAAGTAAATGGTGTGAATGCAGGGACTAACAGCTCAACTTATTCATATATTCCTTTGAACAATGATGCTGTCACTTGTGTACTGACATCAAACACATCTTGTGCAACAGGAAGTCCTGCTACTTCAAATACTGTATCTATGACCGTAAATTCAACTCTGCCGGTTAGTGTTGCAATTGCGGCTTCATCAAATCCAGTTTGCTCAGGCTCTTCAGTGACATTAACGGCTACTCCAACGAATGGAGGAACTTTGCCGGCTTATCAATGGAAAGTAAATGGGGTGAATGCAGGGACTAACAGCTCAACTTATTCATATATTCCTTTGAACAATGATGCTGTCACTTGTGTACTGACATCAAACACATCTTGTGCAACAGGAAGTCCTGCTACTTCAAATACTGTGACTATGACAGTAAATTCAACGCTGCCGGTTAGTGTTGCAATTGCTGCTTCATCAAATCCTGTTTGCTCAGGTTCTTCAGTGACATTTACAGCAACTCCTACAAATGGAGGAACTTTGCCAGCATATCAATGGAAAGTAAATGGGGTGAATGCAGGGACTAACAGTTCAACATATTCTTATATTCCTTTAAACAATGATGCAGTCACTTGTGTACTGACATCGAATTTAGCTTGCCCAACCGGAAATCCGGCTACTTCAAACACTGTAACTATGACAGTAAATTCAACGCTGCCGGTTAGTGTGGCAATTGCTGCTTCTTCAAACCCAGTTTGCTCAGGTTCTTCAGTGACATTTACGGCTACTCCTACAAATGGAGGTACTTTGCCGGCTTATCAATGGAAAGTAAATGGGGTGAATGCAGGGACTAATAGTTCAACGTATTCATATATCCCTTTGAACAATGATGCAGTCACTTGCGTGCTGACATCGAATATAGCTTGCCCAACCGGAAACCCTACTACTTCAAATACTGTGACTATGACAGTAAATTCAACCCTGCCTGTTATTGTTGCTATTGCTGCTTCTTCAAACCCAGTTTGCTCAGGCTCTTCAGTGACATTTACGGCAACTCCAACAAATGGCGGTACTTTGCCGGCTTATCAATGGAAAGTAAATGGGGTAAATGCAGGGACTAACAGTTCAACGTATTCTTATATTCCGTTAAACAATGATGCTGTTACTTGTGTGCTGACATCGAATTTAGCTTGCCCAACCGGAAATCCGGCTACTTCAAACACTGTAACTATGACAGTAAATTCAACGCTGCCGGTTAGTGTTGCTATTGCTGCTTCATCAAATCCTGTTTGCTCAGGTTCTTCGGTGACATTTACAGCAACTCCTACAAATGGAGGAACTTTGCCAGCATATCAATGGAAAGTAAATGGAGTGAATGCAGGGACTAACAGTTCAATATATTCTTATATTCCTCTAAACAACGATGCAGTTACTTGTGTGCTGACATCAAATACATCTTGTGCAACAGGAAATCCCGCTACTTCAAACACTGTAACTATGACAGTAAATTCAACGCTGCCGGTTAGTGTGGCAATTGCTGCTTCTTCAAACCCAGTTTGCTCAGGCTTTTCAGTGACATTTACGGCTACTCCTACAAATGGAGGAACTTTGCCTGCATATCAATGGAAAGTAAATGGTGTGAATGCAGGGACTAACAGTTCAACGTATTCTTATATTCCTTTAAACAATGATGCTGTTACTTGTGTGCTGACATCGAATTTAGCTTGCCAAACCGGAAACCCTACTACTTCAAATACTGTGACTATGACAGTAAATTCAATGCTTCCGGTTAGTGTTACTATTGCCGCTTCATCAACCAATATTTGTTCAGGAAATCCGGTAACATTCACAGCTACGCCAACCAATGGAGGGACAAATCCTTTTTATCAGTGGCAGGTGAACGGAACAAATGCCGGAACCAATAGTACGACATTTTCTTACATGCCGGTCTTTAATGATGCCATCACTTGTGTAATGACATCAAATGCGAATTGTGCAAGCGGAAATCCGGCAACATCAAATGAAATAACATTAACGGTTAATCCTGATCTACCAGTCAGTGTTACTATCGGAGCTTCATCGAACCCTGTATGTACAGGCAATACGGTGACATTTACAGCAACACCTTTTAATGGTGGAAGTGCACCAACATATCAATGGCAGGTAAACGGTATAAATGCAGGAACAAATAATTCCACATTCTCCTATATCCCATTGAACAATGATGCTGTCACATGTAAGTTGACTTCAAATGCTGCTTGTGCAACAGGCAATCCGGCTAATTCAAATATGATAACCATGGCCGTAAATAGCAGCCTGCCAGTCAGTGTTGCGACTAATGTTTCTTCGAACCCAATTTGTTCAGGTAATCCTGTTACATTTACAGCTACTCCTACAAATGGTGGAACAACTCCAACTTATCAATGGTTGGTTAACGGAGTGAGTGTTGGCACAAATAGCCCAACATATTCTTATATTCCATTGAATAACGATGCTGTCACATGTTTATTAACATCCAATGCCACTTGTGCAACCGGAAGCCCGGCCATTTCAAACCAGATCGTGATGAGTGTGACTCAAACAATACATATCAGTGTTGACATTTCGGCCTCAACATCTCAGGTTTGCGAAGGTACATCTGTGACATTCACTGCAACACCAACGAATGGAGGAACTGCACCCTCTTATCAATGGCAGGTAAATGGTGTTAATGCAGGGACAAACAGTCCGACTTTCAGCTATTCACCTTCAAATAAAGATTCTGTTGTCTGTATTTTGACAACGGACCCTGTATGTGCTGTCGGCAGTCCGGCAACTTCAAATATGCTGACGATGATCGTTAATGCCATTCCGTCAGCGCCAGTAGTTACTTTGAGCCACGACACTTTGTCAAGTACATCGGCCAGCGGCAATCAATGGTACACAACTACAGGGTTAATACCAGGAGCTACCAGTCAAAGGTATGTAGTTACATCCGATGGGCTCTACTGGTCAAAGGTTACCAGCAATAACTGCACCTCTGCCAATTCAGACACTGTGAATGTTGTTTTGACGGGCATTGAAGGGCATGCTGTTAATTCGATCATTGAAGTTTATCCGAATCCAAACAGCGGTCAATTCAACGTAGCCATAATGACTACTATGGAAAAACACTTCGATTTGCTGATCTATCACTCATTGGGTTCTTTGGTTTATGAAGAAAAAGGGCTTGTGGTAAATGGTAATTTTGAACAAAACGTGGACATTTCTTCCTTACCATCCGGCATCTATTACTTGATTTTCAGGAATAGTGACGGAGATATTCTCAGAAAAATTATTTTAGAAAAATAACCTACAATCAAAATAATCAGTAGAAGCCGGGAGATGATCCCGGCTTTTTTATTATTCCGCCTACTGGAATTTCCGGCATACCTATGATTCATTTTAGTGAAATGTTACTTCCCTATAAGGAAGTGTCGCTTTCCTACAGTGAAGTGTCACTTTCCTACAAGGGAATGTCACTTTCCTACAAGGAAGTGTCGCTTTCCTACAAGGGAATGTCACTTTCCTACAAGGAAGTGTCGCTTTCCTACAGTGAAGTGTCGCTTTCCTACAGTGAAGTGTCGCTTTCCTACAGTGAAGTGTCGCTTTCCTACAGTGAAGTGTCGCTTTCCTACAGTGAAGTGTCACTTTCCTACAAGGAAGTGTCGCTTTCATTGCAGGAAGTAAACTATTTTAATTATAATGTCTCTAAATAACATTCAACCAAATTGAATAATTGATGTTTATAAATAAGAAAACAAGAAGCAAAAACCGGAATGTCAATA
>Ga0209697_10002681_pt1 | contig 25186 bp, 25 predicted proteins | sample AliMusrvi5mmetaG_FD_184115 | JGI IMG/M metagenome (GOLD analysis project Ga0209697, IMG submission 184115) | Freshwater lake bacterial and archeal communities from Alinen Mustajarvi, Finland, to study Microbial Dark Matter (Phase II) - Alinen... | ecosystem: Environmental > Aquatic > Freshwater...
CTTCGAAAGACTTGCTGTCTACTAGCTGCTGGAGATACTTACCGACGCGTGGCTCATGAAATCTCTTCGCGTATTCATATAACGGATGCTCCCGGTCAAGTAAAACCTTTTCAATATCGATAAGCGAATCGTGGAGTTGTTTTTTACGGCGATAGTTGGTATACGGTTCTCCCGAATGGAATATTACCGGGTCAACCTTTTGCCGAAGAGGTATTTTGTTTTCGGTCTTTGCATAGGCTATCAAATCCGAAAGATTAATTGGATTGATGGTAGCAGCCAAACCTGTATAGGACGGGTAGCGATGATAGTAGAGTTTGAGACCGAGAGCTTTCTCGAAGTTCTCAATTATGACTTTGGCGTCAAGTTTGCTGCCGGTAACTTTTTGCAACCACTCTCTGCTTACAACAATTAACCCAGTTGGCATTTTGTCTATTTTCTCTTCAACCGGTTTGAATAATAAACCGTCAAGTAGTTTCCAGTTGATCTGATCTTTGTCGGAGAGATTAACAATTCGTTTGATGTCGAGTCGGGTTTGCCTCGACGTAACAGTGATACTGGACACGGAATTACTCCTGCGGTGAACTCTCGCAGAAAGTAATTGGTGGAGATCGAGCTGCTGGCAGGAGTTGTTTTCCAGCAGGATTCCCTTTTCAACCCGAGGGATCAGCTCAGGTCTATCTCCACCTCGAATGAGAAGGTGCTCAAGTCAGCCGATTCAAGATATTGCTATCCAGGATTGGCTGCTACATGGTAAGTAGTGGAAGAAACGATTTGACCAACAGTTCCCGGAGTATAACCGGGTAGATTGGTAAAGATATGGAATGAATGCTCTCAACATTCGACGCAGTAACAGGTGAATCACTCAGGTGATATCTGAATTGCATTTAGAAGCTGATCTAGTTTTGAGTGGTAGAGTTCGAGTTTCTCCATGAAGCGATCAAGCCGTTCGATATGATAAGTGTATATATCGGGAGTGTCACACTCATCCTCTGTCGCCTCAGCATTCATGAAGTCCAGCATTTTTTGAGCGTGCTGCTTATTAATGCTGACCCTACCTTTGTGGTAAAGCACTAAATGCTCTCCCAAGCATTGGATATCCGATGGCTCCAACCTTATGTATACCTTCTGCCCTTTTGGGCAGACAGCTTCTGCTACCGGTGTTCCGTGATCACTGACTAGTGTCACGCAACAATCGTTGCCGGAAATGGTGAAGGGATAGGACTGTCCGTAGCGATCGGACTGTGCAGGGTCCTGAACATAGGGCCAGTCAGGTCGAGGATCGCCAGGGCTGCACAGTTTCAACAGAAGGTGCAGCAACGCTTCTTTTGTGAAGCGCATTCGGTAGATGCATCCATCGAGAGTTTTGTGCTCGATTGAAGCATACTGGTCTTTTACAACCAGGTTCTTGAAGTCGTCCAAGTAGAGGGTTCTAAGGTTTCTCATTTCGGTTCTCCAGAGTTGTTGAAGCAGTCGGGGTAAAATGGCCTTGCCAGGCCGGGGGTCAGGGTGTGTTCGGGCATTTCATTTCCTTTCGGTGGTGGGTGAGAGTGTGATCTGTCAATGCCGTCAGTGGAAATCCAGCTTCTGGCTATACTTATATAGTGGACACTTTGAATTTATCGTTTTTAGCTCACATCATGGGGCAGGTTACACAAGAGTCTATACTCGCGGGCGTAACATTAGAATATGTATATCGGCAATGCAATAGTCGATGCTTGAGTATATTCCTGGATGATAGGATCAAGATGTATAGAGTCCTTTTCTGACTGGTTCAGTGAGGAATATAACTTACCGGTTCCCCGATTTGGCGTCTGTGTGACCCGCCAGAGCATGTCCGGTTATCAGTAGGTGTTCGAATAGTTTTTAGACAATATAGTCACTGTGGTGCGAATCGTTTTTTAAGGTTTGAGCGTGGAGCTTTAGAATGCTGTTCCAACTGCCAGCATGAATCAACTAGTTGGACATAACCCATTCAACAATGAGTGCTATCAATAATGTAAGAATGCTGCTGGGGAAATTAATAGACTCTTCTGGTCTTGGATCTGAATGACACTAGCTGCAAGAATCACAGAAGCACTCATTCATATTATAGGGTCATAGATTCGGAGTTTTGTTACATACAGTTAGACGACAGAAGACATCATAATGTTCCACTGCTATCAGCGTGCTGGGTTGGGAGCCTTAATGGCTTCTGGATTTTGGATTTTTTTATTTTTAAAAATGCCGTTTTTTCCAGTCCCGGGAATTATCCTCAAATCAGTTCAAAAAATGGGCCTATCCCTAGCAGCATCCTATCTCCTAATTCCTTCACATCCGCCAGTCCATAAGTCAGTGGGCATCTGCCCAGCGGGACCATGTGTTAGTAGAGGGTATAGGGGCTAGTCTATTTTTGACAACCAGGCCCTTTAAGAGATGAACTTGCTAGCGGTGATAAACAAGAAGGAAATATAAATGACTATCAAACTGTGTGACTGCTCTCAGAAACAATCTTCAGAACCCTTGCATCCGGAGTGCCATGACGCCAACTTGGTCTTCTGCCAGTTGTGTGCTGTAGCAGGATCCGGCGGCACCACGCAGGATTGGATCTGCAAGGATTGTATAGACCAGGCAATAGTCGGATTCGACGATTACAAGCTGGTCTAACCCGGCATTCCAAGGACACAAAATCTAGCTCAAGGCCATCAGGTTATCCAATCGGGTGGCTTTTTTGTCGTACCGTGCTAGCTGACCAACTAAATATGTCTGACTGACCTCGCATCTCATATGGGCTGCGGGGTCGTTCTGTTTTAATCAGGAGGAAAATTAGGATGGATAACGTAATGTCACGAATGTTGGCTTTCATAGCCAAAGACACAAACAAGGATCTGATCGTCCACACTCCATTGGAAGTCTACGGAATTGTAAGAACCTGCAGACTGCCAGCCATGCTGCGTAAGGTTCGCCTGGACCAGAACGATGAACCGGTATACAGCGATGTCCAAAGAGTATTTGCAAAAGTTTATGTAGCCAACTGTGCATACAGGAAAGAGGCTTCTCAAGAGAACAAGGATCTGTTCACCTCTCAGATCATGGCTTATTCCCGAAACTGCTTCCAAACTGCATTGTGGAGATTACAGGATGCCGTAAACAGCCGTGACAGCAAGAATACGAGCAGCTTTTACCTTGTCGGAGCACCAATGGGAAACCTGGATGGATCATCACAGTTACGAAGTTGGGAGATTGGACTAGCACCGAGGACTGCCCGTAAACTCAGCGTGACTGGTGGGGATATAATTCAGATGCGTCGTTACCCGGAAACAGCAACATATCCGGCAAAGGTTGTAGTAATGCCTGGACTGGGCAAGAATGTGATTGGTTTGCCTGTTGGCTTAATGGAGGACAGTAGACTGCACGTTAAGGATATACCAAGTTTGCTTGGCGGGGACTGTGACGGTGACGCATTTGCGGGTAGTGTTTTCCATACCGAGGTATGCAAAGCAGAACTAGAAGAATGTTTCAGAAGCTATTGGCACGGTTGCCCCGAATTCCCCGTTCCAAGCGGCAGGAACTACACATGGAAAGATGAGCTGGTAAAAGAACAATCTGATGATGAGATATTCATCAGTAAGGTCTGGCAGAAGTTGGCAATCGGCAGAGTTACCAATACTGCTCTGGCTTTGTTCGTTGCAAAAGGAGTTATGGGGGATGCACTGGACATCTCATATTCTGAGATTAGACGTGTATTTGAGCGGATGATTGAAGTTGCGATGGATATGAAAAAAGTGAACGGTGATGATCCGTTCATGATGCACAAGCTGCTTCAGGCTGAAGAAGTCCTGAATGAGACTACTCCCGCTGAATTAGAGAAGCAGGGATATGATCTATCATGCGTGATAAGACTGCTGGAGTCTCTGTCCGGACAACCAATCAGGAAAATAGCAGCCAGGAACATCGCGTTCAAAGCAATGCTGCGAAGTCGGGAAGCCGTTGAAGAACTTGCGGATGTCATACCGGCAGAGGGGTTTGCTCAACGAATTGTAGATATTCTCATTGGAGACAATGGTACTGCAGCCGGAAACAGCATTGACTTCGGATACTGCCAGCTACCCAATAAAGCGACCAAGAGCTTCAACCTTACATTCAAACAGGAAGACGATAAGCTAATAGCCTGTTGTCCTACACTATCCGGAATTGCACGTGCAGAATTCCCTACCGAACATAACGGAAAGGTGATCCCGCTGAGTTCGATTTCAAAGATCATCTTCAGGTTGACAGTCGAAGTGCCCTGGATTCTCAGTGATAACTTTACAAAGGTCGGTGTAGGAAAACCAAGGATGCTCAGGAATTGGGGAGAAGTATTGTGGTCATTGATTCGGAATGACTTCAGTTACGAACTGGCTGAACTTAAAAACTGCGATGACTTGGATCAGGCAAATATAGACCTAACCAACCTGATCTTAAAAGCACTTAGACGAATGCTGACCGCGTATGAGATAACAAATGGGGATGTATTCAGTTGGGCAACCGTAGCCTGTCAACAGAAAATAGTTGTGCTGGACATAAAGATACCAAAAGCCCGTTACAACAAAGACGTGTTGAATGACCCGGTGGAGTTGGAAGCCGAACGTCGCATAACAGCAGGTAGGTATCTGAAAAAGATGGGATTGATTAACCATATGTCCGACACCGTCTCTGGTGAACCAGGAATGGCATTCTACAAGAAGACTTCGGATGGAAAGACATTCAGCACGGAGCAGTTTATCCTGCCTCAATTCGCACCAACTAAGAGGGCTCCGGTAGCCAATGCATTAAGCAATCTGGTCTCGTTCACGGGCGCTCATCCTGTGTCGTTCAGCTTGGGTAATAGACCACAAGCCCCAACGAAAGAGGTCTATTGTTGTGCTATGCCAATCGACCTGATGGATGGTTTGATGGTCTCATCCGCGCTGCAGGAGTCTTTCGAAGCTCATATCTTCGAGCCTGAGCACGGAATGCACGCACACTACTTTTTGGAGGATGGAAGCAAGCTACAGGCGGTTGAAGCTGACGTAAAAGGAGTCACACGGATAATACCGGAAGTTGAGATGCCATGGCTGAGATTTGCTGATGGGAGAACAATTAGGGCAGAGCTTATATTCCAGATGGGTTCGACATCACATATGCAGCTTCGACAGACTCATTTCCGTATGGCCCTTGAAGCAGTAGCCAAGACCAACTATGACACGACACAAAAGAGAATGAAAGTTCCTGAGAATCTGACCATAGAGCAGATAACCAGTGCTTGTATCAGTTCTGGGTTATATAGGGATGACAACCTGACAGTCGATGTGCTGAGTCCAGATCAGACAACCGTGTTGGGAACATATCCGGCTGGCGTACTGGCAGTGGGAATGCACCGGCAAATACCGAGTATTGTGGCTTCAGTTCATCCACAATCGGACATTCCGGAAGTCTATATCCCTACGAGCACTGCGGATGGAGGCGTCAAGAATGGGCTGGCAGGGGTTATGTGCATGAAAGCCAATGGGCTGGATGAATGTATAAAGGAGCTTCATTCAGAGATACCAAAAGCCCTGGATGCTGAGATATCAGCTCTCCTCACCTGTATAGAGCGCAGGAAATAGACTAACCAACCTGGGGGATCTGGAATATGGTCCCCATTGTTATTGAAGTACCGCTCGCGCTTCGCGCTCGCTTGAATCATTCCAGCCGCTCCGCGCCTTCGGCGCTCCGCTGGGTTAGTGCAAACCAATAGCTGATCTCTGTGACTACAATATCTCCCACGCTCCATCTATATCTTCTGACCTGGTTGCTATACAGCAGTCGGGTCCTTTTTCTCTATGGGATAAATATCCCTACAGATTTGCTGGTAACCCCAGCTCGGAGGATTAAATATGTTGAAAAGATTCACCAAGGTTCTAGCTGTATGGGGAGCTGTCGACGCGAGCATCTGTGCCGGACTGCTTATCTACGCAGCGATCAAGGCTGTACAGACTGACCTGGACAAGCACAAATGGGCACATGAGCAGAAAACCCGACTTGCTGCCGATCCGTTCCTGGAAGATTGCCCGGATGTAATCTATCGTAAGGAAGCCTGATATGCAGGACATATTGTTAATTTTGCTCTCAGGCATGACCGGATTCGTTATCAGTCAGACTCTGAGAGTTCGCAAACGTCCTACACAAGTCAATCACAACAAATGTCTGGAATGCGGAGATCAGGTGCCTGCAGGCTTCAAGATTTGTATGCGCTGCTACTCATATAAGGAAACGCAGGAGTTCACCGCTGAGAAGTAGATTTCAGATGGTGGTGGGTGCACCGGCGCTTCGTAGATTGCTTTGCGGTCGACCATTAGTCCGTGTCTATATAGCTACGGGGACATCGCTGCTTTTTCTTTATGAGGAGTCACAAACTTGTGTATCTTCACGGTTTTTCAGGGTCTTTTCCGGCCAAAAAAAGGCTGAGTCTAACAAACGGGGGTATGTAGTGATAGTCGAAGGTATGATCGCGTACTTGTTCGTGGAGCGCATTCTTGCCAATCCCGGCCTGCACAAAGTAGTTGTTGGTATTGGCAGGGGAGTGTCTGCTGTTGCTGAGGCAGCGAAGAATGCAGCACTGGCAGCGCTGGATAATCCTGCAAAGCCTTAGTTCCGGACCAGTCATGAGGTGGAAGTCAGGGCAGGATAAGGGACTCTGGCTTCCACTCATTCGAAAGATATAAATAAGATTCTGGAGGTATTGTTATGGGAAAGTTTATCAGAAGACTTCTGAAGCGTGCGCGGTTACATGGTTTCGGGTATGCCTGCCGTAAGATTAAATACACCTGGCGATATCGTTTCACCGACGACCGCATTGACAGGGTGTAACCATGTGGAGAATTAAGACTATGGTATTTGTCGTTGGGTTTGTGTTGCTGTTCTCGGGATTTCCAGGTTGCATATTGGGAATCGTAGCGATGATCAGCGTTTTTCTACCTGGACACTATCAGGGACCGCCGAAATAGTATCATCACTCTTATCTGCAGTGTATGGCCACAAAAAGACTTCTTTATACTTCTTCTTCATGGAGGACATCCTACTGAATACGCTCACCTGACGGACAGAGCAAAAGGTAGGAAATTAGCTGATTTTTTACACCAGACAGAGTGCCGGGGTGCTCCTCCTCATCCTGGCATTCTCTCGTATAGGCGCGCGCGGGGAATTTCATTATTTATCTCATGGACTTTTCAACCCGCATTTCTTTCATTCAGTCACTAAAACCATCATTAACCACCTTTTATGGGTTCATTTCCATCAAAATCTTAAGGAGAGGATGCATTATTATGCCCAGGAGTCGATTCCGTAAAGACGAAAATACCTTTGATTTTCTTGCGAAGCTGGATTTTGAAGACGAGAAGCTTGAACGCCAACAGAAGGCAAATGAAGAAAATCTAATCAAGGCTCTGAACAGTTGCAGCATAGAAAGCCGAAAGGCATATGCCAACTTGCTCCAGCATTAGCTATATCGGGGTAGGGATTTCCTAACCCATTTTTCATTCGGCGCAGCACGGAAGTCTTTCACACTCTTTTCAAGCTCAAACACTTGTTTTATGCACCACTTGATAGCATTACACTCAGGTGTGTGATTTGGTTCCTTTTCACTACGGATTGACTACCTTTTGGGGTGCGATTGAATGTAAACCGCTTTTCTAAACATTTTGCGGGTTATTAAATGGGACATAACTATACACTGGGTTACGAAAAACCCAATAGTAAATATCGAATAGGAGATTTCAATGAATATCGTAGTTTTAACCGGAAGACTGGCAAGTGCCCCGGAAGTCAAAACCTCTCAGGGTGGCAAGCAGTATGCCAATACCAGCATGGTTGTCCAAGACAGCCAGGACAAGTTCCCTATGACCATAGACTTGGTGGTTTTCGAGAGAAACCTCCAGGCTCTTCAGTCCACTAAGATGGGCGGATTCCTCCAGGTCCAGGGAAAGCTGAACATCTACACTCCAAAGGACCAGGCGGGACAGACTCGCTCCAAACAGGTCAAGGTGACAGTTGATAACATCATAATCCCTGCAGAACGGGTAACTACTGCTCCGGACACTGGAAATGGTGCCAGCTATCAACCACAACCAGGTCGCAATGGTGGAATAGCTCCAGCAGCAGTAGCGACGCAGCCGGAAACTGACTTTGACCCATTCGACGAGTAAGTCTGCATATCAAGTATTGTTAATCGGCTCGGGAGAACTCTCTTCTGGGCTTTATCTTTTGTGAGGTGGGAATAATGGATTTTGAACCAATCTGTAAGACCATGACTAAATTGGTCGGAACCACTTTCAACAATCGCCAGGCTTTACTTGCCCGTGTTAAAGCAGAGAATCTAGAACAAATCAACTTAACCCGTGAACCCAGCAATATGTATGATCCCGAAGCCATTACCGCATCAGTGACATTCCGCGATGGTACTACTGCTGTGATAGGCCATATCCAAAACTCAGACCGTATGTGTCTGGGAACCCTAGCTAATGGCAAAGAGTGCGGAGCCATCATCGAAGGCAGTGTAGTCAGCAAAAGCCGGACCGTAGCTTGCTCCGGATGCGGGTTGTTGTTTACGGCTGACAAATACAACACAGTCATCAAGCTCGAAGGCAATGATAAGGTCAAGTGGACCAAATGTGCTGCCTGCCATACAGAGTTCAGATTCAACAAGCATAACGTCTTCGTCCATAGCTGTGGCTGTTATCAACAAGTCCGTTGTGGTCTGGCATCTTCTCTTTGCCGTGGTATGGAAGAAGGTCTTCATTATACTGCGAGAATCCTGGAAATCACAGGCGGTGAACTTGGAGAAGATGGAAAACTAAGAAGCTACGGCTGCAATCTACGAATAGAAGCCCTTAATTCTCTGGTCGAAGTGTAAAGGAGGTAACTCGTGCTTATTGCCAAGACATTTACAATGCCTGAATTATCCATTGCAGGCGGGGTGCCGGTAGAACAAAGCGTATACCCAAATCTTCTATCTGGAGACCAACTTACTGATATCGATGGCACTATCTCTGATGCAAGGCTTAACGATGGCCAGTATACGGCTACTCTTAATGGAGTGATTGCTACTGCCGCGCATAGCCTTCTGGTTAACCGCAACATCCAGATAGATACACTGGCATCTCCAGTCACAGATTTACTTACGGTCAAGATGAGGATGGATGGGTCAGTCAACTGCGCAACTGTCGACGATTCCAGGGCACTGGTAGTATGCGGGCCAGCCATGCGGATTCATGCCTTTAATCAGATACTCGCTAGAACAATCATCGTTTGGATGCTGGCTAATAAGCACATATTTCCGGGTGTTGTTGCAGAACTGCCTGATCTGGTATGCGCTTATGCAAGTGACTCAATTGCAGATAGAGAACGACTGTTATGCAGATTCTCTGATGCAGTGCCATATTACCTTGAGAAGATACTCTCTGAGTCTGATTCCAGGCTTAACAAGCTATGCATTTCCACAGAATTTCCGACCCTCGAGAACTATACCCTTATTGATGGCTCCAGGTTGTTGGAGAACTCTCTCCGCAATGCTGTAGATGCAATCAGGTTCAGGAGTTCCACACTGAGTAATGCGGTTATGGCTTCCCAGATACCGGAAAGCACAGGCAGGTATGTTGGACCTTTGAAAGAGAAACTGCTGCGATATATCAAAGGCAGCAAGCATACATTAATAAGTGGTCCAACCGCTACCGGCAAAACCTTATGTGTTGAAGAAGTGTGCATGGCTATGAATGCCCCATTAACGATTATGAAGGGTGCCGAATTTCTCGAAGATTTGGATATGATCGGCGGCATTAACCCGGTCGGTGAGAAAATGTCAATAGTATATGGACCATTAAGCAGAGCTCTGCAACAGGGTCGCCATCAGTATAACCTGCAGCTTATTGAGAATGAAAAATCTGTTGGTGTCTGGGATCCGGTAAAGATTCCACCCGCAATTCTCTTTGTAGACGAAATAAATAGGTTACAGCCCAAATACTTGAATATGTTGATAACAACCATGAACATATCCAAGGATACTAATGAGCACAGTCTGGAAATCCCCTGCAATGGTGAAATGGTAACCTGTCCAGAAGGGTTCTTTATGTTGATAGGTGCTCAGAATATTGGGCAACTGCATACAACGTACGATATGGACCTTGCACTTCTGCGGAGATTCCATAGTAAAGTGTCTGTGGATTATTTGCCATATGATCAAGAGCTGGAACTCATCAAGCAGCGCAATCCATCGCTTCCAACTGCCATTGTTGAGATAATTACTCGCGTTGGACGGGATACAAGGTATCAACTGTCAGGGCTTCGATCTCCCATCGATACTGACACTCTCCTGAAGTGGGCTTGTGAAATATCTGAGCTCATCAATTCAGGACAACCGATCACTGTGGACCTGCTGAGAGCAACTGCTGAAGATATCGTTTATGCAATCTGCCTGGAGAGGTCACTCACCGCGAATTACGATCTGTCCGGAGTTGCCATACTCACTGACAACATAACCGAGAACTATAAAAACACCATACAAGGAGGTTCCTCTTGAATTGGTTTGATTGGCATACAGTAAGTGATCGACTTGAAGGCAGGTCTCAGGCATTGACCCGAGGTCTGCCATACAAAGTATCACTTGATCCCAGTATACAAACTGCTGCCTGTAACATCACTACAAAACAGATTCGAATAAACCCGCAGGCGTTTGACAGTAAAATAAAGACTGCAAACGACAATCTCCGAGCCAGAACCAATTATCTGGTCACAAGAGCCTTATTAGGTCACGAAGTATTACACGCTCTTTACTCGAATCCTGCTGCGCTTCCGGATGATGCCGTCCAAAGGTCAGTAGTAAACATTCTGGAGGATTCCAGGATCGAGGGTATTGGTATGGCCGAGAGTTCGGTGAACCGGCAACTCTTCAAGTTCCTGAGCACAATCTGCAGGCAAGATCAAGCGGCATTCGATGACTTTAGCATAACGGATAAGATGTCCTGGATGAAATTGCTGTTCATCTGGAGATTTGGTGGAACACTACCTATTCTGCCTGATCCAAAGAATCAAAGGATACTGGACAAAATGATCGTTATGGCTGAAGCCTCTCTTTACGCCGCTGACAGTCTGGAAGTTGCAAAGATTGCAGGTGATCTCTGTAAACTCACAGGTATGACCCAACGGGCAGCCCACAAATCCGAACAAACATTCCCGGAGGAGATGGATGATCTGAAAGATTCACTGGAAGGTCAGGAAGAGACCAAGCCGAATCCGCGTCAGAGACCCGAGAAGCAGCCTGAGACCAGCGATAAACCTAAACGTAAGAGTAAATCTGACAAAACGCCTGGCCATTCTCAGGATAATAATGTTCCTGATGAAGAGCATGATATGCAGTCGCCGGACTCCCAACAATCCAACCCGGATAGGAAACCAGTTTCGGAAGTAAACATTACCTTAGATAATACAATCGATTCTGACAACAACCATGATGTGCAAGGTTGTACTTCAGGAGATCCAGACGAAGATAACAGTTCTATAGATGATTTAGCCTGTGATGATTCCTTGGAATCCGAGTGCGATAATTCCGCTGGAAGTAAACAGACTTCTCCCTATGGTGCTGGAGCAGGCTCAGGGGTGGGGGATTCAGATGATGGTCCCGATGACGATGATTCCCTGGAAGACTTGGTCGGTGAATTACAGAGCAGCATATCCGATGGTCTGGATAAAGCTACAGATGTTCTTGACAATGATGAAATGACCGGTGTTGTAAAGGCAAATATAGCCTTCGAAAACGATGCTTTTGATATCAAACCACAGCCCTACATGGATTTGTTGAATCAGGCTAAACTCCTGGTTCATCGGATTGTAAAGGAACTAAAACTTCCCGCTCCTCGTGCTTCAACTGCTGCAGATAAATATACGGGTAGATTCAAAGCCCGGTATTATGTCCGGAATCCTGAAGCCCCGTTTGCCCGTAAGAAGAACACCGGCATCGACGTTCACCCTATGGCACTTAGTCTGATATTAGACCGGTCAGGCAGTATGATAAATATGATTTCTTCATTAAAGCTTGCCTCCATAGGTATCATTAAAGCTTGTGATGAATTGGACATTCCGCTGGACATCTGGGTTCTTGAGGGTGCAGTCCAGATAAAGGCATTCGATGAGCACGGCCCTCAGGTCTATGCCAGGATTGCAGGTATAAGGGCTGCTGGCGGTACAGATATGGTTCCTACACTTCTTGCTGCTCAGGAAAGCCTTGCCAAACGTCTTGAGCCTCTAAAGCAGATGCTGATTATCCATGATGGGGTACCGGATGGGTTTGAAGTTACGAAAGAGTTGTTGCGCAGCGCACCATTCAGAGGTTTGTATGCGATGTATGTGGTCCCGCCTTTGGAAGACCCGGAGTTACTCCAGAGATATACAGAGCACGGTAAAGAGTGTCTTTCTCGACTTTTTGACCACCCAAGACAGTTCACAGTGGCTCCCATAGATAAGGTATTCGAGCATTGGGCTAACTATATGAAAGTATACCGGAGCCGGTATTCGACATCACTACGGTAACTGGAAATATCAATGTTTGAGCTCATGGGGCAGCCTGGTTTGGTTCGGGCTGCCTCAAATGCTGTTAAGCTGTAAAGGCAAAAGAGAAAAGGGTAAGACTAACGGGCTAAACGGAACCCGAAGTCGAAGTAACTGACGCCCGGGATGCCGTAGGTGCGGTAGGCGCACCGGTAGTAGCCGTAGTTGTTGGGGTACCAACTACCGTCCCGCAAGGCACGAAAGCTGCCACTCACAGGCCCGGTCGGATTCCGAGACGAGGCGCTCTTATAGTAATCTTGCCCATACCAATCTGTGCACCACTCCCAAACATTACCAGCCATATCCATACAGCCATATGGGCTTACTCCAGCAGCATAACTTCCTACAGGCTGAGTCATTCCTGGTCCTTTGGTTTGCTCATTGCATTTCGAAGCATCCCATTCATTGCCCCAAGGGTATATCCGCCCATCAGTGCCGCGAGCAGCTTTTTCCCACTGGGCCTCAGTAGGTAGGGATGCTCCTGCCCACTTTGCATAATCAGCAGCAGCATCCCAAGTGACATTCACAATGGGATGGCTATCAATCCAACCCCATTTTGGCTCTTCGGGCATTGTCTTATTGGTCTCTAAGCAGAACTTGCGATACTGCGCTACTGTTACTTCATTCTTATATATCCAGTAGCCATCCAGATAAACCTTGTGTTGCGGCTTCTCACTTTCAAACCGTTCCGCTTTCCAATCCGAATTCTCACTAACCAATTTGGCAATCTCAGCATCCGTGCTACCCATCAGGAACTCTCCCTCAGGAACCCAGACCATCTCTGCGCCATCCTTCGGATTGATGCAGATATCACCGACTTTATTACCCGGTGAAATGGTTCCCGAAGCAGTATCAGGTATTACAACTGCTGGAATTGTAACCGGTCTGTTATTCTGCACGACAGCAACCTTACCTGTAGGTATAAACAGGAACTCACCTTCGGTATCCTTATTGTATAGTTGTGGAGTCTGTTTGCCAGCAGTAATGTTGCTTACACTTCTCTGAACTTCTGTAAATAAATCCTGTGCTGTGAAGACTTTGCCTGGTTCGGCGGTACGGGCTGTCAGTTTCTCTAGCAGTTTGTACGTAAATGCACCATGACCCCATTGACTCTTTTCAACCGAGGTCTGCCCCTTGCCTCCAGCAGTCATAACCTGACGAGAAGGAGTCTTAGCCAGCACTTGAACTGATGCAATGTTTATGTCTTCTAAGGCGCGGCTTTGTGCAAGAAGCCCACTGTAACACACATCAGCCAGGATAAGAACATGCTTGGCAGGACAAGGCTGTAGATACTCCCACACTCTTGACATAGGAAGACAGGTCCTCATAAATGGACCAGCATTGGTCAAATCGGACAGTTTGACAGACGCATCGTAAGGTAGCAGAAATCCCATCTCTCCACCATCCGATGTCTTAACAGTCTGTCCGTGACCGGAGAAGAAAATCAACACTCTGTCATCTTTCTTAATATTATTGCTATCTGCAAGTTCAGCCAGAGCTTCTCCGACCTTTGCCAATGTGGCCTTATTATTAGTTAGCACTTTAACATTTTCTTTGCGGAATCCATACGAGGTAATCAGCAGCTTCTGGAGCGACATGACATCGTTCACGGAATATTGCAGCCATTTGCTCTTGGGTAACTTCGGGTATTCATTTACTCCAATCAATAACGCATAAGAATTACGATACAGACTAGCTGGTTCAACTGCATGTGCCGTCATTCCGGCTAACAACACAAACGACAATCCAAGCATCGCATATACCATGCGATGGACGAATCCCAAATACCTTGTCACAAACCTGCCTCCAGATACGGTCTCACTTTGTGCAATGATGTCGCATTAACCTCCATATATTACCATTATATTGATGGAAAGAGGTACAAGAAATGTTAGCTTTTCCAGCAGAACGAAATGTATGCAATATCGCCTTGCAAGACCATAAGTTACTTCAGAGATATGCAGAGCGTGGCAAGGAGTGTTTATCTCGTTTGTTTGACTCAAGGCAGTTTACTTTTGCATCTATGGACCGGTTGTTTGCACAGTTTGAAAATAACCTTAAGGTTTTCGGGGCTGATACTCGAAATTGCTGCTGTAACTGTCAATATCATTGTTTTCATTTGTAGGGTAGCTTGGTTTAGGGTTAGGCTGCAAGAGAGAAGAGCAAGACTATCGGGCTAGACGGAATCCGTAGTACTCTTCACCGCGGTCCGGGTCGTCAAATGAGCGGGAGGCGCATCGTAAGTAGTAGATGGTTATGAACCAACTGCCACCCCGCTGGACACGATATGCGCCAATTCCAGATTTTGATGGTCCAGTCGGATTTCGAGAAGGGGCGCTATTATAGTAGGTTTGCCCAAACCAGTCAGCACACCACTCCATAACGTTGCCAGCCATATCCATACACCCATACGGACTTGCACCTAATGGATAACTACCCACAGACTGGGTCTTTTTTGTTCTTTTAGTATATCCATTGCATTTCGAGGCGTCCCATTGATTCCCCCAGGGATATTCCCGTCCATCGGTACCGCGCGCAGCTTTTTCCCATTGAGCCTCAGTAGGCAAAGAGCCTCCCGCCCACTTTGCATAGGCTGTAGCATCTTGCCAGGATACATTTACAATGGGGTGATTATCAATCCATCCCCAAGAAGGTTTTCCCCTGATATACCCCCAGGTATTTTTCTTTTCTATCGGCCGGAGAGTTTCTAGACAGAATTTATGGTATTGTGCCACTGTTACTTCATACTTGTTCATCCAGTAACCGTCCAGATATACCTTACGCTGAGGGGTTTCATTAGTATTAACGCTCTTGTTAGCGCTGTTTGAACCCATTAGGAAGTATCCCGCCGGAATCCATACCATCTTAGCTCCGTCTTTTGGATTAATGCAGAAATCACCTTTCTTAGTACCCGGGTTCACAATATAGCGCGGGATGGTTTTCTTCACCTTACTTACAGTATTTACATCCGGCTTATGACATGTCGCTGACCATACAAGCCCCAATAAAAGGACTACAGCAACCGGTAACCAAAACATCTTCATTCTGATTCTTTCCTTTGGTTGGACGACATTTATAGAGACACTTTAGTGCTTCACATACTATCACAATACTGAATGAAAGAGGTATGAAATGTTTAGACAAAACAGATAAACCATCTGAGCTACTCCCAGATATATATGTATTCGATATCTCCATTATCCTGGTGGCTGGGATATGTATTAGAAATCCCAAGCATTAGACTGTATATGGCAGTAGGAAGTGCTATCCATGTTGTTCTTAGTTACTACTACTGTTTGAGTTTATTAGGCTACCCCTGAAAAGGGCAAGACTAGCGGGTAAGACGGAACCCGATGAGGTTGAGACTGAGGCTTGGATAGTTGTCGTTGCGGGAGGCGCACCGGTAGTCGTAGGCGTCGCTATACCAACCACCGCCCCGCAGGACACGACAGCTGCCATCCGTTGGTCCAGTAGGATTTCGAGATGGTCCGCTCTTGTAGTAGTCTGCCGCATACCAGTCACCACACCACTCAAAAACATTACCTGCCATATCCATGCTTCCGTAAGGGCTGGCGCCGGCATCATAACTTCCAACAGGTTGCGTCTGTTTGGGTCCTTTAGAACCCTCGTTGCATTTTAAAGCATCCCATTGGTTTCCCCAGGGATATTCGCGACCATCAGTGCCGCGAGCAGCTTTTTCCCATTGAGCTTCTGTTGGTAGCGATGCTCCGGCCCACTTTGCATAGTCAACTGCATCCTGCCAGGCGACACATACAATTGGATGATTGTCACCCCAACCCCATTCCGGAGCTTTCGGCATTTGCTTTCCAGTTTCCGAGCAAAACTTACGATACTGAACCACAGTTACCTCATACTTGTACATCCAGTAGCCATCCAGATACACCTTGTGCTGGTGGGTGTACCCAGCTCGCTCTTCAGAACCCATCAGGAACTCACCATTCGGAACCCAAACCATTTTAGCACCGTCCTTTGGGTTGATGGCAACATCGCCAATCTTGGTACCCGGCTTTATATAATATAGTAAGGTGGTTTTCTTTACCTTACTTACAGTCCTCACACCCGGCTTACTACATCCAACAACTCCCGCAACAAGAATCACTGCGAACAGCAACCAAACCGTCTTCATTCTGAAATCCTCCGTTTTGTGGAGCGAAATATAGAGACACTTCTATCCTGCATATACTACCACGATATCAAAGAAAGAGGTATCCAATGTGTCCAAACAAACAAATATCCCATCTTAGCTACAGTCAAATAAACATGTACAGCACATGTCCTCTCGCTTGGTGGTTCCAGTACGTGCTTGGAATAGAGCCAAAAGCTTCGGTATATATGTTGATAGGCTCAGCCATCCATACAGCTCTCTCTGATTATTTCCAAGATAAGCTTCTGGGAATCCGACCAATGAGCACCAATGAACTAGTCACCCACGCCTCCGAGACTATAAAGACAATATTGGCAGAATCCGAATATGAAATGCCGAAGAAAGGCCAGACTGTAGCTGATATTGTAGATTCAAGACTAATAGGTCTTCAGGAGTATATGGACAATATCGGTAGCAGTATTTCGGTGAAGTTCACGGAGAAGAAGCTCAAGAGAGTGATTCCTGGAACATCCACCGATTTTATCGGGGTTATTGACTTGATAACTGCTGAACGAAAGATACTGGATTTCAAGGTGGTTGGAGCTGCCTATGCACAATCCAAAGTCTTGACCAGCCTTCAACCTCACGCTTATGCCTTCTTGCTTGGGAGAGCAGTTGAGTTCGAAATCCACTGCATCAGTGCAAAGGCTCCCAGCAAGGTTCTTCCAATATCTGTTACTCAGCAGGACATAGACTCATATGCTGATATGACTAGAGCCTTGAGTTTCGCGATGACTGAGGTTGCTGCAGGACGGCAGCTTCCGGAAAGATCTCGCAATTCCTCAGATTGTTACCTCTGCAGCCATAAAGCCGCATGCGACATGCATAGATATGGGTTGTTTGATGACCTATTGGAGCTGGTCAATACCAGCAGGAATTCGGTAGTAAACGCTGGCTTCTAGGGGTTAGTAGAATATCCTGCATATGTAATAACAAATGAGAAAGCCCATTGCAATATATAATGCAATGGGCTTGATGATTGTAAAGAGCCAAAGTGTAAAGGACTATGCCTGCTTGCGTCTTCTGAACATTAAGCCGGCAGGAGCTAGAATCGAGAATGCCGCCAGAATGGTAGTAGGTTCAGGGACCGCTTGGACACCGGATATACTGACTGTTACGGCGTCATTGAAATCCTTGTCTGAACCAGTCAAACGTAGATCCTCGAAACCAACAGAAACAGCTTTCCAGGTGGTCGGTGGATCGGTGTAAACTTGGTCAACAAAGGATACCTTAGAGTGGCCTAACTCACCGTTAGAGTTGAAAATGTTTGCGTGTCCTGAATAATAGCTAGTACCTTCAGGTGTTAAGATACCTGCTACAATCTCAGTTCCCGCAGCAATATCCCCGGCTGATGTCCAGCTACCGCCACTATAGTTAGTGCCAATATATCCTAACGACTTCAGACCATCTTTGCCAGTCCCATCATATGTATACAGCGATATTTGGTTTACATAACCTGCCCAAAATGGTCCTATTTCCGCATGTATTTTCCCGCCTGTGGCATACATAGAAGCATCTAAAATACCATTAAATACATGTCCATCAGCAAACACAGAGGCAGATATCATCGTCAGACAAACAAAGGAAAGGATCAGCAATATAATCAGCTTTTTCATTGTATGTTTTCTCCTAATCTCAATTTAATGCTTTATACTTCGTAATACTATTGGTGCACATTCAGTTTGCCGTATCTTCGGCATATCAGCCCGATGTGCAGTGTATATTCCCCTATACAAGCAGTAACATACAAAGTGAAAGTAATTGCACCTCTTCTTACTTATTCAGAGTATAGCCCACCAATTTTAAATGTGTCAAGATGAATCGCAAACAATTTTTTGTAGTTGAGCGTGGATGTGACAAAAAACTGGTAATTGTACCAGGTATTACAATTGTTGAATTGTGGATATCGAAAATAATTGAGGAAAATGTGTGCGGAATACATACTTCTGAACTTGGAACCATCTATCTACAAAAAAAGCCCCCGGAATCACCTCCCGGAGGCCCAGTAGTTATCTATATATGGGTTGAAGAGTTATGATCTGCGCCTTCTGAACATAACTGCAGCGGGACCAAGAATTGAGAATGCAGCCAGTAGGGTGGCCGGTTCGGGGACGGCCGTGATCTTAGTTGAGAAATACCTTGGACTGTCCGTATAAGCTCCATTGTTTGTCCAAATCCATGACTGACCGGCAACTGGCAAGGGCCAGCTAGGATGCGAGGCACTCGTAACTGTTCCATCATGCAATCCCCAGTTGGTTCCAACTGCCCAGTCACTTGATACATTAGTCAACAGAGACTGTTTTCCATTCGAAAACTGGAAAGCAGTGTCGCTGAGTGTAAAAGCCCCTTTAAATCCAGCGATAACCTTGAAACCATCCCACGCTTTGATATGCAGATACCAGTCAGTTGGAGGAACTGATATGCTTGTAGGTTTAATTGAAAACACCATATTCCAACCATAACCATCAGGTCCCGATGGGCTAGTATCAGGCAAACCATAGCCTATGAGTGTCCCCTGTGTGCTGTCGCTTTGACTGATATATGCTTCAAAATAGTCATCTGCAGTTAAACTGCCCTGCAATAGTGTAGCCTGTGCAGATACACTTATCACCATTGAACAAGCTATAGCCACTACCAGCAAAATAATGAACTTTTTCATTTCCTGTTTTCTCCTGTTTTCTAGATTTTTGATTGTTTTGAACGTAAAGTCATCTTGACTGGAAGTCATCGCAACTATAACATCTGTTGCGTTTTCGCGATCTTCCTTGATCTTGAAAGATGCAATACATTTTATTTAATTCACCACCTCATTCTTGATTTAATATCATTTTATTACTAGCTGTAGATAGGCTTTTCTGGGGTTGCCGCATATAGACTGCGGTTCCCTTCCACCTTATACGATACTTTTTTACTGCCTGTCTAATAATATACCAGCAAGATTTATGCCAATCGATGCAAAATGCAGCAAATATCGAGAAATATATATAGGTATTATTGTGTCATAGGTGCATGTATATTGACATAATGATCTACTTTGCTAACTACACAACGTTAGCAATGCATAAGTAACATAATAATGCAATAGTTGTTGCATTATTATGTTTGTGTTCGCTGTGTTCACATATCAATCACTATTAGATCAATCTACTAATGCTACAAACACCCAAAATTTGTATACTGGTATAATTACCAGTTTTTGTGTTATTCCCTAATTAATTGGAAAAACACTTAATGCGCCATTGACTTACACAAACTTGACGGGCTATACTCTAATTAAAATAGGAGTCTTGTTAGTTCTTATCAGACTTGCAAGACTCGGGCATGATGCTGAATAAGTAGTTCGTAGAGTAGATGGTATAGCCACTAATAGCGAACAAGAGCAAGATGCTTTGAACCTGCATAGTACTCGCTTGTATAGGAGGCATGCACTGCGCATCGGGTCGATATGCCGAAGATACGGCGAAATGGGTGTGCATGAAAGAGTATTACAAAGTATAAAGCATTAAGAAGACTTTAGTGGATTAGGAGAAATGAAGTGATGAAGAAGACAATTATACTGATGATTACTTTACTCCTGTGTCTTTTGTTCGCTGTTTCGGCACAGGCCGCTACAACACTTTCCGGACATTTAACAGCCGATGATGGCTTTGTTGCATATATCAGCACGTCTGATACTGCATTGGGAGATCAAATAAGCTCTGGCAGCACTTGGACAAATACGTATTCCCTAACAACCTCCCTGACGGCCAGCATATATTACCTGCATATTAATGCTTACGATGTTTACGGAAGTATTTCAGGTTTTATAGGAGATTTCAATCTGAGTGATACCGGTTATCAATTTTCGAATTCAAAACAGAATCTAGTGACTGGTACATCATTTTGGAAAGTCAGCGAGACTGGTTTCGGAGGAGTCAACTCTCAAGTGACTGCTTCTACTGGTGATTTTCCTGGATCTACCTACAAACCTCCAATATCTGGACTGAATGGATGTTTTCCTTGGGGTTTCAAAGATAACATCTCCAAAGATGCTTCATGGATATGGGTCAAGAATGGTGACTTTGGCTCGAACAATCTGTATTTCTCAACTAAGATAACAGCAGTTCCAGAACCTACCTCGCTTCTGGCAGCATTTTCGATCCTTGCACCTACAGGTCTTTTGTTCCGACGCAGGAAATAGATTGAAAGATATATAAACAAGCTGCGGCCCCCATCAACCTCGGCGGGGGCTGCGAATTATACAAGCACACACTTGCGCATTTCTAGCAGGCAGACCAGTTAAGTTCAAAATCCATTTTATTAGTGCCAAACCACCAAGTAATGTATTGACTATTTCTGCATTAAAGTAGAACATCAATGCTATTCTAAAATATTAAGATCCCTGAGTTTTGCAACAATCGAGGTGGATGCTGGTTGACAATTTCCGGGAGGTTCTAGCGATGTTATCTGTGTTACCATATGGCAGCCATAGATGTGGGTTGTTTAACTGGCCGAAATCAATAAGAAGGTTGTATGGAATGCAGGATTCTGATGAATAGTAGACTATTAGTTTTTCCTGCATGTAATGACAAATAAGAAAGCCCATTGCAGTATCTACCACAACGGGCTTGATGATTGTAAAGAGCCAAAGTATAAAGGACTATGCCCGCTTGCGTCGTCTAAACATAAGACCAGCAGGAGCAAGAATGCTCAGTGAGGCGAGGATTGTTCCGGGTTCCGGCACAGCGTTGACACTCACATTGTCCAGGGCAGGACCAAAAGCATGTGGGTAACTGCCATTTCCAGAGTCAGCAATTGTAGTGCTTGCAAACTTCAAAACAGTTGTATTAGCTATAGCTTTTACATTCCACTTGAAGTTGGTCCAAGTTTGGTCCTGTGGATGGGAAAACGACATGGTGTCATTACCCCAGGATACATCCAACGTCTTTGGATCCGGTCCGCCAGCTGCATTAGCTGCCATCCAGAAACTAATCTCATACCAATTCCCACTGACAGTAGTGAGTGTCTGCTCGATACTTCCAGGAACTAAAGCATTCAAATCCAAACACTGTTTACCATCCTCAGCCGGATAGTATCCGTTGATCAAGTCGACATTAGAGCCAGTCCAATTGTCAGGGGTGACTGTCGTCCAGCTAGCCAAGCCGGTGGGTGATTCGAAACTACCATTTGCCACAATGTTTGCATTTGCTATGCTGGCTGACAGCACAAGCGTAAGCACCGTGAGTAGAATTATCTTTTGCAATTCTCTTTCTCCTTTTCATACAGTAAATCGTGGATTCTAGCTGTCTGGAATCGGTTCGCAGCTATGTCCATCTGACCTTGCAGTTACCTAATGGGTTACAGATTTTGGAGCAAGTCTCCAGAAAAATGCACTACACAACGTTTCGGTGTCTGTGCAAATACCAATAAACCAAGGTGAGTATACCCCCCGTATTTCCCCATTGTCAATGCTACCTAAACAATTATTTTCAGAAATATCGTGTAATGAGCTCAGTGATGTCAAAAAACTGGTAATTATACCAGTATGTAAAATGCATCTGTCTGTGGCGGGATTTCGCTTCAATTTAAATATAACAACGGGAAGTAAATGTAATCACGCCTCACTGAATGATTTTTATACTGGGTAATGGTCTTTGTAAGACATGTATTGCTCAGGATATGATGCCATGAAGAAGTTCGTGGAGTTGGTCAAAGATCCAGCACTCGAAAGCAGGATGTTAACTTTCAACTTGGGTATCACTCGCTAGTATAGGGGAAAGATACAGTGTGCAAAAACTGGACTACCGAACTGTGTAAAGTAATTAGAGTAACTATACTATAGGGATTAGAAGGGGAAATAGGACTATGAAAAAACGTGTGTTTTTAATAGTCGTGCTACTGGCAATCGGTCTAGCTGTGCAGGCATCTGCGTATACAATCGGATGGGGTTCTAACGAATGTTTTAGTGGAACAAAGCCGACCGGCAGTCAGCCTTGGACGACCACTACATTTACGAATGTTAGCCCAGGTACCGTGATTCTAAACCTTGCTACTCATGGTCTATTAGGAACAGAATATGTCAGTAATTGGCACCTGAACTTTCAATCTACCTACTCTGGTAATAATGTCGAAAATCTAAGTTTCACTAGGACGGGTGGTAGCCACTGGTCTTGCCTTCAGTAGCATCGTAGTTGACCCCAAGGGTAAAATCCCTGATAATGGCGGTGGGTATTATGACATTGATCTGAGATTTCCTATAGTCGAAAAGGACATTAAATTTACAGGCGGTAAAAATGTCCAATATACAATCACCGGTATTCCAAATTTAGTAGCAGAAAACTTCAACCTTTTGTCTTCAGATCACGGTGGTAATGGCAATCACTATACCGCACAACATGTACAGAGCATTGGTAATGCAGGTGACAGTGGATGGGTTACTGGGACAGCTGCAGTTCACGAACCTACTTCCCTTCTGGCGGCATTTTCGATCTTGGCTCCAGCTGGTTTACTCTTCCGCCGCAGGAAGTAGACTTACAAATATTCAAACAAACCATAGCCCTCGCCAATCATAGCGGGGGCTTTCACATTGGTATATTGGCAAGATGTGATGAGTATCAAAGGTGGGATAATGTTGAAAGGCGTGTAATATGTGGGTCGTATGGAGATACCGGACAATGGGCAGGCATGCAACATGGACAAGCCTATGATTGTCTGTAGTGTCTCATTAATAGGCCAGCTTATACACATTGATGATTTCTGGGGATTTCTCTACGGAATAGATGCTGTGGCAATTCTTGATCGAAGTCATACGGTAAGATTGGTCTAAGCTGCTTTACGCAAGGGCTCTTCTGCCGATGTATAGCTTTCACAGTCTTCGCATCCTTGCTTTTTACACTGCGAACAAATATCGTTTTCATCAACTTTGGCTGAACGCACCATGAAAGCATAGAAAACCGCACTTCCAAGAATCCAGACTCCTGCAACAGCAATCCACATCAGTAATCACCTCTAATAGCCCAATTATCGGCTTTTTGGGATAGTGTCTTTAGTCCGTATCGTGTAATGACTTGGTTCCAGCATTAGGTTACAGATGATATGCAAATGGCTGTCTGACATTATTGTGTGATAGAATATGCCATTATTTGAGGAAGAAGAAATCAGGGGTGATAGAATGAGCAGATTTATGGTTACTGGTGGAGCGGGTTTTATTGGTGGCCATATCACCGAATACCTGATTTCCAACGGTCACGATGTTGTGGTTTTTGACAATCTATCAACTGGCAAGCTTGATAACCTGGCTGCTGTTTATGACCAGGTCACATTTGTGCAGGGTGACATAAGAGACAAACGGAGTATGTATGACGCGATGGACGGTGTCGATTGCGTTATGCACCACGCTGCGGAGATATCTACAGTCAAATCAGTCAGTGAGCCAGATATCTGCAACGCTGTGAATGTTGATGGGACACTCAATGTGCTTATGGTTGCCAGAGACTGTGGAGTAAAACGGTTTGTCATGGCCTCTTCTTCTGCAATTTATGGAGATACCGGCAAAGAACCGCAGCGCGAAGACTTTCTGCCTCATCCGCTCTCCCCTTACGGAGCCAGTAAAATATGTGCGGAGCACTACTGCGAAGTCTTTTACCAGATATACGGACTGGAGACTGTCAGGCTGCGCTACTTCAATGTGTTCGGGCCAAGACAGAACCCCAATTCCGACTATGCTGCAGTCATCCCCAAGTTCATAGACAGGGTATATAAGAATGAAAATCTACACATCTTCGGAGACGGAGAACAAACCAGGGACTTTGTTTTTGTAGAGAATATAGCCCAGGCAAACTATCTCGCCTGTACCGCAGAAAACGTAGCAGGAAAAGTCTTCAACATAGCCAGCGAGCACTCAATAACGGTGACCGAACTAGCCAGTAAGATCCTGGAGCTTTCAGGCAAGAAAGTAAACACTGTCTACGACCCGCCCAAAACCGGTGACATTAAGTACTCCGTAAGTTGCACAGACAGAGCCAGACAGGAATTGGGCTATCTCCCGAAAGTAAGTTTCGAAGACGGACTGCTCCGGACAATAGATTATATCGGGAGCCTTTAAGATATCTTTGACAATCCAGCACATCGCTAGATACTGAAACAAAAAGCCCCCACCGAGTTTGGTGAGGGCTATATACCTATTGAATATCTCTTGAGTTATGCTCTGCGTCGTCTGAACAGAAGTCCAGCTGGCGCAAGTATGCTCAGAGCTGCAAGGATTGTGGTGGGTTCGGGAACGGGAGTTGTTTGTTTCCACAATTTACTAGAGTCAGTTATTTGGACCCAATTGCCTAGTCCACCATTTGCAGGCAGACTCCAAGCTTCATTAAGGACTAGCTCATTTTTGTCGTTGTAGACTTGACCATACATTGTGTATAATGGACCCAGTATTCTAGACAATATTTTCTGCAAAAATAAGTTAGAATC
>Ga0209697_10002695_pt1 | contig 25144 bp, 27 predicted proteins | sample AliMusrvi5mmetaG_FD_184115 | JGI IMG/M metagenome (GOLD analysis project Ga0209697, IMG submission 184115) | Freshwater lake bacterial and archeal communities from Alinen Mustajarvi, Finland, to study Microbial Dark Matter (Phase II) - Alinen... | ecosystem: Environmental > Aquatic > Freshwater...
TTAGGTGGTCACTTTGCTCCGGCAACCACTGGTCATTTTGAATCGGCAACAGGTGGTCACTTTGCTCCGGCAATGGGTGGTCAATTTACTCTGAAAGTAGGTGGTCATTTTCACCGTTTTTTCCACTAAATGCTTTTTCTCTCATTAATTCCAATTGAAATGAAACCAACCATCCTCCTAGCCCTCTTCACAATTCTCTCCATCTCTACCTTTGCCCAATCCCCCTACACCTCAGATACTGAAGTAATAAAGTACTTAGATGGTAAAACCTTCGCTGATGGGTCAGGGATGACAATCAGTTACGGTTATATCTCTTCGATTAATACCTACGGCATAACCATCACCAACAAGCAAGGAAATAAATTCATCTACTTCAATTGCGATTTAAAGCCACGTGGCACTTATTGTGACATCAGTGGTATGAGTCCAACCAATGGAGAAAACTTTGGATTCAGGGCATTTAAAGACCGCTTGGTGGTTGGGTATGGGCAAGAGCAGAGCAGAACGTTTTATTTGGTGAGGTAGATTAGTTAACTTGCATTAGGAATTGCTAAACCATTACAAATGAGTTTAATGAAAAGACTTTTCCTTTTAATATACTTAGTATCATGCTGTTCAATTGTAAATGCCCAAGACTGGACAATCGAACAAATCTCAAAGGCAAATACTGCTAATGACATTCCGTACCTAAGCAATGTTGAGAAGGATGCCATCAAATACATCAACCTCTGCCGACTCTACCCTGAAGATTTTCTGTTCAACGAATTGATTACCTATTTAGGAACTAAAAGGTACGGCTTTGATTTGGAAAATTCCGAATACAGAAAATCATTGATGGTTCTCTTGCGAACGATGAAACCAGTGCATGTGCTGAACTTTGATATAGATGCATATAATAATGCCAAATGCTTTGCGAAGGAGCAAGGTGAGGCAGGAACTCTTGGTCATGAAAGAATAAACTGTCCAATGGGCAATTATGCTGAATGTTGTTCTTATGGCATGGATACAGGCTTAGACATCGCCATGCAATGGCTAATAGATGATAATATTGCTAGTTTGGGACATCGAAATAATTGTCTCAACGGTGATTATTCAAAAATTGGTTTGAGCGTAAACTTTCATAAGATTTGGCATACATGCGCTGTCGCTGACATGATTTGGGAATCTTCAGATACCTACCTCAATCAACACCCACAAAACTCTTCAATTTCGAACAAATCACCATCCGTAAATTGAGTTAAATCAATCAATTTCCACGGACAATCATTTATAACTCCTAGATTAAAATTGATGGTAAATTTCTTATGGTTTGCCACATCTTCAACATCGAGGTTGATCCGAACATTGTCGCAATACATGTCAAGAAGTTTAACCACCTGTATTTCAATGATTTCATTAGGCAATTCCCATCTGATGTAATAAGTCTTACCAATAATGAGTTTTTTGGGCTGGATGCAGGATGTGTCGATGTAAAAGGAATTATTTGGAAGAGGGATATAGATTCCATCAAGCCCCAAGAGGGTTGAATCATAACGGTAATACTGTTGGAGGTTTTTCATAGTGTACAATCTTTATTATAAATACTGTCGTACATTGATTTTGGACGGGGGGGGGCGGTATCCAAAGTTAGCAAAACACCCCCCCCACCTTCTGTCTGGACAGGCGAGGTCTGGCGTCAGCATCGCCTCTATCAATAAAAAAATTCCCAAAAAAAATTACAGGTTTTGGAAATCAATTGATATTCAAAATTTTATAAAAAATTATAAAATTCTGGGGGATTTGGGTCTTGCCTAAATTTTCAAAGGGCAAAAAATTTGGGAAAAGAAAATTTGGATGGGGCTGGGGGAAGGTTGAGGAGGAAGGAGTAGAAAAATGGTGGGATTAGGTGAGGGTTGTAGATAATATTGCGTCAAATCGAATTTGTTTCTACTGCTTTTCTTCATTGATGAATGTCATCAAATCCAAATGGTTTATTCTAAGTTGACCGTTTATCCTTACCGATTTAAGCGACTTCTCATTAACAAGTTTGTAAATAGTCGGTCGGCTAAACGATAACATTTCAGCAACTTCATTTATGGAGTAATACTTGTAATTAAGTAAGTATTTGGCAATATTGTCCTCAATATCATAAATCCTTTGTGTATCAACAATAGTCATTACTCTTTGGTGCACAGATTTATGCATATCAAAGTGGTCTCTTTGGTAATAGATGATTCCACGATTTATAAGGTATTGACGAAGTTCTTGAGAAGTTTCAAATTTTAGATGCAACGGAACAAATTCATACGTTGGATACGAGATAATAATTTTGAAATACTCAAGATACTGCTCGGCTCTTATGTCATAATCAAATCGAACCGAAACATGATGTTTTGGGTGCAACTCCTCTGGGAATATTGGCATTTTTTATATTTAAGTAGTTTCTGTATCGAATGTCTTTGACCACAAAACCATTGCATTGACCCGATTTTTGTCTGTTACAGCAATATATTTCTTAAAACTTCTAAAATCAACATGACCAGTCATGCTCATTATTACTTCAGAACGAACGCCATTAATCAGATTTTGAGTAATAAAAAATCTTCTGCCATCGTGGCTTGACATAATTTCAGATTTCTTTGTTAAATTTTGAATCTCTTTATTCCCACGGAAACTAATATCCATTACTGGTTTTGTAACTCCTACTAATCGGCAGAGTTCCTTGATATATACATTATACTTTTGATTACTAATACTGATAGTCGAAGTATCAAAATTACATTCAGTTAGTATCGACTTGGAAATAGAATTAAGCGGAATATTTAATTCCTGTTTGGTCTTTGTGCTATTCATCTTTATGATGTCATTTTGCAAATGACTACTCCTAATTTTGATTACATCACTATATCTAAGACCTGTACAGCATTGTAAGACAAACATCTTTCTTACCTTTTCCAGCCTCTCATCATCAACTCTATTTAGTAAAATACGGAATTCATCCTCCTCAAGAGTTATTAACACTGGTGAATGCTTGGACGATATTTTGAAATTTTTATATGATAAATTGACTGGCATTCCTTTCTTTAATTGGCTATTCAGGAAGACTCGTAAAGTTTGTAGATTTTTTGAAATGGTGCTGTCTGCAAAATTTTTTGTGATTTCAATATCGCTTCCTTTAACTTTTTCGACAATTACTTTCTTTGACATGTAAGATTCAAATTGTTCGAAAAAACTTACATCTACCTCATTTAGCAATATCTTTTTGTTCCTTGCCTTTTCAAATCCCAACAGATGGGTTTTAAGGGTCTTAAAATCCTTCACCCCATTGGTAGTTAGTTTATCCTCTTTAAGCGTTAAAAACGCTTCGTATATATCAAAGAATCCAAGTAATATGGGTGCTGTTCTTTCGCTGTATTTTTGCTTTATTTCGGATAATTGGAATTTCCCCCTTTGTGATAATTCTGCAATTATATCCGTTACAATAATCTTCTGTTCAACAAGGCTTTGATTTATTTTGTAATAATCTTTTGCCTTACCCCGAATTACAGATTGACTCTGGGCACTCCAACTGTCAACATTTACTTTTATATTTGTGGCTATTCTAACAGTTTTTTTCTTTTCGCCCAACTTTGAAACAGAAACTTCAACATACACGGTGCAATCACCCGCTTTATTTGCCTTTGTGGCTTCTATCATTAATCGTGTGTTCATCTCTAACTATATTCTAACTTAACTGGTGTAAATATAAATAAAATTATTGAGTATGTTTTTAATTAAAATTAATTATCAGATAGTTAGCGAGTCCCAGAGTACTGGGTTCGAATCCCATCTTCCACCCCAGAGAAAGCCCTTTTTGCAAAATTTTGCAGGTGGGCTTTCTTCATTTTGAACTATTCTTTTTCTATCTTACAAGGATCATTCAACCATACTATCTTAATCCGGAAACTCGTATGAAAACTTTCAATTCCCGTGTTGCATTATTCCTGATTGCCCTCTTCGTGATGTTGAACCTCACGGCCGTCCATGTTGCCTTTGCTGCGGATCTGACCAAGGCTGCCCTGATTCCAAAACCTGTTTCGGTGAAAGCCGCCGGCGGATTCTTCACCCTACAGGGCGGTACCGTGATCCTTATCTCAGAGGAGTCGCCGGAACTGATACATGTGGCCAAGTATCTGGCCGACCGGCTGAACCCCGCCACGGGTTTTAATCTCGCCATCCATAGTGCGGGGGCGATCCATGCTTCCAACTGCATCCTGCTGGAAACCAATATTTCAAACAGCCAGCTCGGAAGTGAGGGCTACGAACTCACCATCTCTGTCGAAAACATCAAACTTACAGCCAATACGCCCGAAGGAATTTTCCGTGGCATCCAAACGATTCGACAACTGTTTCCTGCGTCCATTGAAAGCAGTACCGTTCAAAAAGGTCCCTGGAAAATTGCTGCCGGAACCATCCTCGATTATCCTTCCTACTCCTACCGGGGATCGATGCTGGATGTGGCCCGCCATTTTTTCGGAGCCACGGATGTCAAAAGATACATCGATCTGATTGCTGCCTATAAAATGAATGTCCTGCACCTCCATCTGGCCGACGACCAGGGTTGGCGCATTGAGATCAAATCGTGGCCTGCTCTGACCGAAATAGGCAGTACCACCCAGGTTGGCGGTGGAAAGGGCGGCTTTTATACCCAGGAGGTCTACAAGGACCTGGTTCAGTATGCGGCAGACAGGTTCATCACCATCGTACCTGAAATTGATATGCCGGGACATACCAATGCGGCCCTGGCTTCCATCCCGGAGCTCAATCCCGAAAATCAACCCACCAAACTTTATACAGGCACCAATGTCGGTTTCAGTACCCTTCAGACGCACAAGGATTTTACCTACAAGTTTCTGAATGATGTCATCAGGGAACTGGCTGCGATGACGCCGGGCCAATACATTCACGTAGGCGGCGACGAATCGCATTCCACCAGCAAGGAAGATTACATTCCATTCATCGAAAAGGTGCAGGATTTGGTTCTTGCAAATGGAAAGATGATGATGGGATGGGACGAAACGGCCCTCTCCGCCCTGAAGCCCAACTCTGTTGCCCAATACTGGGCGAAGGCGGAAAATGCAAAACTAGGGGTGTCGAAAGGGGTGAAAATAGTCATGTCGCCTGCTGCCAAAGCCTACATCGACATGAAGTACAACCCGAAAACGCACCTCGGACTGCACTGGGCAGGTTACGTGGAGGTCGACACCGGCTATAAATGGGATCCGGCAACCCTGGTACCCGGCATCACCAAAGAAAATATTCTCGGTGTCGAATGTCCGCTCTGGTCGGAAACCATCAGCAACATCAACCAGATTGAGACCCTTCTCTTTCCCCGACTCCCCGGTTATGCTGAAATTGGATGGACCAGTAACTCAGACCGCAAGTGGGAAGAGTACCGGATCAGGCTGGGTCATCAGGCAGAAAGATTTAAAGTGATGGGGATCCATTATTATCCCTCCGCAAAGGTTTCCTGGAAATAACAGGGAGAACGATTTTGTGTAATCGTTGGGATGAACAACGCAGGTAAAAACAGATTTCAAATAAGTACAATTGCAAGAAAAAAAGGGATGGGTCTATCTTTCGTTGATCATGTCGATGATCTTCTGGGCATTTTCCTTCGTCTGGGTGAAAGAGGTATACCTGATTTATGGTCCATTGACCACTGTCTTTTTCAGACTCGTTATCGCTTCGGTGCTGTTGTTGCTCTTCGCCCTTCTGACTGGAAAACTTGCCAGGATCGCGCGGAAAGATTTGACGACCTTCCTTCTGCTGGCCTTCTTTGAACCTTTCCTCTATTTCATGGGAGAGAGTTTTGGACTAAAATTTGTCTCAAGTACCGTGGGTGCCATTATCGTTGCCACCATCCCGCTCTTCTCCCCATTTGCCGCAGCCAGGTTTCACGGGGAAAAGATATCTCTAAGAACTTTCCTTGGAATATTGCTCTCCTTCCTGGGCGTCTCCATCGTGGTTTTCGATTCAAAGTTCAATCTGACTGCCTCCCCATTGGGCATTGCCCTGGAATTTTTGGCCGTTCTCTCCGCGATCGGATACATCGTGGTATTGAAGAAACTGGCTGTCAAATACAATCCCACTTCCATCATCACCTACCAAAATCTTCTGGGAATCATCTACTTTCTGCCGTTTTGGTTAATTTTCGAATTCAGGGATTTTACGGCAATTCCGTTCAATGTCACTGCATTTAACGGGATATTGAAACTCTCAGTTTTTGCCTCCTGCATCGCCTTCATCTTTTATGCACACAGTGTCAAACGACTCGGCATCAACAGCGTCAACATTTTCATCAACATCATACCGGTATTTACAGCCATCTTCGCCTGGTACATCCTGGATGAACCACTTTCCCTGCAAAAATTTGCAGGAATCATCGTGGTGATAGCAGGGCTGTTGCTTGCTCAGGTTAAACTGAAAAAATCAACTGAACGCATCGTAGCCATTCAACAGGATGCGGGGAGATGAAGAACTAAGAGTGAAGAGTTGAGAACAGAGAGTTGAGAGTTAGGCGTGGGGATCGGGATGTGGAGGAAGATAAGATGGTGTTGGTGCAGGAGGATGTGAGTGCAGGAAGATGGGACGAGTCGGGCTTCCTTCAAGGTCTGTTTTTTCAATTATTTGGAATATGAAGATAGCGGTTAACAAAGACAATGTGCAGAAACTGGCTAGGGATGCCCGGGAGGAGAACGAGCGATTTTTCAAAAAACTGAAGAAGAAGCTTCCTGCCAATCTCGACGAACTGGTCCATGAATTGCACGATGAGGCATTTGCTAACTTCGATTGTCTGACCTGTGCCAATTGCTGCAGCAGCATCAGTCCGATGATTACAGACAAGGATGTGGAGCGGCTCTCCAAACCACTTCGGCTAAAGCCTTCACAAGTCATCGAAAAATACATGTACCTCGACGATGAGCACGACTATGTCTTTAACCACGCTCCCTGTCCTTTTCTGATGGGCGATAATTATTGCTCCGTGTACGATTCTCGGCCAAAAGCCTGCCGCGAATATCCCCATACCGACCGGAGGCGATTTGGTCAGCTCCTCAACCTGACCCTGAAAAATTGCGAAATCTGTCCCATCGTCTACACCGTTGTTGACCAGCTAAAAGAAAAACTATCCTGAGCTCTGCGCAACTGTAAACTAACCTCCGATTTTTCCTAATATTGCTTTACAGAATGAACCCGATGATCCGAAACCTGCTCACTGGACTTTTGCTGCTAACTTTACTGAATGAACTCAATGGTCAGACGGGTGGTGAAGGGGTTTACAGTTTTCTTCAACTCACCAATTCTGCGAAGGCGGCTGCCCTCGGGGGAATCCAGGTGGCCCTGCCCGATCCCGATCCGGAATTGCTACTCCAGAACCCGGCACTCCTCACTCCCGGAATGAACCATCTCCTTTCCGTCAACTATGCCCGTTATCTCGCCGGAATCGGTTTTGGGTACGGCGCTTATGCAAGGGATCTGGGCAAATATGGGATGGCAGCCATCGGCATCCAGTTCGTCGATTACGGACAATTTGTGGCCGCCGACGAAACAGGAGTGATCACGGGGAGTTTCAGCGCTTCGGAATATGCTTTGAACATGACTTATGCCAAAACCTTCGGAACACTTTTCACGGCAGGGATCTCCCTGAAACCCATCTATTCCCATTTGGAGAATTACAAATCCTTTGGTCTGGCGGTGGATGTTGGATTGACCCACCACGCTTCCGATCAGCTGACCACGGTGGCGATCTGTCTCAGACAATTGGGAGCCCAGTTTTCGACCTATTACGACGGAGGACCGCACGAAAACCTCGACTGGTCGCTCCAAGTTGGTTGTACCCACCAGTTACAACACGCCCCACTCCGCCTGAGCATCACAGCCTACGACCTGAACCGCTGGAACGGTTCAGTGACCACCACCGATCCAAATGGCATTTCAAACACGGAACCAGGCAAATCACTGTTACCCAGTGTGATGAGACACCTCTCCCTTGGGGCCGAACTCTTCCCCGAACAAATCCTCACCCTCCGAGCAGGCTACAATTACAGGCGGTATGCCGATCTTGCCATTCCAGACCAGTCTGGGATGACTGGTTTCACAGCAGGAGTGGGAATCAGGCTGACAGCCATCCGCTTAAATTATGCCCTGTCGGGATACGCCCAAAGTGGTCTGGTACATAATTTCTCGTTTACCCTGGATTTGTCTCGCCTTGTGAGAAAATCCATTAATTAATTGCTAGTAGCAAATAATAATTGAAAAGGTAGTCTGTTAACTCCCCTGCCAAACGAATTGAAACGAATGATTATCTTTGCAACAAAGAACCTAGCATGACAGAATTGGGCAAAAAAAAGATCATCATAGCCATCGACGGATACTCCTCGTGCGGTAAAAGTACCGTTGCCAAGGAGATTGCTAAGCAGCTTGGCTACATTTTTATCGATTCCGGGGCCATGTACCGCGCCATCACGCTCGACTGCCTCAGGACAGGAAGAGTGACAGCGGGAGTCGTTAATCTGACGGGTCTGCAGGAGCACCTTGATCAGATTCGCATCCATTTTATCTTCAATCCCGCAACCTTGCACAACGACATCTTCCTGAACGGGGAGAATGTTGAACTGGAGATCCGCCAGTTGGAGGTGGCCCAAAATGTGAGTCAGGTGGCTGCCATTGCCCTTGTCCGCCGGTTTCTGGTTGCCCAGCAGCAGGAGATGGGACGTTCGAAAGGGATCGTGATGGATGGACGTGACATAGGCACAGTGGTCTTTCCGGAGGCAGAGCTTAAGATCTTTATGACGGCCGATCCCCGGATACGGGCACAACGCAGGTATGATGAGATGGTTGCCAAGCACGAAGTGGTTGATTTCGAAGAGATCCTCTCCAACATCACAGCGCGGGACCTGTTCGATGAAACCAGGGAAGAGAGTCCCCTTCGTCGGGCAGAAGATGCCATCCTGCTCGACAACAGTCATTTGACCAGGGAAGAACAATTCAATTGGATTTTGGCAATGGTGGAAGAAAAAGTAAAAAATAATTGACCCTGATCTTGGCCATTTTGGCACAAATAAAACAGAATAGGTTCAGATGAAAATTGAGATCGACAAAGGTTCAGGATTTTGTTTCGGCGTGGTGGAGGCAATCCGGCGGGCAGAAGAAAAGCTCGAGCAGGATGAACAGCTGTTTTGTCTGGGCGACATCGTGCACAACAATTCGGAAGTGGAGCGATTGAGCAAAAAGGGGTTGACGACCATCTCCCACGATCAGTTTTTTAGCATGAGCAATACGACCGTTTTGCTTCGCGCTCACGGTGAACCTCCTGAAATATACAACTATGCACAGGAACACAACATTGAACTGATCGATGCTACCTGTCCTGTTGTGCTGAAACTTCAGAAAAGAATACTGAAGAGTTATGAAAGCGGTCTCAAAGACAACACCCAACTCGTCATTTATGGCAAAAAAGGACATGCGGAAGTCAATGGACTGGTAGGCCAGACCAATGGGGATGCCCGCGTGGTGGAAGGGATTGAAGATCTTGCCCAGCTCGATTACACTCGTCCCATCGTGCTCTATTCGCAGACGACCAAGGGACTGGAAGGCCTGCATCTGTTGACAGAAGAGTTGAAAAACAGATCATCCACTGTTCCGGTAAAGATACACGACACCATCTGCAGACAGGTAGCCAACCGAATTCCCGGCATTAAAAAGTTTGCGGTCCGCTTTGATCTGGTCCTTTTCGTCAGTGGCAAAAAAAGTTCCAATGGCAAAATGCTGTTCGATATCTGTTCTGCCGTCAATCCGAATACCAAGTTCATCTCCGACCTGAATGAAATTGAAGCAATTTGGTTCAAAAACATAGATTCTGTGGGAATTTGCGGCGCAACTTCTACCCCCAAACAACTCCTGGAGGAGGTTGCTGCCCGCTTGCTGCAAATGGAGGCCAACCACATTGTTTAAAGAAACTTAACTTTAAAATTGATTTTCACCCGATTACATTTCTAATTTTGCAAAAAAAAAGCCATGGCCAAAGAATACAGATCACCGCTGCCTGAAGATTATTCGGACAATCCGATTAGAAAGATTGGCGTACTCACCTCGGGTGGAGATGCTCCGGGGATGAACGCTGCAGTGAGGGCAGTTGTCAGGACCGCCATTTTCTACCGCCGGGAAGTGGTGGGAATCTATCAGGGCTACAAAGGTTTGATTGAAAAAAATTTCAGGAACCTGGCTTCCGGAGATGTAAGCAACATCATCCAGTTAGGGGGAACTATTCTTAAATCCGCTCGCTGCAAGGAGTTTCTTTCCCGCGAGGGCCGCGAAACGGCCTACAAACACCTGAAGGAAGAGGGCATTGATGCACTGGTAGTCATTGGAGGGGATGGCACTTTTACCGGAGCACGGATTTTTGCCCAGGAATTTGGCTTTCCCATCGTCGGGGTTCCCGGAACCATCGACAACGACCTCTTCGGCACCGACTTCACCATAGGTTACGACACCGCCCTCAATACCATCATCGAAGCAGTCGACAAGATCAGGGACACTGCTACTGCCCACGAACGGCTATTCTTCATCGAAGTGATGGGCCGGGATGCAGGATTTCTGGCCCTCAACGGAGGGATCGCTTCCGGTGCCGAAGCAGTGATGATCCCCGAAACGGATACAGACATTACCACCCTCGAAAAATACATCAAATCGGGTTACAGGAAGAGCAAGAACTCTTCGATCGTATTGGTAGCCGAAGGCGAAAAGGCAGGTGGAGCCTTCCAGATTGCCAAGCTGGTGGAAGAAAATTTTCCGCAATACGATGTTAGGGTTACCGTTTTGGGCCATATTCAGCGGGGTGGCTCTCCCACCGCTTACGACAGGATTTTGGCCAGCCGTTTGGGGGTCGCCTCAGTGGAGGCATTGCTCGATGACCAGCAAAGTGTGATGGTGGGAATTGCCAATGACTCGATCGAACTAACCCCCTTCAGTAGGGCAATAAAATACGACAAGGAGGTGAATACCAAACTGTTGGACACGATACACATTCTCTCCTCCTAAAGTACTTCGAGTAGTTCAAGTATTTCGAGTAACTAAAAAAGTGCCTAAAGTTTGGGAGTCCCTAACTTTAGGCATTTTAGTTCACTTTAGGCACTTTAGTCACTAATAAAAATTAATGACCACCTCCTTGAAGAACTTCTCTTCAAGCAACTTCACAATTCGCTTGACAACGAACTTGCGGATCTCCATTTCGATGGGTTGATCGGGGTCGTGGTGGGCCCAGTTGATGCGGGTGCCAACAAAAACCAGAATACGATCGTGTTGCATCAGCTGCTTCACGATCTCTTCAGCAGGAGAATCCCCATAGGTTTGTTCATCGTCGTAACTTTCCAGCAATTCTTCAATTTTGCCGATGGTCAGAATCCCTTCCGTTACCAGGTGAAAACCCTTCATGGCGTATTTGGGTATCGCATAGGGATTGCTCAGTGAAATCTCGGTTTCTATTTCGATGTTAAGCTCTCTTGCGATGATTTCGGCGGTTGTGCCTCCACAAACTATTTTTATCCCCTTGTAATCCAGAATGCTTTTGGAAAAATCCTTGTCTTTTGCCTTGAAGAAGGGTGGCCCGGTCACCAGCAGCATCTCGCGAGGATCCCTGAAGTAGATAACTCCACAGCTGGCATCATCCTGCAGGTTAAATTTATCATTTTGAATGGCCTTATTCAAAACCTTTTTACTCAGTCGCCTGGCAGACAAGTCACTGCTTCTGGCCAACTGTTGGACCACAAAATTCTGGACACTTTCCTGTCCCCATCCCATCCTCATCTTTTCGTTGCCCATTCCGGACTGGGTAATGCCATCGCTCATGAAAACAATCCGATCCTCTTTCATGGCATGAAATTCGCGGCAACGCAAAACTTTGCCAACATTCTCTGCTCCTTTAATATCCAGCAGATACTCCGTAGTAGGAGTATAAGGTTCCCCATTTCTGGTGATTACACTCTTTGGATTATCGTAGTTCACGATCCGCACCATGCCATCGCCCTCCAACTCGATAATGGTAAAGGTGGCATAGGTTTTTACCCCTTCACTGTTGTGTGGCAAGGCATCCATGATAATACGTGCAGCAGCCTCCGGTCTTTTGTACAAGGCAGTGTAATTCAGTGCCATGGTTGCAGTCATGGTCGCCAGCACATTGGCCCTTACGCCATGTCCAACTCCGTCCGAAAGCACCAGAATGGTACGGCCGTCTTCTTTGATCAGTTTGGAAATGAATACATCCCCGCACACGATCTGCCCTGTGGGATGCTTTTGGGCAAAATCTATTTCAATGTGAAATTCACTCATCCTTTTTGTCTTCCCCGTATTTATAAGCAGCAACAATGGAATTGAGCATATCCTCGGTTTGGGCAGCGTTTTCAGCAAGCAGGGTAGCCACCTGCTGAACCATCTCGATGTTCTGCTTGGTGACCTTCATGGCCCTGCTGATGATCTCCTCCCTCACAAGTTTCGGTGAGGAAAGGTTCCGGATGATGGCCCCTACGACCCTGTTTTTGTAAATGGTGACGATCGAGATGTGGAGCAACTTGTTTTTATAGGTCAGGTCACGTTCCAGCATCTCTTCCCCCGTATGCAGGAGTCCTGCAAACATCTTCCCTACAATTTCAGGGACCAGCTCCTTAACATCCGCGCCCTGCAAACCAGGAATCGCTTCGTAAAGTTCCTCGGCCTCCTCTCCCATCAGCCGGGCAAAGGTTTCGTTGCAATCGATCACCTTCATGTGGTGATCCACGATCACGATGCCGGCACGAATCTTTTGCAGCATGGCAGATGCAATGACGGAAGCTTCCTTCGCCTTTTCTGCTTTCATTTCGGCCTTTCGACGGTCCGAAACATCGTACAGGGAGGACAAGATTCCCTCAAATTCTCCGGCATTGTTCCGGATGGCAGATTTATAAACCAGCATCTCATGAACACTGCCATCCATTGCCTTGAACTGGTGCTCATACACGATGTCAGTTTGCGACTCAAACAACTCCTTGTCACGCATCTCAATCATTTCATCCACATCGGCCGATTGAGACTCCAGGTAGGATTTCCCGATCAGCTCCTCCCTGCTTTTCCCCAGCAAACGCTCATATGCCTTGTTGCAGGTGATGTAAAATCCCTCCGAATCCCTGTAGTTGATGGGAAAAGGAAGCGAATCAATGATTTTATAGGATAATTCCGGATCCCTGATTAAACCGGATAAAAATGCATTCTGTTCGTAAATCATAATGTGGTTGGCTTGAAACCACTAAATTAATAATTTATAACCATTATCATGTTTTAGCCTATACCTAATCTTTACCTTTGCAACTGTAAGTTTTTTCAACATCCAAATTTTTCGGAACTCTTTGTTTTGAAAGAATTTAAATAAGACATTTCGCCAAAAACGATTTTTTTCATTGAATGGTTTTTCGGACATTTGAACAAAGTTTTTCAATAATAAAATTAGTGATTTATTATTGGCTAAAGTATTGTAAACAATGAAGATAGAAAATATCATTCAACTTTTGGATGCAAAGATAGTTTGTGGAAGCCACAGGATTTCGGACGACATCTCCTATGCCTTCAGTTCTGACCTCATGAGCGACGTTTTGACACTCGATGCCGAAAACATGTTATTGATCACAGGACTGGCCAATGTTCAGATTATCAGGACAGCAGAAGTTGCTGAAATTCATCATCTGGTCATTGTCAGGAACAAGAAGGTCTCGGAGGATATTGTGGAATTGGCCAATGAGCTAAACATGATTCTGATTGAATCACCCTATTCCATGTTCAAGGCTTCCGGGATTCTTTACGCCAATGGATTAAATCCGCTTTATTAAACATGATCGAGCTCAGATTCATTCTGGAAGGGGGCGATTTCGACAGGGCCGGAACTGCATCGAGTGAGACCAAGAAGATACTGAAGCAACTGAATATAGATCCAAAAGTGATCAAGCATACGGTGGTAGCCCTTTATGAAGCTGAGGTGAACATTGCGGCCCATGCCTACCGGGGAGAGGTTACTATCACGGTCAGTGACCACCAGATTGTGGCGGTACTGAAAGATGAAGGTCCCGGAATAGCAGATATCAAAAGGGCCATGCTGGAAGGATTTTCGACCGCCTCGCCAAAAGTCAGGGAGATGGGTTTTGGAGCAGGAATGGGTCTGCCCAACATGAAAAAAAATGCCGATGTGCTGGAAGTGGAGAGTACCCCCGGTTTTGGCACAACCGTGAAAATGATTTTTGATTTTTAATTCAGAATCCTGTCAGGATACCATGTCAGGGGAAAATTAAAATATTTGCAAATTAACTGAATGACAATGAACATCTTCCATCATGCAATCCAGATCGACGAGGCCAAATGCGTCGGATGTGTCCATTGCATGCGGGTCTGTCCTACAGAGGCCATCCGCATCAGAGAAGGGAAGGCCATGATCATTCAGTCACGTTGCATTGATTGCGGCCAATGCATGCGGGCCTGTCCCGCCAAGGCCTTCTACATCAAACAGAATGACCTGAAAATGCTTCAGGACTTCAAATACCGGATCGCACTCTTCCCTGCCGTGATGATCGGGCAGTTTCCTGACAAGATATCGGAAGAACAAATTTACCAGGCGATGCTGGCGCTGGGATTTACACACCTGATGGAGGTGGAGCAGCCCATCAAAATTCTGATCGATCTGACCAAGGAGTATCTTCAGGAGAACGAGGTAACCAAACCCTGCATCTCTGCCTTTTGTCCGGCAGTGGTCAGGCTGATTCAAATCAAATATCCCTCATTGGTCGACAACATCATACCGTTGAAGGCCCCACATGATCTGGCTGCACACTTCATCCTGCAGACTTTGATGAGCCAGGGAGTCAAAAAAGAGGAGATTGGTATCTTTTACATCACTCCCTGCGCTGCCAAAATTTCAGCAGTTAAAAGCCCTGTAGGCGATCAGCCCTCGGTGGTGGATGGCATTATCAGCATGAGCGATTTCTACAATAAGGTCAGGCAACTGATCCCCAGAGAGGAAGAAAATGAAACCGGTGCTCAGCGAAAATACCTCACCAGAGAAGGAGTTCTCTGGAGCACCTCCAGGGGTGAATCCTCCAGATTTGGCAACCGGGCCATCGCTATCGACGGTATTCACAGTGTGGTAAAATTTCTGGACCGGCTGGAAAATGATGAAGTCCAGGGATTCGATTTCCTCGAAATGCGCGCCTGCGACCAAAGCTGCGCCGGAGGAATCCTGATGACAGGAAACAGGTTCACTACCACAGAAAGGCTGGAGCAAAGATCCAAAAACTACCCCTCCTACCGGGAAAAGGAGTTGGCTACCAATCTGGATAAAGATGAATTGACTCAATGCCTGCTGATCGACGAGATTAAACCATACAACGCTTTCAGTCTGGACGACGATATTACCAGGGCCATGGAAAAAATGACCAAGGCACAACGGATCATCTGTTTCCTGCCGGGGATCGATTGCGGCGCCTGCGGCTCACCCAACTGTCAGGCGCTTGCCGAAGATATGGTTCAGGGAAATGCAAAGATGTCGGATTGCATTTTTCTGCAGCAACGATGGCAGCACGAGGCCAGGATAGGCGTTGAGAAGGCATTCCTCAACCTTGAAAAAAGATGGGGAGAAGGAAGATTTAATGCGGATTGTAACAAAAGAGGAAGACGAAATGAAGGTTTCTGAATTGGTAAAAGAGTTGAACCTGGTGGTATTCTCCGGTGCCGAAGGGCTGGATCGTGAAATCACAGGCGGTTATGTTTCAGACTTGTTGAGTGATGTGATGGGAAACTCCACGGAAGGCGATGTTTGGGTCACCCTGCAGACCCACCGCAACGTGGTGGCCATTGCTTCCCTGAAGGAGCTGGCATGCGTGCTTTTGGTGGGCTCGCTGGCTCCGGAACAAAACACCATCGAGCATAGCAACAAGGAGGGCATCCCCGTACTTGGCACTGCTCTGTCGACCTTTGAGATTGCCGGATTGTTGTACCAAAAAATAAAATGTGCAAAATGAGACGTTTCAGGGCAGATCTCCACATTCACACAATCTTGTCTGCCTGTGCGGATCTGGAAATGAGCCCTGCGAATATCGTACGTACGGCCAAAGAAAGGAATATAGATCTGATCGCCGTTACCGATCACAATTCGACCTTGCAGGGTCGTCTGGTGAAAGAGCTGGCAGAAGAGTCTGGTTTGGCACTCCTTTTAGGCACTGAAGTGACAACCCGGGAAGAGGTGCATTGTTTGGCCTATTTCGGAGATATGACATCCCTGGAACTGTTTCAGGCGTATCTGGATTATCACCTGCCCTCGGTGCCCTACCTTCCGGAGAAATTCGGATACCAGGCACTCGTCGACAGGGAGGAAAAGATCATCAGGTTGTTTGAAGAGTACTTGAATGTGGCCCTCGACCAGAGCATCGACCAGGTAGAACAGGAGGTGCATCGTTTGGGCGGACTTTTCATTCCGGCTCATATCGAAAGGCCGATGTTTGGAATATTCAACCAGTTGGGGTTTGTCCCCGAATCACTCATCTGTGATGCGATGGGTCTGATGCCCCAAAGCAAGGAAGAGGAGATCAGGAAAAAATTCAGAATAGGCCCAGGCATCCCTTTTTTAAAGGCTTCGGACGCACACACACTGGAGGAGATCGGTTCGGGATGTACCTGGTTCGAAATGGAAGAGCTCACTTTCGAAGAGATAAAAATGGCCCTTGGGTGCCTCGATGGAAGGAGAACGACGACAGAATGAAAAATATTGCCTTGCACATTTTGGATCTGGTTCAGAATTCGGCCAGGGCGGAAGCCCGGATGGTACAGATCTCAATCACGGAAGATCCCGGCAAGGATAGTTATCTGCTTTCGATAGCGGACGACGGGAAAGGAATGGAGGAAGAGGTTGTCGAAAAAGCAACGGATCCTTTTTATACTTCCCGCACGACCAGAAAGGTTGGATTGGGGTTGCCTCTGATACAACTGAATGCAGAAAGGACAGGAGGAAGCTTCACGCTCAGTTCAGTTCACGGCAAGGGGACCAAACTGGAGGCCAACTTCATCTACCACCATCCCGACAGGTTGCCCCTGGGCGAAATAGAGGATGTACTGGTTCTGCTGGCGGTTGGCCTTCCACTGGTTCGATTGGTCTACATTCACAAGACCCCTTCCGGATCTTACAGTTTTGATACGGAGGTCATTCGTGAAATTATCGGAGAAATTCAGGACAGTAACCTGGAGGTCAGAAAATTTCTTCGGGAAATGATTGTTGAAAACCTGAAGGAAATCAAGGCGGAGATTTAAATGATGATGAAGGATAAATGAAAAGGGAAAAATGATGAATGATAAGGAGTGGTGAAATGGATGGCTTAAATTTTATCAAACGATTAACATACTGTATTTTAAATAAAACATACTTACAAAAAAACGAAGAATTAACTGAACAATATCTATACTTTCTCTTATCCAATAAAAATCAAAATGTATGAATAAAATTAAATCACTCGACGATCTCAGGCAACTGAGGGAAGGCATGCAGGCCAAGATCAAGCTGCGGGAAAGCGGTAACAATGCCGAGAATATGGTCAGAATCAAAGTAGCGATGTCGACTTGCGGAATTGCTTCGGGCGCTAAGGAGATCATGAATTTCATGATGGACGAACTGGAGCACAAAGCCATTGAAGCGGTGGTATCGCAAACGGGTTGCATGGGATATTGCTATGCAGAACCTACCATCGAAGTAACGGTGCCGGGCAGAGAGCCAATCGTTTTTGGGGAGGTCGACAAGTTCAGGGCTGCCGAAATTATTGAGAAGTACATTATTCACAACGAGCTGGTAGATGGCATTTTGCCTGTGAACTACCGGTCGATAGACAATTAAACACCATTAAACACTGTTATGGCAGATTATAAAATGCACCTCCTGGTATGCGGAGGAACTGGTTGCAATGCATCTGACAGCGAACAGATTAGGGACAATCTGTTGACTGAGGTCGAAAAGCACGATCTGAACGACGAAGTTCAGGTGGTCATGACCGGATGTTTTGGCTTCTGTGAAAAAGGGCCCATCGTTAAGATACTACCCGACAACACCTTCTATGTTCAGGTGAAACCAGAAGATGCCGCCACCATCGTAGAAGAGCACCTGATAAAGGGACGCAAAGTTGAAAGGCTACTTTACAAGGATCCGGAGAACAACGAGCCTATTAGCGATTCCAAACATATGGAATTCTACAAGAAACAGGTACGTATTGCGCTGAGAAACTGTGGTTTTATCAATCCTGAGAATATCGATGAATACATTGCGCGCGATGGTTATGCAGCCCTGGCCAAGTGCCTGGGAGAGCGAACTCCGCAGCAGGTAATCGATGAAATCAAGCTATCCGGTCAGCGCGGAAGAGGAGGTGGCGGTTTCCCGACGGGATTGAAATGGGAGATCACTTCCAAATCGGTCGCAGACCAGAAATATGTGGTCTGCAATGCCGACGAAGGCGACCCGGGTGCTTTTATGGACCGCTCCATCCTGGAAGGAGATCCGCACTCCGTGATCGAAGCCATGGCCATCTGCGGTTATTGCACCGGTTCAACCAAAGGTCTCGTTTACATCCGTGCGGAATACCCGCTGGCCATACAACGACTCAAGACAGCCATCAAACAAGCCCGTGAATATGGCTTGCTGGGTGAGGAAATCTTTGGGACTCCCTTCTCATTCGATATCACGTTGCGCTACGGGGCGGGTGCCTTCGTCTGCGGAGAAGAGACTGCCCTCATTCATTCGATGGAAGGTCTGCGTGGCGAACCCACCTTCAAACCACCCTTCCCATCCGAATCGGGATACCTGGGCAAACCAACCACTGTCAACAACGTGGAAACCCTTGCCAGCATCCCAGTGATCATCAACAAGGGCGCAGCCTTTTTCAACAGCATCGGAACGGCTAAATCAAAAGGCACCAAGGTATTTGCCCTGGCGGGAAAAATCAACAATGTCGGACTAATAGAAGTCCCGATGGGAACCACCTTGCGGGAAGTAATTTTTGACATTGGCGGAGGCATCAAGGGAGGCAAAAAATTCAAGGCTGTCCAAACAGGAGGACCATCAGGAGGATGTCTTACCCACTCCTTCCTCGACACCCCCATCGACTACGACAACCTCATCTCTGCCGGATCCATGATGGGATCAGGTGGAATGATCGTGATGGACGAAGACGATTGCATGGTCTCCATCGCCAAATTTTACCTCGAATTTACGCTGGATGAATCGTGCGGGAAATGCACTCCCTGCCGGATCGGCAACAAGCGACTCTTTGAAATGCTGGATAAAATAACAAAAGGACTTGGAACAGAAGAGGATCTCAGCAGGCTTCGCTCGCTTTGCAAGGTCATCAAGGATACCTCCCTCTGTGGACTGGGACAAACCTCCCCCAACCCGATTCTTTCGACGCTCGATAATTTCTACGATGAATATCTTGCCCACGTCAAGGAGCACAAATGTCCTGCAGGTCAATGCAAATCGCTCGTAAAATATACCATCGACAGCGAGAAATGTACAGGATGCACCCTCTGCTTCAGAAATTGTCCGGTTGGAGCCATTGCCGGAGAGAAAAGGGCCCCGCATACCATCGACAACAGTATTTGTATCAAATGCGGAGTATGTTACGACAAGTGCAAATTTGATGCGATTAGCGTCTCCTAAAAACTTCAATTATGGACATGATCAATCTGACAATAGATAACAGACCCGTCTCCGTTAAGCGGGGCACGTCGGTTCTTCACGCAGCAGCCCAGGTAGGCATCAAGATTCCCTCCCTTTGCTACATGAAACTGGAGGACCTCAACATCGAAAATAAACCAGGCGGCTGCAGAGTTTGCGTCGTCGAAGTCGAAGGACGCAGAAACCTTGCTCCAGCCTGTTGTACCGACGTGGCCGAAGGAATGGTCATTCAGACGCATTCCATGCGGGCCATTCACGCCCGCCGGACCGTGGTGGAGCTCATTCTTTCAGATCACCCTACAGACTGTCTGAAGTGTGCCAAAGCTGGCAACTGTGATTTGCAAAGCATGGCACAGCATTTGGGAATTAGGGAAATTCATTACGAAGGAGAACAATCTACCTTCAGGGAAGACACCTCTCCTGCCATCATTCGCGAACTGGACAAATGCATCCGTTGTCGAAGATGTGAGATGATGTGCAATGAAATACAGTCGGTTGGCGCACTTTCGGCCATCAACAGGGGCTTCAACGCAGTGATCTCTCCCGCCTTTGAAATGAACCTCGACCATTCGGTATGTACCTACTGCGGCCAGTGCGTTGCCGTCTGTCCAACCGGTGCGCTGACGGAAGTCGACCATACGGGTGCCGTCATCAGGGCGTTGTCCGATCCATCAAAAACCGTGATCGTACAAACTGCACCTGCAGTCCGTGCCGCACTCGGTGAAGAATTCGGGGATGAACCCGGCACATTGGTTACCGGGAAAATGGCCGCTGCCCTGCGCCGTCTTGGTTTCAACTATGTTTTTGATACCGATTTTGCTGCCGACCTTACCATTCTCGAAGAGGGAACTGAACTACTCAACCGCCTGACAGCCTTCCTGGGAGGCGACAAGAATGTGAAATTGCCGATGTTAACCTCCTGCTGCCCAGCCTGGGTCAAATTCTTCGAACACCAGTTTCCGGACTTGAAAGACATCCCATCCAGTGCAAGATCCCCGCAACAGATGTTTGGCTCCATTGCAAAGACCTACTTTGCTGATAAAATTGGGGTCAACCGCAAGGATTTGGTTGTTGTCTCGATTATGCCATGTGTCGCCAAGAAATACGAATGCAGCCGCGATGAGTTCTCGGTAAATGGCAATCCCGATGTAGATTTCGCCTTGACAACCCGCGAACTGGCCCAACTGATTAACCTGGCCAACATCGATTTCAAATCATTGCCGGACGAGGATTTTGATCACCCCATGGGAGAATCAACAGGAGCTGGAGTCATTTTCGGCACCACCGGGGGTGTCATTGAAGCCGCAGTTCGTACCGCCTATGAAGTCTTTACCGGCAAGAAGCTCGACAGACTGGATTATACGGAACTCAGGGGGATGGAAGGATTGCGTCACGCCACCATCGACTTCAACGGACTTCCCATCCACATCGGGATTGCACACGGACTTGGAAATGCACGAAAACTACTGGAAGATATTCAGCAGGGAAAGAGCCATTTTCACGCCATTGAGATCATGTCCTGTCCGGGTGGATGCATTGGAGGAGGCGGTCAACCTTACCACCACGGAGATGCAGAAATCCTGAAGAAACGACAGATGGCACTCTATCGCGAAGATTCTGGAAAACCCATTCGAAAATCCCACGAAAATCCCTACATCACGAAACTGTATGAGGAGTTTTTGGGTGCTCCGATGAGCGAAAAGGCACACCATCTTTTGCACACCGAATATTTCGACAGAAGCAAGAGCTAACGATGTAAATTCAGCAGAATAAGTTGAAATAAATTGAATCCGGTATAATTATTTAAAGATATCTACGATGCCAAAAATAAAGTTATCTCAAAGAACCATTGAAATAGTCAAGGAAATCTGTCTCTCTTTCGAGAACAACGAAGGGGAACTGATCAACGTCCTGCACGAAGCCCAGCACAAACTGGGCTACCTCCCCGCAGAGGTTCAGGAACTCATCGCCCACGAACTGAATATGTCCATTGCCAAGGTTTATGGAGTCGTCACTTTCTACTCCTTCTTCAACATGTTGCCCCAGGGAGAGTTTCCTATCTCGGTCTGTATGGGAACAGCCTGTTACGTTCGCGGAGCAGAACAAATTCTGCACGAGATCAAAAGACAACTGAACATCGAAGTAGGGCAATCCACCCCCGACGGAAAATTCTCACTCAACTGCCTGCGGTGTGTGGGTGCTTGCGGACTTGCTCCGGTGGTGATGGTGGGTGAAAAGGTCTACGGACGTGTTGCCCCTCAGCAAATCAGGAAGATCATCGCCGAATACCAGGAGGGATGTGTCAGACCTGAGAAACATGAGATGTAAAAAAGTGCGTTTAAGCGACTAAAGTGAACTAAAGTGCCTAGAGTTGGAACTCCCGACTTTAGGCACTTTTATTTACTTCTGATTGCCAAGCGTGATCTATTTGCAGATACCTAAAGATCCAATTTCACCCGCTCCCAAAACTTTAGTTCATTTTAGTACACTTCTGTTATGACGAACTTCATATTTTAAATCCGCACCTATGCCTAACTTTAGTCACTTTAGTTCACTTTAGTCACTTTCTCCATGGAAATCCCCTTTGCCGAGCCCTATAAAATAAAAATGGTAGAACCAATCTACCGAAGTACACGTTCCGAAAGAGAACAATGGATTCGTGACGCGAATTACAATCTTTTCAACCTACGAAGTGAACAGGTATACATCGACCTGCTTACCGACAGTGGCACAGGTGCGATGAGCGACAGTCAGTGGGCTGCCATCATGACCGGCGACGAAAGCTATGCAGGATCTTCCTCCTTTTTCCGGCTAAAGGATACTGTCAAAAAAATCTTTGGATTTGACTATTTTCTTCCCACCCATCAGGGACGTGCGGCCGAAAACGTGCTATTCTCCGTTTTGGTCAGGGAAGGCGACCTGGTGCCCGGCAATTCGCATTTCGACACCACCAAGGGGCACATTGAATTCCGTAAAGCCACTGCAGTCGACTGTACCATCCGGGAATCTTTCGAACCTGAAAATTTGCATCCATTTAAGGGAAATGTAGACCTCGATTTGCTCAGGGAGGTTCTCGACAATCATCCGCGGGAGCGAATTCCCTTCATCATCCTGACCTTAACCTGCAACTCCTCCGGGGGTCAGCCAGTTTCCATGCAGAACATGCGCGAGGTCAAGGCGCTGGCCGATCATTACAAAATTCCGCTTATTTTCGACTCCGCACGTTTTGCGGAAAATGCCTGGTTCATTTCACAAAGGGAAACCGGATATGAAACCAAATCCATCAGGGAGATTGTCATGGAAATGTTCACCTATGCCGATGCCATGACGATGAGCAGCAAAAAAGACGGAATTGTCAACATAGGAGGATTCATCGCCACCCGCAGAAAAACCTGGTACGATCAGGCTTGTACCTTCAACATCATGTTCGAGGGATTTGTCACCTACGGTGGAATGGCTGGCCGCGACATGAACGCTTTGGCCGTCGGACTGGAAGAAGGGACCGAAGCCGAATACCTGACCAGCCGCATTGGTCAGGTACAGTATTTGGGCGAACAGCTAACTGCCCATGGCATCACTGTGCAGCAGCCCTATGGAGGTCATGCCATTTTTGTAGACGCAAGAAAATTTCTTCCCAACGTTAAGAAGGAGGAATTTATTGCCCAAACGCTTTGCATCGAGCTTTATTTGGAAGCCGGGATCAGGGCAGTGGAGGTGGGTACGATCATGGCCGACAGGGATCCGGTAACCCGCGAGAACCGCTATCCAAAACTCGAATTTATGCGGCTGGCCATCCCACGCCGGGTCTACACCCAATTGCACCTGGATGTGGTGGCTGTAGCCCTGAAGAATGTTTTCAACAGACGGGCCACTATCACTGCCGGATATCAGATCGTTCAGGAAGCACCCATTCTGCGCCATTTTACCGTAGCCCTTGCCCCTGCTGATAAAAAATAGCGCGCCTGACGAAACCCTCTGGTAGCAGCAGACCTCAGCCTTCCAGATTTCGAACTATCCCGATTCGCAACACCCCATGAACGAAGATCAAGGGGCCGACAACGAATGCAAATTCATTTCGGTCTTTTTTGATTTCCCATTATCAATCATCATATTGATATATTTTTCTATCATTTATGTTATATTTGTAAATAAATATTAAACTTTGTTAATAGTTGTTCTGTTTTTATGAGCAGAATTTTTTTATCTTTTTCCCTTACATTACTGCTTTCGGTGCCCTTACCCGGCTTTAAGTTCTTAAACAAAGTTGCCTTCGCCCTTGATAAACCTATACTTATCAAGGGTCGGGTGTATGATGCCGAAACCAAAGCAAATCTTGAATTTGTCAGCGTTATTTTGGCTCATCCGAAAGACTCTCTACCGCTGCAACTTGCCGTAACTGATGCGAGAGGAGAATTCCATTTTCAAAACATTCAGCCCGGCAATTACCTGATCCGTCTCTCTTTATTGGGATTCAAGAGCGTTACGACTCCTCCTTTTACCCTTACGGGCCTCCAGCCAGAGTTCCAGCTGGATCCGATATCCATTCACATAGATGCCCGCACCCTGGGCGAAATTACGGTTCAGGCTCGGGCCGGAGCCACCTCTTACCGCCTCGACAAGCAGACCATCTATACAGAAAATCAACTATCCGGAGCAGGAGGATCGGCTGCAGATCTATTGCACAAACTTCCATCCGTCACCCAATCACCTGACGGTCAAATTGCCATTCACGGAAATACCAACCTGCTGGTATTCATCAATGGGAAACCCTCCTCGATAAAAGGCAACGAGTTGCTGGAAAACACTTCCGCTTCAGAAATTAAGAAAATTGAGCTAATTACCAGCCCGTCAGCAAAATACGATGCATCCGGATCTGGCGGAATCATCAATCTGATCACCAAAAAAAATATGGCCGATGGATTCAATGGAAACATCATGGTCGCAGGCGATCATTTGGGAGGCAATGCATCAGATTTCTTACTGAACTACAAATACAAAAAAATCAGTTTTTTTTCCGGGATAGACATCAACAAAAGGAGGAATGAAGCTGACATCGATTATGTGACCCATTTCCTGTCAAATTTATCCGATTTCACCGAAACCGGAGTTCAAAAATCACAGCGAACCAACACCGGAATTCGGGCAGGAGTCGATTATCTTCCCAACGAAAACAACAAATTACTGTTCAGTAGTAATTTTGGATCTTTTCAAACCAACAACGACGGAGACTGGCATACCCTCCAAACGACTTCAGGAAATTCAATAGCGGGCGCCGCAACGGATGGGGATAAAAGGACAGGTCATTACAGCGGTGCCGATGCTACGTTTGAACACAAATACGGTTCGACTGGCAAAGCCATTTCCATCTCCGCTCTTTGGAATTCACTCAAATACGACGACCAATAC
>Ga0209697_10002698_pt1 | contig 25122 bp, 23 predicted proteins | sample AliMusrvi5mmetaG_FD_184115 | JGI IMG/M metagenome (GOLD analysis project Ga0209697, IMG submission 184115) | Freshwater lake bacterial and archeal communities from Alinen Mustajarvi, Finland, to study Microbial Dark Matter (Phase II) - Alinen... | ecosystem: Environmental > Aquatic > Freshwater...
GCTTTGAATATCGAATGCCAACTGAGTTCAACTCATGAATCGTTATACATAATCAGACAGTCGGGTAACCCATGTCGTGACACTATTTGCCCTTAGACATGGGTAACCGATGTCCTGACATGTGTGAATTATGCCTCCGACTCGCAGTTCTACTGAAGCATATATGGCGGCTGCGGTTCTGCTTATTCCCATAGACAAACTTAACAACAATATAGAGAGACACTCAAAGGTAGCCTACCTGACTCTCGAAAGAGGTATATATGATAACGGCGCTGAAACTCCGGTCCTATGCGGATGGAATGGTGCGACTCATATCAACCTGATGACGTTTCTGGAGGATGAACCATTTCAATTTTGTGCAGCTGTAGAAGTTGCGCTTAGCAATCACCTTGGTGATCTGGTTGGTGAAGATGAGGCTAAAAAGTGGGCGTTTTTTCAAAATAATCTGCGGCGAACATTTGCTTCTGGTGGCACAGTCGGAAGCGCGTAAGTTGGTTTCGTAAGTAAGAATAATATAATTTAATCTGGTACTCTTAGCTTCTTGTTATTATGACGTCACTACCATTACGGAATATTACGGAATATTTACTTGAGGAATTAATGGATTGAGTTTATGGGTAGTTATAAATTAATAAAAAGGAGAGGATATGCACTATCTGCTTGTGCTGGATGTGCCGTCTATCAAGGACTATGTGCTTAGTTCCGAACGGCTTGTAGAAGTCAGGGGGGCAAGTGCCCTACTTGACCAGCTAAACCGGGAATTCATGCCAAAATTTCTAAAAGAGCAACTCGGCCACGATAATGTTAATTGCGTTTTTGTTGGCGGCGGCGGTGGCCAATTTATCATTCGTGCAGCCGAAAGTGTGATAAACAGTGCAGTAGATAAATTGAAAGGCGAATTTTTCCGCCGCTCGGCAGGGGGTCTGCGTCTGATCAGTGGCATTGCAGAGTATTCCGAGGACACCTACCAGGACTCCCTGCAACGCGCTTTTTTTCGTCTTAATCTCGAAAAAGAAGAAAATCCATTCTTAATTCAGTCGTCTACACACATCGGACTCATGCGTGAATGTGAAAGCTGCTCTAAACCCGCTTCCGTTGTTGACAAGTATGCCGAAACCGAATGGATACTCTGTGAGACCTGTCACGGAAAAGTAGAATTTGCCAGTAAAAACAGGGGGCTTTGGAATAGCTTCGCAGATTTTCTTGAGACAAGAGGAGTAACCAAAACCAGACGGCCTAAAGACTTTGAGGAAATTGCAGCATCATCAATGAAAAAGGGGCATCTTGCACTGGTGTATGCAGACGGAAACTCCATGGGCAAGTTGATCAAGACTATCGTCAGTTCGGATAGCTTTGCTTTCTTTTCAAAGACAGTCGATACGGCTATCAGGGAATCATGTCATGAAGCGCTGTTTGAAGTAGGCGTCGGTTCTGATGGAGTTGCCGACATCCTCCTGCTTGGTGGTGATGACTTATTGGTCTGTCTGAATGCTGATGCAGCACTCCGCTTTTCAATACTTGCTGCGAAAAAGTTTGAAGAAAAAACCTGTTCGGTATTTGCCGGTGATCCGGCCAAGGCTCCAAAAAAGCTTAAAGGTAAAGGGCTGACTATTTCTTTTGGTATTGTATTTGCCAAAAGTCATACCCCCTTTTCACTGCTTCTGGATCAAGCGGAACAATTGCTGAAATCGGCAAAAAAGACAGGTTCGGAAGACAAGCGCTCACAAGGCTACTATGCCCCCACGTATATAGATTTCCATTTCTTTTCCCGTTACAGCCAAACTGACGTTGCTGACAGCAGGAAGAAGTTCCTCCATATCAGTGATTCTAACGGAGTACCGGTAGTTCTGCATCAGCGCCCCTATTCTCTGGAGGGGATCGATGCGCTGAATGACCATGCCCAGGCCATTCTGAATACCCGTGTTTCGCGCTCCCGTCTGAAACGCCTCGGACGTGCTCCATTCCTCGGTGTTATGAATGGGACTTTAGAATGTCTTCAGTTGATTGGACGAACCAAGATCGAAAATCAGAAAAAATCTATCTGGGATGCCCTTGATACTTTCGGGTGTGCTAACCAGGTGCCATGGAAAGGAACAAAGGGCGAAACAAAAAGCACTATGCTCGTTGACCTCCTCGAAATAGCAGAATTTTTTGGACCTAACTTGGGAGGGAGCAAAGATGCACACCATTCAGCTTGATCTGACCATAAATCTTACTTCACGCTGGCACGCAGGGTCTGGTGAAGGGAGTATGGCTGTTGACCGGAATATCCGTCGTGACAGCAACAACCAACCCTATATTCCGGGAAGTACTCTCAAGGGAATTATCCGCGAGAACTGTGAGCGCTTGAGCCGTACGCTTGGCCTCGGTGAACCGTCTGATCCTCATAACTCCAACATCCGTAACAGCGGTGCTTTTGGGCCACTTCATCTTGCTTCGCATCCGGTTGATGCCTTGTTTGGCAACAAATATGAGGGAGCGGATATGTACGTACGGAATGCTCGACAAGTTCCTGGTATACAAATGGGAGTTACTGAAATGACCCGAACGGCGGTCTCGCGGGCGCGTCGCACGTCTCTTGATGGTCACCTGTTTTCTTCTGAATATGTGCAACCCTGTAGTTATAAAACGAGTATAAACGGATATCACCGCCACCTGGTAGCTGAATCTGCGGGGATACCTTTTGCGTATGCTGTTCTTGTCGCCGGCATTCTGAATATTGATCGTATCGGCTCCGATAAAAGTACAGGCTGCGGAGTAGTCAAAATCGATATCACAAAGGCTACATATAACGGCAAAAATATCACGATTGATGAAGCGCTTGCCTGTATTTCCGACAATGAACTGGCTGAATATTATGAACTGTGTCGTGAAGAACTGGAGGTGGCATGAAAGAGATTAGAATTGTTGCCAAGGTAGTATCCCCGATACTTATTAACGAAGATCGCCAATCATCGAACACAATATCACTTGATTACATACCCGGCAGCACACTGCGAGGCGCACTTGCTGCCACTTACCTTAGGAATGGGGCTGCATCAGATCAGGTTTTCAGAGCACTGTTTTTAGGTGGATCCACTATTGCCAACCTGCTTCCGGCATCCTCAGCAGATGATGACCCCGAAATATTGCCAATGAGTGTTTACTCGTGCAAAAGGCATCCAGGTTTTTTAAAGAACGATATACCACAAAAAGATGCCGCCCATGGTGTTCAGGACATGCTTGCGTTGCAGGCAGCCAGCAGGTTGAGCGAAAAAATGGCTCCATCTACCCAGTGGGAATGCTCGTGCCGGCAAGAATTAAAACCATTTGGTGGTTTCTGGAATGCCAATCTAAAATCCCCGCGTATCTTTAGAACATCAAAAAGCTATAACCGGTTTACAGGTATCGACCGTTTGACAGGTACAGTTGCCCAGTCAATTTTCTATACTTCCCAGTCGCTTGATGATTCGCAGCCCGGTGAATTTACTGATAAACCCCAGTACTTCTCCGGCAGGGCCAAAATTTTGGATGATAGTCTGGAGATGTTGCGTGAACTGGCATCAGATTCTGTGTTTGTTGGTGCGGATCGCACCAGGGGTTTTGGTGAGCTGGAGCTTTCCATTCACGAGTACAAAAGCAGCCGGCCGGACTACGAGGGCTGGAACAGCGCGTTTAAAGAGAAACTTGGAGAACAGGCCGGCGCCGACTTTTATTTCGCTATTTCGCTCGAATCCCATGCCATTCTGGTTGATCGCTTTTTACGTCCCGCAGTAGATATTGACCTTTGCATAGCCGACTGTCAGCAGGTCATGAGGATCACAAAAGGGATGTACATTCGCGGATGGAACGTTGCCTGGGGCCTTCCAAAACCGGATGACACCGGGCTCAGGGCTGGCAGCGTTTTCTTATACCGGTACACCGGTGATAATTATGAGGGCCTGGTTGAAGAATTGGAAAAGATTCGGCACGCCGGGATCGGGCTTCGTCGCGAAGAAGGATTTGGCATGGTGCAGATTGATAATATGATACATACCACCATTGGGGGGCTCTAAATGGCTACACTTACCAACGACATGTATAAGCAGATTGACCGTCACCTTGAGAGTATTTACGAAAACTCCGTCGCATTGGCTGGTAAAATCAGCCAGGCCGGACTTGACTCTAAGAGCCAGATGCGCGGTTTTGAGACCCTTGTTAACTCAACCTCCCGGTTCTCTGAAATTAAGAATTTCATTAAAAACCAGGCTGGTAAGGAGGGGAGGCAATCAAGCGGATGGAGGCAGATCGCGGCAGATATGCTGACACACCTTGACGCCATTGAGTCAGAGGCGGCCAAAATTTCCAACGATGATCCGGAACAACTTATGGCAGCCAAACTGCGTCTGGCCAGAGGATGGTCAAAGCAAGTGATTTGTCATTTCCTTTATTCCCGGCCACAGGAGAGGTGAATAATGAATCAGGAACTATCACGTTATCTCCAATCATCGGAATTTCGTAATTTCTGTGATGTTGATCTGTATACGATGGCCTGCAACGCTGCGAAACGAATCATTGATACAATGCAAACAGAAGGGCTAAAACCTGCAAAAAGGGCACAAATTCAGTCTATTACTTCAATTGTACAGGCATTTCAGATGGAAGGTCTGCTTGAACTGGCGAAAAGCCAGAAAGACAAAAACAGTAAGAAGGAAAATAAACAGTTTTGGACTCTGATATATCAGCATATTGAAGATCTGAACGACCAGAATTCCTTGCGACCTTTTGTGCGACGTTTCCTTTCCGAACGCCACATCGTACGGGAAGAAAAACAGCTGGAAAGCAAAGCAGAGCAAAGCCGGCAAAAAACACTTAATAACGAAGCAATCTGGGCTTTGCTCAATGCTATAACCCCAGACTATATCGAGCACTTTACAAGTCACTACTATTATCTCACTTTAGGAGTACAGCATGGATAATCAGACCCATACGTTCCAGAAACGTGTCAAAATTTCAGGTAAAATCATCTTTGACTCAGCATTCCACATTGGGTCGGGGCGTGAAGGAATACTGGCAACTGACATGGGTGTATTGCTTGACGAACGTGATCGCCCTATCCTGCCTGGCTCCACACTAAAGGGTTTATTTAGAACCACGGCAGAGCGGCTTGCCCCGCACCTTGATCTGACAGCCTGTCTTCTTGATAGTTCTCTTTCCGGAGTAAATTGCATAACAGAAGAGTCCTACCGAAAACAGCAGCATGAAACTTTTAAAAAACTGGAGACCGAAAAACTTAAGCTGGAATGGTTGTCAGAGCATGTCTGTGATGTCTGTACTCTGTTCGGTTCTCCCTACAAGGGGTCGCGAATCTATTTCAGCGACGGCACGCTGGTCACCGGAGGTGATAGTATTCAAATCCGGGACGGCGTCTGCATAGACCGCGATAGTGGTACTGCCAGACATGGCCTCAAGTACGACTTTGAGGTAGCATCCAGTGAAACAGAGTATACCACCTTTATTGATCTGGAAAATCCAACTGTAGAAGAGTTGGCACTTGTCGGAGCGGTAATTGCCGAATGGGAACTGGGTCTACGCGTTGGCGGCTTTACTTCTCGTGGTTTGGGAGTGGCCCGCCTTACGGACGTTTTAATAAAAAGCGTTGATTACAGTGATCGGGAACAGTTAAAAAACTACCTTCTAAAAAAAGAAATGATTGTTGCGCCACGCCTGCTGCAGGAAGCCATCAACATCCAGCTTTCCGGGAAAGGAGCTGCTCATGCTTAAACGACTTCTTAATTCTGCAAAAATTGAATTTACCATCTCACCGGTTGACCCATTGTTGATTAAATCAGGGCAGGCAACCGTAGGTGGTGTCGATATGTCCTTTGTGCGTACCCGTCGTAACAACGGTCGTAACGAACCGTTTATCCCCGGTAGCTCTCTCAAAGGAGTTATTCGTTCTTATGCAGAAAAAATTTGCAGAACGCTCAAGACAGAACCTGTCCCGGTATGCTTGCCATATGTGACACCGGGCAAAGAAGGACAGGGTGAGCAAGGCCAGGCTTCATGTGGACTCCGCTTTGAAGAATATAAAAAGGGTAATGGCATTAAGGATCTATCTTCGCGTGACGCTTACAGTTATTCCTGTCCGGCTTGCCGGACATTCGGTTCTCATGTTTTTACCGGGCGATTCAAATCTGCTGACGCCTATCTCCTTTCGGGTGTCAATCCTTCATTTGAAATCCGTGACGGTGTCGCAATCGACAGGATAACCGGAGGTGCCGCTTCGGGTGCCAAATATGATTTAGAGGTTCTGGTAAAAGGAGACTTCTCAACAACTATTGAAATTCATAACTTCGAACGATGGCAACTGGGGCTGATAGCTTTGGTGCTACGCGATATGGAGGACGAATTAATTCGCATTGGTTCCGGCACCAGCAGAGGACTTGGCCGGATTAAGGCGACTATATCCTCCTTTACGGTCAGCTACTTCGGCTCTCAGCAAAGTACTCTGACAGGTATTTCCGGTCAATGCACAGACCAGGAAAAATCAGACTACGGTTTTGCTAACGAAACGGGTGGTAACTCTACACTTACGAAGTCCGTGCAAAAAGGACTTCGATTTGAGCACGATATCACTGCAAATTGGAAAGATGTGCTTGCTCCTGCAGTCAATGACCTGACAGACTACATAGCATCGGTACAATGGCCGGCAGGGATTACAGATTACACAAGGAGGAGGTAAAAATGGCAGTCCTGCAATGTGCCGATATACCTGTATCACAACTCTCAGGATTGGTGGCCGAGGTAATGTGGTCCGCCGATACCCTGTTACTGGCATTCAGAACAGCAGACTGGAAATTTGCACCATTCAGTATTGCTGACGCTTCCTGGCTTGATGAAACATCGGAGGGGCGGATTTTTTCACCATCGGGGGAGTTGCGCTGGCGCCTGATCAACGACCAGTTTCGGCTCGTTTATATGGGAGAAGATTCCGTAATGAACGGACTTGAAGATTGCAGCCAAGAGCTGGGAAATCTTACGCCATCAATCAAGGAATTCCTATTTTGGGGCGTGAGGAGCGACCTTGAACAGGAATGGTTGGAACAACAGGTGCCGCAACGGTTTTCCTATCCAATCTACGGCGGGCAGATCGAACGCGGACGGATTCAGTTACTGGTTGAACAACATTGTGATTACAGCGGTATTCCGAGATTCAGCCGTTATCACAGTATTAAAGAAGTATCGGGAGGGAGCCATGCCTCGTAATGAACCATTCTGGAATCCGTATCGTTTTGTCCCAGTGAAGAGCGACAACGCTGAACGAAAACGGCCATTGACTTGTGAGAAGTTTGCCGCAGGATCGTTTTCCGGCGAGATTGTCTGCTCGCTGGTTAATCTATCACCATTATTTATCGGATCAAACTCGCAAGCGACTTCACGCCCATTTCTACTGTCAAAAAAAAATAATAAACCGATGATCCCTGGCAGCTCACTGAAAGGCATGTTTCGTTCGCTGGTGGAACTTGTCGGAGGTGGATGCAGTGCCATTTCAACCCGAGGGGTAACACCCGAGGGCCTTCAATCCTGCTCTGACAATACGCGCCTTTGCGTTGCCTGCAGAATGTTCGGAATGATGGGGCGTGGATCAAATGCAATGGTCCTTAAAGGTAAAGTTTCTATCGGTGATGCTCTTCTGGTACAAGGAGAAGGACGCACGAAAGGCATGAATGTCTACCTCGGCAGCCCTAAGTTGACTCATACCGCATTTTATCAATCACCAAACGGCAAAGTGGATGGCAGACTGCGGAAGTTCTATTTTCACCAGCCCGCCCGCCAAGATCTTTTGACGGAGCCAACCGGCAAGGCTGCCGATAGTAAATGGCAGATTCAGGCACTGCCACCTTCTCCTGACAACCGATTTGAATTCAAAATTCAGTTCCAGAATTTGACACCTGATGAGTACTCCGTACTGCTTTATGTTATCGCTCTTGAAAACCAGGTCAGCGTGAGTATACCTCAAGAGAAAGGCGGCCCACTTACTTATTCCGGGCCCATGCGCCACAAAGTTGGGTATGCCAAATCACTTGGTGGAGGTACCTGTCGTATCACTATTGAGAGCGTCATTCAGTTGCCACATCCTAAGGAACGTTTTTCATCACTTACGTCATCAAAATTGGTGCTTGAAGGAGAGGCATTATTGCGTGAAATTTCAGAGAAGACAGCTATTTATCATGACGACTCTTCATTAACCATGCAGAAACTGCGTACCATGCTTGTATGGAGCGACGAAGACAATAGAGAGTTCCGTTTCCCTGATTACTATTGGTTCAAGGATGGAGGTCATAGCCAGATTGCGTTGAAGCCGGTATAATGGTTCGATCCTGGGGACATGGAGCAACTGGAATGATTATGACAAACTCTGCATAATTATGGTGCCGTTTGTTATAATTCACCCAATTATTAAAAGCTTTATGCTGAAATGACACTGCAAAACTACCCAGCCGCCCGGATATTAGAAGGAGGTTTTGAGTTTGGACGGTAACGGCAATGGAGTTACCCTCGCTGGTCAAGGTCCGATATGGTTATATTTGGGTGTTGCTCACACACTACATGGTAAAGTGAAAAGCTATGATATGATTTGCTGGTAAAGGGTGAGATCATTTTTATTGACCATTCGCTATTTTGAATTATCACCGCATGTCTGCCATACCTCGTTTAAATGCACTATCTACGTTTCGATGTGCGGAAAGGAGAAAACAATATTTATTAGCATGTTACAGTCGATACTTCTCGGGCTTTAATAACTTTGTGTGTTGGTGTCATGGATGTGCGGAAAGGAGGGGATAACATTGTATAACTATTTAACAAAAAAGTGGTGGGGGACGAAAGTGACCTGATTATTGAAGGGATTGCGACTTTCCATTTCATTCTTACGAGGCATATCTTTAAGATTAATGAGGACGAAAGTGACCTGATTATTGAAGGGATTGCGACTTCAAGGGCCTCATCGACCAGAAAAACATTACAAGAGACGGACGAAAGTGACCTGATTATTGAAGGGATTGCGACTTCACCTTCAATTACAATGACAATTGCTTTCATTTATCAGGACGAAAGTGACCTGATTATTGAAGGGATTGCGACAAAACACCCGAAAACTTCAGGCTTTGAAACATGAATATGGACGAAAGTGACCTGATTATTGAAGGGATTGCGACGTATGGCTCGTGAATGGTTGGACAATGTTTCTAAAGAGGACGAAAGTGACCTGATTATTGAAGGGATTGCGACGATCGTTCTGCTATTCTTTCTGAATGTCTGAAGGGCAAGGACGAAAGTGACCTGATTATTGAAGGGATTGCGACATATGAGTGTATTGCACTCAATAGAACTATACCTATTAGGACGAAAGTGACCTGATTATTGAAGGGATTGCGACCAGGCTTCGTACATGTAGCTATTGTGTTAAATGTACCTTCAAGGACGAAAGTGACCTGATTATTGAAGGGATTGCGACGACATGGTATCCACCTCCTTCCTATTAAAGTAACAACTGGACGAAAGTGACCTGATTATTGAAGGGATTGCGACTTCTTTATAGCTTTAGTTGAAGCCTTACCAACCATCTGCGGACGAAAGTGACCTGATTATTGAAGGGATTGCGACTATGTGGAGTATAGTTGTTAGTTCTAAATCTTATGTGGACGAAAGTGACCTGATTATTGAAGGGATTGCGACCAGCCCTTCCTTAATGGCAAGAATGCCAACGTAAGAGGGACGAAAGTGACCTGATTATTGAAGGGATTGCGACCACACACAAAGCATGGGTCTATTCAATTCAAATAATATCGGACGAAAGTGACCTGATTATTGAAGGGATTGCGACGATTTGTTCTCTTGGTTGAAAGATAACAATATTACTCAGGCTAAGGACGAAAGTGACCTGATTATTGAAGGGATTGCGACATGATGCTTTCGAACGAAATCTTTGTTGCTTTCGGCGGACGAAAGTGACCTGATTATTGAAGGGATTGCGACCCCAAGATGCTTTTGCTGTCTCTGCTCCAAGCTTGGCAGGACGAAAGTGACCTGATTATTGAAGGGATTGCGACGTAGCTGTTGCGTTAAACGTACCTTCAATAAGGCTCTGGACGAAAGTGACCTGATTATTGAAGGGATTGCGACTGCGTTGAATGTTGATGCGATGATGCTATTGAATGTAAGGACGAAAGTGACCTGATTATTGAAGGGATTGCGACTACAAGCTGCTACTACAACAACTACTGATGCACCAACACGGGACGAAAGTGACCTGATTATTGAAGGGATTGCGACGAGCCTCTACAACTTGCTTCCTCTCCGACTTAACATTGGACGAAAGTGACCTGATTATTGAAGGGATTGCGACAGTAAAAACTGCACAACAACAAAAAGGATAATGAGTAATGACGGACGAAAGTGACCTGATTATTGAAGGGATTGCGACCCCATTAAATACTGTTTCGATGATACCGTTAAATGTAACTTTCGGACGAAAGTGACCTGATTATTGAAGGGATTGCGACTCAAACATTACAACTGTCATATTCATATGCACATTAGGACGAAAGTGACCTGATTATTGAAGGGATTGCGACATAACGCTCAACATCTTCCCTGAATACTTTACCAAAGGACGAAAGTGACCTGATTATTGAAGGGATTGCGACAAGGAAAACATTTCTCATGGCTAAACCGATTAAAGAGGACGAAAGTGACCTGATTATTGAAGGGATTGCGACTACTTCCTGTGTCATCACAGGGATTACAACACCATTCGGACGAAAGTGACCTGATTATTGAAGGGATTGCGACATACCACTGTTCAAAGTTCATATCCCCAGTCAGATTGTGTGGACGAAAGTGACCTGATTATTGAAGGGATTGCGACAGAAGCTGTAACATTAAACGTCGATGCAATGATACTCTCGAATGGACGAAAGTGACCTGATTATTGAAGGGATTGCGACAATATGATACAGATCGCAAAGCCACCGTAATTCCTTAGACGGACGAAAGTGACCTGATTATTGAAGGGATTGCGACATCCTCTGCTCCCAGGCAAGGATCAATTAATTCACGGACGAAAGTGACCTGATTATTGAAGGGATTGCGACCTACCCCTTAGTCTTACTACTTACTTCTTGGCAGCTATCTTAGGGACGAAAGTGACCTGATTATTGAAGGGATTGCGACAACGTGTAGCCCGTTTTTTGCGGCGTGTAGCCTATCTCGGACGAAAGTGACCTGATTATTGAAGGGATTGCGACTTATTATGTTCGCGTTTTACCGCAACCATAATGTTTTGGACGAAAGTGACCTGATTGTTGAAGGGATTGCGACTTATTCACCTTACTCTGGCAGTAAAGATGTGCTTCTGGACGAAAGTGACCTGATTATTGAAGGGATTGCGACACGTAGTCATACAATACTACAGTCCATACTATCACAAGGACGAAAGTGACCTGATTATTGAAGGGATTGCGACATACCTCCTTAGATATGAGATTCAATAAAGTCATCAATGGACGAAAGTGACCTGATTATTGAAGGGATTGCGACACTTGGAACATCAGAGAGGAAAGATGCCAACTCAAAAACAAATCAGCATTACCGTAAGAATCAATATCCGATAGTGCTGTAAAAAAAACTCAGTGCACGACAAGGGGAGAGCCGCCATTGAATGACTGCCATTGTAACACGTTCAGCAAATCGGCAGCGGATGCGATCGCTACAATAAGAGGGCTTTTCCCGAATGATCTGCACAACCGTTTGTATCTGGTTGGCGGTTCAGTACGTGATCATGTCATGGGGCATCCTGTTTGTGATGTGGATCTCGTAACCGACGTGCCAGGAGAGCAACTTGTCGAACTTCACTTCCAACATGTGCAGGGCAAAAGCGCACCCCCGATCTACTTCAAAAGTAATTCTCGTTTTGGCAAACTGGACGTAACAGTACTTGAGCACGGGCAATCGTTGGAGGATGATCTTCTGCGCCGCGATTTTCGCTGCAACGCCATAGCAATGACGCTTGACGGGATCCTCATAGATCCACTTGGCGGCCTTTATGATATTCCAAACAAACAGTTAATACCCTGTTCAAGCCAATCTATTATTGACGATCCGATCCGAATGTTCCGAGCGTTTCGCTTTGAGAGTTTTGGTTGGCGGATCGCGCCAGAATTGGATACAGCAATAAAGGAACGATCATGGGAAGTACAGCTTGCAACGATTTCTGTGGAGCGTTTCTCGCGGGAGATGTTCAAGGCAATGTCAGGGGACAGTCCGGATATTTTCTTCTCTCAAATGATAGGACAAAGTGTTGGCAGGTGTTATCTCCCCGAAATTTTTCAAATGCAGGAAGTACCTGCCGGACCAGCCAAGTATCATGGTGAGGATTCTGTGTTTACTCATTCTCTCAATGCTTTGCGGCGTATGTCCGTTTTCGCGAATGATCCCGTTGTGCGCTTGGCGGCCTTTTTCCATGACCTTGGCAAGCTGACTACACCTCAGGAAATGTTGCCAAGCCATATCGGCCACGACAAGGCAGGGGAACCCTTCAGTCGTGCGGTTTGTGGTCGGCTCAAACTACCAGCATCATGCGTCCGTGTTGTTGCAGCTACCAATGCCCTGCATTTGGTGGCAGGAAGGTGGCATGAGTTAAAGCCAACGACCAAATTGAAGCTGGCCCGCCGGTCACTGAAGCGTGGTATTGCCCCGTGGCTTCCTCTGATTGTATCTGCGGACCGTAATATAGATAATCCAATGCCGGGGTGGGAACTTGCCTGCCAATCGGCTGGAATGTCGGCAACTGACCTTGGAATTACTTCTGAGGCACTTGATGAAATTCCCCCTTCCGAGCGGCAGCGTTTAATAGAGCAGTTTCAGATGAAGCACTATATGAACATGATCACAAGAGCGGGTGATGACTGATGATCAACAGGGCCATGCGGACATTGGTTCACCCTATTTTAATGGAAGTGGAACCACACGGCAATGCTTGGCGGATCGTTAGAGTTGTGACATGCCCCTGATTACGCGAGAATAGGATTACCCATGAAAAAAGTGCATGTCTGTCTGGTTTCTGATCAGACAATTCCAAACATGACCACTATCCTGCAATTTCGGCCAAATGTAGTGGTGTTGCTTTATACGGAAGGTTCGAAGCTCCAGTGGCAGCGTCTTGGAGCTGCGCTTCACACCCGCTGTTATGCTGTTGAATCCGTGCTGATTGAAGCCTATGACATGAATAATGTCATAAAAGAAGCAGAGCGAATAATCGAAAAGCACCGGGGCGATGATATTTCACTCAATATAACCGGGGGAACAAAGATCGGTACACTCGGATCTTTCCAGGCTTTCTACACTGCCGGTCTGCCGATATATTATGTCAATACGTCTGGTCATGAAATCCTGCAAGTATCGCCTTTCGAAACCAGCCAAAAAATCACTGCACACATACCGGCCAAAGAATATCTTGGTTTGTATGGCTTCAGAGTCAAGTCATTTACTGACTCATTTGACCATATCAAAAAGCGGTCACAAGCGACAAGTGTTCTGATAAATCTCGTTATCAGAAAAGACTACGCTATCGGAAAGCTGAACGAAATAATCCAGGAAACCTGCCCCAGTGGAAAAACCGCCGATTGTATATATCCCCTTACAATCAAAATTAAGATGAAAGAGCTTAAATCCATAGCTGAGACACTGCTTAACGTTGGGGTACTCAGCTCTTATTCCGACGATGAATGGACAATACCAGATATGGAATCTGCTGACTATCTCCACGGGTTCTGGTTTGAAGAGTATGTTGCTTTGTGCGCTCGCAGTGCCGGCGCGGATGAAGTGCTGCTGAATGTTAAAGGCGAATGGGCATCCGGAGGTAAGGAGTCGCCGCGTAACGAATTTGATGTGATGATTGGCAAGGGAAATCAACTATTTTTTATTTCGTGTAAAACATCGGATCCGAACCGGAAGAAAAATAACGAGGAAGAAAGCATCAGCAAGGAATACCTGTACGAACTGGACAGTCTCGGTGATCGCGCTCTCGGTCTGTTTGGAAGGAAGATGCTGGCTTCAGCACGTCCTGTGACTAATACTTATGTCAAAAAACGGGCGGGCACCCTGGGAATTAGTCTTATTGATGGGAAAAATATAAAGATAATCACGGAAAAAATCAAAGAATGGTTGAAGCAATAACCATCATTATCTCGCCACCGACAAAGGAACTTAAAATATGCAAAAAACAAAAGCTCTGATAATTTCCGTCGGTGGTTCACCTGAGCCGGTTGCAGAGACTATTCGGTATCATCGCCCTGAATTCATCTCGTTTTTACCTTCCCAGGGTACTAACGATACGGTTTCAAAAGTAAAATCACTGCTTAAAGCGGAGCACATAAGCTTTGCATCAGAAACCACTCTTGTCGATAACGAAAATGATTTACTTGAATGCTATCGAAAGGCCGATGAGGCAATTAAACGGGTTATTTTGCGTAACTATGCCGCCTCAGACGTAGTCGTAGATTATACCGGCGGCACAAAAAACATGTCGGTTTCCCTCGCACTTGCTGCCATTGACAAGGGCTATCACTTTTCCTATGTCGGAGGAGATAGACGATCTAAAGAAGGGGTTGGTATAGTCGAAACTGGGCATGAAAAAATTTATTCAAATGTCAATCCCTGGGATTTTTTGGGAGTAGATGAACGTCGCCGTGCCTGCGGTTATTTTAATAAGGCCCAATTTTCGGCGAGTGAGGCGATATTTAGAGAGCTGAGTGAACGGGCCACCAGCCGTAAAACACTGTACCGCCGGCTCGCCATGATTAGTGAGGGTTTTCTCAGTTGGGATCTTTTCCGACATAAAGACGCACTGGTATGCCTGAAAAATGCCAATCTTGAAGAAATGCTGGAGGACCACGAAGAAGGCGTGCGCAAGCTTGCTCGGGGTTGCCTGCTTTTGTATGAAAAGTTGGACAACATAATGCGTTGTTCGGAAAACAGCAGGAAGCCATGCCTTGAACTGGCCCACGACCTATATGCCAATGCTGGAAGGCGTATAGTGGAGGGAAAGATTGACGATGCCGTGTTACGACTGTATCGTCTTGTAGAAATGCTGGCACAGTCGGCGTTGCTTGAGGGCTACGGAATTGAAGTTGCCAATGTAAAGCCAAACCAGTTACCAGTGACAATCCGGGAGACATACATTAGCACGTATACCAACGCTCGCGACAATAAGATAAAATTGCCACAACATGCTTGCTACACACTTTTGTACGAGTTGGGTAACCCACTTGGTTTGACATATGAGGAACATGCGAACCAGTTCCGATCTGTTCAAGACGCCAGAAATTCATCATACCTGGCGCACGGGTTCAATTCCACAAAAGAAGAAATCTATGAGAAACTACGCGATTTTGTCCACTCGTTAGGCATGATTGATCCGTCTAATGCGCCTCGCTTTCCTGTTATGTGGCTGTGAGCCCAACACCACGAAATATCCGAGGCCACCACAGGGGGGTAGTAACGGACACCGGGGCTTTAAACCCCTAAAAGAGATAAGAGCTTATTTGTATGCACTGAGCATCTCCAAATATTTGTGGACTTCCACTATAGCAAAATTATTGGCCTCAGTTTCCAGTGGGCCAATAACGGGAGACAGTCCCTTAGATTTCCACTTGCCTTCTTGTCTCTGAATAACATGTTTGTACTCATGTGCTATTGTACGGAGATACGAAGTGTGATCTCTCCCTGTTGCTACTTGGATGTTGACATTATACTTCACTATAGAAACGAACCCCCAAACATCTATGTTGCGGTGCTCGATGCGAATGCGCTCCTGATCATTGTACTCAAAAATTACTTTAAATTTTTTAAGTGGAAATTTACATCTCAAATGCTGTTCAAAGTATTTGGCCAATTGAGTCATAACATCTCCTATTTGAAGGGTCTCATAGCGGACGAGCCAATCAACAGCCCCATTCCTCATGCCCTAACGGTGACCGATTCAGCTCATTTTTGTAAAACTTCCATTTCGGCATAAACTGATCAATCAAAGAAATGAAACGGCTGTTATGAGACGGCTCAAGCAGGTGTGTCATCTCATGCATCACAACATATTCCAGGCATTCCGGTGGCTTCTTTGCAAGCTCCGTATTGATGCGAATATGCCTTGCGTAATGATTACAGCTGCCCCACTTTGTTTTCATCCGCCGATAAAAGACCTTATCAACCTTTACGCCCAATAGAGCTTCCCATTTTGCCACTAAGCCGGGAACGGTCTCTTTCAGCTGCTCGCGATACCATTCAGCAAGGACAAACTGCTTTTGTTCGTCGCTCGTTCCTGGGCGGATCCGAAGCACAATCTTGTTATGTTTTATAGTGATAAAAGGGACCGCGTCCTTCTCGACAATTTTTAGCAAATACCGTTTTCCCCACAAGTAATGGCTTTCTCTATCAATGCACTCTCGCGGCGGTTCTCTTTCTTGCTCCTGCAGTTTTTGCTGCTGCCTCTTGATCCAACCAAGCTTGGTGATAACAAACACTCGGATAGTATCAACGCTCATCCGCAGTGGAGCCGAAATTCGCACTCTGCCATCAGGAGGATTGACGCTCAAGTGAACGTTCTTTATGTCCTTTCGCTCGACGTCTACAGTTATCTCACCGAGTTTGATCTGTGTGGTCATCAATATTCTTTCTGTTTTTCTATAATGAGGAATATCCGCTCTACTTCAGTCACATCCTGCAAAATCTCATACAAAGCAGCCTTGATGACATTCTCCTTGGCCTGCACACCGCGCCAACCGTCGGGCCGGGTGCGCTTGATAGTTCCATCTATCTGGAGCGACAATTCCTCGTTCTTTTGCAGATTGTTATAAAGAGCTCGCCGGCCAGGTGTATTCAGCTGTTCAGGCATATCATCGGCATGACCGGTTCCAACCCTTTTAGCCAGTTCTGCTATCTTCTTAAGGTACTCCTCGTAGTTTTCAGCCTGTTCTTTGCGGAATTTGATGATCTCGTCCAGAATCGCAGACATCGTATCGTAATAGGCCGGGTCATTCAGGTGTTCCTTTATGATCTTGCTCCGGACATTGTTCTCAATGGTCTCGGCAACGGCGTTCTTATTCCCCTTAAGCCCATCCGGCAGACTGTTTATGGCATCGGCTATACCAGTCTTCACGATCAGATCCAACAACGGTATGTTATCGAATGGAGATATCTTCCGCGGGGCGTCGGCCTCGATATAGGTGTCGATGAGATGCCGCATGTCAGCTTCGAAAGTCTTTAGGTCCAGGTTTTCGGCAGCTGCATTACGGATAATCTCGCGCAGATTGAGGTATCGGTTCAAATCCTTATTGATACGCTGGATGTCGGCATCGCTGTAACCGGCTTTAACCAGTTCGTCCGATATATTCGCATAGGCACGCACCAACACAACAGTCGCTTTATAGAGTGCTGCGCGCAGTGTTTCGCGAGCTTTCAGATCCTCAGGTATCTCTGTGTTACCGCAGAAATAATGGATATGCTCAAGCTCACCCTGCGGGGGTACTACCGGTTCACATAGCATGGCGATTGCTTCAAGCGCATTGTCCAGTCGCTCCCGTCCTTTGATCAGGCGGTCTTGCAGCAGAATCTCGGGATCGACACCACCGGCGCTGTGGTCCAGCTCAGAAGTATACACCGCAATGGCGTTCTCCACCTTTTTGAAGAGATCCTTGTAATCAACGATATATCCAAATTCCTTGTCGTCACCATCCAAACGGTTAGTTCGGCAGATAGCTTGGAACAACCCATGGTCCTGCTTTTTTTTATCGATATACAGATAGGTGCAACTCGGTGCATCAAAGCCAGTCAGCAGTTTATCCACTACTACCAGTAGCTTCATATTCGCCGGTTGATCTTTGAATAGCTTCTTGGCAAGGTCCTCATATGCTTCGGTGTTGGGCATGCTCGTGTTTGTCAGCAGAGTGGTATAGGTGTTATAGATGGATTCCTTGTCCGTCTCTGTATTCGCGCCGGTGTCTTCAAGCGTTATGTCCCGTGCTTGCGGGTTGTAGGAGGTGACAACCGCGCATTTGCCTTTAAAAGGGGTCTTCTGGAATAGCTCGAAATATTTGCATGCCTCATAGATGCTGGAAGCTATCAGGATCGCATTGCCACGTCCGTTGGAAAGCCGCGGCTTAACGCTAAAGTCGAAGATAATGTCTTCTACTACTCGATCCATACGAGACCGTGAACTGAGCACATTCTGCATGGTGCCCCATTGTTCACGCAGGGCTGCCTTCTGCCAATCGTTCAGGCCCTTGGTCTTAACGTCGAACCAGGTGTCGATCTTATCTTCAGAGCCGAGCCGCTGATCAATGTCCCGTGCTTCATATATCAGGTCGAGCACAACCCCGTCTTCCACTCCTTCGCTGAACTTATAGGTATGGATGTAGCCGCCGAAGACTTCCAGACTGGTCTGTTTATCCTGCTTAAGTAGCGGCGTACCGGTAAAGCCGATAAACACCGCATTAGGCATCAGAGCCTTCATGGTGCGGTGCAGCTTGCCACTCTGAGTTCGGTGGCATTCATCCACAAACACGTAAATTTCACCGACGGCCGGGCAGGGTTGCGTTTCCAGATCCTTGATGAACGCCTCGAAATCATCCACGCCCTTCCTACCAAACTTATGCACAAGAGAGCAGAGCAAACGGGGAGTGGCTTGACCAAGCTGCGTCATCAGATCACGTCCGCTACTGGCGCGGGTCATGGGATGATTGGCTGCGGTAAAGACCCCTTCTATCTGCTTGTCCAATTCGTCGCGGTCGGTGACGATCACCACTCGGGCAGCGGGCTTGTTCTCCAAAATCCACTTAGCCAGTAGCACCATCACGATACTCTTACCACTCCCCTGTGTATGCCAGATGATGCCACCCTCACGGCGGTGGACATGTTCCTGCGCCGCCTTGATACCGAAATACTGGTGCACACGAGGCAACTTCTTTATGCCACCATCGAACAGCACAAAGTCGTGCATCAGCTCAATCAGTCGGTCCTTGTTACACATCTTGAGCAGGTATTTATCCAGCTTGAAACGGCTATTATCCGCCTCATCTTCTTTCCATTTCAGGAAATACTTCTCTTCGGTCTTGATTGTTCCGTATTGCAGCCCCTCTGAATCATTGCCGGCGAAGACAAATTGCACCGTACTAAAGAACCACTCGTTGAACTGCGGTTGTTGGTTGGATATATTCTGGCGGATGCCGTCACCAATGGAGATGCGGCTGTTCTTCAGTTCCAGTACTCCTACAGCAATTCCGTTGATGTAGAGAACCAGGTCGGGGCGCCGGTCAAAGTTGCCGTGCAGAGTAACTTCCTCGGCAATGGCAAAGTCATTATTCTTCGGCTCATTCCAGTTAATGAGGTGGACGGTCTCAGTAGTCTTGCCTGCGTCAATCTTTACCGGTACGCCGTAACGCAACAGCTTGTAGACTTCCTTGTTATTATCGTAGAGGTTGCGGTTGGGGTTGTCCGCCTCGATGTGAAGTTTATAAATTGCGCTACTGATCTGTGCCGGGGTGTAGTCGTTTTTGGTTAGGTAAGCGGCGAGAAGTTTTTCCTCGATATTGCTGTTATTCGGGAGGTCCGTCTTGTCGCCAAGATAGCGATAGCCGAGTTCGTCCCGGAATAGGGCGATGACGCGATTCTGGGTGATGCGTTCTGGTTGGCCGATGGCTGTCATGCACCTTTCCCCTTGGAATCAAAATCAGGTATGGCACGCAGCATGAATTGGTCAAATAGAGGTACAGTAAAAGCCATATCTCCGTAAGACGGACTGTAAATCATCCCTTTCTTGATAAGGCTGGCCCGAACCGGACCAAGAGTTGTGATTTTAGCTCCGAGAAAATCCGCTATATCGGCAGTACGATAAGGGCCATCACCCAACTCGGCCATTGCTCGCAGATACATCTTTTCGCGTGGAGTAAGGCGATTAAAGCGAACCCGGAAAAAGTTTTCGTCGAGGCGGCTTTCAACCAGAACAGTTGTTTCCTGAACAATCTGGAGAGTTATGGGAGATGATGCGGCATGATTCCATGATTGATACCCCCACTCTTGAAGAAAGTAAGGATATCCCTGGGTCAATCGGTAAATTTCTGTAATAGCTAAATCGTCGAACTCTTCTCCGGCCGCTGTCACCGGATCTTTGAGGGCTTTAGCTGCTTCCGGTTCTGCGAGAGGCCCGATAATCGGAAAACTGAAAAGGCGTTCGGCGTATGACTTTGAATCACCAGCCAACCCCGGCAGAATCGGCAAACCGGCACCAATTAAGAGCAAGGGCAACTGACGCTGTTGCATTTTATGCATGGCCATTATCAAGGCGCTCAATTCCGACGAATTCAAGTACTGAATTTCATCGATAAGAATTGCCACCGCAGTTTGGCGCTCTTCGGCAGCCTCGGCTACTGCAACAAAAAGATTAGGAAGATCTATCTCCAGATCACCGCTGTCAGCGGCCCCTTTTTCCGGATCAGTATCCAGCCCGAACTCTATATCACCTACCGATATCTTTATTGCACTGATAAAGCTTTTGAGCACAGCCAGTCCACGCCGAGCCTTATCACCGGCACCAGCAATTCTGTCGAGCTCAAAGAGAAGGCGCCGTAAGTGAGGCACAAGCAACAAAGCAAGGGGCTTGTCTTCATGTGCTTCCACAAGAATGGTGCGATAGCCGTCAGCAATCGCCATTCGTTCCATTTCGTTGAGCAACACCGTCTTGCCGACACCGCGCAGACCGGTCATTAATATGCTTTTTTCAGGACGCTTCTGAAAAACTCGTCCGAGCAGCACATGCGCTTGCTCCAGAATACCGTCACGACCGGCCAGTTCGGGTGGTGGTGAACCTGCTCCCGGAGAGAATGGGTTCTTTATTTTGTCCATAGTGGTTACCTACTTATATAAAGTTATACAGACTTATACTGTATTATTCATATAAAGTCGAATAACTATTTATAAAGGGATATTGTTGATCATCATATCAGTCGAATCCTTCCGGTAAGCAGGTTGTGCATCATGCCTTGCTTGAGCTGGCGGGTTTTTGCGAGCTTGGTTTCGAGGGTTGAGATTTCGGCATCCATGTCGGAGAGGACGGTGGCGATGGCGGTTTGTTCAAGTGCGCACGGCAAAGGAAACGCAACCTTCAAGAGAGCCGTCTTTGACAAGTTGTAACGAGTGGCTCCCTGCGCTAAAGACTTTAACAGTTCGCGGCCCTCGCTGCTCCTGAAATAGTAAGCCAAATAAAGGCCATCGGCTTCTGCACCATTACGAAACCGGAATCCAAAACAAAAACTATTCAAAAACACGTCATAAACCTCTTCGGAAAGATATGCGCACAAACCAACTTCTTCTGGTGTTTCTGATGAGCCATTAAAGAACAGATCGCCCTTTATGACTCGATTTTGCGTCTCAGTTGGTGAAATTTTCACTTTCTCGAATCTGCCGCAGTCAATGACAACGTTTGCCATAATGTTCATGAATGTGATGTATTGAGCCGATCCCTCGCCGAAGTCTGATTTTGTTTTGCCTGTGAGACCGCCAAATGTTGAGCCAATTTTTCCCAATCGCCTCACCTCCCACTCCCCGCTGAACCCCGGCAGGCGTCTTTTGCCGGTGAGCAATTCCTGCATGGCCCCTTGTTTGATGTGGCGTTTTTTGGAGATGAGTTGCTCCAGCGATTCAATGAGGTCATCGGTGTCGCTCAACACCTTGGCGATGGCTTCTTGTTCGGCTTTGGTGGGAGGGAGGGCGAGTCGTACCTGCTTAACTGTCGTCAAATTCATACCGGCTTTGGCACCAGCGTCTGTCAAGGCCCGAAAGAGCTTTTGCGGTTTTTCGGATGCCAAAAAATAACTGACGAATTTTGGGCTGGATTTTGAGGAGTCAAATCGCACTAACGCAATGTGCTGATTTATGTAGGCTGGTCTTGGAACATTCGCAGAGACATAACCAATTATTCCAATATCAGCCGTTATCGAAATAAGAACATCCCCGTCTTGAAGCTGTGTACGTTCCCCCTCGCTGCTGTTTGTGGGAAGGTTTACAAACCTTAGATCGACCAGATCCAAATATATTGAGTTACGAATGAGGTTGGTAATTCGAATGAAAGGCGCACCTTGATCGGAATAGAATGCTGCCCAACCACGTGAGCCACTGGTGACAAAAGGCTGTAAGTCACCTATTGGACTAACCTCCCAATCCTCCGGTATCACACCAACTTCAGTCTGCTTGTAACCCGTTCTCAGTTCCATGAGAACCCCATCCTTTCCAGATGACGGTTCACAGCCTGCTCCAGCTCAGCAACCTGACTTGAGGCTTGCGGAAGCGGCGTCTCATACCGTTCGGCCAATTCCTTCACCCGATGGGTTAGCGCCTGGCTGATACGATCCATTTCACCGTGAATGGCAGCGGAAATAGTAGTTAGCCACTTATCCTCCACCACAAGCGTCTTGACCTCTTCTTCGGTGAGCTTAGGATATTTCGTATATGCGAGAGCGTCCAATGTGGCCTCTGCTTCTTTCAGCGCTTTTTTGAGGTCCGCTTCCTGCGTACTTAGCTTCAGCCAGGCGTTAAGGGCATCGGCCTCTTCCTTGGCATCCTTATCGCCTTTGATCTCTTTCAGCCGAGCGGTGACGTTGGCCTTGTTCACCTTGTCCAGTTCCGAAAATGCCCCTTCCACGCCGCCATGTTCCTCTTCCATCTCGGTCATCTGGGTGGCCACACTCTCCAACGTTGCCTCCTGCTCACGGATGGCTGTTTGCTCTGCGGCGAAGTATCTATTAACGATCAGTAGCTTGGGCACCAAGTCACATGTCCACCCTTTATCCTTCTCCTTACCCTTTTTGTCCTTCTCAATAACCCGGTAGGTCTCGGCCTTCCAGCCATCCGCTGCAATGAGGTAGCAATCGTCCTGCATGGTTGCAGACCAGTAATCCATCAAGTGCTGATAAACGTCGTACTTATCAATCAGCGGCTTGTCAGTGTAATGCGTGAGCAACTCTTCCGCAAGCAAGGCAATGACGGTCTTAGGATGGCAACCTGCTTGCAGGCTTTTGAGTGTTTCGGTGCTGCGCTGCTGCCAATCGCCAAACAGGGCATTCATGCTGTTGATGAAGGCGACGAACTCGGGGTGCTCATAGATGGTCGGCTTGATGGCCTGCTTGGCTACAGCCAGATCAAGGTAGCCGGGGCGGCTGTCTTTGAAAAGAGTCTTCCGCAGTTGTGGGCAGACGTCCCAATACGGCTGCAAGGCATCAACATCAGTACTGGGAATACCGCCCCTCAGGTGGCCTTCAATATCCTGAATATCCTCGGACTGCTGACTATCTATATAGCGCGGGATGTTAAGGTTGAAGTCGTTCCTCTCAATCTCTTCAACGCCCACCATGCGGGAGTATTTGGGAATCTCCAGGCGTTTATTGAAAACATCGACGATCTGGTGAAGGTCACAGTCGCGTAGGCGGTTTTTGTTACCGTCCTTCAGATAGCCGCTGCTGGCGTCCACCATAAAGATCCCCTTGCGGGTGTGGGCGTTTTCCTTGTCGATTACGATGATACAGGCGGGAATCCCGGTACCATAGAATAAGTTGGCCGGCAGGCCGATGATTCCCTTGATATACCCCTTGCGGATGAGGTTCTTGCGGATGTCTGCCTCGGCATTGCCGCGAAACAATACGCCATGCGGCAGAATGCAGGCGCCTTTCCCGGTACTCTTCAGTGAGCGGACGATATGCAGCAGATAGGCATAATCGCCTTGCTTGCCTGGCGGCGTACCGAAGTGTTTGAAGCGTTCGTGCGGGTCGTTGAGTGCGTCAATGCCGGTACTCCAACGCTTATCGCTGAAGGGGGGATTAGCAACAACGTAGTCGAAAGTTTTGAGCTGACCATCAGCGGTGGTAAACAAGGGGTTGGCCAACGTATTCCCTTGCTTGATTTCCGCAGTTGGGTTGTTGTGCAAGATCATATTCATTCGAGCAAGGCCGGATGTCGCAGCATCCTTCTCTTGCCCGTAGAGAGTGACTTTGGCACTGGCTTCATCGCCCACTTTTAGCAACAGAGATCCCGAACCGCACGTTGGGTCATAGACAGTCGTATCGTTCGTTGTCTGCACATCTCGAATGCCGATGATTTGCGCCATGATTCGGCTAACTTCGGCGGGCGTGTAGAATTGCCCCTTGCTCTTGCCACTCTCGGTAGCAAAGTGGCGCATCAGGTATTCATAAGCATCACCAAGGATATCATCACCCTCGGCGCGGTTCTTACTAAAGTCGAGGGCCTTGTTTTCAAAGATGGCAATCAGGTTAGTAAGGCGTTCCACAATCTCCGGACCACTGCCAAGCTTACTCGCATCATTGAAATCCGGCATATCCGACAGCCTGTTAGCATTAGCCAGTGGGCCGATGATCTTCTTATTGATCAGGTCACCAATGCCGGGTTTACCCTTGAGCGCTGCCATGTCTTTGAAACTGGCACCTTCGGGGATAGTAATTGGTGCATATGGTACACCAGCGTATTTGTCGCTGACATATTTGACGAACAACAGCACCAGTACGTAGTCTTTATACTGCGAGGCGTCCATCCCACCCCGCAGCTCGTCGCAGGACTGCCAGAGGGATGAATAGAGCTCTGATTTCTTTATTGCCATGGATTCCTCTTTTGTGCGGGGTTTAAAAAGTGCCGTTTTGCAGCGGTTGAGGCGCCTGTAAGTATTATCAGAAATGAATCAGAGATTCTATGAGTAAATTCACTTAATAATCTAAGTGCACTCAACCTCAGCTCCGGATTGATGCTGACCAGGTGCCAATTATTCAGCAACACTAACTGCCCAATAAATGTAACCGATCCATACATAATCCATATTTCCTCCATATTCCTTTGCTATTGTCGCCCTTTAATGATTTAACCAAAAGCAAAAAAGAGGGTGATGTCCCCATATCATTGACATAACATTGGATAGTCCAGCGATTCAGAAAACGTCCACCGATGATCCGTTACTCTTGCTGCCATAGCTGGCGTCCTCGGCCGGAAGACTCGATCTTCGCCGCGACTGAGTGTTTCGTGGGGTCGGATCAAATTGTAGCTGGCGACGCA
>Ga0209697_10002707_pt1 | contig 25034 bp, 28 predicted proteins | sample AliMusrvi5mmetaG_FD_184115 | JGI IMG/M metagenome (GOLD analysis project Ga0209697, IMG submission 184115) | Freshwater lake bacterial and archeal communities from Alinen Mustajarvi, Finland, to study Microbial Dark Matter (Phase II) - Alinen... | ecosystem: Environmental > Aquatic > Freshwater...
CAGCAGGGCCGAGGCCGACGGCGCCCGCCACTTCATAATAGACCCAGGCGAAATTGATGGGGCTGACGGCCCATATCCGCGCCCCGCCAGCGCCGCGCAGCACGGTTTGCAGATAGTAGAGTGAGCCGGGCAGGAGAACCAATGCCACGCCTGCCAGGAGCCAGGGCCAACGCGGCGGCAGCGCCAGGCGCTTTTTGAAAACAAGCAGCAGGAGGGTCAGGAAAACCGCGCCAATGGGGACGAAGGCAAGCAGCGTGGAATGATAGAGCAGAAAGACGCCGCTCAAAAACACAGCCCAGGGAGCGGCTCCTTTTTTCTCGTTGAGCAGGAGGAGGAAGCCGGCCAGGAGCAGGGAGCCGCTGGCAATCTGGAGCATGTACGGCCTTGCTTCGTTGAGGTAGAACCAAAAGAAAGGCTGCACGAGCAACGCAAGCGGGAGGAGCCGGATGTTCTCCAACCGTCTGCCCAGAAATGCGAAAGCGCCCAGGGCGGCGAGCGCGAAAACCACATTCAAGGAGCGCAGGGCGTATTCACTGGTGCCGGCGAGCTGTGCCCAGCCCCACGTTGAAAGCATGGAGAGCGGGAATTGGCAATCCGCATTGTGGTCGCCGAGAAGATGGGATGTCCAGGCCGCGAAAGTGGGCCGGGTCGCATAATAGGCGGTGTCTCCCTCGTCAATCCAGAGGCTCTCCGAACTGGCCGCGCAAAGCAGCAGCAGCAAGGTAAGCCCCGCCAGAAGGAGGGATTTTGGTTTCATGGCTTCTTTGTGTAGTCCCCTCGCGAAAAATACTTTTCCAGCCAGAGGTAGAGGCAAATGAAGAGGTAGCGGCTGCCCATTTCCTTGATTTTGAGCTTGGCTTCGCCGCTCCGCCGGTTGCGCCAGGTGATCGGCACGACGGTCCAGGAATACCCGCGGACGATGGCTTTCAAGGGCAGTTCCACCGTCAGGTTAAAATGAGGCGAGAGGAACGGGCGGGATCCGTCGAGCACTGTCTTGCGGTAGGCCTTAAACGCGTTGGTGGTGTCGTTGAGGCGGATGCGGAAGAGCATTCGGATGAAAAAATTCGCCATGCGGTTGATCATCAGCTTGATCCGGGGATAGTCGATGACGCCGCCCCCGCTCATGAAGCGGCTTCCGAATACGCAATCATACCCTTCGTTGAGCTTCTTCCAGTAGATCACCACGTCGCGACAGTCGTCGGACTCGTCGGCCATCATGATGACCAAGGCGTCCCCTTTCATCTGGTCGATGCCGTAAATAATGGCGCGACCGAAACCGTGGAGCCCCAGGTTTTGGACGGGCCGGAGTTCGGGCAGGGTTGCGGCCTGATTTTCCAGCAGCGTCCAGGTGGAATCCGAGCTTCCGTCATCCACGACGATGATTTCATGGGGAACGCCACGCAGGGAGAGTTCGACATGCAGGTGCTGGACCGTGGAGACGATACACCCCTCTTCGTCCCGGGCTGGGATGACGATGGAGAGAAGGGTGAGCGGCGGCAGGTCGCTTTTTGGGGATCCCTGTGGCGCGGGTTTCATGGCGCGGAGATTTCCAGCCAATCCGGATTTTCCAAGGCGTGCAGGGCGATTTCCTCCAAAACCGCAGGGAATGGCGTCTGTGGCTGCCAGTTCCAGACTTGGGCGGCGAGGGCGCTGTCGAGGACCATCCACGGGATGTCAAAGGAGCGCGGCGTCGGATCGACGGCGACCTCATGCGGGCCGAAGCGCTGGGCGCACCAGTCGGAGAGTTGGGCCAGGGACATGGATTGCGCCGCTCCGCCGGAGAGGTTGACGATGCGGGGGAGATTCGTCTGTGCTGACTGGCTGATTTGCTTCAACAGGAGCGGCGCGACATCCGCCGGGTGGAGGCAGTCCCGCACCTGAGCGCCGCTGCCGCCGAAGCCGATGTATTTGAGCGGTTTGCGCCGCAGCCAGGCGTTGATCCAGTAGGTGAAAATCCCCTGGTCGGCGCGTCCGAACTGGCCCGCGCCCGCGAGGACCCCGCAGCGGTTGATCCATACAGGGAAGCCGAACGTCGCGCCGTATTCGAGGGCGAGCAGCTCCGAGGCGAGCTTGGTGCTGCCGTAGAGCGAGAGGGGGGGCTGCACGCTGAAGGATTCGGCGACGCCGTTCGCCGAGACGCCGTGCGGCAGCGGGTGGGCTGTGTCGGGTTCAAACGCCCCGTCCACCACCTTCACGGGCAACTGCGCGAGCGGTTCGATGGCGTACACGCGGCTGGTGCTCAGCAGAATGAACCCGGCTTTGTGGGCCTTGCAGTATTCGAGCAGGTTGATCGTCCCGCCGAGGTTGTGTTCGAGCAACTGGCGGCTGCTGGTCTGGCCGTCCACGCCCGCCAGCACGCTGGGATTGGCGGCGGCGTCGATGAGGTAATCCGCCGCCGGGAGGGCGTCGATGTCGCTTTGGCTGCGCAGGTCGGCGTGCTGGACCTTGATCCCCTGCCGCTTGAGTTCCAGCCGGTTGCGCTCGCTGCCGGGCCGGATGAAGTTGTCGATCCCGAAAATCTGGATGGCTGGATCGATCTCCAGCAAGGTGCGGGCGATGGTGCGCCCGACAAATCCGCAGATGCCCGTGATGAGGATCTTCATTTCGCTAAGAAAGCGCTTGGTGGATTTCCGTCAAAATCTCCCGGATGCCGTAGCGGTAGCTCCAGCCGGGATAATGGGCCTGAAACTTGGCCACGTCGCTGATCCACCAGATGTGGTCGCCGATGCGGTTGTCCTCGACGTAGCTCCAGTCCAGCTTGCGGCCGGTGATTTCCTCGCAGATGCCGATGGCTTCGAGCATGGAGCAGTTGGAATGGCGGCTGCCGCCGATGTTATAGACCTCGGCGGAGCGGGGGGCTTGGAAGAAGTGCCAGAAAGCCTCGATCAGGTCATGGCTGTGGATGTTGTCGCGCACTTGTTTGCCGCGGTAGCCGAAAATGCGGTAGGGTTTGCCGGTGGCCGTGCATTTCATCAGGTAAGCCAGAAATCCGTGCAGCTCGGTTCCCGCGTGGGCGGGGCCGGTGAGGCAACCGCCGCGGAAGCAGGCGGTTTTCATGCCGAAATAGCGCCCGTATTCCTGGACAAGCACGTCGGCGGCGACCTTGCTGGCCCCAAAGAGCGAGTGCTTGGTCTGGTCAATGGACATGCTCTCGTCGATGCCGTTGCGGTAGGCGTGGGAGGGGTCGATCTCCCAGCGCGTCTCCGTCTCGATCAGCGGCAGGCGGTTGGGGGTGTCGCCATACACCTTGTTGGTGCTGGTGAAAATGAAAACGGCGTCCGGGCAATTCTGGCGGGTGGCTTCGAGCAAGTTCAGCGTGCCGTTGGCGTTGACGGAGAAGTCCATGTGCGGATCCCGCGCCGCCCAGTCGTGCGAAGGCTGCGCCGCCGTGTGGACGATCACTTTGATGTCGGCCCCATACTGGCCGAAAATGGCGTTAAGCGCCTCCATGTCGCGAATATCAGCATTGCGATGCGAGTAGCGGGCAAACTCCCGCTCCAGCTTGAGGCGCGTGGGGGTGGTGGAGGCTTCCGCGCCAAAAAAACAGGCACGCATGTCGTTGTCGATGCCGACCACGTCGAAGCCTTCAGAGTGAAATTTACGGACGGTTTCCGATCCGATTAAGCCGGCAGAACCGGTGACCAAGGCGATGCTCATAGTTATTCGTTGTTCAGAAATTGAGGACGTGGAAAAAGACCAACAATAAGTAAAAATTTTGCTGTATTTTGGAGGGGAGCGCCAGAGTTATTTCGTGAAAAGTTCCCTGTGGACCGAGGTCCCTGTTCCGGGGCATACTCTTCTTTTCCCCACCCCATGTCTGATATTTTTCCCGAGCTGAGCGCCGAAGACAGGCAGGACATTGCCTGGATGCAATGCGTCAGGCAGGGGGACTTGGGGGCGTTCGAGCGACTGGTCGAGGCGCACCAGTCCAAGGTGGTGGGGGTTGTCGCCAAGATGCTTGGCGATGTCTCGGATGCCGAGGATATTGCGCAGCAGGTTTTTCTCCGTGTTTGGAATTCAGCCGCCCGGTATGAGCCGAGCGCCAGATTCACGACCTGGCTTTTCACGATTACGCGCAATCTCGCCTTCAATGAACTGCGCCGCCGCAAACGCCACCCCGCGGTTTCTCTGGACTCCGAACTGGGGGGCCGCGCGTTTCAGGTGCAGGATGCCCATGCGAAATCCGCTCCGAAGGTCATGATGGAGGAGGAAATGCAGGCGTCCATCCAGAAGGCCATTGACGCGCTGCCGCAAGCGCAGCGCATGGCGGTGATCCTGCGGCGCTACCAGGATGTCTCCTACGAGGAGATCGGCAATATCCTGGAAATGAGCGTCCCGGCGGTCAAAAGCGTCCTCTTTCGGGCGAGGACGACGCTGCGGGAGTGTTTGCGGGACTATTTGAACGAGGGCTAGTAAAGATCATCCGCGACGACGCTCGTCTGCGCGCGCGAAGCCAGGATCCGCGCTTGATCCACGACGGACTGGGGCTTTTCGTCGAAGCGGTAGCCGTGGCAGTTTGGGCAGGTGACCACGCGGACGGCGACAATGGAGTCGCACCCTTCGCACACTTTGTATTCAGTGGGCTTGGCGATGATTTTTTCGGCTTTGTGGGCGCGATCTGCGAGGTGGCTGTTTTCCGGCATCAGCTATAAATTCCTAGCGATGTGCGGCGAATGCAAGGCGGATGTTGAAAACCTGCAAGCTCAGGCCGTTTTCCCCGGGAACTCCGCCTGCATCCACGCCAGCGCCTCTTCCCGGCTGGTGAGCGTGCCTTCGAGCTGGCGCGTCTGGACGGCCTCGAGGATTTCTCCGATCTTCGGGCCGGGCTTCCACCCCAGCGCCAGCACGTCGCGCCCGTTGACGAGCGGGGGCGGAATGAGCGGTTCGTTGGCGAATTCCTCGCGCTTTTGCAGCAGGAAGGCGTGGTTGTCGAGCATGCCGTGGCTGCTGGCGCAATCGACGCGGTGGAGCTCCAGCTCGTCCTGGAAATGAGGCCGCGCCATGAACCGCTTGAGCCGGGCGACGCGCATGGATTGCACATCCTTGAAGATCATGTGGTTGGCGACGGCTTCGGCCACGGCGTCGATCTCCTCGCGGGAAAACCGCAGGCGCTCCATGACGCCGACCGTCATTTCCGCACCCACTTTGTCGTGGCCGCTGAACCGGATGCGGTCCTCCGCAGCATCATAGGAGTAGGTGGGCGGCTTGCCGATGTCGTGGAAGAGGACGGCGAAGACGAGGTTGACGCTGGTTTGCGCCGGGAGCAGTTCCAGCATGCGCCGGGTGTGGACATAGACGTCCCCCTCGGGATGGAACTGTGGCGGCTGCTCGCAGCCTTTGAGCGCTTCGATCTCCGGCAGGATCTGCGCCAGGAGCCCGCTGGCATCGAGCAGGTCGAACCCCCGCACGCGCCCCGGCGAGGTGAAGATGCGCACGAGTTCCTCGCGAATGCGCTCGGCGCTGACGGCATGGATTTCCTCGGCATTCTCCCGCACGGCCGCCCAAGTGGCGGGATCGATCTCGAAGCCGAACGTGGCGGCGAACCGGACGGCGCGCAACAACCGCAGACGGTCTTCGCGGAAACGCTGGGCGGGATCGCCAATGGCCCGAAGGATTCCCGCCGCCAGGTCGTCGCGCCCGCGGACGTAGTCGATGACTTCGCCCCGGATCGGGTCAAAAAACATGCCGTTGACGGTGAAGTCCCGGCGTTCGGCGTCGAGTTGCGGTGTGGAATAGGTGACGCCGACGGGATGGCGACCGTCAAGGTAGGCCTCGTCGCAGCGGAAGGTGGCGACTTGGAATTCGTAACCGCCCTCCAGCACGCAGATGACACCAAAATGCGCCCCCACAGCCACCGTCCGGGGGAAGAGGGCTTGCACCTCCTGAGGTCGCGCGCTGGTGGCGATGTCGTAGTCCTTGGGCGCAAGGCCCAGCAAGGCATCCCGGACACATCCCCCCGCATAAAATGCGGTAAAACCCGCATTTTGGAGCCGTTGCACAACGGCGCGAGCCACCTGTTCCATGGGAGGGCGCGCCCCGGACCCGCTATTTGGCGGGCGTTGGCGCCGGTGTTGCTTCAGGGGTTGCCGCAGGCGATGAAGACGGTTTTGCGGTGCTGCCGTTGGCATCGGCCCCCGGCTGCGGAAGGGTCAACTGAATGCCCGACCGGGCGACAATGTCTTGCGCCTCTTTATTGTCCTTTGCCAAGGTCAGAATATCCGTGAACAATTTCGCCAGGCGGGCCTCCAACTGAGGCGTCTGCTTGATGATTTGATTTCGCTGTTCCTTGAGCGCGAGGAACTTCCCGTTGCTGTCTACGAGGGAGGAGCGCACGGTGAGAAGATTCGAGATTTGAGAAACCAGGAAAAGAGCAAAGCTGACAGCGAGAACCGTCAGCGGCAGGAAGGCGCTCATGGACTGGGACGAGGCCGATGTGTTTTCAGGAGTAACTTCGTTCATTTGGAAGGGGTGGGGGTGGGGATTGACGAAACTGGAACGTTTACGTTGATGTTGTTTTGAGACAACACTTGCCGAATGCTTTCGTTTTTCACCGAGGCGTTGGCCATGTCTTGCGCCAGACTCTTGAAGCGACGGTCTATCTCGAGCACGCGGTTCACATCCTTCTCCTGCTCCTGTATCTGGGTTTGCAGAGATTGTCCTTCCCGGTTCAAGTTCTGGACATTTTTATTATAGATGAGGTTTGCGACACTCAAGACGAGGCAGACCACGCCGAGGGCCAGGGTAATGTAAAACTGTGGGGCTTTCATGGATTCAAACCATCAGGCTATAAGCCCTGAGGGGCATTCGTCAAGAGTTGGTTTTTCTTCCTGGGTTCCCGGGCGTGATTGGAAGTGCAAAAGGGAGCGCCAACGGCGCGCAGACATCCCCGCCTGGGTCGGAGCGAAGCGAAGGCCCTGAAAACGGGTCGCCTGACCTAAGAGCTTGTTCTCGTTTTGCCCTTTTCCTGGGCCGTTGGCCCAAGCTGTTATGCGGACGCGCCTTCGGCGCTCAAAGGCGAGTATTCCTCTCTGCACCACTTTGAATCGCCCCCTATTTCGATTTTCACTCCTTTCTAAAAATTTTTCTTGCAAGGAGCACAAGAAAGCTTAATATTCATTTATAGATTTTAAAAGATGTTCTGGGGGGAACATGAGCCCTTCGTAACCATTCGGTTGCGGGGGGCTCAATCTTTTTATAGGGATGCGCACAGCCCCTTGCGCCCGTTCCCGCATGGATTTCTCTCATCTTTCCTCCCAACAATGGTTCCTGGCCGGGGCGGCGGCATTCCTTCTCGGGATGTCCAAAAGCGGGTTTGGCGGGGTGGGGATGCTGACGGTTATCCTCATGGCCAGCGTCATGCGGGGACATGAACGGGAATCGACTGGCGCAGTCCTACCGCTTCTCCTCTGCGGCGATGTTTTCGCTTGCAGCGCCTTTCGACGCCATGTCCGTTGGCCGGTTCTTTTTCCCATGCTTTTGCCCACTTTGCTGGGGATATTGATCGGGTTCTTCTGGCTCCGCGGCCTCAGCAACACGGCCTTCAAGCCAGTGATCGGCTCCATTGTCCTTCTTTTGACGGTCTTGCACCTTTTGCGGCAGTCCCAACCTTCCAGATTCCAAAGCGTGCCCCACACGCGCTGGTTTGCCTGGATGATGGGAATCCTTGCCGGCATGACCACCATGCTGGCCAATGCCGCCGGGCCGATCGTCGCCCTCTTCTTTCTCGCCTTGGGCTTGCCCAAACTCGAATTCGTCGGCACAGCGGCCCTCTATTTCCTGACGGTAAACCTCGTGAAGGTTCCCTTTAGCCTGAACCTCGGTCTCGTCACGCACGCTTCCCTCGCCTTCAACGCCATGCTCATACCGCTCGTTGCGCTCGGGATCGTAGTCGGCCGGTTTTTGCTCCACCGGATCAACCAACGCCTTTTTGAGAAGATATTGTTGCTGCTCACAGCCCTTACCGCGCTCCAGATGATCCTGCGCTAGGTTGACGCCCTTGAGCGAGGGGAAAAGGATCGCAAAAGGGCAGTGCTCCTCGAAAACCTCGCGCAAGGCGCTTGATAGAGAGGGGATTGCTCTTTAATATCCCTTCCTTTCTTTCCTATGACCACGCCGAACTCCCTTCCCTCGAACCCCGAGACCCAGCCAACCCCCGAACTGATGACCGGCGCGGAGATTCTCGTCAAATGTCTGGAGCGCGAAGGCGTGGACACCATTTTCGCTTATCCCGGCGGCGCCAGCATGCCGATCCACCAAGCGCTCACACGCAGCAAGCAAATACGCACCCTCCTCCCCCGGCACGAGCAGGGCGGAGTGTTCGCGGCAGAGGGCTATGCGCGGGTGACTGGCAAGGCGGGCGTGGTGATGGCCACCTCCGGCCCCGGCGCGACGAATCTCATCACGGGCATCGCCGATGCGTTCCTGGACAGCGTGCCGCTCATCGCCATCACCGGCCAGGTGGCCAGCCCGTTGATCGGCAAGGGCGCGTTCCAGGAGACCGACATGTTCGGGATCAGCCTGCCGGTGGTCAAACACAACTACCTGGTGCTCAACATCGCGGACATCCCGCGCGTGGTCAAAGAAGCCTTCTACATCGCGCAGACCGGCCGCCCCGGCCCGGTGCTCATCGACATGCCCAAGAACGTGCAGGAGGCCAAGGCCGTGCCTGTTTTTCCCACGGAGGTGCACCTGCCCGGTTATCATCCGTTCCCGAAAGCGGAGGACGCCGAGCTCCAGAAAACACTCGATCTCCTCCAGACCGCCAAACAGCCGATGATTTACTGCGGCGGCGGCATCATTTCCGGCGAGGCCTCGGCGGAACTGCTGGAATTCGTGGAACGCACCGGCATCCCGGTGGCCACCACGCTCATGGGCGTGGGCTGCTTCCCGGAGAGCCACCCCCTTTCGCTCAAATGGCTGGGGATGCACGGCACGGTGTACGCCAACAACGCCGTAAACGAAGCCGATGTGCTGCTGGCCATCGGCGTGCGCTTTGACGACCGCGTGACGAGCAAGGTGGAGCGCTTCTGCGAGCACGGCACCATCGTCCACCTGGACATCGACAACTCCGAGCTCAACAAAAACAAGCCCGTCGCCCTGCCGATCCAGAGCGACGTGAAATACGCGCTCACCCGGCTCAACGCCCTGCTCGAAGCCGCAGGCGCCAAGCGCGTCGCGTGTGATTTCACGGCCTACCCGGGGTGGTATGCAAAGATCGCGGCGTGGAAAGCAAAATATCCCCTCGCCTTCCGGGACACCGAAGCGGTCATCCAGCAGCAGTATGTCGTTTCACTCCTGTGCGAGATGACCAAGGGAAATGCCATCATCACCACCGGTGTCGGCCAGCACCAGATGTGGGCCGGGCAGTTCTACACTTTTGAGAAACCGCGCACGTTCCTCACCTCCGCAGGGCTCGGCACCATGGGCTTCGGCTACCCCGCCGCCATCGGCGCGAAAGTGGCCCGGCCCGAGATGGAGGTCATCGACATCGACGGCGACGGCTCGTTCCTGATGAACGTGCAGGAACTGGCGATGGCGCACATCGAGGGCATCGCCGCCAAGGCAATCATCCTCAACAACCAGCACCTCGGCATGGTGGTGCAATGGGAAGACCTCAAATACGGCAGCAACCGCGCGCACACCTTTCTGGGCGACCCGAAGGATTTGGAGCGCATCTACCCCAACTACGTGGACATCTGCCACGGCTTCGGCGTGAAAAGCGAGCGCGTGCTGCACAAAAAGGACCTGCGCGCCGCCATCCAGCGAATGCTCGACGCCAAGGAAGCCTACGTGCTCGACGTGATGGTCCCCTACTCCGAGCACGTGCTCCCGATGATCCCCGGCGGCATGAGCTACAAGGACGTCATCGTGGATCCCATCAACTCAAAGCTCACCGCCCAGCAAGGCGCGCAGTTACCCACGGCGCTCTAGCTAGAGCGGCTTATACAGTCATGCCGCAATAATGTTGTTGTAGGAAGAGTTTGCTTCGCTATGGATGAAGTGGTTTCCGAGCAATGAGCGGACTCGGGCCGGATCGCTCCAATATTCTTTGAGGACTCCGTTGATGGCGTCTTGAAGTTCTTCCATATCCTCCCACACCCGGTTGCAAATCCGATCTTTGACGATGTCCCAAAGCTGCTCGTTCGGGTTGAGTTCGGGACTGTAGGGCGGCAATGTGATAACTCTCACATTTGTCGGCAGAAGCTCATTGCCCTCTGCCAAGTGAAAACCCGCCCCATCGGCGATCACGATATGGACCGCTTCCCTGTCACTGGCCGAGAGTTGCTCCGCTGGTCTAGACCCGGCGGGTCACCGGTTGCAGCCCAAAGCGCATTTCGTCTTCCACCCAGAGATGCACCCTCTGGGTGCGAGCGATCTCTTTGGGGTCTACACCAAAATAGCGGGGAAAGAGAGGTGGGGTGATCGACGGGACTCGAACCCGCAACAGCCAGAATCACAATCTGGAGCTCTACCATTGAGCTACGACCACCATTTTCGCCCCTGCTTCCGCGGCAGTCGCCTCCGAAAACTCGGCGGGGAGAAGACTGCAAGGCGCAAAAGATTACAGCGAAACTGAAAAACCGGAAGCCAAAAAAATCAAAAAAACCGCAATAGGGCGTGATTCAAAGCGGGCGGATGCGGGGAGGCACCATAAAGGGGGCTAAAAAAGTCCCACATTTCTGTTGCAAGAATCAGGGAATCCACTAGATTGCATCCCGTTCCCCCTATGAAAGAAGGCGCAAGGTTTTAACAGCCTTGCGCCTTCTGATTTTAATCGATTCGGAGCCCCGGTTACGCGAGTGTCAGGCGCGCCCGGCGATGCCAAAATGCCAGCAGGCCCAAGCCGCCCAGCAGCATTGCCCAGGTCGCGGGCTCGGGGACGGGTGCGGCGGCCGGAGTCTCGCTACCGGCATAAACGAGCATGTCGATCCCGTTGCCACCGGCGTCTGTAATATTTCCATTCGTACTGAGCTGTTGGGCGATGCCTGAGGTGCTGGAAGCAAGGCTAAACTGGATGTCGTAGAGTTGGCCGGACACGGTCGGAATGACTTGGTAAAGGCCGTCATAGCCTTGCGTTGCCCCGTCAAACCAGCCAGCAGGCCGGGGAACACCAACAGTGGTCACATCGGTTTGCGCAAAATGGGTCCAGCCAGCCTCGCTGGGCGAGCCGCTTACGCTGAAAGTGCCATTGGTGAGGAGGTTTGGCTGGCCAACAATGAACACGGTGGCGTTGTTGAAGGTGAAGTAGCCGGGGTCATGCCGGAATACAAAAGTGACGGTCGATGAAGTTCCCGAGGCCAAAAAAAACGTGCTATAGGAGGTCAGGGTGGTAGGGAGGACGTTCGGGTCTTTGGTGGCGAGATCGAACACCACGCTGCAACCCGTCGTGGGCGAGGGCGGGGCATAATTTTGCGCGCCTGCGTGGCTTGCAAAGGTCAGCGCGAGGACGGCAACCAGTCCGCCAAAACAGTTTCTAAAGAGGGTGGGGAGTGTTTTCATTTTTTCCGGTTTTCTGGATTCAGCTTCCGATACATGGGTCTTTTAACAGTTTTTTGAAACAAAGTGCAATATTTTTCTGATATTAGCAAAAACTTTATCCAATCAGAGCAAGAATAAGTTTACTGCCGCCAATGTGGTGACCCGCGCTCTCGCCCCTAAAAAATCCGCCCCCGCAAAAGCACCATCACGAGCGCGCCCAAGACCAGCAGCAGTGCGGTGATGACCCACAGCGGATGCACGCCGGGCTTGCGTCCATGCCCAAACTCCTCGGCGAGAAACTCCTCATAATCGAACGCGTCCTCGCCAAAGTCGATCTCCCGCCAGCCGGAGCGCTCGTCCGCGCCGCACCCGGGGCAGGCCTTGGCCCCTTCATGCACATCGGTCCCGCAAACGGGGCATTCTCCGGGCGGCTCGAACATACGGCTGCGCCCCTGCCTACACCAGGTTCTCCGGGTTGAGCGCCTGCAGCGCCCTGGGCACGAAGCGGCCGTTCTCGCGGATGAGCTTGCCGTCAAAGTGGATGGTGCCGCCGCCGTAGTCCTCGCGCTGGATGCAGACCATGTCCCAGTGGACCTGGGATTTGTTGCCGTTGTCAGTGTTCTCGTAGCACTGGCCCGGCGTGAAGTGGAAGGAGCCGGAAATTTTCTCGTCAAAGAGGATGTCCCGCATCGGGTGGAGGATGTGCGGGTTGAACCCGAGCGCGAACTCGCCGATGTAGCGTGCGCCGGGATCGGAATCCAGGATGTGGTTGAGGCGCTCGGTGTTATTGGAGGTGGCGTGGACGATCTTGCCGTTCTTGAACTCCAGCCGGATCGCGTCAAACGCCGTCCCCTGGTAGATGGTGGGTGCGTTGTAGCTGATAACCCCCTGGACGGACTTGCGCACCGGCGCAGTGAAGACTTCGCCGTCGGGGATGTTGTGTTTGCCGCCGCACGGGATCGCCGCGATGCCCTTGATGGAAAAGCGCAGGTCGGTGCCCGGGCCCTTGATTTCCACCAGGTCGGTCTTCTCCATCAACGCGGCGAGCGCCTTCATGCCCGGCTGCATTTTCGCGTAGTCGAGCGTGCAGACATCAAAGAAGAAATTTTCGAACTGCTCGGTGCTCATCCCGGCTTGCTGCGCCATGGAGGAGCTGGGCCAGCGCAGGATGCACCAGCGCGTCTTCTGCACGCGGTGATCCAGCACCGGCTTGATCTTGCGCGAGACGAGCTTCATTCGGTCGCTGGGAACATCAGACATCTCCGCGATGTTCCCCCCGCCGCGCACGGCCAGGTAGGCGTCCATCTGTTTCATGCGCGCAAGCTCGTGCCGGGCGATGAGATCGTATTGCGCCTCCTCCGCCCCGCGCATCATCTCCCGCGTCACCCGCGCCTGGTGCAGATTCACAAACGGCACCGCCCCGAGGGCGCGCACCGCGCGGATGAGGGCGATGGTCATCTCCTCCGGGATGTCAAACCCCTCAATGAGAACCTTGTCCCCGCGCCGGAGCGCCGTGGAAAAACCGGTGAGAGATTTGGCGAGCTTGTCAAAGCGTGGATCATGCATGGGAACAGTGTGGAGCAGGAACCGGGGGAAAAGCAACCGGAGATTGGGGAGGGAGAAAGCTCGCACGCATCTAAATGATTCTCACGCAAAGCCACAAAGAAGTAGGAATGAACGGCAAAAATTCACAAATCTTGGAAAAACAGGGGGTCTTGCCCGGATTTTTCTGCGCCGGACCTTTGCGTCTTTGCGGCTTTGCGTGAGTTTTCCGGAATCGCACCCGGGAGGCGGAAAGCCTGAATAAAAAAATTTTAGGAAGAGTGAAAAAAGTGTTGCTTATTTGGACAGCTTTTGTACTTTTGCGTCCAGTAAGAAATACCAACCAAAAAAAAACCAAAAATATGAAATTATTTATTCGTAATATTTTCGCAGGAGCGATCCTGGCGCTGGCTTCGCTCACCACGGCGAGTGCTTACCCAACCAATGGCAATCTTCAGGATTTGGTGACGAACGCTGGCAATTCCGGCGGCTATCTCACCGGTGGTTCTCTGACTTTTTATAACTTCATCTCCTCAATCCAGACGGATACCACCGGGCTGGGGATTCAACTCAGCGATTTTGGTGTGCAGGCTTTTGCCAATGCAGTCACCGGGGATGGGCTCACGTTGCAATCCATTGGAAACTTGAATATCCCGGCTGGTAAATCCTTCGATTTGAGGTTTCAGTTTTATGTGAGTTCGCCGACACCGATCACCAGCAATATTCTCACTTTTGCTGGCACTCGAAATGACCCTGCTGGTAATATCATCATTTCTGAAACGGTCCTTGCCCTCCCCTCTCTCGATCAACTTTCTCCTGCCACGGGAAATTCGGTTGATTGCACGCAAGCAGCGACCACTCTCACCTACTCCTCTGCTTCCACGGACTTCTGGGTGCAGAAGGATATTGCGGTAGTGGGCGGAGCAGAAACCACCACCAGCTTGAGCGACGTCAATCAATATTTTGAACCGGTGCCCGAACCCAGCTCGTTTGCGCTGATCGGACTCGGCGTGGCAGGTGTGGCGCTTATGCGCCGCAAACTCGCCCGGAAGTAATCCGGACTCCTTGAGGGTTTTTTTTACAAAGCCCCCGCGCTTCTCCAAGCGCGGGGGTTTTTGTTTTTTGCGTTGGGAGCCCGGTTCATTTCGAGAGAGCTTCCGGGAAAGGGTATTATCCAGCGGCAACTCGAATCAAAACACCCTGGCAATGACTCCCGGCCATTTTAGACAAGGATTCTTCGCATCGGGTGTCACCCATGCCAACCGGTTTTCGCAGGTTGCCTGTTTTCGCAGTTTACGGGCGTAATCCTGAGAATCCTTAAAACCCTGGGAATCCTGTCTAAAACGGCCGAGCTTTCCATGTCTCAATGCGCATCTTTAAGTAGAAGCGTGATAATAAACCCCAGCCGCCTCCATATCATCGGGGGCGGCCAGCATCCCTTGAAAAACCAATCCAAAAAGCTCTTCACCCTTGGCGAAGACACAACGGGCAGGGGTTACCGCATTCAGATGGGCAGCTTTTTATTTTTATGTTTGCAATGCCAGAAGGGAAGACTGCCAACGGCATCGACGGACTCACCAACCAACTGCTGCTTCTCTGTAGCGCTGCGGTGCTCGTCGCGCATTCTGTTCTTGGCGATGGAAAGGAGGCTGGTTTTCAGACTGGCCTATTTTTTCTTGCCGTGCGCATCGGTTCAGACATAGTATCTGCCATTCCGATGACGGTAAAGAAACTGAACATTGGTTGGTGTCCAAACGGGGGCCGCACTGAACCGGGCTCCGGGTCTTTGTGCAGTTTCATGCATTGACCGTAGAAACCGACCGTGTAAAAGTCAAATCAGTCTTCGGAGGAGCAACGCAAGTTGTTGATTGTCAACAGGAAGGGTGGCTGAGCTTGGTTTAAGGCACTCGACTCGAAATCGAACGTGGGGTAAAACTCACCGTGGGTTCGAATCCCACCCCTTCCGCCATTTTCTCGCTGGATCACCTCAACCGCGCCCGCGGAGCGCCTGCGGGAAATGCTCGCGCTGCTGCGGAAATTTCAGTGAGGCGGGGCAGGGGCGGGGCGAGGATCGCTTTGCGCAAAAGGCGTCACGGCGCCACAAAAAAGCCGGGGCTCCGAAGAACCCCGGCTTGGGAATGTTTCTATTTTTGTGGAATTAGAACACGAAGCGGACACCGGCGCGCGTGGTGGACACGTCGTTGCGGTTGTCGCCCGTGACGAAGTTCCAGCGGTAGTCGCTGAAGACGCCGAAGTGAGGAGTCAAGCGGACTTCCACGCCAGCGCCCACATCTGCGAACCCGGCGTTGTTGCCGCCGGTGAGCAACCCACCGCCGCCGAGGATGTAGGGAGCCAGACCGAAGGATTTGAATTCAATGGGGCAGCGCAGGATCATGTCGGCGGTGAACTGCTGGGAGAGGTGCTTCTTGAAGGAATCCCTGAAGAAGTTCCGGTCGCCAGTGAGTTTGCCGCTTGCGGCCACGTCGTTGTGGGTTTCCTGGCTCACGCCGGTACGGATCCCGTCCCACCAGTTTCCTGAAAGGCCGACGCCGAAGTAGCGGGCGAAGAAGAAGTTGGCTCCGACGCCGCCGCCACTGCCGTCGTTCAGATATTGCGGTTGAAGAACGTGAATGTCTCCTCTGCAGAGCGCGGGATCACGTTGCTGTGCATTGTTGTAAGAGTAGAACGCGTCGATGGCGATTTCCGTGTCCTTGAAGAACGTGGTTGCCGCAACGGGTTGTTTGAAATCCTTTGACGAGATCACGGGCGCTGGGCCGGCGAAAGACGTACCTGCTACCGCGACTGTTGCCAAGGCGATCAGAGTTGCTTTTTTCATGGTTTGTTTATTCCTTTGGTTTGTTGAGAGCGATGGGTAACCGCTCCCTTGCAGTAGAGGAAATTTTTACCCTGTAAGCAAGCCTAAAAACGAAAAGCGCCGGGGCTCCGAAGAACCCCGGCGTTTGGTTTTTACACACCCAATGGGTTTCAGGAAACCGCTGATCTAGTCCCCACGGGCCGTTTGTGGGCGATTTTCGCCGTCTGCCCTTGCCTCACCCGGCTCCGGCATCCAGCAAAACTTGCCAGCATCCAGCCTCGGGTCGCTTTCATCAGGGATTTCTTAGAACACGAAACGCACGCCGATGCGGGTCATGCTGACGTCGTTGCGTTTGTTGCCCTGGAGATCCCGCAGCGCCCGGATATTGCGGGCGATCTGGAGATTCTGGAAGGTCGTGCTGTTGCTGTTGTTCAAAGCAGCGAATGCCGCCAGGTTACGGAGTTCGGAGCTGTCGCCAAACCCGTTGTCGCCGCCGCTGCCGCTCATGAACTCCCAGCGCCAGTCGGTGAAGAAGCCCATGTTGGGGGTGACGCGGAACTCCACGCCGACGCCGACATGCCCGAACCCGGTGCTCCTGCCGTCCCAGATGCCGCCGCCGCCGCCGAAGAGATACGGCGCCCAGCAGATGGGCCCTTCAAAGGGGTAACGGAGGATCAAGCTGCCGGTGACTTGGTTGGCGGCGCTGCGCTTGGTGTTTCCAAACGTGGCCTTGTTTTTCAGGAGCAGGTTCCCTGTCGTTGGGTCCACCGCGATGGAGGTATTCGTGGCGGCTGCTGCAGCCAGAAGATTGGTCGTGTTGACCGGTCCGCTGGGGACCACGACGTCCTGTGTGGTGACGCTTCCGTTATAGCCGCCCCGGCAGCCATCCCACCAGTTGCCCTCCACGCCGACACCGAAGTATCTGGCAAAGAAGTAGTTCATGCCGATACCCCCCCCGCTGCCATCGTTGAAATACTGGGGAATGGAGGCGCTGGTTGTCCGGGTGCGGACGACAGCGCTCCCGGGAGGGAACACGTTCGACGCGTTAAGGACGTTGGTTGATCCGGGAAGGAGTCCCGACGAAAGGGGCGTTGTTTGAGGGGAGGAGACGAACTGTTCGCTCCCGATCGCGTTTCCCTGGTGCGAGGCATCGTTGTAGGAATAGAAAATGTCCAACTGCAATTCCTGATCCTTAAAACAAGGCGTGACGCACGGTTGCTTGAATTCCTTTGAGGTAACCACGGTCGTGGGGCCTGCGAATGCCGTCCCCGCTACCGCTGCCGCCGCCAAAGCGCTAAGTGTGATTTTTTTCATGATGTGGTTTTCTTTGGTTTGTTTCTGTTTGCGCGATTAATCGAAACCGCACGGGCAACAGCAAAGGAAAGTTCCGGGGGGGAGGCAAGCCGTTTTAACTCGGTTAAAAGGGTAGGGGTTTTCCTGATGTCGTTGAACGACAATGAGTTACGAAAGCCGCGTTTGAGATGCAGCCGCCGCCGCCGCCGCGCGCGAAGCGGAAAGGCCCGCGCAAGTCGCCCCCTCCGTGAAATTTGCGATTGAAATTCTCTTTGGGCCACCTAGAGTCAACCTCCTTTCGCCAAAAACACGTTCCCAATGTCCAATTCTTCTGAACTGAAAATATTTAGCGGCTCCGCCCACCGCGAGCTGGCTGGCAGGATTGCCCACTACGTAGGAGTCCTGCTCGGGGACGCAACGGTGGATTCTTATCCGGACGGGGAGACCTGCGTGAAGATCAACGAGAACGTGCGCGGGCGCGACGTTTACATCGTCCAGCCCACCAGCCCGCCGACCAACCAGAACCTGATGGAGCTTCTGATCATGGTTGACGCCGCCCGCCGGGCCAGCGCCGACCGCATCACGGCGGTGATCCCGTTTTTCGGCTACGCGCGGCAGGACCGCAAAGACCAGCCGCGGGTGCCCATCACCGCCAAGCTCATCGCCAACCTTTTGACCGCTGCGGGAGTCAACCGCGTGTTGACCATGGACCTCCACGCGCAGCAAGTGGCCGGTTTTTTCGATATTCCCGTGGACCATCTGCAGGCGCTGCCGGTCATTCACCGCTATTTTGCGGGGAAGAACCTGGAAAACCTCGTGGTTGTCTCCCCGGACGTGGGCGGCGTGAAGAACGCCGGCCATTATGCCGAGGCGCTCGGAGCCGGGCTGGCCATCGTCGCCAAGCGCCGCAAGAGCGCGACGGAAATCGAGCACCTGCACATCATCGGCGATGTTTCCGGCAAGGACGTTTTCATCGTTGATGACCTCACGGAAACCGCAGGAACCTTGACGAGCGCCGCCTCGACCCTTAAAAAGGCTGGTGCAAAAACCATTTACGCGGGTGTCTCGCACGCGGTGTTGTCGGACTTGGCGATCGAACGGCTTGCGAAGTCGGAAATCGCCGAACTCATCACCACCAACAGCGTGCCGGTCCGTGCGTGTGACGGAGTGCCCGTCACCGTTCTCTGCATCGCGGAACTCCTCGGCGAAGGGATTAAGCGGATTCACAACGATGAATCCGTCAGTTCGCTATTTGAACTCAAAGGAAAAAAGTAAGCTATGGCCAAACAAGTGAAGCTCGCTGCGCAACTCCGTTCCGAAACGGGGCAAACGGCGGTAAAGAAAATCAGAAATCAGGGATCCATCCCGGCGGTGATCTACGCGCATAACGAAACGCCCGTCATCCTCCAGGTGAACGAGCGCGACATCGACACCCTCCTCGCCCACGCGGCGGGCGAGCACGTCCTTGTCGAGCTGGAAATCGCCTCCGGAGCCAACCGTCTGGCGATCATCCAGGAAGTCCAGCACCACCCCGTGACCCAGCGGATTTTGCATGTGGATTTCCACGGCGTCTCGGCGGACGAACAGATCGAGTCGAGCATCCCGGTGGAGCCCTTGGGCGAATCCGTGGGCGTCAAGAGCTTCGGGGGCATCCTCGAGCAGCTCCTCCGCGCGGTCACCATCAAGTGCTTGCCGACGGATCTGCCCGAAATCCTCAACGTGGACGTTTCCGCGCTTAAGATCGGCGACTCGATCCACATCAAAGACCTCCAGCTTCCGTCCGGTGTCACCGCGATGGATGACGCAGAGGTGACCGTCTTTTTGGTCGCCGAACCCAAAGTGGCAGTCGAAGCTCCGGTGGCCGAAGCCCCCAAGGCTCCGGAAGTCATCAAGGAGAAGAAACCCGCCGCCGAAGAGAAGAAGTAATTGGACGCCGCGAGCCAGAGTTTTCGTCTCATCGTCGGGTTGGGAAACCCGGGGCGCGAATACGAGGGCACGCGGCACAATGTGGGTTTTATGGTGCTCGAAAAACTGGCCGCCCGCTCCGGCGCCTCCTGGCGCAAGGAGAAGCAATGGAAGGCGGAAGTGGCGGCTTGCGAAGGCGTAGTCTTTTGCAAGCCGACGAGCTTCATGAACCTCAGCGGCAAACCGGTGAGCGCCGTGGCGCACTTTTACAAGGCGGACCCGGCGCAAACACTCATTGTCTATGACGATCTTGCCCTGCCGTTGGGCAAGCTCCGCTTGCGGCCCGAAGGGTCCGCCGGCGGTCACAACGGCATGCAATCCGTCATCGAACACCTCGGCACCCCGGAAGTGCCGCGGCTGCGCATCGGCATCGGGGGAGCCTCCGGCGGCATGGTCAGCCATGTGCTGGGACGCTTCACCGCCGCAGAGCAACCCGAGCTGGAAGCAGCGCTGGACCGGGCCGTGGACGCCATCGCATTTGCCCAAAATCGCGGCTTGCAAGCTGCCATGAATCAATTCAACTAAACAAAAGACCATGAAGAACCGTTACGAAGCACTCCTCATCCTCAACATCAAAGGCGGCGACGAAGCCGTCAAAGAAGCCGTCGAACGCCTGGAAGGCGACTTTGCCAAAGAAGGCGCCGTCATCGAGTCCGTCCAGAAGATGGACCGCCGCCACTTCTCCTACGTCAAAGGCAAACTCGACGCAGGCTATTACGTCAATTTCATCTTCGCGGGAACCCCCGAAGTCCTCGCCAAACTCCGCGCCAAGTTCAAGCTCGACGCCGAGGTCTATCGCCAGGATTACAAGAAGCTCACCGCCCAGAAAAAGGCTGCAGCGGCCGCGTAGCGCGGCAGCAAGCTGTTTTCTGAACCCCAAAAAATAACACTCAGTAACCGAGGTATCCGCTATGGCCAGTCTAAACAAAGTCATGTTGATCGGTAATTGCACCCGCGACCCCGAGATCCGCTACACCCCCAAAGGCACCCCCATCGTCGAACTGGGCATTGCGGTCAACCGGCGTTACACCGCCGAGAATGGCGAAAAGCGCGAGGAGACCACCTTCGTGGACGTCACCCTCTGGAGCCGGTTGGCGGAAATCGCCGCCGAGTATCTGCGCAAGGGGCGCCCGGTTTACATCGAGGGCCGCCTGCAACTCGATAGCTGGGATGACAAGGCGACCGGCCAGAAACGCAGCAAACTGCGCGTGGTGGGCGAAGAAATGCAACTGCTCGGCAGCCGCGAAGGCGGCACCAGCGGTGGTGGCGGAGGAGGACATTCCGGCGGTGGAGATTACGACGAGGAGCCGCGCCAATCCCGCCCGGCAAGCCGCCCTGCACAGGGCCAGCGCCCGGCAGGACGCCCCGCTTCCGCACCCAAACCGCCCGCCGATCCGGACTTGGACGTGGAAGGCGACGACATCCCGTTCTAGGGGTCACCTCGCATTAAATTGTAAACAAAAAAGCCCACGAGCTTGTATTCGTGGGCGCCGGGTCGGCTTCAGGTTGTGGCGCCCCCGCATCCGCCACGGGTTCATCCTCGACAACGAGAACCTCGCCGACTGCCTCGCCGCCCGCCATGCGGTCGAGCAGCGCGGACTTCTCGCGTTCCCTGCCGTTCCCCGCACCCGCGCCGGGTGCAGCCTGCATCGTATCAACGCCCTCCTCGGCCAGTTCGGGTTCCATTGACGCCACCTTTGACAACCCCTGCGAAAATCCGCAAGAACGCGCTGAGTAATGCGCGTCAAAATTCTCCGCCCCTCATGCCGCGCCTCTTGTAAAATTCGGAAAGCACGGCATAATCCTCTTCATCAACCAAAGCGTTCCCCATTGAAAATTGGTAATGAGTGAAAATCGGATATGAACGAGCACCTTATCTCTGTGAAGGACTTCGCCGAAAGCAATAAACTGCTGAAGCAGACCGTTTTCAAAGTTCTTAAGCGCTTGGAAATCGAACCAACCAAGTCGCGGGGTGGTGACAATAATCGAGGTCAAAATATTTCATACATTACCGATGATGACGCATGCCAGGTGCTGGAAGCTCTAAGTTCTGGCAGAAAGGCCCAAACAAAAAGTGAAGACGTAGACATCCCGGATGCGGCATTATACGACGTTGGCGTCTTCTATCTATTGTGTTTAGAGCCAGCGCACGACCCGAGTCGTTTCAAAGTCGGGTTCGCCAAGAATCTTAATGAGCGCTTACGTCAGCACCGATGTTCAGCTCCATACACGCAGGTGATCAAGACGTGGCCTTGTCGTAGGCTTTGGGAGAAAACAGCCATTGAGTGCATCACTGAGGGCTGCGAACGCTTGCACACAGAGATTTTCCGGGCGCAGTCCATTGAATCCGTCAAAGAAAAGTGTGAGAAGTTCTTTGTGCTAATGCCTCCACTGTAACTCGGTCTCATCCTCGTTCCCAATCTCCTGATCGGTAACGCCCCTATAGCGAACGCGTAGCCTCCCCTCTTTAACCCGAAGGGTTTACAGACAATAGCCGGGGGTTGAGCGAAGCGACACCCCCGGTTTGCATAAACAATATCTCACCCCGAAAGGGGTGGCAGAAATTTACCTTGTGTGGCATTAAAGTGACCCGATATGGCATCTACATTCTTGAGCCTCTATTTTCATTTGGTGTTCGGAACGAAAAATCGCGAACCGATGATTGATGCGGCATGGCGCAACCGCCTTCACGAATACTTGGCAGGAACGATTTGTGGCCTTGGCGGGGTTCCCATCGAAATCGGAGGCGTCGCAGACCATGTGCATCTCTTGATTAGCCTGAAAGCCACGCATAGTCTGTCCGACGTTGTGCGCGAATTGAAAAAGGCGTCGTCAGTTTGGGCGCATGGAGAGTTCGATAAACCAGATTTTGCATGGCAGGACGGCTATGCCGCGTTCACCATTAGCGCGACCTCTTGCGAAACGGTCAGAAAATACATCTATGAACAGGAGGAGCACCATCGGAAGCGGTCGTTCCGAGAGGAGGTTCAGCAGATGCTCATCAAGGCGGGTGTGGTGTTTGATCCGCGCCATCTGGAATAACGCTCTCTGCGACCCCTTCAGGGTCAACGATTGGCTTGCCATACCGGGGGTGTCGCTTCGCTCAACCCCCGGCTATTCGCTATAAACCCTTCGGGTTAAAAATGGGGCTCCAAGCTTCTGGATGTCACAGCCTCCCTACTTCACCTTAAACTTCACCTGCCTTGAAAGCAGCCAGCGGACGCCGAACATATCCACCGTCGCCTTGATGGCGCGGTTGCCCAGGCCATACTTGCTCACACCCGCCGTCCGGGGCCGGTGGTTCACCGCCACTTCCACGATCTTGTAGCCAGCGCCCTTGATCAGCGCGGGGATGAACCGGTGCATCCCGTAGAAGAGCACCAGCGCGTCGCGGCACTCGCGCCGCATCGCCTTAAGCGTGCAGCCCGTGTCGCGCACGCCGTCCTTGGTGAACCGGCTCCGCACGAAATTCGCCACGCGGCTGGTGATCTGCTTGACCACCGTGTCCTTGCGCTTGGCGCGGTAACCGCACACCAGGTCCGCCCCTTTTTCGATCTCGCACAGCAGCATCTTGATGTCCGCCGGATCGTTCTGCAAATCGCCGTCGAGCAGGGCGATGACCTCGCCGCGCGCCGCGTGAATCCCCGCGTACATCGCCGCGCTCTGCCCTGCGTTCTTCTCGAACACCAGCAGCCGCACGTCGGGCCGCGATTCCACGCGCTTCACGGTTTCGTCCCTTGAGCCATCGTCCACGAATACGATCTCGTAGGAAAGCCCCTGCAACGCGGCATGCAGCTCGCGCTGGAGCGTTTCCATGTTGTCTTGTTCGTTGAAAAGCGGGATCACTACCGATACCGCTGGCGTGGGCGTGGCTTGGGTCATAATGGCAAACCGTGATAATTACGGCAGACGAACACTCGAATCAAGCGCAACGGCAATCCGCGCCGCTTCTCCTCCCACATCGCCGCCATCTCGATCTTCTCAAACCCTTTCTCAATCGACGTCGGCGGGCGGTCCTTGCCGTCCGTCACAAACAACGCGTCCCGCCCGCGAAACAGGCTCACTCCCCAGTCTTCCGTCGCATACTCATCCAGCGGCAGCTTCGCGTCCACCGCCAGCAGCGCCCGGATGAGCGCGCGCCGCCCTTCCACGATCTTCTCCTCGCCGGGGTTCGCCGCTGCCAGCGCATCCCATGCCTTGAGCGCCGCCGCCAGCGCCTCGCGCTTCGCAGGGTCATCAAGCTTCGCAACCATCGCGCGCGCCAGTTCCGGCGGCTCGGTCAACTCGTCGTAGCGGCCCCAGAACGAATACTGGTTTTCGATTGCCTGTGATTCCGGGAAGTAAACCGGCGGATGCCCCGGCCCGTCCACACGCTTTTCCGGTAGGTAGAACGCCAGACTCGACGCCGTCTGGTATTTGTTGCCGATTAGAAACAGCGGCTTGCCGCTCTCCTGCTCCAGCTTGTGCCGCAGATCGTTCACCCCGCACGCCACCGTTTCCCACCCGCGCAAGCGTCCCCCCGGGTCCCGGCTGTACGGCCAGCGAATCCCGAGTTGCCGCAGCACGTCCGTGTTCATCACCCACAAACTGGACGCCAGCCCCACCGCCAGAGCCGCCACCGCGAACCGGCGTGCCGCCACGCTGCGTTCCGCCCAGCCGTGCCAGAGCGCCACCGTCAAAATTCCCAGGCTCACAAACGCCGGAGCCGTCCAGTTCGGCTCGCCCGCTTTCTTGAGTGAGAGCACGCAATACATCCCCAGCAGCGGCAACGCGAACAGCGCCAGGAACCGGGACCGGAATTCCCCGCGCGCCTCGCGGCAACCCTGCCAGAGCGCCACCAGCATCCCCGCGAAAATCAGCGGCGAATAAACCCCAAAGTGCAGCCCCACAAAGGTCAGCAACTCCAGCGGGCGAAAACGGGGGCCGCTGTCCAGCCCGCCGCGGCTGCGCAAATGCTCCACCGTGATCCAGTCATGGTTGGCGTTCCAGAGCAGCGGCGGGATCACCGCCAGCACGAACACCCCCAGCATCAGCCAAAACCCGGGGCGCGCAAACTCGCGCCGGTATTTCGCCGTCAACCCCAGCACCAGCGCCACGGAGAGAAGCTCCATCGCGTTCGTATACTTGCACAAAAAACCGAGCCCCATCGCCGCCCCCGTCAGCGGCCAGTAAACCGAGAACCTTGGCGAACGCTCCAACGCCAGCCAGAAAGTCCAGAGCGCCGCCGCCCAAAAGAAAATCGAGAGCGCATCGATGGTCATCACCAGCCCGCCCACATTGAAAATCGGCGTCAAATTCAGCAACACCACCGCCCACACCGCCACCGACTCCCCGTACAGCCGCCGCGCCATCGCAAAAAGGAGCAGGCTCGTCCCCAGCGCCAAAAACGGACTCAGCAGCCGCACCCCGAACGAGGTCGGTCCAAACAGCGACGTCCCGGCGCGGATCGCCACCGCCACCCCCGGCCCCTTGGAATAGTAGGCCCAGTCCAGCCGTTGCGACCACTGGTAATAATACGCTTCATCCGGGGAAACCTCCATCTGGCTGCCCAAAAACAGCCGCAACCCCGTCAAAATCAGCAATGCAGCAATCACCCAGCGTTTCATATCGCTTCCCCGTCCTCCACCGCCGCGCACTTGTCAAGAAGGCTCGGGTGACGACCGCGCAACCCCGGTGCCAGCCGGTGTCCGTATCGCCGCCAGGCCCCCTGCGTTGCCGCCACCCCCAGCGCCCCGAGCCCGGTTCCCAGGAAAACCGAAAACAGCACATCACTCGGCCAGTGCGCCCCCGTATAAATCCGCGAATAGCCGATGCCTGCCGCCACCAGAAAATAAAGCCAGCCCCACCGCCGGTAAAACAGCGCCAGCACTGCCGCCGCCGCGAAATTATTCGCCGTGTGGCTTGAGGGGAACGAACGCCCTTCGATCGGTCCCGCCAACGG
>Ga0209697_10002714_pt1 | contig 24960 bp, 18 predicted proteins | sample AliMusrvi5mmetaG_FD_184115 | JGI IMG/M metagenome (GOLD analysis project Ga0209697, IMG submission 184115) | Freshwater lake bacterial and archeal communities from Alinen Mustajarvi, Finland, to study Microbial Dark Matter (Phase II) - Alinen... | ecosystem: Environmental > Aquatic > Freshwater...
AAACCGAAGAACGGCACTCCGAGAGCCGGATGCGGGCAATCCGCACGTCCGGTTCGATGAGGGGGAGTCCCCCCGGCGGTCATTGGCCTTCGCGCCTCTCATCCCGTCTGGGTCTCCCTACTCTACTTATGCCGGATCTTCAACTGGAGGCTCCCAGTTTTTCCCGGAGCAGAGGCACGCATCGGCGTTTTGAATGAGCGCGAGCGAAATGGAATGCCTGCCGCCTTCAAACGGCGTGGCGAGCCAGGTTTCAAGAATATCTAGGGCCTCAAACACACCGGTGATTTTCCCGCCGAGACACAAAATATTCGAGTCGTTGTGGGCCCGGGTCATCCGCGCCATGTAGGTGCTCGTGCAAAGCGAGGCGCGCACGCCGGGAAAGCGGTTGGCGATGATGCTCATGCCGATGCCGGTCGAGCAAATGAGGATGCCGCGCTTTGCCTTCCCTGAGCTCACCGCTTCCGCCACCTGCTTGGCATAACGCGGGTAGCGGACGATCTCTTCCGAGTTTGTGCCGACATCGCGAAACGGAATGGCCTGGGCGGCGAAATACTTCAGCACTTCGGTCTTGAGAGCATAGCCGCCATGGTCGTTGCCAATCCAAACAGGGGAGGGGATCGATGTCATCTTGGTTGATGGTATTTGGTTGATGGTTGATAGGAGAGAAACGGCTGCCTTTCATCTCTCAACTATCATCTCTCAACTGTTTTTTGATTAATTGACCACGTTGATGGGGGCGCCCGCCTGAAACGCGGCGACATTTTCCGCTGTGACCTTCATCAGGCGTTTGCGCGCTTCGAGAGCCGCCCACGCAATGTGCGGAGTAAGGGTCACGTTCGGCGCGCCAAGCAACGGATTGTCATCCCGGATTGGTTCGGCTGAAACCACGTCCAGCGCCGCGCCGGCGAGCTGCCCGGCCTTGAGCGCGGCAGCCAGGTCGGCTTCGTCCACCAGCGGCCCGCGCGAGGTGTTGATCAGGTAAGCGGTTTTTTTCATTCCCGACAAAAGCGCCTTGTTCACCATCTTTGTGTTTTCCGGGGTCAGGTTGCAGTGCAGGCTCACCACATCGGATTCCGCGAAGAGTTCCGGCACTTCGCGCCATTCGAAAGGATAGGGAGGCGGGTTGGTTTTCGACCTGTTGCAAGCAAGAACTTTCATCTTGAACGCGCTGGCGATTTCGCCCACGCGCCGACCGATGCGTCCGAGCCCGACAATGCCGAGCGTTTTGCCAGCCAGCTCGGCCAGCGGAGTTTTCCAGAAACAAAAATCGCCCGCTTTCTGCCACTCGCCCATCTTCACCAGATCGCTGTGCATCTGAGGCTGGCGATAAAAATTAAGCATCAGTGAAAACACAAACTCCGCCACCGCGTCCGTCCCGTAAATGGGGACATTGGAAACGGAAATGTCCCGTTGCCGGGCGGCTTTTGTGTCCACGATATTGTAACCGGTTGCCAGCACGCCGATGAATTTGAGGTCAGGCAGTTGGGCCAGCGTTTCCGCTGCCAGGGGCGTTTTGTTTGTGAGGACAACGTCCGCGCCCGCCGCACGCCCGACAATTTTCTCCGGGACCGTCCGGTCGAAAACCTTGAATTCACCCAGTGCCGCGACTTCATCCCAGGGATTGTCCCCGGGGTTTAATGTATTTCCATCCAATACGACGATTTTCATATTTTATAAATCTAAACACTCGCCCAGGCGGCATTCAATGTTTCCTTCGACTGTTGGATCAGCGCCTCCCGCGTCCAGTCGCCGTAGATGCAGACTTCAAAACTCAAAAACGGACGCGTTGTCTTATTCAAATATCCTCCCTCGAGCAGCACGCGCAGGTATTCCGCGAGTTCCGGAACGCCGTTGCAGCCGTCCGGATCGCAGAGCGGCGGATGTTCGTCGCCGTTCATCGGATGTCCCGGCTTGTCCATCACGCAATTCCCAATGTGCGCGTGAACCACATATTCGCCGGCGTCCTCCCAAGCCTGTTGCGGGGTTTCGCCCTGAAGCGGCAAATGGCTCAGGTCGATCATGAGTCCGAAACCAGAAAAGCTTTCGCGCATTTCCTTTGCGACTTTTGCGGCATCTTTGTGCGAGCCGATCAGGCGGTTTTTCCCGTAGGCCAACTGGTCGAAGGTTTCGATTACGAGCGGGATATCGCCCAGGTTCTTAAGTTCGGCGGCAATCTCATGGAGCGATTTCAGGAGCTGGCCCATGGCTTTTTCCTTGTCGTCTGCCGCCACATTTTTGCCGCTCACCAGCGCGAATCCCTTCGCGCCGATTTCATACGCCTGCTGGATCACGCCGATGGCGCCTTGCGCGGCTTTCCTGCGTTCGGCTTCGTCCAGGTGATTGATGTCCAGGCCCTGGGTCAGAAGCACCGGCTGCCCGGCAAAAGCGACCGCCTTGCCCGACGCCTTGATCCAGCCCGCGACGGACCGGCGTGCGGCTGGATCATTGATCCGGGTCATTTCGATCGCGTCAAAGTAAGGGTCGTCCAATATGGTATTTACGGAACTCAGATCGCCTTCGCCTTTGATGCAGTCTTTCCACAGCATGGGATGGACAATGCCGATTTTACAGTAGTCTTTGATGGGGTCATTCATGGTGTCTGGTTTCTGATTGCTGGCCTTTGTCTGGTGCCTTTTCACGTTTGATTGTATTGATCGATAAGCGGGCGCAAAAACTCCGCGGCCTGTCGCGCGGCGGTATCCGGGTCGGGTTTGGGGAGGATTTCGACCGACACCCATCCATCGTAATTCACCTGCTTCAGATGCTTGAAAATGTCGTTGAAATCGGTGTGCCCCTGACCGGGGGCGAGGCGGTTGGAATCCGCCAGGTGGACATAGCCGATGCAATCAATATTGCGCGCCAGTTCGCCGCCGATGGCTTTGTCCTCGATGTTCATGTGGAAAACATCAGGCATCAGTTTCATGTTCGGCCGGTCCACCGTTTTAATCAACGCCACGCCTTCCCCGACGCTGTTGATAAAATCGATCTCGTACCGGTTGACCGGTTCGAGAATGAGGGTGACGCCTTTGGGCTTTGCGTAATCGCAAAACTCGCGCGCCAACCCGACAAAGCGTTTTTCCGCTTCCTCGCGCGGCCATTGGGCGATCTGGCCGCGCACACGCCCGATGTTCACCAGGCCGCCAAAATCCGCAGCCAGGTCAATGAACCCACGGAATAGCGAGCGCAAATGGTCGCGCTTTTCGGTGTCCGGATCGGTAAACATGAGACCCAGCCCGGCATAAACCTGTCCGGTGGAAATGCAGGAAACCTCGATCCGGGATTCCTTGAGCCATGCGGCGAGTTGTTTGGAAGCGATTTCGCCGGGTTCTTTGAGGGCTAGCTCGATCCCGTCAAAACCGAGCGTTGCAGCTTTGCGGATCGATTCCTCAATCCCGCGCCAGACGACGAACGCCGAGGGCAAGGCGCGCGAATCGGCAATGGCAATGGAGAGTTTCATGGGTTTGTTGCTCTTGCCAGTTTTCTTGCCTTTTCCCTGATCGCCCGAACCGACAGGCCGTATTTGGTCATGAGCGCACTGTAATCGCCCGATTCGGTGAACCGATCTTCCACCCCGATCACCTCCATCCGTGACGGCGCATGTTTTCCCAATGCTTCAGCCACCGCGCCGCCCAGTCCGCCGATGATGCTATGCTCCTCGATGGTCAGGACTTTGCCGGTTTTTGTTGCGGAGGCAACCAGGGTTTCGACATCCAGCGGTTTGAGTGTGGAAACTTCCAGGAGATCAACTTGGATCTTTTCGATGGCCAGCAATTCCGCCGCTTCCATCGCCATGAAAAGAGGGACGCCGCAGACTGCCAAGGTGACATCCTTCCCGTCGCGCAGCTTTCTGATTTTGCCAATCTTAAAAGGCTCCGCGCCTTCGAACAGCACGGGCGTGGGATTGCGTCCGATCCGGATGTAAGTCGGGCCGTTGCGTCGCAGCGCCTGATCGAGCGCCTGCCGGACTTCGACGCTATCGCCCGGCACCACCACGGCCATGTTTGGCATGGCGCGCATGACCGCCAGATCGGTGATGGATTGATGGCTGGCGCCGTCGTAGGAATCAGAAAGCCCCGCGTAACCGCCCGCAAAAACAACGGGCAGATTGTTATAGCAGACGGTATTACGAATTTGTTCCGCGCCTTTGAGCACCAGGAAAATGGCGAACGTGCTCGCGACCGGACGCAGCCCGCAAGTGGCCATTCCGGCGGCCAGGTCAATCATGTTGGATTCGGCCACGCCGACATTGAAAAACCGGTCGGGATGCGCCCTGCCGAAATCGGCGGTTTTGGTGCTGCTCGACACGTCGGCGTCCAGCACCACGAGTTCCGGGATTTGACCGGCAAGATCCAGGAGGGCTTTGCCGAGCGCGTCACGCCCGGCTTCAGTTTTCAACGCTGTGCTCATTGCGCGACCTCCAGTTCCGAGAGGGTTTTCAAAAGTTCAGGACGGGCGGTGGCGTAGGTCGTGTCGTCAATCGGCGGGCCGTGCCATTTGTGGTTGTTTTCCATGTAGGAAACGCCGCGTCCCTTGACGGTTTTGTAAATGATGACAGCGGGCCAGTCCGATTGCGCGAGCAGCCAGTCCCACGATTGCAGGATGGATGCGACGCTGTGCCCGTCGTAGATTTCCGGTGCCACGTTCCAGTTGAACGCCCGGAATTTGTCGGGCAGCGGATCCATCGGCATGATTTCAGCGCTCGGCCCGTCGAGCTGCACTTTGTTGTAGTCCACCAGCATCACCAGCCGCTCGGGTTTGAATTTGGCGGCGGTCATGATTCCCTCCCACGACTGCCCCTCGTCCAGGCATCCGTCCCCGACGATCACGTAAGTCCACGATTTTCTCTTTTGCAGCCGCGCGGCCAGCGCCATGCCCGCCGCGACTGAAATGCCGTGGCCGAGCGCGCCGGTGGACATCTCGATGCCGGGCGTTTTATTCATGCACGGATGCCCCTGCATCCGGCTGTTGATCTGGCGGAAGGTGTCGAGTTCTTCTCTCGGGAAATAACCGCGCCGCGCCATCACGGAATAAATCATGCAGGACGCATGTCCCTTGCTCACGATCACGCGGTCGCGGCCCGGCCATTGCGGCTCCTCGGGGCGGACGTCCATCATGTGAAAATACAACGCGGTCACGAGTTCGGCGCAGGAGGACGCGCCGCCCCAATGGCCGGTCCCCTTGTCATGCAGGACATCGAGGACATCGACCCGGCATTCCTGTGCCAGGCGCTGCATCTGCGCTGCCTTTTTCGACCTGTTGCCCTCCAATACAACGGATACCGGGTCCAGCCGCACAAAGTCATTTTTCATAGGGGATTGCTTGAGATCGTTACAATTCTTTAAGCACGATCAAAACACATTTCAGTCTCATATAAAAAAACCGGTTCATCAGTCCTCGAAATCCGGAACCGCCACTTCCCTGCCATCCTGCATGGCCGATTCATGGGCGCTGATGCCGGCGGCCGTCCAGTTCGCTGCGGTGACCTCGTCAATCCACGGTTTCCTCCCTTCGACAATGCTGCGAACAAATTCGTGAATCAGATGCGGATGCGATCCGTGATGCCCGCCGCCCTGTTTCACCGATTGATGCGGGTTCTTTGGATCGGGAATCACTTTGATCCGGGTGAACTCGCGGATTTCTTCCGGCAAAAGGTCGGGGCGATCCCGGGGTTCGACAATCTCGGCGTGCAAGTCGCTGCCGAGATGGGAGCGTGCCGTTGCCGGTTTCAGTTCGGTCACGACAAGCGGGTCATGTTCCATGAGCCACTCGAGTGATTTTTTCTCCCCGTAGATGTTGAAACTTTCAAAATAGCTTCTCGCGGTATGAAAAAGCGTGCGGGTCACTTCCGCAGCCGTACCGTTTGAGAGGCGGAAGATCGCGGTCTCGGTCGGATACGGATTTACGTATTGCGAGCGCAACTCCTCCCGCATGATGCCGGAGCCGAAGCAGTGGACTTTTGTGGCGCGCGTGTTTTCAATGGCGAGCAGCGGCGAGACGGCATGCGTCGCATACCACATCGGGGGAAGTCCCATCCAGTAAGGCGGCCAATTTTCCATGTCCTGGTAATGGGCGCCGCGCAAGAGCTGGATCCGCCCGAACTCTCCCGCCGCCTGCATTTCCATGGCCAGCAGAAATTGATAGGTATAAACCGCCGTCTCCATCATCATGTAATTCCTGCCGCTTTTCTTTTTTGCAGCGATGATCGCCTTGATATCGGCGATGGAAGTCGCCATTGGAACCGTGCAGGCGCAGTGCTTCCCTGCCTCCAGGACGGCGATGGAGAGTTCTGCGTGATTGGGAATTCCGGTAAGAATATGCACCGCATCAAGATCGGGCGATCTCAGAAGCGCCTTCACATCAGTGAACGTTTCGGCAATCCCGTATTTCGAAGCGTAATCTTTGAGCAATGCGGGATTGCTGTCACAGACGGCAACGCGCCCGACATCCGGGTGCTTGAGATAGATCGGCGGGAATGCGCCCCCGAATCGCAGACCGACTACGGCGACATTGATTTTCTTTTTCACATGGTTGTAACTTTAGCGGATAAGGTTTGCCTTAATAAAGGAAGCAATCTTGCTGGTTCTTTTTCTTCGCCATCTTGCTTCCTGTATTTATTTACAGAGCCTTAATGTATTCTTCCAAGCGGGTAACGCCCGTATTCTTCCACGGCGTTTTGGAGCGCTTCATAATGTTCCTTGGGCCAGGGCATGCCTTGATCCGGCGCGCAGAAATAGCCGCCATCCGCACCCAGTTGTTCGATCCGTTCTTTGACTGCGGCGCGGATTTTTTCCACGGGTCCCTGCACGATCAAATCCGAACTCACGCCGCCCAGCAGCGCCATGCGGCCTTGAGTGCGGCGGCGGATCTCCAGGAGATCGTTCGCGTTCGCCTGGAGCGGATTCAAAATATCAACGCCGAGATCCATGAAGACATCAAGGACCGGTTCGATATAGCCGCACGAGTGAAAATTGATATACACGCCTTTTTCTTTGTAGAAGGAGATCAGGCGGCGATACTCTGGCACAAAGAACTCCTGCAAGATATCCGGGCTGAAAAGAAGTCCCCTTTGTGTGCCAAGGTCGTCCCCCAGCCCAACCATCTCCACGCCAACATTGCAGTAGTGTTTGGCAATGCCGAGCTGGAAATCCATGATCAGGTGAATCAACTCGCGAATCGCCTCGGGCTCTTCCGTGAACGCAATCATGGCCTCTTCCATCCCGAGGAGTTTGTAGAGCCGTTCCCAGAGTGTCGAGCGGTGGCTGCCAGAAAGGAAGGCATCGGTTCCTGGGAACGCTTTCGCCCGTTCATAAATCCGCTGGCAGAGACGCGGGTCATCGGGGCTTGGCGGTTGGTAGTCGGAAAGGCGGGCGAGATCTTTGATGGGATGCTCGCAAGGAAAACCCATGACACCCTCCATTTCTTTATGGAAGCCGACACCCCAACAGTCACGCCAGCGGGTGCCCACCGGCGAATCATGGTCTCCCAAGCCCTCAAGCGATTCCTGGTTGACTCCCGCATGCGAGCAATCCCAAGTCGGCGGGCCGATCATCACCCATCCCGGGTGGTCGAACCGCATAATCCGGAGAACATTTTCCTTTTGACTAATGGTTGGCATATTCATTGTAAGATTCCTTCATTGGTTATTCTGTCATACCGGCAGTTTTCCTCCGCGATTTTGAACATCCCCTTGGCCAGATCGGTGATCTTCCAATCGCTCATGTTGGCCAGGGTGGTCCGGGCAATGTTGTCGATCGGTTTTGTCCAGTGTTCGGGAATCCCTTTTGTTCCCAGCGCGCAACCCATGATCGATCCGGCCGTGGCTCCGGTGCAATCGGTGTCCATGCCGCACATGACCGCGATGCCCAGGGTCTTTGTAAAATCGCGTTCGCCTTTCAGCAACCCGATCAGGACGATGGCGGCGTTGGTGAGCGAATGATTGAAGGTTTTGGCCTCGGACGCATAACGCTCGTACATCGCCTGGTTCACCTTTTCCCAGCACGCTTCCCTGGCGCACTCGGCTTTCACGAACCGGATCATCTCCGCGAAACGCGAGCGGGGCGGGACATATTGCTCCGCCGTGTCAATCGCCCGCACCGGATCCCCGTGCGCCAGCGTGTCGGCCAGCAGGACGCTGAAAAACACCCCGGCGTAAATTCCATTGCGCACCTGGGAACCAACCGCATCCTTGTAAGCCAGCCGGGCCGCCAAGGCGGGGTTCCCCGGAGCCGCCCAGCCAAAGGGATCGCACCGGATCATCGCGCCCAGCGACTGCCTGCACGGGTTTCCCCAGACCGCTGTCAGCGGCACGGGAACGCCGAAAAAGTGGGTTCGGAACATGTTGCGCCCTGCGGCAGCCAACCCGATCATCGGAGTTAAATCGATGATTTTCATAATGGCCTGTTCGGTGGTGAATTCGTTTCCGTATTGCTCCAATGTCAGCTGGCTGGTGACCGCATAGTTGATGTCATCGTCGGGCGCCGATCCATGGAAACGCCCCCGGCAACAGGATTGGTACCAAGAATTGGCAACCCATTCCTTGAAAAGTTCGGAATGGGGAAGGCCTTCCAAATTGGCTCCTTCAGGCATCGGGTTGACGTAGTCGGTAATTGGCCAGGAATCGGTGAACTGAACCAAAGCCTTCAGCTTGTCCGGCCACATCACCACATATTCCAGCGGTTTTCCCAACTGGCAGCCGACGCAACGCCCCTGCCAAGCGGCCAGCAGGCGGTCGGCCAGCCGGGCCGGATTACCCGCGAATCGCGCGTGCGATTCCGTATCGGGAAACGTTTTTGAGATCGACTCCCAGTCGTTCGGCTCCGCGTAGGGAAAACTCTCCGGCGACGGACGTTGCCAGAGTTCCTGTTGAAATGCAGCCAGCGCATCGATGGATTTCTTCGCGGCGACAGCCTCAAGTTCCACGAGCAAGCCCTTCGGGTCGTGCCCCTCCTCCTCCATCTGGGCAATGTCGGTTTGAACTTCTTTGATCAGCAGATCGTATAATACGTGCATTTTGTTGTTGGAAAAAAGGAACCCGTCTGGGGCGGCGTCCGCACTCCGCCGTCGCCGCTCTTTCGTGCATGCCGAAAGCCGACCTTTTCGCTGGCAGTGGCGAACCCCGGCCACCGGCCCCATAATCATAGCTTTGTTTCCGGATTGGTTTTTTTCCGAACAAAAATTGACTCTATCTGCTTGAACCACACAACCGATCTGTTATTGAATCCGTTCAATGAACAGGGGCAGGCCGGTCACATTGCAGGCGGTTGCGGCGGCGGCGGGCTGCGCGAAGTCCACAGTTTCGATGGCGCTGAGGGACGATCACCGGATTCCGATTGCCACCCGGCAGAGGATCCGCGCGGCTGCCGACCGCCTCGGCTACCACCCCAACCCGTTGCTCGCCTCGCTGGCGAGCCGGCGATTCCATGTCGCCAAGGTTCTGGCCGGCGCGCCGGTCGGTTTTATCACCCACGGATGGCCAGAGCCCGAAAAGACTGTGTGGGTTGACGGCTTGAAAAACTCGGCGCGGACGCATGGTTACGACCTGTTTGAGTATCCGCTGGCGGAGTTGCGCGAGATGAAAAACCCGGCGCGGGTTCTCCACATGCGCGGTGTGCAGGGATTGGTTCTCCCGGCGCATGTCGAGCTGGAAATGCCGCCGGATTTTGACAGGTCGCTGTTTTCCGTGGTGGGGCTCGGGTACCGGCGGGGAACGTGGCTGAAAGCCGGGGAAGCCGATTTTCATCGGGTGACATCCGATCATTATGAAGCGGTCTTGAAGGCGTGGAGCGAAGCCCGGCACGCGGGTTACCGGCGGATCGGATTCGCGCTGCACTTCCACCACCGGTTTCCGCGTGACGATGTGCTGAGGAGGACGGCGGTGGAGTTTTGCGAACAAACCGTCCCTAAGCGCGACCGGATTCCGCCGTTATGGACGGAATTCGGCGTGCCGCTGGACTTGGCGGGATGGCTCGCGAAACATCGTCCCGATGCGGTCATCGGGATGCATCCGGGGATATATTGGGATTTGCTGAACGCCGGCTGGCGCAGCCCCCGGGATGGCGGATTTGTCAGCCTCGACACGATTGAGGGCAGTCTCGGGAAAGACGAATTGGCGATCACCGGCATCAAGGAAACTGTGCAGGACGAGTGTTCGGCGGCCATGCAATTACTCGACGAGGAAATCCGTCTCCGGTATCGCGGGCAGAATCCATCGCCGCGAACGATCCTGTTGCATGGGATCTGGATCCCCGGCGCGACCCTGCCCTGCAGGAGTTGAATCCGCGCATCTTTTGGGCACGCGCAAGCGCTGATCTCTGGGGTTTGGCCATTTTGCCGAAGCGCCAAAAGCGCATTATTCAACAGCCCGGCAATGTCCTCCCGGGCTGGAATTTTGGCTGCACCAACACCGTTTCAGGGAACTCCGGCATCCCAACCTGGTGATGCCGGATCAGGGAGTCCATCAGGTGCAGAGCGGTTTTCGCCACGAGGCAATCGGACCCGCTCAGGCTTGCCACCTCGCCGTCCGTCTCCGGGTCGTTCAATAACGAAACGAAGGCCACATCACCGGGGATGGAATACCCGGCACTTTTGAGCGCGTAATACTGAAAAACGCTGAATGCGATAACCGCATCCGGACGGTGCTGGCGGAACCATTCGAGGAATCCGGACTCGTCGTTGTGCTCCCCGAGAAACGGGGGAATCGCATGGCTGCGCTTTGCCAGCGAGGTCTGAAACCGGAGCAGCGCACCCTCCCGGCTATCATCTTCCAATATTCTGAATTGATGCCGGCAAAGTGCAGCCCCGATACGGCGATATCCCCGCGCGGCAACCTCGTCACAGGTGTTCATCACCATCGAAAACACATCCTTCCCCACCGAATGAAACAGGGGATGGCTGTCCATCTGGTCGAAGGTCACCACGCTAAATCGCCCCCAATCGATTCCGGAGGGCCACTTCACGCCGGGGATCGAACCGATGAGAAGCCCCCGAACCCCCTTGAAAAAGAGACTCTTCAGCAGCCGGGGGAGTTCCTCGGAAGAACGGAATTCGTGTTCGTAGAGATGGAATCCCATTTCCCGGGCATTGAGGCCGAGCGCCCGGGTGATGAGCGCGTTCGGAAAGGCTTCCTTATATTTGGCTCTCGAAGTCCCCTTTTGTTCGGGTGTCCAAATGAGGAGGCCGAGCGGGAATTCCATGGTCTTGCTTCCGGTGCGGGCCCCCGCGAGGCTGACCGCGTGCAGGTTGGGCCGGTAGCCAAGCCGGCGCGCCGCAGCAAAGACCTTTTCCTTCGTCCGTTGGGGGAAGTTTCTTTCCCCGCGTAAAACGTAGGACACGGTCATCGTGGAAAAGCCCGTGGCACTGGCGAGGTCTTTGAGGGTGACAGCAGTTTGTTTCTCGGGCATACCCTATGGTTTAGCGCTACACTTTTTGGGGCCTTGTCGTCAAGGGGAAAGCGCCTCACCCTTTTTTGATAGCGAAAGCGGGCCACTGGTCTTGGAGACTTCCATAACTTAACAACGCACCCGATCAACTCCACCCTCTTATGAAAGGGCTTTTCTCCCTTCGACTGCCGTGTCTTTTCCTCCGGTTGGGCGCGTTCCTTGCGGCGCTGTGCTGGACGACGCCCGCGGGAGCGCAGACAGCCGCCAACGACACATTTACGGGGAACAACAAGTTCTTTTGTATGTTGCCATGGATCGATGTATCCGGTTCCGGGATCAGCGGATTTTCCGCCAAATATACGGTGGTGACCCAACCGGTTCATGGCACGGTGACGATTGACCCCAGCCAATCCGACCAGTTTCTTTTCACCGGGACAACCGACTACACAGGTCCCGACAGCTTCACGTGGAGCGCCACGTCGGCCGACGGGAGAGTGACCACAAACGTGGCGACGATGACTCTCAATCTCGTCGCCAACGCGGTCCCCGTGGCGAAGCCCGCCACTGTGACGGCGCAGAGCGGAGTTCAAACGACAAGCATCGTGAACCTGCTGACGTACACGACCCACCCCGACACGTCTTACACCCAGGCCGATTACGGGCAGAAGCTCACCTATACCATCACATCCCAGCCTGCAAACGGGACGGCAACCATTAACACTCAACAAACGAACCGTTCGAACAACAAAATCAAGAGCTACATAGATTACTGCTCCGCATCGGGATTTACGGGGACGGATTCGTTCAAATGGACGGTGAGCGACGGGTTCGGCAACTCGAATGAGGCGACAGTGACCGTCAACGTGATCGGCCAGCCACCGGTGCCCTCGAACCAGTCGGCTGTCGCCGTGAAGAACACGCCGCTCACGATCTATCCGGTTTATACCGGCGGGGTCGGATGGCCCGCAGGGTCCATCAAGGTGGGAATCGCCGGCAATTCCACCAACGGCACTGTTACAACCGATGGAAACAATTTCACTTACTCCCCGAAGACAGGCTATGTCGGCGCGGATTCCTTCACCTGGAACATGATCTATTCCGGGACAACGACGCAGACCAGCGGGAAATGTTCCATCACGGTCAGGGATCCGGCGGCATCTGCGGACTGGACCCAGTGGTGTGCCGACGAGTGCCGGACGGGGTTTTCGCCTGTGGCCATTCCTCCTGCCCTGAATCTCCAGTGGCGGATCGACCTGCCTGCGGCAAGCGGCGCCTTGGACACATGTGTCGGGGTTTACAGCAATGGAACCCTGACGACGGACCTGGACAATTGCCGCCCGGTGCAACTCGGGAAGGTGCTCTTCGTGCCCACCCTGGCAAATGATCGGATCACCGCCTACAATACCGACACCGGGGCTGAACTCTGGCGGTATTATGCGGGCGGGCCGCTCCGGCGACCACCCGTGGCGACGACATTGCCCGACGGAAAAGGTGCGCTCATCTTCGGGTGCGACGACGGGTACGTCTATTGCCTGAACGCGGCCGATGGCACGGAGCGCTGGAAATTCCTGGCCGCCCCAAACACGAAAAAGGCGATGGGCTTCAAGCGGCTGAGCTCGATCTGGCCGGTCTGGGGGTCGCCGGTCTTGTATAATGGCAAGGTTTATTTCGTGGCGGGCCTGCTTCCCTCCCAGGGGCTCATTGCCTGGTGCCTTGATGCGGCGACCGGCTCGGTGGTCTGGTGCAATGACGGCAGGTTGATGGGAAAAGGGTGGAGCTCCTCGCTCGGACCCCTGACATTCTCGACGGATCACACAAAGATTTTCGGGACTAATTTCGGCAGCGCCGACCCATGGATCATGGACCCCTCAACCGGGGAATTGGCGGGATATTATTCCAGATTCTCAATCAGCCTCGGATGGTTCGTGGATGGGACCGGCAACGGTGGGGATAACGATCCGCTGAAAATCGTTGCCGGGGGCCAGACGATCACTGCCTCCAGCGCTCAATCTCTGCCGGGATTCTCGGGCACGGTGGCCTCGCTGCTCGTGGGCGACGGGAAGCTCTTTGTCAGCGCCAACAATGGCGGCACGACAAGCATCTATTGCTACGGGACGACCAACGTCGGAAACCCGAAGATCTGGCCGAACACATCGGGGGCAACCCCGCTTCCCGCAACCACTGATGTCTGGACATCCGCCGTGCAAACGATGCTCAGCCGCGACGACCTCAAGCAGGGGCTCGCCCTCGTCTGGGGAGTCGGCTCGGGACGCCTCGTCACCGAACTTGCCAAGCAGGCGCCGAATATGACCATCGTGGCGGCTGATCCCGACCCGGCCAAGATCCGGGCCCTCCGGATCCTCATGGATGGTGCCGGGCTTTCCGGATCGCGGGTTTCGACGTTGACCGGCAACCCGATGGAATGCGGGTTCGCGCCCTACCAGGCGGCGATCATCGCCAGCGAGGATGCCAGCGTGGCCGGGGCCACATCCAATGGCGGCACGTTCGATACAAACGGCCAGGCATTGGTCGGTCTCCTCTACAACTCGACCCGCCCGTTCGGCGGCGAAATCTGGCTGCCCACCACCAGCGCCCAGTCCACCGCGATCTCCGGCTGGCTCTCCTCGGCGAACTTTCCGACCTGCAACAGCGCCGCAAGCTACACGCTCTTCCCCATGGTCACAGGGTTTTCCGGGCTTGCCGGCAACGCGGCCGGATTCACGCGGGTTCAGAGGACAGGGCTTCCCGATGCGGCGATCGCGATGGTGCCGCCCTTCCGGGTGATTGCCTTCGACGGTCCCACCAATGGCAATGTCCTCATGTTCAACAAGGCCAATGCCACGGGCAAGACCTTCCAATCCCTCTACTCGCAGTACGCCTCGAAATACAACTTTGCCGACCAGGTCAACGACCAGTTCACTAAAGGCCTCCAGGCTTCCAGCGGGGTTGATATTTACTCCTGGCTGCCCGCGACTGCGCCCGAGCCCGGGTATGAGCCCGCCCATCCCGCTTTCAGCAATGAAACGACCACGGCGTGGCCGGTCGCAAACCTTTTCAACCCGATCTACCAGCGCCAAGAGCGGGCGGTGGGGGGATTCAATACTCTCAACTGCGACAGCTATCACAGCCGGGGCAACCTGACATTCGCCCCAGGGCGCACCTCCTATTTCGCAGATACCCAGAATTACTGGGGATCCATGGTCTATCCAGAAATCGGGGCCTGCAACAAGCGGCCGGGCACGGCCGCCGGCAACGGCTTGGTCATGTTCGCCGCGGGGGTCCTCGGGTGCCCGTGTGATCTGGATGTGCGATGGCTTCAGTTCGGCGTCGTGTCAACGCAGGATCCGACCGACGAGTGCTGGCAGTACTACAGCAACGGCACATCGCGGAAAAATGTCCAGGATTCGCCTCTGCAGAGGATCGGGATCAATTTTGGTGCGCCAGGCGACCGTTACGAACCGGCCCGGCAAATGGTCTGGACCCACTTCCCGAACGGTGGCAAGCGCAGCGAATCCACGCCGCTCGTGCCGGTTACCTATACGGGCACGGCAACGGCTCGCTACCATTCCGCCTCAATGCTTGCCGCCTCCAATCCCCCCCGAGGATTCGTTTCCCCGTCATCGATCCAAGGCATGACCGGAATCACCGTGCCCGTCGCGCGTCCGCTGGTGCTCAAGCGGGCGGCGACTCCGCCCACGATCGACGGCACACTTACCGATGCCTGCTGGGCAAATGCCACCCGCATCAACCTCCCCATGCCGGGCGGGGATTCCCCCATCGTCCCGCCGGAACCGCGCGCCCTGGCAGACCAGTGCTATGCCCTGCTCTGCTACGATGACAACAACCTCTACATCGCAGGAGGACGGCACGTCGCGCAGTCGGCCAGCCAGTTTTACACTTGGTGGGACAATTGCATCCGCATCTCCCTCAACAGCCGCGAACAAACCGGACGCTCAATCCAACTCGTATACAGCCCGTGCTGGTCCCAACAGCAATATTCCCAGGGCCTGGCGAACACGGACTGGCAGGCGGCGTCACAGCGAATGGCGAATGGGACCACCACCCCGGCCGATCTCTTCACGGTCGAGGTGGCCATCCCATGGAGCAAGCTGGCGGCCGCCGGGATCTGGAAGGGCCAGTTGATCATGAATGTGGCCGTCTGCGGAAGCGCCCTGTTCGGAAAAAACCAGGGCACAGTGATCCAAACGCCCTCGTTCACGGATGATGATTCGTCCGCATGCCTCGGCCCGGTGTTTTTCGACACGGTGCACGGGGTGATGGCGCAGTCCCAGCCGCATACGGTGAAGCTCTATTTCAACGAGATGGACGGCATGGCTCCCGGCCAGCGTGTCTTCGACGTTTCCCTGCAAGGCCAAACAGTCCTGACGGGACTGGACGTGTCGAAGACCGCCGGCCAGAAGACCGAGTTGGTCAAGCAGTTTGACAATGTCATGTTCAGCGATCATCTGGACGTCGGCTTCAATGCGAAGGCGGGCAGCCCGATGCTCAGCGGCCTGGAAATCGTCAACACGGGCACCGGGACGCAGCTCAACGTGCCTCCCGTTGCGGTGATCAACGCAACAGATCCGTCCACCGGACTGCCCGTCACCTCCGGCACCGCCCCGCTGACGGTGAGTTTGAGCGCGCAGCGCTCCTACGATCCGGACGGCCAGATCCTCGAATGCGTCTGGGATACCGGCGACGGACGCCTGATCCGCGGCTCGTCTGGCACCCACGTTTTCACCGACCCGGGAACCTACAAAGTGAGCCTTCTGGTGATGGACGATCGCGGGGCGATCACGGCAACGAACACCACGATTACGGTCAATGCGGGCGCGCCAGCGGCATTCGTGTGCGCGATCCGCACGAGCGGTGGCGACTTCACCTCGCTGACGACATGGAATACGGCGATCGCCAGCGACCTCACGGCACCCGGTTCCTTGCTCTTCACCGTCAGCAACCCAGGCACATACGCGGCGACCGACGACGGATCGACGGTGACTTTCACCGGTGGCGGGACGGGCGTGCTCAGGCATCTTAACACGGGCAATATTGCCTACATCACGGGCTGCACGGGGACGATCCAGGCCGGGCTTGCAACGTGCGGCGCACATAGCTTCACGGTTTCCGACACGGGGCATCAGATCTACGCGGCCGTGGCAGAGGGCTACAAGGACTGGCCGAAAGGTTTGAGCACAGCCACAACTCTTTCCGGCTGGACGACCGACGCCAACCACTGCGTGGTCATCCGCTCTGCGGCGGGCAACGGGCACGGTGGAAAAATGAAGGATTCCCAGGGCAATTACACCGGATTCGCGATCACCGGCTCGCTCGATGTCAGCGCGGCACCCTATACGCGGCTCATCGGATTCATCCACGATAACGTCTACCCCGGCCTCTTCATCGCCAACGGCGGCTCGGTGAACCGCATGGTCGCAAACATGGCTCTTCCCAATCCTACTGCGACCCCGGTTCTTCCCATCGCCGTCGCAAACTCGGTGTTCACAAGCAAGTTCAGTTCCAATTGGCTTCATGAGCAGAATGTCGGCATCTATCATTGCACGGCCCCTTCCTTTCTCTTGAGAAATTCCACAACCGACGGTTCCACCCCCAGCAATTGCCGGACAGTGAATTGCCTGTCCTTTGACGCCACCGGCAAAGGGTTCACAAACTATCCTGGCATGGCAATCAGCGAGGCGTGGCTCAACCACTGCGTCTCGCGCGATGCCAGCGCGACAACCTGGGATTCCCTGCAGGAAGGACGCGGCGGGAACGTGGCCAATCAGGCGGTGAACTTCACCAGTACGGCAAACGGGGATTTCAGCTTCGCGGCCAGCGAAACTGGAGCAGTCGGGCGCGGCGTGCCCGGCCTGGGCAATGACGTCGCGGGCAACCCGCGCCTCGGCCCCACCTACGATGTCGGCGCATTCCAGACCGGGAACACCGGCAAATCCTGCACGCTCTCCGGCTCGGTTCCCTCCGCCGGCTCGATCAGCCTCCAGTGGACGTTCAACGGCTCGGGCGGGGAGGACGGGTTCCTCGTGGAGGTCAGCACGGACAATGGAACGACATTCACCAAACTCCTGAACCTGCCTGTCACGACGACCTCCCTCGCCACCTCAACGATCCCGACGTCGGCGGGCGCTCAAATCTACCGCGTCACGGCCACCATCTCCGGCACTGTTTCGGTCGTCTCCAACACTCTCAGCCTGACGCCATTCACCGGCGGCTACTCCTCGTGGCTGGCCGCCCACAGCCTCCCGGCCGACGGCTCGGGCAACGGCGCGATGACCGCCTGCCCGGCAAACGACGGGATCGCCAACCTCGCCAAATACGCGCTGGGTATCGACCCGAACAAGCCCGGCTATCAAGGGAACTACTCCACGGGCACCTATAACGATCCCGCCACCGGCCTGAACTACCTGAGCCTGACCTACACGCGGCCCGAGCCAGCCCTGTCGGATGTCCATTGCATCCCGGAATCCGGTGCCGACCTGGCGCCGGGCTCGTTCTTGCAGTCAAATACGGTCGAGATGCCCTCCACTCCCTCCGGTGGCTTCCGCACGATCACCGTGCGCGACAACACTCCCGCCGGCACCGCCCCGCGCCGGTTCCTGCGCCTGAGGTTCACCTCCCCGTGAGAAACCCCGCAAAGAATATCACAGGGAAAATTAGCTGGGTTTTTCCCTTGGGAATCGAAAGAAATGAAATGCCTGTATCTTCTTCCCTCTGTGCTCTCTGTGCCCTCTGGAATTAGAGCGGTTTAAGTAAAGTCATGGCCGGAAACATCGTTGTAGTCGCCTCGCTCTGTCGAGGCGCAGCGCCGGCACGGCGACAGAGCGCCGTGGCTACAATTATACTTAAACCGCTCTAATTCCCTTTTTTCCTATTAGGCTAACACACACGCGCGGCCTCTAGGAGCGCGGCAATATTCTCGGCCGGCATCTCGGCGGTCAGCGAGTTGCCGGAACCGATGGCGTATCCCTTCATTCCGGTCGCCTCGACCAGGTCCCGAACCCGCTTCCCGATCTCCCCGGGAGTCGAGCGGCTGAGATAATCGACATCCAGGCCGCCGAGAATTCCGAGCCGGTCCGAAAACCGGCTGTAAATTTCCTCCACCGGGCAGATAACATCCTCATAGGAATGCTTGGCGTCGTATCCGGCCGCGACGAAGTCGTCCATGAGGCACTCGACCTTTCCGCAGCAATGCAGCACCGCGATTTTTCCTTCCGCTTTGGCGAGCCCGGCCAGCTTCCGATGCCAAGGCAGGATGTATTGCCGGATCAAATCGGGCGAAACCATGGTCGAACTTTTAAATCCGAGATCGTCGCTGACAAAGAGGCCGCCGACGATCTCGTGGCGGATGCCGAGTTCGATCCAGCGCGCGATGCGGGTTCCGGCCCGGCGGGTGACCTCGGCCACGAAATCCGGGTCGTCAACGAGCGCGAAGCATAGCTCGTCGAACCCGATCAAATCCACCAGCACCTCCCAAATCCCGCGCGGGGGATAAAGAAGAAGTTTCATTTTCCCCGGCACTTGCCCCGCGAGACGATCCATCGCCCCCATGAGATCGAATTGGTCCGGATCGGGCCACGGATAGGAATCGAGGTCGTCCCACCCATGAACGAGGGCTCCGCTGTTTTGCGAGAGCGATTTCCCCTCCTCGTGCCCGCCAACCGGAAACGCAAAGTTCAAAAGCGCGGAAAGGTACAGCGGGGCGCAGTCGTGGCCGAGCCGGGCGTAGCCGTTCATAATGTTAGCAACCCACCCCCACGGAGGGTCGTCCTGGGGCGCAAACTCGTCGCCGAGCGCCTCCTGAAGAATCGGCCATTCGATATAATGCTCGTATAAAACCGGACGGTCGGGTGTCTCGCGCCTGCACACGCGCAGGAACTGTTCAAAATCCGGCTCCCGGCGGGTGGTGGGAAATCTAGGCTTCATCTTGTTCGCCCTCCTTCCAGGGGATCGGATTGGTTTCCTGACCGGGCAACTCGCCGGCCTCTCGGGGGCCGACAGGATGCTTGAGGCCGATTTCATGCTGATGCGCAACCGGTGCTTGGTTGCATGTTGGTGGTCTATTCATTGTTTGATTTCCCTAAAAGATCCGCTTTGCGCTCGATCACGCACACACCATGCCGAGGCAGCCTCATGCCCGATTTCCCCACGGCCTCCCTCGAGGCAAGCTCGATTCCTTCAGGGACTGAATCCAGAATGATTTCCTGGTCGGCGTGGTTGATAAAAAACCACAACTGCCGGTCCGTGCTGTGGCGTTTCACGACTTCCACCCCGCCTGGTGCCGGCCAGAGTTTTTGCAAGCCGGATTTCCGGGTCAACTCCGGCATCAGCGCCTGGATGACTTCCGGGCTGAGATAGGTGCCGACGTAATACACGCCTCCTTTGCCTGACGACTTGACCGTGACAGCGGCTTTTCCGGTAAAATGCCGTCCATACCACCGGCCCGCCACGCCCGTGCCGGCATCGGGTTCCAACCACTCGGACCACGTCGCGCCTTGCACGGAAGCCTCTCCGATGGTGATCTTTTTGACGCGGCCGCCTTCCGGGTTTTCCATTCCATACTCCTCGACGGTCGCCCCGACAAGGCCGCGCAGACATCCGGGCAGGGTTTCCGCCACGACGTTGTTGTTGGTATCCCGCGTGGCTGTTCGGGCACCGATCACCAGAATGCCGCCCGCGGCGACAAAGCGTTCGAGGTTCGGAACCCAGGCGGGATCAAAATAGGCCCAGTGCGGAATGAAATAGACTTTGATGCCGGACAGATCGTCGTTCGGATGGACCGCTCCGACCGCATAACCGCCCTCCCAGAAAACGCGGTGGATGCCTTCCGCGATGGAATCGGGCCGGGGCAATCCTATCGAAAAGATGTCGTGCGCCTCCCGCTGGTCATAGTCACCCGTGGCCACCGCCACATCCAAATAAACCGACGTGCCCAGCACGCGGGGACCGATCGCCGCGATCTCCCTGCCGATTTGGCCCAGCTCACCGAAACGCCTGCGAGGCACGTTGTCGTGATCGAGAATTCCCATCCAATAAAGTTCCGCGCCAAACCGGCAGGTCCGCCAGCGGAAGTAGAGAAGGCTGTCGGCCCCGCGCGCAATGGATGCGAAGGTTAGTTTCCGCATCTCCCCCGGCTCGGGCAAGTTCTGGCCGTAATTGGCCTGGCTCCCCATGCCCGACTGGTGTTCCGGGACGATAAAGTTTCCGGAGTAAGAACGGGCCCGATCCGAGTTGAAAGCGTGGCTGGCTGCCCGCGTGGCGGGTTCGTGGCTAAAAAACGGGTAGATATCGAAGCCGATAAAATCCAGATCCTGCGTGAACGGCCCGCGATAATCAGTCTTCGGCATGATCCCATTATGAAATACATACCACCTGGGATTCAGCGGCCGGAGAATCGCCACCTGATCGTGCTGGAAATTTTCCACGACATCGCTCAGGAATCGCGCGTAATCGAGCAGGTGGGCGGGGTTGCAATACGTGGGACGCCCCGGGCGCGGGGTCTCGATCTGCTCAAAGCTGCCGTAGGTCTGCGCCCAGAACGCCGTGCCCCACGCCCGGTTCAGTGCTCCGATGTCGGAACGGAATTTGCGGCGGAGGAACTCACAGAATGCGACCTGCATTTCCGGGCCGTGGTCATCGTGAAAATGGCAATAGATTTCGTTGTCGGTCTGCCATCCCACCACGTGCGGATTGTCACGGTAATGTTCCGCCATGGCCCGGGTGATGCGGGCCGAGTGCTCGCGAAAAACCGGATGCGCGTAACTGGCGTGCTGGCGGGAGCCATGTTGCATGCGCACCCCGTTGGCGTCGGTGCGCAGGATTTCCGGGTGCGCAAAAGTCAGCCATCGCGGCGGCGCGGCCGTTGGCGTGCAAAGAACCGTGGAGATCCCGTGTCCGGCAAGCCGGGAAATCGTCTCGTCGAAAAGCGAGAAATCGAACCGGCCCTCGCCTGGCTCCATCAGGTCCCACGCAAACTCCGCCATGCGCACCACGTTCACTCCCGCTTTCGCCATCATTTTCGCGTCTCCCTCGCGGGTTGCGGGGTCCCAATGCTCGGGGTAATAGCAGACCCCAAACCAGAATTTTTCGACGTTAAGAGGCCTGCGATGGCAAAGCTGTGTGCGGCCAGTTGGGATAAATGCGCCCGGGTAGGTTTTCATTCGTTCGTTAGATGTTAACTATTACATTGACACTTGCTAAAACTCGGCGACAACCGGTTTGCCTTCGAGCCAGGCAAGCATGTTGAGAACCAGGAGATTCCAACTATGGAAACCCAGGTTCATGACGGGCTTCCCGTTATCGGGCTCGTAATACTCGTGGAAATCGCCGAAGCGCTCGAGATCGCGCCCGAAGAGGTCCACCGTTTTTTCCGCGAGATCGCGGGCGTCTTCTTCCAGCTCCCTGGACATCAGGCAATTCAGGTAAATCGAGCCGGAGCTTTTGTCCGGGCGCCCGTAGGTGCAGGGATCGTTGTCCACGCCGATGGCATAGTCGTCCTGCCAGTAGTAGAGCCCGGTCGCGGAGTGGAAATGATGGTTGCGGTAAAAGTTGATAAACGAGCAGAGCGCCTTGAAGGATTCGCGCAGCCACCCCGCGTCGCCGCCATCTTCGCGCACGAGAAAGGCCGCATGCTGGGCAAGACACGGCTTGTGCATGTTGGTGTGGCGGATGTCTTCGGGCCATTGAAATTCATCCCGGTTAACACATATCGGAATAAAGCCGGTCGAAGCGCCGGGACACGAAAGGAAATTGAGAATGCAGCCGCGCTCGTACGGGCGGATTTGATCCCGGACGGCCGGGTCGCCCTGCTCGAGGACGATCTGGCGCAGCGCCACGTTAAAGAGCCATGAGTCCCAGTCCCAGAGCTCGGCGGTGTATTGTTCGGAACCGGGGGTAATGAAGGGATGCTGGAGCGCGCCGCCCGGTTCGCGAAAGGTCTTGGCATAACTGCCGTGGATCGCGGTGCGGAGAAGGGTGGAGTAGGCGCTTAACATGGGTGTCGTTTTATGAATCTGCTGTCATGGTGTCAAACCGATGTCACAAAACAATCGGATGCGCGTCCAGGGACCGAAAAGCCAGCGTGCAAAAAAAGCGCTTCCCAGCACGGTTGCGTGCGCAGTGGTCGCCACCCATGGCCCCAAGGACTTGAGTTCGGGATGGAAACTGACCAGATAGTAGCTTCCGCCAACCAGCACGAACACGCCGGAGGCAAGCATGACCAGGGTCGGCCAAAGCGTGTCACCCGCCCCACGCAGCGCATGGGAAAACGTGATGAACCCCGCATCAAAAACCTGATAAATCGCAACACAAACGAAAATGGCTGAGCCGGCCGCGACGGCCTCAGGCTCTTTGGTGAAGACTTTCATGAGCGGCTCGCGGAAGTCTGGTCGGAGAAGGACGATTACGCCGCCAAACTCGCCGCCGCCATCGCCTCCGCCACCACCGACGACAACCGCGCCGCCCTCAGCAAAAAACGCGGCGGCCGCACGCTCGCCCTCGACGTCAGGGACTGCGTCCTCGCCGAGTCGGCCTTGTGACAACAAGAGGACGTTGAGCCCTAACCCGCACATACCACCTCTCGAAAAAATGCAGACGGTAAGAGACGAGAGCAAAACAGGGGGCACAGGTGCCCCGCCTGTGAAAGACGCTCGCCTGCGCTTGCAAAATCAGTGCCCAAACGGGCGAGACGCCCGTTCCCCCTGATCAACTCCTGAACCCGATGATTTCTAAGAGGTGGTATCACTCTTGAATAAACGGCTGTTTCGGGGTGATAGTGCCTGCATGAGCGAGATCATTTTTGAAGTGAATTTTGAACGATGAAAGTGGCGGTTCTTTTTGGTGGCACCAGCGAGGAACGGGATGTCTCGCTGGCGGCCACCAGCTTGCTGCCACAATCAGCCGCTGCTGTTGGAATCGGTTTCCCTGAACTTTGTGAACGCATCTGCCAGCTTGCCATCAAAAGAGACAAATAGAACAGTGGATGTTGCCTTTGGTCTTTTCGGATCGCTGCCGCGAACTTTCTGCATTTGGGAAGGGAAGCCTGTTTCGGCGAGGACGCCGAAACCCGCACCGGGTGCGCTCCCCGGAACACTCCGCTCGGTGCTTTCTCTGGAGTGAAAAACAATCCGCTTGTTTTGCATTCAATGTTTGCTCTCTTGTTTGTATCCGCGCACAAACGCTCCAATTCGCCAACCCCCTCTTCCTTTCACAAATCACCTCCATGAAAATCCCTTCGCTTTCAGTGGCCTGCTTCGCTCTGGCTATCATTTTCAGCCCGTCTTCTTACGGCGAGGCCCCGCCGGCATCGGCGGGGATGACCAAGGCGCGCCAGGACGCCATGACCCCGAGTGACGCATGGCGGCGGCTCAAGGAGGGCAATGATCGTTTTGTGGCAGGCAGGCCCGTGCATCGCGACCTGCTGGAGCAAGCCCGCCTCGCGGCGGCGGGGCAGCATCCTTTTGCGGCCATCGTGAGCTGCCTCGACTCGCGCGCCGCGCCGGAGCAGGTCTTCGACCAGGGGATCGGCGACATTTTTTGCGCGCGAGTGGCCGGCAACGTGGTGAACAACGACATCGTGGGGAGCCTCGAATATGCCTGCAACGTGGCCGGAGCCAAGCTGGTCGTCGTGGTCGGACACGAGTCCTGCGGGGCAGTGAAGGGTGCCGTGGACAGGGTCAAGCTGGGCAAGCTGACGGGGTTGCTCGAAAAGATCGAACCCGCCGTGGTCGCGGCAAAGAGGGAGACCGGAGGCACCAGGTCGTCGAGCGATCACGCCCTTGTCCGGCGCGCAGCTGTCGATAATGTCACCCTTCAGATGAGTGCCATCCTCCACAAAAGCAAAATCCTGAGAACCATGCTGGCCAAAGGGGAGATCGCGCTTGTCGGGGGATTTCAGGACTTGAAAACCGGCCGGGTCACTTGGGTGAAGCTCGAGGAAGGCGGGGCATCTGGCCATTGAGCGATCGCCCGACCGCACCAGAAGGCCACGCGACCGGCCGGTACCGATCCGTTTGGCTTTGCTCCATGCCCGTGACTGAAATCTTGTGAGAGCACAATAATGGTTGAAGATCCCGGCATGTCTTCACCAAACGCCATCCGGATCAAGCGGTGGTTCCTTTACCACTCCATCCGCTTTTTCCGTATGCGGGGCTCCAACGAAAAAGCCGCGCGCGGGTTCGCGGTAGGGCTCGCCTGCAATTTTTTGCCGACGTTCGGGTTCGGGGCTTTGCTCTCCGGGATTTTGGCGAAACTTGTGCGTGGAAACGTGGTGGCCGGATTCATCGGAGGATCCCTGCTCGCCATTTTCTGGCCGGTGCTCTTTTACCTGAACATCCATACCGGCGGGCATTTTATCCGCCCCTCGATCCTGGTGGATCACCTCGAGGACGTTACCCCGCGAACCGTCTGCGCACTCGTCTGGGGAAAAACCTTCGCCATCGGTGCGGCCATCAACGGCCTGGCGGCCGGCTTGGCGGCCTACTTCCTCTTCCTGTCGGCTTACGAGCGTTGCCGGCCCAGCGCCCTCCGCTGGCTGCGGCGGCGGTTGGCGGCGCGGCGCTGAATTCCA
>Ga0209697_10002723_pt1 | contig 24916 bp, 27 predicted proteins | sample AliMusrvi5mmetaG_FD_184115 | JGI IMG/M metagenome (GOLD analysis project Ga0209697, IMG submission 184115) | Freshwater lake bacterial and archeal communities from Alinen Mustajarvi, Finland, to study Microbial Dark Matter (Phase II) - Alinen... | ecosystem: Environmental > Aquatic > Freshwater...
GGCCGGGCGACCGGCTCAGGCACCGCCGCCGAGGAGCCAAGTGACCTTTCCGTTTGCCGGAGCCACAGCGGCGCTCGGATAGCCGGGGTTCCCGGCGAGGACTTCCTTGAGCACCGCCTCCTTGCCCGGGCTGCTGACCAGGAAGCAGACATGGCGAGCAGCGTTCAGCAGCGGGTAGGTGAAGGTGAGGCGGTGGGAGGAAAACTTCGGCACGTAGTTTGCCACGACCAGCCGGTCGGTGACGCGGAGCGCTTCCGTCCCGGGAAAAAGCGATGCGGTATGCCCGTCGTCTCCCATGCCGAGAAGAATCAGGTCGTGCACATACGGGTTCGAGCGGGCGAGAAGTTCGGCCTCGTATTTTGCCGCCGCGGCTGCCGGCTCTGACTCGCCCTCCATCCGGAGGACGCTGGCCGAGGGGATGCCCGCGCGGTCGAACCACGCGAGCCGGGCCATCCGGAAATTGCTCTGGTCGTTGTCCGGCGGGACGCAGCGCTCGTCGCCGAACGTGATCTCCCACTTTTTCCACGGCAGGTCGAGCCCGGCGAGCGCCTCGTAAACCGGGCGCGGAGTGTTGCCCCCGCTCAGGGCTATCCGAAAAACTCCCCGGGCTCCGATCGCTTTCGCCGCCTCGCCCGCGATGAGGGCGACAGCGTCGGAAACGAATGACCGGGTGTGAAGGATTTCAGGTGGCATCACGACATCAAACGCGCTGGGATCAGAAATTGCAACTGTCCGCAGCCCTGCTCCGTGGCGGCGATGTCCACAATCGCGAGCGTGGCCTTGCGGATTTTCAAACACGAGGGATCGATCAGCCCGATGAGGCTGCCGATGACCTCGCTGAAATCCGGCTCGTGCCCGACAAGAAAAACCAAGTCCTTGTGCGGCAAAGCGCGGATTTCCTTGAAGCATTCTGCGGCCTCCATCCCGCAGGCGAGCCAGCTTCCCTCGACCAACTCGCATTCGGTCGCCGCCGCGACAATCTCGGCGGTCTGTCGGGCGCGCACGACCGGGCTCGTGATGATGAGGTCCGGCACGAAGCCGTTGCGCACGCAGAATTTCCCGACCTTTGCCGCCTGCTCGAGCCCCTTCGGGGTGAGCCTCCGCTTGTAGTCGGACCCGGCCACGTCCTCCGCCTCAGCATGTCTCAAGAACCCGATCGTCATGGCCGTCTCACATCGACATGCCTCCGTCCACCGCGAGGACCTGGCCGGTGATGAACGAGGCTTCCGGGCTGGCCAAAAATGCGACGGCGGCGGCGATGTCGTCGCCGGCACCGAATTTCGAGAGCGGGATCTGCGCGAGGGCGCCTTTGCGGATTTCCTCGTTGAGGACGGCGGTCATGTCGGTCTCGATAAACCCGGGGGCGATGACGTTGGCCGTGATCCCGCGGCTGGCGACTTCCCGGGCGATGCTCTTGGTCATGCCGATCAGCCCGGCCTTGCTCGCGGCGTAGTTCGCCTGGCCCGCAAGCCCCATGAGCCCGCTCACCGAGCTGATGTTGATGATGCGCCCGGACCGTTGCTTGACCATGGGACGGAGCATCGAGCGGATGAAATTGAAGGCACCTTTGAGGTTGGTGTCGAGCACGACATCCCAGTCCTCGCTCGACATCCGCATGGCTAGAGTGTCGCGGGTGATCCCCGCATTGTTGACCAGCACGTCACAACGCCCGAAGTCGGCCATGATTTGTTCTCCGGTTTTCTGCACGGCGTCGAAATCCGCAACGTCCACCGCGTAGGGACGCGCGCAATCCGGGTGGGCCGCATTGATGGCTGCGGCCGTTTTTACCGAGTTGGATTCCGTGCGGCTGACGACAGCGATCTTTGCGCCTTCGTCGGCGAGGCGTTTCGCGATGGCTTCGCCGATCCCCCGGCCCGCTCCCGTGACGATGGCAACCTGATTTTCGAATCTGTTCATAAGTAGAAAGCAACAGAGGACACCGCCGGGCACGCGTTGGAAATCTCTTTTTTGCGGGAAATTCGCAAAGCCGCTTGAAGCAGGCCCGCATTTCCGCGAAATTGCCGCATGCCCGCAGCCACGAACGACCTGGTGGAAGAAATCCTCGCCCTCAAGAGGAGCCGGAACGCGGTGATTCTGGCCCACAATTACCAGACTGCCGACATCCAGGAACTCGCGGACTACGTCGGCGACTCGCTCGGGCTGAGCTACAAGGCTGCCGAGACCGGGTCCGACGTGATCGCGTTCTGCGGGGTCCACTTCATGGGGGAAACCGCCAAGATCGTCAGCCCGGAAAAAACCGTCGTGATCCCGGACATCGACGCCGGGTGCTCGCTCTCGGATTCCTGCCCGGCCGATAAGCTTGCTGCCTACCTCGACGAGCACCGCGAAAAAAACTATTATGTGATCGCCTACATCAACTGCAGCGCCGGGGTCAAAGCGCTCGCCGATGTCATCTGCACGAGCGGGAACGCCGTGAAGATCGTCGAATCAGTCCCGGCCGGGCGCAACATCCTCTTCGTCCCGGACCAGAACCTCGGCTCGTGGGTGATCGAGAAAACCGGGCACCCGATGGACCTCTGGCGGGGAAACTGCTACGTGCATGTCGAGTTCACCCGCGACAGCATCGGAAGGATCCGCTCGGATTACCCGGACGCCAAAGTCGTCGCGCACCCGGAATGCACCCACGCCGTCCGCCTGCTCGCCGACGAGGTTTGCTCGACGGAAAAGATGGTCGCCTACTGCCGCGAAAGCACGGCGAAGGAATTCATTATCGTCACCGAGAGCGGGATGCTCCACCGGCTCCGCCGCGAAGTGCCGGACAAGGTTTTCATCCCGGGTCCCACCGAGCTGTGCTCCTGCGGCGACTGCCGCTATATGAAGCTCAACACGCTGGAAAAATTGCGCGACTGCCTCGCCAAGCTCCAGCCGGAGATCACCATCCCCGAAGACATCCGCGCCCAAGCCGAGCGCTCCGTGCGCCGGATGCTCGATGCTTCCCGCTGAGGCGAAGCGGCGGCGGCTCGTTGATTCCACGCGCCTCGATTCCACGAAATCCCAACTCCCCCCGTGATTTGAAGGGAGCCGGCACTCGGATTCGAACCGAGGACCGACGGTTTACAAAACCGTTGCTCTACCACTGAGCTATGCCGGCATAACTACTTTAATTCAGCAACTTGATGAATTGCCATTTCCCCATTGCTACACCCATTTCCTACACCTTTTCTCCGGGCAGGCTGGATTCTGCCAAGGAGGCAAGGCGAAAATGAGAACGGATCAGGAGAAACGGTATTCACGGGTTGCTGAAGGGATCTACCGCTACAAAAGCGGCGGGTTCCACTTGCGGCACAAGGTAGAGGGCAAGACGACGTGGCACAAGCTGAAAAGCGTCGACCTCCAGGCAGCGGCAGGAGGCGCGAGACCCCCCTTACAATACTGTTCACTTTGTCCCGGACATCGGGCATCCTCCCCGAGTGCAAACCATCGAGCCATGCCTCTCGGTCATCATGCCCGTTTACAACGAAGCGAAGACCGTCGCGGAAGTCATCCGTGCGGTCCTGGCCCAGCCCATTGTCGCCGAGCTGGTCTGCGTGGATGATTGTTCGCGCGACGGCTCGCTCGCCGTTCTCAAATCGCTTGCCGCCAGTGACTCCCGCATCCGGGTGGAATCGCATGCCGTGAACCATGGCAAGGGGGCCGCCCTGCGCACCGGCATCGCCCTCGCGAAAAACCCCATCGTCATCATCCAGGACGCCGATCTGGAATACGATCCGACGGAATACTCGAAAATCCTGGGTCCGATACTGGAAAACCGGGCGGATGTCGTCTTCGGTTCGCGCCTGATCGGCTCAGAACCTCATCGGGTTCTCTACTTTTGGCACTCGGTGGGCAACCATTACCTGACCCTGATGTCCAACATGTTCACGAACCTGAACCTTACCGACATGGAGACCTGCTACAAAGCCTTCCGGCGGGAGGTTATTCAGCAAATCCAGATCGAGGAAGACAGGTTCGGCTTCGAGCCAGAAATCACAGCGAAGGTAGCCCGCATGGGGGTCCGGATCTACGAAGTCGCCATTTCTTACAACGGCCGCACATATTCCGAGGGAAAGAAGATCGGATGGAAAGACGGATTCCGTGCCATCTGGTGCATTCTGAAGTATGGGGTGGGAAGAGGCAAAGCGAAACCTGAAATCGCCACGGAAAGCAAGACGCACGAAATGCCCGAGAAAGATTTTGAGATTTCATCCCGGATCCGGCGGTTCTTGTAGAGGAATTCTGAAAGAATTTCTCAATCGCTGTTTTCGGGTTCATTCATCAGCGGTTCAAAGAATCCGACCATCCACCCGCCGCAGGTGGGATGACCATTGCCCATCCCTGCTGGCTCATTTGATCAGCGACGGACGGCAGCTCTTCATTCGCGAGATGGAAATGAAGCGCGGGACGCTTTCGAGGTTGGCTGAAATTTCAGGCTTTTTTGGGGAGTTTGAACCCCTTTTTGGCGGGCTTGGCGGCTTTGCGGGCAGCCCACCGGGCCTTCATGTTGGCGGCGAGTTTCGCGCGCCCTTCGGGGCTGATGCCGCTTTTCTTTTTCGCCTTGCGCGTTTTTTTCGCGGCCTTGGGCTTTGCCGTGGCGGCGGCTTTGCCGGCACCCTGGATCGCATAGCGGCCGGGCTCGACCTTTTTGGTGAGGTTCTTCCCCGTGGTGCTGAACCAGACGGCGATGTTGGCGGGCTTGGAGGCGAGCTGCTTGGCGATGTCTCTCACGCGAACCCCCTCGTCGCCGGCAGCTTCGAGAAGATCCAAGATCCGTCCCTTGAGCCCTCCCGGTTTGGCCCCCTTCGACTTTTTCCGCTTTTTCCCTTTCTTGACGGACTTGGGAGTGACGGCCTCGACGACTTCGCGGGTGGTTGTCGCAGCACCCTGGAGTGCCTTGGCGATTTGATCTTCGACGTCGGATACGGCTTTGATGAGCTGGGCCTTTTTGTCCGTCAGGCTGAGCAGACGGCGCAACGAATCGCTGGTGATGTGTTTGATGTCCATGTTAGGACATAGTAGTTAGCATCACTCTTGCATCTCTGGCAATACCAAATGTTTGCTCGGGCACGGAAGCCTCATGGAACCGTGAGGACAGCCAACGGAGCGGATGCTTTGTGGCCGGCTCCCTCTTCGGCGGATTTCAGGAAGACAAAGTGCGGGAGATTTTTCTCGGCGCGGCAGCGGAGCGAGCTTTCTCGACGAGCCTGGCGCGCCCGGGCTTCGCCATGTGCGCGAAATAATCTTTCCCCTCGTCAGCCCTGGGTTGGAGGATTTGTTCGGGGGCGACGCCCAGCGCGTCGGCCAGCTTCTGCAATGTGCGAAGTTTGATCGAAGGCTGGGCCTTCAATATTCGCGCGAGGCTCACCTTGTTGATGCCAAGTCGTGGCGCGAACTTGCAGAGCGACATATTTCCCATGGCTCTGAGAAGATAATCAGCGACCCTGATATCCATCGAGACCGGCTCGTTTTGGCTACGACCTTGTGATGCGGGGCTGTTGTTCACAATCGTGGGAATGTTGAATGGGCAGAAGCGGGTGAATGCCGGACAGTTTACCTCCGCGCCCGCAGGCGGTTCAAAAACCGATTTGTTACATTATCGTCACATAATTTGTTACAGTTTCGTTACACGGATTGGCCCGGCCGCGCGAGATCGGCCGCCGCATGGCTTGGGGAGCGCACGCCGCGTCCGGGCTGCAGCGCCCCGCTGCCGCGAACTTCTTTCGTTCCGAGGGGGAAGACTGTTTTTCGGCGAGGGCGACGAAAACGGAACTTGACGGGGCTGCGGGGTCCCCGTCTCCCCGCAAGGCGCGTGCGCTCCCCGGAAAATGATCATCGAATGAGCATTTGCTTGAAAAATCCCCGATGCTTCCGTAGCCTTGATCTAAGGCTGCCGAGGAACTGCCACACCTGCGCCGCGATTTCAGCCGTTCGGTTTGGATCGACCAGACCGGGTATCGCGTTGTTGACCTCGTCCGCGAACATCTCGCTCATGGCTGGAGCGCGGAAAGCCTTCGCGAAAATCACCCGGGGCTTTCCCTCGAGCAGATGCAAGCGGAAGTCCGCTCATGGTTTGGAAAATAAATTTTCGCGTTGCAAGCCGGAACGACCCCTGCTTCCCACCGGACACCGAACCCGAAAAGCAGTTCGGACAGCCACAAAAAGGCACCAAAATGCACAAAACCAGAAGGAATCCATTCCGTGCTGTGCCCCTCACCCGGCGGGAAAACGGCAATCGAGATAGGAATCGCATGCACGGTGTTCATTTTGTGACTCCTTGTGCCTTTTTGTGGCCTATTCCTCTGCCGGATCCTGGGCCTTGCCGAGGTCGAAGCAGCGGTGCGCCGCTGGCTCGCCCTCTGAAAAGCTCTCCAGTTTCACCTGCCAGGTTTCAGCCCTTTCCCCGCTCCGTGCTCTTCGTGCCTCCGTGTGAGCAATCCGCCGGATCCGGCTGGTATTCCGCTTTGTTGACTGTTGCAAAGACCGATGCCACTATCGCCCCCATGCCGAAGATTTCCGAATGGGGCCCGGTGAGCATTTTCATCAATACGAGGGGAGAGCACAACCCGCCGCACTTTCACGCCCTGAGCGGGGAGTGGGAGGCGTCTATTCGGATCGGCGATTTTGCCGTGATGGTCGGCAAGATGCCGCCCAAAGTTCTCGGGCAGGTTGTTGAGTGGGCGCTCTGCACCAGGGGGAGTTGATGCAGGAGTGGGATAATATGCGGGCTGGACGTCCGCTCAACCGCATCGCGCCACTCCCATGAGGATCACCGGCATCAGCTTTTTGGAAGGGTTCAACGTGAACCTGAGTTTTTCGGACGGTTTCCGTGCCAGGCTTGATCTGGCTCCCGCACTCGCCCCGGACGATCCCCTGCGCAACCCGATCCTCTTTTTGCAGGGCCGCACAAATGGGCTCACGGTCGAGTGGCCGGGGGGCATTGATTTCTGCCCGGATGTTCTCCGGGTCTGGTGTGAGGCCGGGAAAGTTCTGCCGCCCCAGGAAACCGCGGCGGCCCTCGAATTGTCGATTTCGCGCCCTCTGGCCGCCTGATTCTTCCTCGACAGGGCGGCCAATGCAACGAAATTGACTCGCTCGCTCCCGCCCGTTTGATCCATCGCGCTCCCGCGCGCTGGCCCCTTCGGGCTTCCTCCGGAAGTCTATCTCCGCGCCGCCCGGCGCTCCGGTTCGCCCTTCGGGCTGACCTGCGGCAGGGTGTTCCATTTCGCATTCCTCATTCCGCATTTCAAATTGGCCGCAGGCCCAAGCGAATGCAACGAGATTGAGGCTCTCCACTCCCGTGGCGAGCCCCCTTCGGGCTGACCTGCGGTCAGTTTGCTTCATTCGGCTCCAGCCTTCTGAACCCTCCGGGCTGCTCACACGAGCAGGCTATGTCCGTGTTCCCCAACACTCCCGTTATCTCAGCCGTCCCCCCGGCTTCGATTGATCCAATTTCGAATGCAACGAAATTGTCACATTTCTCCCCTAGCCACTCCACGGATTTCCCCCGATACCTTGGCCCGTCAGCAGGCAAAGAGTCGTGCTTGTTCGGGCGATTGTGAACCGCTGCCACAAACCAAAACACAACAAAAAATAAAAACATGATCAAAAAGAAAACAATGCTCACCGCCCTCGCTGCGGCTGGCTTGGCCTTCACGGCCATCTCGGCTCAAGCGGCGACGTTCACCAGCGGTGGGTTCGTCAAAGGCGATCTGCTTCTCGGCATCTCTGCCAGCGGTGGCACGGGGTCGGGCACAGTCGTCTACGTAAATCTCGGGCTTGCCACAAATTTCCGTGATGGAAATTTCTCAAGCATCAACAGTGTCGATATCAGTGCTGTTCTGGACGCCACATATTCTGGCGGTACGGCAGGTGCCTGGGCCAGTCGCACCGACCTCTATTGGGGCGTGGTCGCCATGAGGACGAATCTTCCCGGTGCCGGCACAGGCGCTCAGGATCCGGGTCTCACGATCTACGTTTCCAAAGCCCGGACTTCCGGGGGAACGGATGGGCAGGCCAATTCGACGGCATGGGGTCCTCTGAGCTCATCGAACATGAGCACAAGTGGTGGCCAGATCAATACCTTGGAGGGATCGACGGGAGCAGGTGGGTCCACCCTTTATGCATCCTCGACAATCATCGGCACCGCATCTACCGGGGCAACCCAGTGGAACAATTATAACCCGCAGGGTGCTGCTGGGGGTGCTTCATTTGTCAACTTTGTGTCTCCAACCCTGGGCATCGAGCAGGCATTTGGCGGTAGCCAGACAGTCGGAGGGCACACCGTTGTCGGCGCACTGGATATTTATCGCGTGCTAAACCCTGCGTCTGGAACCACGACCGGCGCCTACGACGGCACAATAACGCTCAACTCGAGTGGCGTCTTGGGAGCCGTTCCCGAGCCTTCCACCTACGCCTTGTTTGGCCTCGGTGCGGTCGCTCTCATGGCCTTCCGTCGCCGCCTGAAAAACGCCTGATCGAATAAACCTCAACAAAAAATCAAAACCTTTAAAAATCAAATAATATGAAAATCCAAAAATTCCTGTTAATCGGTGCCGCCGCAGCAATGCTGGCCGGCACAGCCAGCGCCGCTGATGTTACCATCAATGTCACCGGTTCCACCGCCTTCCGTGCAGCGGCTGTCAAGGCCATCCTCGACTCGTATAGTTCTGCTCCTACGGTTGCCTATGTTAGCTCATTCAGTGGAGGGTCACAGCAACTCTTCAAGGGAACCGCTACCGCAATCAATCCGAGCGGCCTCACATACATTCGCACCTCTTGGAATGGTTCGTCTGAGGGCGTCCAAGCGCTTGCTGGTTCGGTGGTGACCAAATACATCCCGATCACGGCGACGACGAGCGCTATCACCGGGACAGCAGCCGCTGGTTCGACCGCCGCAAGCTTCACCGGTGGAACGGTGTTCGATCCGGGCACCAATAACGCAAACTTGGTGACCGACACCCCGACGTTCGCCTTTTCGGATGTGTATCAGGCTTCGACTCCTGTCTTGAGCCCGAGTTTCACTTCCAATGTGGTTGGTATCTGTCTCTTCCAATGGGTCGCTGCCCAAGGGGCAGTCGCGACGACTCTTGGCTCGACTCCTCAAGGCATGACTACCCAGATCGCAAACAAAATGCTTGCCGCTGGGAGCATCCAGTTGTCGCAATTCACCGGCAATAGTGCCGACAACGCCAAAAACGTGTATTTGACGGGCCGTTACAATGGCTCGGGCACACGCGCCACGGAATTGGCCGAAGTCGGTTACGGCGTGTTCAATACTGTTGTTCAGTATCAGCCCACCGCCGCGGTCTATCCTGCTGATCCCACGGCAGTTGCAGCCGGTTCGACGATCCGCCAGTTGAATTATTGGCCCGATACCGGGACCCCGAACGTCGGCACCGGACAAGTGAATGATGACAGCGCCGGGAACGGCGGTTTCAACGGAGGCGGCGATCTGGCCAAAGCCCTAGAATCCATCATCCCCTCCACTGGCACCAACGTAAACGTGAATGGCACCGACATTGACGGAGCCAGCGTCGGTTTGGTCGGAGTCCTCGGTGTCGCGGATGCTTACACCGCGAGCCACAGCTTTAGTGCCGTCACGTTGCCCTTCAACGGGGTGACCTTCAGCCAGGCTGCTGTGGAAAATGGTCAATACACCTTCTGGTCTAATGAGCAGATTATCCATGGCACCCTCTCCGCTGGAGCGACTGCCTTGGTGAGCGCTATCACGAGCAATCTCGGGAATGCCTTTGACTTCTATGGTGTGAATGCCTCTCCTGGATTGGCTACCAGCCTCATGCATGTCTCACGCAGCACGGACGGCGGCTTGGTCGGTCCCTAGTATTCAGCTCACCGTTCAACAAACTCAACAAAGCGACTGGCGCTGGCTTCGGCCAGCGCCAGTTCTTTTTCCAAACAAATAGTTCTGGCACCAGCGACGGCACCGCCGCGCAAAACAAGGAGCGGCTGGTTCACCTGCCGGTGGGAAATGATGTCCGGCGCAGCCGGAGACTTGTTTCGGCGGCAGCTGAAGCAGCCGTTCCTGGCACATGAACCAGCTGTGCCCTAGCGCTCCTTGTCTTGGCCTTGTCACTCTCTTGACTAGAGTGGCAAGATCACTTTTTTACAACCTATGAAGTATTCCCAAATTCCTGTTCTTATGTGCGGAGTCCTCCTCGGAAGCGCCGTCACCGCGGCGGTTATTGTTCCGCTGCTGTCCGCCAACAAGCCCGCAGGCGTCGTCGCGGGCGCGCCCGCACGCCAACCCGAGAACCGCATATCCGAAACGCATAAAGTATTCCGTGGCGGTTTTCAAGGCGCCCAGACCGCTCCCGCCGACGATCCGAAGCCGTCGGATCAACAGGCCGCGAAGCCCGCCACCTCATCTCGCGAGGAAGTCTCTGCCCTGCCGGGAAATTCCGCGCAGCCAGCCCTTGCTGCACCCGCTCCATCTTCTCGCGTTTCATCCGCTCTGCCTGCCGCACAAACCAGCCACGTCGCCTCCATGCCGGCTCCCCGGCAGGTTTCCGGCCCGCAGCCTGTTTCTTCGTCTTCCTCCATGTCTTCCGCCAGCGCACCGATGGCCGGTTCCTTCTCAAGCGGCAACGCATCGAACGCCCTGACCATCGGGCCCACCGATGTGGTTCCCGCCGCCCTAGCCCCTCCAAATCCCGCAGCCAAATTGACCCCCCAGCAACAGGCCCTGGCCGACCAGATGGGCCAGCAATTTCTCCAGGCAGCCACCATTCCCGCCGGATCCGCGGCAACGGGATCTCCTGCTGCCGCCACCGCGCAAACCGGCAACACCGCCAACCAGCAGACCTGGAGCCAGAACCAAAAGCTCAGCGATGCGATGTATAAATTGTATTTTGGCTACCAGGCCTACAATGTTCAAAGCGCGAATGCCTACCGGTCATCGCTGCAGAGCTCGGGCAAATAGGTGGCTTGTTTTGTCGGCTCCACTCCCTTGATCGCTGCGCTTGAGCCAAGGAGCGGATGGTTCACCTGCCGGTGGAACGGCTGCTTTTAGCTGCCGCCGAAGCAAATCTCCGGCTGCGCCGGACATTTTTTCCCATCGGCAGCTCAAGCAGCCGTTCGTTGTGGGCATGAGGCGGTCATGCGGCAGCCAACATTTTTTTTACAAATCTGCTCTCCAACAGCGTGAACTTGTCGTTTCCCACACCGGCTTTTTCCGGATTGCGACGGATGTAGCGCGCGCAACGGCGGAAGTGATCCGTATCCCTCACCAAACGGTCGAAGTAATCCTTGCTCCAAAATGCGCCGGTGGATTCCCGCACGAGGTTTGCTTGGCGAGCGGAACGTCCTTTCCAAGCTCCGATGACATTTCCAAGCGTCCGTCCGCCAATCGAACACAGGAGGTGGACGTGATTGGGCATGACCACGCCGCTCCAGCAAGTGAGACCGTCCGCCGGGAAGAAAAGTGTCTCGGCGACCCGTGCCCGCACATGTGGGTCCGCAAGCGAGCACGATCCATGCAGGGCATCCAACCAACGCTCCTCCGTCCCCGAGAACCGTTTGTAATATTCCGCTTCTTGTGCTGGCGTCCAAGGATGAGGGGTCCATTTCATCCACTGGTCACGCTCTTCGCGCCAGTCGGATAGCAGAGACACGGGCAGGGAATCCGCCAGTCGGAACGTAAGAAAATATGCGCATCCGTCCTGCTCCCAATGCGGAAGGTGGTTGCTCGTCTGCTCGATGTCAGCCTGCGGATCAAGGAATGACGGCGAGTCCACGACGGAGGGAGATGTTGCATTTGGATTGCCGGGATTCAAGCAATTCCTCTGCGCTCCGGAGCGGTTGCTTGAGCTGCCGGGGGAAAAGGTTATCCCGGCCGCGCCGGGAAATGGGTTCATGGGGCAGGTGAACCAGCCCCTCCTTTGGAACTCGCCGTCTGCTTTTCCTGGAACGCTTTGATCAGTTTGTCCCCTTGGGCAATCTCCGCGGGAGTCAGATCGCTTTTGATTTCATGGACTGCAACGGATGACCCGCCTCCGGTCAGGAGGGCCAGGCTGAACCATTTGTAGGCTTGGACCAAGTCGCGCGCCGTGCCCGTGCCGGAGGCATAGAGGTGCGCGAGATTGCCCTGGGCTTTTGAGTCGCCAGTTTCCGCGGCCTGCTGAAACCACGTGAAGGCCTGGGCGGGGTCTTTCTCGACACCGGACCCATCCTGATAGAGCATGCCGATGAAGTTTTGGGCGACCGCGTCGCCGGCAGTGGCCGGGAGCAAAAAGTATTGGAATGCTTTTTTGCCGTCCTTCGCGAAGCCGTGCTCTCCGAAGTAGTAGATCCTTCCCAACTCGATCTGCGATTCTTTGAACCCCTGGCTGGCGGCTTTTTCCAAAAGGGCGATCCCTTCCTTGCCGTCCGGCTCTTTCGCGCTGAGTAGTATCATCCCGAGATTGTGCTGGGCCTTGGCCAGGCCTTGGTCCGCAGCCTTCCGCATCCACTTTGCCGCTTCCTTCTCGTCTGCTGCAACGCCCAGGCCTTTTGCATATAGGTAGCCCAGCCCAGCCTCCGCCTCGGCATGGCCTTGCTTGGCGGCTGCGGACATCAGCTCGAAGCCGCGCTTTTCGTCCTTTGCCACGCCGTCCCCCTTGAGATAATCGCGCGCCAGCTCAAACTGCGCCCCGGCATCCCCCTGCTTGGCCTTTTGCTCCAAGGCCGGGATATCGGCGGAAAACAATGGCGAGGCCGTCAAGGCAACTAATGCGAAAAATCGGATAGCAAGTTTCATGGACGGGATCTTACAAAGTCCCGTCGAATTTGGCATGTTACGTTTTCGTCACAATGACACTTTCACCACGGAGGGCGGGAGGGCACGGAGGTTTTCAACGCAGGCATGCCGACTTACCGGCCTGTCGATATGAATCTGTGTGTTGACAATCATTCTCGATGGACGTAGCTTTCCATCCGTGAACTTTGAATGGGACCGCAAGAAGGAAGCCCTGAACTTCGCCAAGCACGGGGTGGATTTTTCGGGAGTGCCGGTCGCATTCAACGATCCGAGCCGGGTTTTCCTGCGGTATCCGGGGATGACGCAGGCGGAGGTGCGCTGGCAGTGCGTGGGGTTCGACGGTGCCGGGGTGCTGACAGCGAGGTTTACCCTGCGGGCCGGGGCGGTATGGGTGATCGGGGCGGGATACTGGAGCAGACAGAAACAAATATATGAAAAAGAAAATCGAATACACGGATGAACCGAAGGATGGAATGGAACTGCCGGAGAGCGGCTTTGAGGTTGTGTCCCGAGCACGTCAGATCGCGGCGGGAATGCCTGGTTTGGAGGCGGCGGAATACGAACGCGCCGAGAATGGCGGCCGCGTGACGCTGACGCCAGCGCGCGGCGGACGGCGCGAGGGCGCGGGCCGCAAGCCCACGGGGCATGTGCGCATGCAGCTTTTTGTATCGCCCGCGACTCGCCGGAAAATCGAGTCGTTGGCGAAGCGCCGGAAGGTGACACTCTCGGAAGTGGTCGAACACGTCTTCTCCTGAACTGCTGTCCGAAGGAACCCGTTTCGCCACAAAGAGATTTTCAACCACTGATGGCCAGAAGGGTTAGCCGCGAAGAGGCGCGAAAATTCACGAAAATAGCTGGGGAGACGGTGGCGGAATCTCTGGTATTCCCGGCTCGGGCGGAACCTCGCGAGGGGATTCGCGGCGAGGTGAGGGATCAGAGTTCCTTGGCGAAGGACTCGATGTCGGTGCAGCGGATGGCGGCGCGATGGAGGCCCCTCAACCGGCTGGCGTCGGTGATGTGCCGGATTGCCTCGCGGAGTCCGTCCGGAACCCGGTCGAATCGGATTTCCAGCGCCTGGATGACCGCATCTTGGGCTTCTTCCTGGCGGCCTTCTTGGCGGCCTTCTTGGCGGCCTTCTTGGCGGCCTTCCTGGCGGCCTTCTTTGAAGAGGAGTTCTGCTGCGCTCATGGTGTCTTGGATCAGTTCTTCGGGCATGCGGAGCTTCTGCATCCGCTCTATCACTTCCTTAGCAGGAACCGGCGCGGTTGCAAGGATGTATGTGATTGTGGCGGTGACCCGCATCCTCGCGTCCCCTCCCCGCGCCGCTGCCGCCGCCATGTCCAGCGCCGCTTTGAGCATCTCGTCGAGGTCTCCTCCCCGCGCGGCGCGCATCACGCGCAGGACCGCCACCCCGACCTCGGTCCCCTGGATTTCCTCGGGAAGAAGCTTGGCCAGAAAAGGATTTCAACCAAGGGTCTGGAGGAAGCCCGAAGGGTTCAGAAGGCGGGAGCCGGATGAAGCAAATAGACTGACAACAAGAGAAAGCGGAAAGACGAAGGCGGAAATGTGAAAAGATCGAGCCCGCAGGGCGCCCCTCTCGGGAGAGAGCGCGTCAAATGAGGAATTGGCCACAAAAAGGCGCAAGGAGCCACAAAAAAACCAACAAAGAACCACGGGTTATCGGATTTCGAGAACGGTGGAGACCGCCCTGGTGATCGCCGCCAGATCGTCGGCCGCCATGGCTTCCATTCGTGACTTGAGCCGATGTTTGGCTACAGCGCGGATCTGATCGACCACCGCAACCGCCGCGCGTCCCTGACAAGTCACCGGGACAGTGATTGGTGGATGCGGTTTGGCTGCCGTTGAGAGAGGAATCACGACAACCGTCTTTCGCAGCCTGTTCAATGTATCGTGCGTGAGCACGACGCAGGGTCTCGTTTTCTGGATTTCCGAGCCCTGTGCCGGATCGAGCGAGACCCACCAGACCTCCCCGCGTATCATACCGCAGCATCATCAAAGGCCTGCCAGTCATCGATCTCGCGGTTGAGCGCCTTGTCCCGGTTGGCCGCCCGACAGGCTGCGGCGAGAGCGTCCTCGTGCTTCGACAAGGTGGCCTCCAAAAGACGGGTGACGAGACGCGACCGCTGCCGCGGCGGCACGACCGCCTGGAACCGATGAGCCACGGCGTCAGGTATGGAGAGGGTGATTCTCATACCGTGCATTATGCGTTATGACTTACAACACTGTCAACTTCAATACTTGATGGAGTGGAAATCCGGCAGCAAGATTCACCACGGAGGGAAGGCATTCAACCACTGAAGGCCACTGAATGCTGGGGAGCATGCGCGCCCTCGCGTGTCATGAATGGCGCCCCGCCGTTCACCCGCTTTGATTGATCGGGATGTCGATCCGGTCGGGGGGGTGCCGACCTCCACACGCGAGGGCGCGCGTGGTCCCCGGAAAACCACGGTCTTGACAGGGCGAAGTATCTGGCTAATATGGCTAACCATGGAAACGACGGTCCTCAAAGCCAGGAACAGCCTTTCTTTGCTCTTGCGCAAAGCGGAGAAGGGCGAGGAAGTGCTGATCCGCCGTGGCGGCAGCGGGACGAGGTTTCGAATTGTCCGGGTTGAGGATCCGGTGAAGCGGACGCTCGATCCCGATCCCCGCTGGAAGCACCGCATCGCCTTCAAGGATGAGGATGTTTGGGAGTCCGAGTGGAAGGAGGAGGCGTGATCTCGCATGTGCTCGACACTTGCGCACTTCTCGATCTGGCGGCCGGACGCTGGACGGACCGGGTGGCGAGACGAGAACTGACGGCAGCCAAGCGGCCTGTGGTTTTGAGCGTCGCGGCGTGGGAAATCGCCCGGAAATTTCGGGTCGGAAAACTTCAACTGCCCTGCGGCCAGGCCGGGGTTCTCGACTTTGTGCGCGGGATTTGTCTTCGCCACCAGATCGTCCTCGAATCCCTCACTCCGGAAATCTGCCATGCGGCCGAGCTGTTGCCGCCGCATCACGAAGACCCTTTCGACCGGATGACGATCGCGCTGGCATTCCACGCGCAATGCCCGGTCTTCACAACCGACCGGCGGTTTCGCGACTATCCGGTCAGGGTGCTCGCCCAACACTGATCCCCCCAAACGGTTTTTAGACAGGATTGCAGGATTTTCAGGATGCGCAGGAGCCACTGAGTTCTGGGGAGCACGCGTGCCCTCGCGTGTCGTGAACGGCGCCCTCGCCGTTCACTTGGTTCGAGCTGTGATCGATCCGGTCGGCAGAAAGTGGCACAGGCTTTCCAGCCTGTGATCCGGCTCAAACACAGGCTGGAAAGCCTGTGTCACACTTCCGGGCGTCGCGAGATCGCAATGATTGGGGTTGAACTACTTTTCGGCCACTTCCGGTGCCGGCTCAACCTGCTTTTTGGATGGCTTTTTTGGCGGCTTCTTGGCGGATTTTTTGGCGGGCTTCGAGGCTTTGCCTGCAGGATTTTTTGCGATTTCTTTGGCGACTTCCTTCGCGATTTCCTTGGCGAACTTCTTCACGAACTTTTTGTTGGCTGCCATAGAACCGGAGTTTTATCAGATTCCCCGGCATTTGGCAATGAATGTTCGGTTCATCCGCAAATTCTGTGCAGAGGAAAGAGAATGGCAATAAGGTGAGCCGCCTGCGGCGGGATACTCACACGACAAAATTAACCACTCACGGACACTGATCTGAAAAGCCCAACGGGGCTTTTCGCCGGTATTGCCAGAATGGGAGAGGAGGTGCGGATTGCGAAGCAAGTCCGGGTCTGTGTGGTCGTGCGACTCTGCAAGCTTTCAACTTGCGAGATCGCGCCTGCCCACACAGACCGCCGAACCGGCCAGCCGGTTCCCGCCTCCCTCCCCGCCGCCATTGCGGCGGGAACATTTCTTTCATTTGATTCGCTTCGCTCACCCCAATCGGGGCTGCTTTCAGCAGTCTGTCTCGCTCCGCTCGGCTGTGGTTCAAACAATCCGAATCCAAACCCGCCGCAGGCGGCATGACCATTGGTATATCCCTTCCGGAAATTTCATGAACACACGTATTGCGGAAGAACCAATTTTTTTACTCCGTGCTCCCCGTTTCCTCCGTCGTGAGTAATCGCCGGATTTGGGTCAGTAGAATTCCTTGAGCTCCGGGCGGGAGGTGAATTTCCGCAGCGACGGATCATTGACCAGGTAGCTGAAAATATCGGGGTCGGTCTGCTCGCGGCAGAACCGCAGGATGGCCGCCGCATTTTCAAAATTCCCGCGCTTCATTTCCGAGTAGGCGTTCGGGAGGTCTTTTGAAGGAATTCCGAGGGGCTGCGACGGCGGGGTCAGATTCCCGGCGACATCGACCGCGAGGATGGCCTCCGTGGTTTCGACCACGGTTTCGGCATCGGCGGGATTGAGCCGGGAAGCGGCGGATTCCAGCACGCCGGCAGCCTGATCGTTCTTTCCCTGGTGGCGCAGGAGGGAGGCCAGCTCGATGAGCGGCGCGGGATTCATCGGGTCGGCCCCGATGGCTTTTTTCAGCAGGGATTCCTGCTCGGCAGTGTCGCCCTGAGCCAGCGAGGCGGCGATCACGGCCTTCAACGCCCAGGAATCGGAGACGCGGAACCCGTTCTTGATCGAGGCGTCGGCCAGCCGGTCGGCCTCCCTCGGATAGCCGGCCTGGAGCGCGGCGATGGCGGCGGCATAGTGGATCGAGGGGGCCTTGGGGTTCGAAGCCACCAGCTTGTTGAGGGCATCGAGCGCCTCGAGGCTGCCGCCTTTGCGCAGCGTCTTGAGAGCGGTGTCGAGCGCGGGGAGCAGTTCCTCGGGAAACTCGGCAGGTGCCGGCACGGGAGCTGCAGCCGGCACTGCGGCCGGTGCCGCCGCCATCGCGGGTTTGCTTTCCCGCAGCGCGACTTTCCGGCCGCGGTATTCGCCAAATTTGAAGGCGACCATCGCGCCGAGCAGGAAGATCACCGCCGCCCCCACTTTGAACGCGATAGCCGTCTCGCTCAGCAACCATGCCGGGATGCGCGGTGCGGCAGGGGAGACCGGCAGGGAGACTTCGGCGGCCGGCTCCGGCAAAGCGTGTTTCGGGGTCGGCACGACGATTTTCGGGATCGAGATCCGGGGCAGTTCGCCGGTGCGGGATGGACTGGGCGCGGGCCGGAGTCCCGCCGGCGTATGGACCCAAGCTCCCTTGTTTTTCCAATCTGCTCCCCCTGACAATTCCTGCTCCTCCTCCGGACGGCCCGGTGACCGCGGATGGAAGCGCGACATGTATTGCGTTTGCCGAGACGGTTTTCCGTCAACATCGTTGGTATTCGTTTTCATGTTGATTGACGAGGTATCAAGACAACGGTTCCCGCAGCATGCGGTCCAGAGAAGAAATGCAACAATCCCGTCACATGCCGCTTGGAATCCGAAAACAGATTTTAGAAAGGATTGACAGGAATGGATCTGTGCCCACCCGAAGCCGAATGCTTTGATCCAGGTGGCAAACCTCCCTAATACCAAGCACACGGTGAAAATGGTATAACGTCACGGCGCGAAAGAGGAGGTCAATGGAGGGCGGTCACTCCTGGCCGCCTTTTTCCGAACGACAAGCAGGGCAAGAGTGCCCTGCCTCCTTTGGCTTGTCGCGTGTCGCCAATTCAACCGATTTCGTCGGAGAACTGGTATAACTCTTTCCTGTTAATCCTGTCAAAAATTCTTTGATCGCCGTTTTCAGGTTGAAGCGGTTTGGGATAATCCCGATGAAGGGGATCAAGCCGGGGGGATCACGATAAGCTTCAATCCGGGGACATCCTGAAAATCTTTTCCGTTGAATGTGAGAAGCCCAAACCCGCGCTGGACGGCCTGTGCGGCCAGCCACAGATCCTGGACCCAATCAGGAAGCCCATGGGTTCCTGAGGTCACCGACCGTATCCGACAGCTTTCCGCGCGCGACAGCCTTGGCCAGCGCGTTTCCAGTGGCCTCATCCAGCGTGCGGTAAATGTCGCCGAGAATTTCCAGGGCGGTCTGCTCGGCCGGTTCCGGAACGAGCCGGGCGATCGCTCTCCGGTTGCGCATGAGCACAACCTCCTCGCCCGCCTCTTCCAACCCGTCCATCACCTCGCGAAAATTTCTCGGAACTTCTGTCACCGTCATGGTTTCCATTGCGGAGGAAACAAATGAGATGCGATCGGATTTGTCACTGTTTGGCGGCCGGCGAATTGGTGTCTGGGGAGCACCTGCGTGTCGAACCGGCCGGCGGAAAGTGGCACAGGCTTTCCAGCCTGTGAACCCGCTCAAACACAGGCTGGAAAGCCTGTGTCACACTTCAGCGTGTCGCGCCCTTCGGGCTGCCGGCGGCGGTCTGCGAAACTTTTGGAACGGGGTCGGAACAAAAAGCATCTCCACGATGCGGCCGGAAAACTCCCTTCGGATGAGATTTGATTTTTTGGAGGTTCTCTGGTAATTTCCCTACATGAGAGAACAGGTCGAAAAGCTTTTGCATGCGGTTCCTTTTGAGCCATTCAGTGTCGATGTGGCTGAGGATGTTGCGTATTCAATTCCCACGCCTGATCATGTGCTTTTGGGAAAAAATGTCCTCGTGATTGAGGACGATTCCGGGTATGTGGACCTCGTTTCTTATCGGCATATCCGCCGTCTTGCTTTTAAGACCGTAGCCCATTGATTTGGGCACTGGCGGACGCTGGTTGTCTCCGGTTGCCTTCCCGGCTACACATTCGACTTTCCCTGGCTGCTACGATGCGCTATCGCGCGGGTGTTCGCTCCCGCTCCGGTTGCCCTCCCGGCTACACTATCAACTTTCCCTGTTTGGCAAGAGGCGCTATCGCCTCACGCCAGCACCAAGTCATGCCTTGTGAGCGGGAGAAAATCCGCCTGGTTGCTTGTCGCCAAAGGAGCGCCAACCCGAATCGCAATTGCCGCGATGCAACAGTCTGCGAAACTTTTGTTACGGCGTCCGGTCAGGTTGAAAAGGCTCGCCGCCAACTCGGCATCCGAGCGCTCCAACATCTCAGCGACAGGCAGCAGTTGTCGCGCAAGAGATTCGGCTGCATTTGAGATGGGGCCGCAGAGAAATTCGCCCCAAGCGACTGCGCTGATTCCGAGCGTCTCTCCTGCATGGAGCCAAGCGACAAGCCGAGCGCTCCTCCATGCTGCCGGGAAGAAGCGCGTCAATCAGAAAATTCGTGTCAAGGTGGATCACTGAGCTGGATACTTTACCGTCTGGCTTCCGCGACGGCTTGCTTCCATGCAGTGGCACCAGCTTGGGTCAGGCCCACTGTCTGCTGCAACTGGCGGAAAACTTTCAACAGATCCTCCGAAGTCTTCGTCACGGGCAGCGCCGCATTTTGCACAGCACGCTTCACTGCTTCCTGCGGAGGCACACCCCATCGCTCACTCAGGCGACGGAGCGTTCCTGCTGTCACCTCATCAAGGTCAATAGTCAATGCCGCATGAGTCACAGAAAAACTCTACATGCCTCGGCGGTTTCCGACAATACGAAACGCGAATTCAGCCAAGGTTGTCCGGTCTCAGCTTTCCGCTTTCCGCTTTCAGATTTGACTCGCACGCTCCCGCGCGTCGCGCCCTTCGGGCTGCCTGCGGCAGTCTACCGAGCGGCTGCCCTCGCCGCCTCGTTCCCCGGAAAACTTCCGGGCATTCCACATCCCACATTTCGAATTTCCCATTCGCGCCAAAGGCGCGCAATCACCCCTCGTCGCTGTCGCCGCCGCCGTATCCGAGCACCTCGACCGTGATAGTCGAGGGGGCTTCCTCGACCGGTTGCGTGTTCTCGCGGGCCTGGTTGGAAACATTGTTGGCCGCGCTGTTGGCGGCAGCGCTGGAACTCGATCCGGAGGTCAGCCCGCCGATGTTCGGCGCGGACACGGTCACGGTTGGCGCGCTGGTGCTCACGGAGCCACCCGCAATATTGCTGGCATTCAAGACCTTCGCGGCCGCGATAAATACCGTGCCGGTCGCGCGAATGCCGGCATCCCCGGCATCGACGGTGCCGACCGGGGCGATCAAATCCACAGTGCCGGGCGCGACCCCGGACACGGTCGCCAGCACACCGATGCCACCACCCGTCGAGAGACCGGCGAGGTCGGTTTGCACGGTTGCGGAAATGGGGTCGATCACGACACGGGTCGGCGGGGCGGATTTGACGGTTTTCGAGGAATTTCCGGCGGCGATGTCCCCCGTGGAAGCCCAGATCGTGATGTTCCCTCCGCGCAGCGTGAAGATGCGTCCGATGCCGATACCCACACTGTCGCTGGTAAAGATGGAGATCCCGCCTCCGTGTTCGGTCACGATACCGGACGGAGTTTTCTTAACGACATTGCCCGGAAGTGTCGAGGCCAGGGTGACCGAGCCTTGGGGTGCCAGGAGATAGATGTCGCCGCCGTTCTTGGTGCGGATGTCGCGGCCCTGCGCAAGGATCTTGCCCGACTGGGCGCCGGCGCTGGTGCCGAAGAGCGACTTGATGGCCGCAAACCCGGAAGCGTAATCCGCCTTGTTGAGATCGGTCAGATAGCTGCGCCCGGCATCGCGCAGGACCATGAAGAACACTTGCAGCGCCAAACGGCGCTGTTCGTCCGGAGTCAGGTTGTCGAGATTTACCGGTGCGTCTGCTGAGCCTGCAATCTCGGCGAGATAGGCGGCCCCTTCGGCTCCCTTCACGTAGGTCGTAAAAAACTTATCGAAGTTGATGTTGTTCAACAGGCCGTCCATCACGCCCACGCCAGCGCCCGCGATGATATTCGCCCCGTCAAAGCCCAGATAGGGATTGCGGGCATTGCCGACGCTGACAATGCCCGCGTGCGTGCCGTCGAGGCTGTTCGAGGCATCCGTGCCCAAGTTGAGATCGCGACCGGCCAAGACTTCCAGCGTTCCGGGACCATTGATCTGGATGTCGCCCGCGAACACGGATGCTTGGAAGGTCAGGCTGTTGCCTGCGGACAGAGCCGAGACGAGTCCCGGGGTGTTCGAGTCATAGGCGACGATGTCCCGCCCGGATTCGACGATCGAGACATCGCTGGAACTCACGTTTTGCAGATACAACGCAATGTCGCGGATATCATTCTGGACGAGGATTTCCGTTTGTTTCGGCGAGAACAGGGTCAGGTCGGTCAGGTCGCCGCCGGCTGCATAAAGGCGCACCGGGGTCGTGTCCCCGGCGTGCAGCAAGCCGCGCGCATGAAGCGTCTGGCTCGCCTTGGTCGTAGCACCGGTTTCTTGAAACAAGCTGTCAACAGTGTTCAGAAAATTAGCAGGAACCCCCTGCGCCGTATTGCCGCTGGTGTTGAGAAGATTGCTGGTCAGGGGGGAAATGGTTGGAAGCTGTCCCAACCCTTGGTAGGCGAGAGGCGAAGCCACGCCGGGAATGGATATTGGTGATGCATCGGAGACGTTGATCGTGGCGGCATACCAGGCCGTGGTGGTCTGCCCAGTAACTAAAGCGGTCGAGACGCCGATCTTTTGCATTCCATGTATGCCTCCCGCCGCCGCGAGTTGCAGATTTCCTCTGGAGGAAGGATACAGTTCCATGTTGCCGGCCAGATTGATGTCGCCGGAGAATGATGTTGCCGAGATGGTTGGAGGCAGAAGAGAGACGATGGTATTGAATGGGTCAACAGAAGTTTCAGCAAGGCGGAGCCAAGGATAATAACTGGCGGCAGAACCAGTCGTCAGCAGGTTTTGCTGCCGGAGCCACGCATCGAGAATGGGGACGGCCTGCACGGAGCCCGACAGGATGGTTTCAAGCCGGAACGTGACCGAGCCTCCCAGCGAATCGACGTCGACATAGCTGCTGGGCGAATAGGTCGAGAAATACGTCTTATACCAGAACCTGTTGTTCAGCCCTTGGGGCAGCAGGAAGGGGTTTGCGGTCGGACCGAGCAGAATGTTGTTGCGCGCCGAGACGTCGAAACCTCCTTTTCCAAGAAACAGGGTTGTGGGCAGATAGGTATTCACATCCGCGTAGCTCGGGTTGCTCAAGCTGGAGATGATGCCCAGGGAAGGCGAGCGCGTCGGGTTTGTTGTAATGCTGTTACCCGCCGTGAGGATGCCTTGGCCCCTTTCCACATAATACATGCCGGCATTGATGTTGTTGCCCGCCGTCACGGTGACGTTCCCTCCTCCCAATTCAAGAATGGTGGCGGCGTTCGGGGTGCCGGAGGGAGCCCTGGCATTCGTCGGCGCGACCGCGTCCACATTTTTCACATCCTTGCCCGCGTTCAGGGTGACGTTTCCACCGCCCAAAGTCCCGACCCCTTCAAAGAAATTGCTGAAGTCAACCCACCATGTCGTGGATTCCGAGCTGTCGGAAATTGGCGGGCTGGAAAGAACGAGCGATCCATATTGCCCGCTCGCATTGACATACCCGCGGCGGTAGAGCCAGTCGGTCGGTATTTGCCGGGACGAGTCGTCAACCAGGGTCGCGCCGTTGTTCGTATAGTGCGCGATATTGTCTTGGGCGAAGAGGGAGACGTTGCCGCCGCCAAACGAATACTGTGCCTTGTAAATTTGTTGATATACCCCCAGTGTTCCCTGAGTCGAGGGTGGCATGACGACGGCGGAAAGCACAGGAACGACAAAGCTGCCGGACCCGATTTGGGTGGGGGTGGGAACGGCAACTCCAGCCGTGTAAATGGTCGCAAACTGGTTTCGCAATTGCACATCCCCGCGGGATGCGATTTTGATGTCGCCGGTGCCTGTGCGGATGACCTGATAATAATTCGCGGCTGAACTTCCACTGCTGATCGCGTTCGCAGTAGTTAATGAAGCGCTTGGAGGACCACTAAGGGTTTGTCCGTCAAATTTCCCGAGAAGAACCGAGCCGGTGGTCGGATCGGCGGTGGATATCGGCAGCACCTGCAACAAATTGGCTGCCGAGAGATCCGCCCCGGAGGCCAGATTGTAGGACCACGATTGCGTGTTCATCGGCAGCGCCGCATTGGCCGCCATGAGCGGGGCAAGCCACAGGCGGGAATAGCCGTTGTTTGCGTTCGTGAGCGCGGACGTTGCCAGTGGGGTGAAGCCATCGCTGAGCGTGTTATAGAAAACCAGATTGCCCGCGGCACGAAGGGTGAGCACGCCCGGAGCGGAATTCGACCCGAAGCGGAATGTGGAGAGGCTCCAGTCACCAGCTGCGGTCGAGGACGCGGTGCCCAGAACCAGGTCGCCTTTGCGGTTGATGATTTCCGCGCCGGGCATGAGAACGAACACCGGGGAAAGCAGGGCGGCATTCGCCCCAGCCAGCAGGCTGCCCGTGATCGTATTTTGATGCGCCATGAAAGTGGCGCCGCTGTTCATGACGTTTGTCTGGACGGTGGAGGTGATTGTCGCTGAGGTTCCTGAGGAGGGTGTCAGGTCAAATATTTTGTATCCCTCGACGGCGATGCTCGAGGAACCGGTGATCGTTCCATTGATCGGATCGACTTGGAGGTTGGTGCCCGCGGCATTTTGCGGGGCCCGGATATGCAGGGTTCCCTGGAAGTCTCCATAGAAAGCGCTGGATCCCTCATTGCCGACGCCTCCGGCAATATAGGAAGCGACTCCCAGGTTGATCGCGGACCCGGTCCGGATGTCCACAAACCCGCCACCCGTGGTTGTCGATCCGGCCGTGGACAGGGAAGTGCCGGCGCTGAGGTTTACAGAGCCGCCCTTGCCCGCACTGTCAAACTGACTGGCAGAAACTGTCAGGACCGCGCCGGGGTCCAGCGCCAGGTCGCCCCGGCTGGCCAGGCTGATGCTCCCGCCCGTTGTGCCGGAGGCATCGATCGTCCCGGAGACAGTGATGGAGCCGAGGTCTGCGGAAAGGTTGAAGGTGTAGGCCTTTGCCACGCCATCGACAACGACAGAGGCTCCGGTGCGCACCCGGATCGTCTGCGAATTGGAGAAGTTTGCCGCCGTCAGGATGTTGCCGATGGACGAGTAGAGGGGAAGGTTCGCCACATCGAGCGAGAAGGTTCCTCCGTTTTTGCCGCCCGCTCGCATGGTGCCGCCGGCTGTGAAGGTCCCCAGCGGTGCCGAGACCGTGAGCGACCCTGCGGCCGCTCCGCCGGTGGCCGAAACCGAGACCAAGCTGCCGGCGGCCAAGGCAATGTTCCCCGTCGTGGAACTCAAAGTGACCGATCCGCCCGGGGTGTATTGGGC
>Ga0209697_10002737_pt1 | contig 24821 bp, 16 predicted proteins | sample AliMusrvi5mmetaG_FD_184115 | JGI IMG/M metagenome (GOLD analysis project Ga0209697, IMG submission 184115) | Freshwater lake bacterial and archeal communities from Alinen Mustajarvi, Finland, to study Microbial Dark Matter (Phase II) - Alinen... | ecosystem: Environmental > Aquatic > Freshwater...
GGCGCGTGAACTGTCGAAGAAATTTGAGGAATTGCGCCGCGGGTCCGCGCAAGAGCAGGCCGCGGCGCTGGCCGACCGGGAAGTGCGCGGGGAGATCGTGCTGGTGTGGCCCGGCAGCGGGTTAGTTCGGGCGGAAGTGGATCCACTGGCGCAGGCCGTGACGTTAGCCCGCGGTTTTCGCGCTGAAGGCCTGAGTCTGCGTGACGCATCCTCCCGCGCCGCCGCAACCACCGGCGCGTCCCGGCGCGACATTTACCAGGCACTGATTGCGCATTGAGCGCACAGCCGGAACTATCATCCGCCTGGATGCCGTCTTCTTCATCCTATGTTTCGGCGTGACGTAGCAAGACTTGGGGTCGGACTACTACGACCGCCAGCGGCAGGCGCACCGCGTGAAGTACCACACCGAACGCTTGAGGGAATTCGGCTACACTGTCTCACCCCCGAACTGGTGCGACATGACGCACACGCGGAGAGGCGAATTACATAGAGCCAGTTTGCGTTTTGTCGTATCATATGGAGTGCTTGCTTACTGATTAAGTAGTGCTGCCGCCCATCTGACGACCTTGGTAGCCATGGCCAGCAGATGCCGGTACTCCTCTTCGGTGATAGGCTCGATTTCACCGGGATACCGGAAAACCGTCGCATATTCCGTCAAAGTCACAGCATCCAGCAGAGCAGGGGTTCGCTCGATTTCGTCTGGTAGTAGCTCAACCAGCAACTTGATACTGTGCGTTTTCGGAAAGGCAACTCGCTGGTGAATCAAAATGGCTTTCAGGCTTTTCTCTGCCGCTTGTTGCGCATGGAAGCAAAGACTCTCTCGCATGACGCCGGGAATTGTTGCGGCAGCAAGGGTTAGATCGCTGTGCGCGTAGAAAAGCCAGGCTTCCGGTGTATCAGGGTCAGGCCGCATATAGTTCGCGCCCTTCTTCGAGAATGGTACGGTAGATCAACCCGACACTCTGCCGGTATTTCTCCAGGTCGGTGGGCGTGGCCACCACCACATCAATGCCATACGGAATGCCGAAAAACTGCCGCTGGAGCATCTCTGCCGTATGCCGTCGATGCGTGCCGTCCGGCATCACGACTAACACATCGATGTCGCTATCCGTCCCCATCTCTCCTCGCGCCGCCGAGCCAAAGAGAATGACACGTAGTGGATGAACGGTCGTGACGATACGGTGTACAAGTTCATTCAATTGTTCCGGTGTCGGTTGCATATTTTCTCCGGTGGATATTATACCATAGCGGGAGTGAGACGACATGCGCACGCCACATCATCACCGCCGACCCGGCAGACGATTGCTCATTTTCGCCGTGTTGCGCCATGCGCAAGCAAGGCACGCAAGACTGCTGGGTTCCCGCTCTGGCATAGTGGTGTGAACCCCTGTTCATCGGCGGCATTCATATCCGCACCGGCAGCGGCAAGTATGCCAACAAGACGAACACGTTGTTCGCTATTGGTTTTACCGACACTACCGGGGATACCCTGAGCCAGCCAGTAGACGGGGGTCTCCTGTTTGTCATTCCGACTGTTGACCTGCGCGCCACGCGAGATCAGCAATTGGACTACAGCAATATTCGCATGCATGCAAGCAACGTGTAACGGGGTGTTGCCGGTGGTGTCACGTGCATCCGGTGAAAGGCCATGGTCAAGGAACCACTGCAGTTCCAATGGTTCCTTGTTTGTGACGTTCCAAATAACGGCATCTTCTGTGATCCTGCGAGAAAGCAGAATGCCGGGAAGTGGCCATACCTTGTGAAGATAGGCGATATCATTACGGTTCCCTGCATCCTTCGTTGCCGTAATCAACGAGTGACGAACGGTAACGATGGCAGTACCTGCGATAAAAAGGATAAGGAACCATATGGCGTAGCGCAAAGAGCGCCATACTCGAAGCGGGGATCGTGCGGTAAGGGTAGCCCGTGCCGATGGGGACCAGAGCCAGCGCAAGTGCCTTCCGACTGCAAAATACCAGGCGATGAGCCAGAATATCGCATGACCGATAAAGAAGGGTAGCTCAGCGGTGGGCCGGTTCGGTTGGGAGCCTTCCAGGCCATAGACACAGAGAAAGATAAGGAATCCTGTGACCGGTAGCGTCACAAATCCCCAAAATGGCAAGAGACTGATCAACGCCAGGGTGGAAACAGGGAGAGCGCTCTGTCGATAAGCGCGCAAGAGCACGCCTCCGAGTAAGCACAGTACTGGTGTTCCGATGAGGAGCACCAGCATCGACGGTGTCGAATTGGGGGCATGGCCTGCAACAATGGGCGCTTCAATCAGAATCGTGATGCACAGGCTAATAACCCCATGGATTGTGAGCGTTGTCGCCAACGCATGTGCTTTTGATTGCTCGAGTTCCTGATTCTCGGGGATGATGGGATTATTCATCGTCTGCCGACCCGTGTATTTCACGTCATGCTGGCGCTAGCCCGCTTTATTCGTGAAACGAATAAAGCTTCGGCTAGCAGTAGCATTATTCATGCGTTCATGAATAATGCGGGATATGGAATGCTATCGAGTTCTCACATTCTCCAAATACGGATTATCGGAGTCCTGTAGAGGCAATGGGCCAGTCGTCGGTGCGGAAGGGGGAGGCGGGCAAATTGCCGGTGTTGTACAACGTACAGAGCGGGTCGTCAAAATTGGTCCAGCCATACCGGACGGCGACGGGGTACGATACGGCGTCGCTCCACACGACGACCGTTTTTCCGTCGATGGCGGCCTCCGCCGCTACAAAATGGCGATCGGCGCCGGCAATTTCAAAGCTGGCCAACTTGGGACTGTTTTTCACCAGCAATCCACCGGCTGTTTCGGTGAAGGCCACGCGGATCTTCGCTCCTTCCACCTGGTATCCCTGATATAACGGTCCGTTATCGATAAGCAATTTCTGCCCGTAAAGGCGACGCAGGGCGATGCGCGCAAGGCGGCGCCCGGCTTCCTGCTTGTTTGGTGGGTGGATGTTCTCGCGATCGCCGAAGTCGCAGGCTACCACCATGCCGGTGTTGGGCACATTCAGCCGTGTAAAGAGTTGCGCCTCACGCAGTTCGGTATAATGTGCGTCACTGGGTTGCGGGATGTATAAATTCTGCAACTGCACGAAGTAGAACGGAAGATCCCCCAGCCCCCAGCGATCCCGCCAGTCGCGGATGAGCGCCGGGAAGAGTTTGCGATACTGCTCACCGCGCCCGGAATTGTATTCCCCCTGCCACCAGATGATGCCGCGGATGCGATACGGCAGCAGCGGGGCAATCTTCCCATTAAATAACCCGCTGACGTGCAAATAGGCGCTGCGCGACGGATCCTCCGGGGCTTTCGGTTGCGGTGGCGGCGTAACGCCGTCGGCCTGCGCCTTCTTCACCGCTGCTTGCCAGGTCGCCAGTGTGTCGGGATACGTCCGCAGCTCCTGCTGGTATTGCGCAACTTGTCCCTGGTAGCGCGTCACGATGGGCAGGAGATCAGGATCGCGTTGCAAGGCCTCAGTCGAGGTCCACGCTTCCGCCAGCGTACCGCTGACCGAACTGTGAATGATGCCGATCGGCACATGAAGCGCAGCATAGAGCTCGCGGGCGAAGAAATAGGCGGTGCCGGAGAAACCGCCTACCGTCTGTGGCGAGCAGCGTTGCCAGGCGCCACTCACGGTCGTTTGCGGGGCATCCGCCACCACGGTGGGCACGGTGAAGACGTGAATGAGCGGGTAATCTGCGGCGGCGATTTCCTGTTGCGCATTCAGGACCGCACCCACGCCGTATTCCATGTTCGATTGTCCGGAGGCCAACCACACTTCCCCAATGAGTACGCCATGTATCAGCACGGTATTGTCGCCGGCAATGCGCAGATCATACGGACCACCGGCGTGCAAGGCACGAAGATGCACCATCCACGCGCCATCTGGTCCGGCCACCGTCTTCGCATGTCGCGTGGCCAGGCTGACGGTGATCTTCTCCCCCGGTGCGGCAATGCCCCACACCGGGATAGACGCATCACGTTGCAGCACCACATTATCACAGAACAATCCATGCGGGGTGACCACGGCATGCGCAACAACCGCGCACGAAAGGCTGAAAAGGACAAACAGCAACAAGCGTAACAGACGTACCATTCCGATAATAACCTCCAGCAGGGCAATACCTCTACATTCGTCCTTCTTGGGTAATTGCCTTCTGATCCCTACTCCACCATGGTGACCGCCCACCACGGACCGGGGGTCTGCTGAAGAGCGGCGGACCAGTACCAGGCGGAGGTATCACTCCAGGTGTGACCGGCGTCATCATATATCAGTTCACGCACCATGAGGGGGCGGGGGTCGCGTTCGGCGCGAAAAGCACCCCAGCAACGCCCCTGCGCGTCGCGGACCAACGGCAATGGTGTGATCCGGTAACCAATGCCGCGAAAACAATCGACAGCGGGGTGTAAGAGGCGCGTCTCTCGCGTCACCCAGCGCATCACTATTTCGTGCCGGCCATCCGTGAAGCGTGCAATGCGCCCCGGGAACCCCTCCTGGAAGCGTTCCTCGCGGGGAGTGAGGGCGAGTGGGTGGAGGGAGCGACCGGCAAAGCGCGCCGGCCAACCAGGAAAAGGCATCGTGGTGTGCGCTGACGGTGCTGGATGCCAGAGAGGCGCCACTGCCGCCAGCAAAGCGACTAACAGATAGGCGACACCGCATCCACGAAACGGAAAATCGGACAGTGATGCTGACTGCGAGACGCCGGGGGTGCATGCAAGCCACCCCACCCACCAGACGATGACTGCCGCTACCGCCAGAAAAACCAGCACACCAATCGCGCTATGTGCCCAGGCTGGGGCGGAAATGATTCCCGCTTCCGGGTAGAAGAGCGCCGCGGCGCGCAACGCATTCCCCAGAATGATGAATACCAGCGCACCGCCAGTAGCAAGCAAAGTCCGGCCGGGAGAAAGCCGTCGATACCAGGCCAACGCCAATACCAGCAAGAATCCCGTCCAGAGCATTTGCACCCCGCTGCACGGGGCGTCGATGGCGATAAGCGTGTTCCCCCAGCGCAGACAGGCTCCTTGCGGCATCACGCTCAACCCACTGCCGCGCAGCAGAGGTGCGGACAACGCCGCCACCAACGCACGGAGTGGGAAACCCAGATAAAACTGCAGCGAGGGGATGACCGGCAAGGCCAGCAACAGCAACCCCCACAACGCCAGATGCATCCGCGTGCCCAGGCGCCAGGCACTGACCGCCGCGGCCAGCGCCGTGACCGCCAGTGCGGCGCGCGCCAGCGGCAACACCGCGTGGAATGCCAACGCATAGACCAGCAGGAGTACCGACGGCGCCAACCAGGGGTACGCGACCGTGTGTTGCTTTTCGCGCCACAGTAGCACGGTGGCGATTACCGGCGCCAGCAGACCGACGGCATCCGCCGGATCAGCGCCGAGGCGCCCGGCAACCCACGCCCAGGCCGACCAGCACGCCAGTACGGGGATGAGCCAACCAAGATGCTCCCGCAGTTTTCGCCATCGCTCGTTCACGCGTGCACCGCCTCTCGCCACTTCCACCAGGCGCCGATGATCAGCGCCAGCGCACCGGCGAGTAACAGCAACCATTCCGCCGGTTCCGGCACGGTGGGCACGCTGCCGGGTTTCACCGGTTCTAATCCGTTGTCCGTATAATCCCGCGCCGTCTGCAACACAACGGCGCCGGTGACCGGGGTGACCAAATGATAGGCGGAAGCGAGCGCAATGGCTTCCTCGGTGTCCGGAGCTTTCTGTCGCGCATAGAACTCCATTGCCTGGTCGCGCGCCCACAGGCGGGCCAGATGTTGCGACGTTTGCACGCCGCGTGCATTTTCGCGCGGTGCAGCGTAACGCTGGACGATGTATGCCTGGGAAGCCATCGGATCCCAGCGTGCCAACAGGTGATCCAGTGCCTCGCGCGGGGAGCCGTACGCGGGTACGGCTTCAACGGCACGAATGGTGTCCAGTCCTTCCAACACGGTACAGGAGCCGGGGATCACCTGTAGCGCAAAGAGGTGCGGACCATCCGGGCGCCGTTGCCAGCGTTGCAGCAACGGTTCAATGTCGCCGTCCAACGGCTGGGGCCCATGCAGCCAGAGTATAGCGCCACCCGGATGCGTCGCGGCCAAATCCCAGGCGTCCTGGAGCGCCGCGGTGTTATCAATGCCCCCCGTGAACTGTATTGTCCGCAGCGCCTGCCGCAGTTGTCCGGGAAAAGTGTCGCTGAGTGCGGTCGAAGACAGGACGGTTTGCACCGTGTCGCCGGCATAGATCAGGGTGCAGGGGATCCCGTGCAGCCGGGACAGCGCCGACAGGAGATCGCCTGCTTCCCGCATCCCGCGAGAGCCGTCCAGCACCACCACCAGACGCGTTGGGGGTTTGGGACGCGTGGCAACCAGACGCTGGATGATCACCTGCTTCGGATGCAACGGATCGGGAGTCCAGCTTTCGCTGACCAAAACAGGATGATCCACGTAAATCGGGGTCGTCAGGGTCATCTCCGATACGGCGCCGGTGAGCATATAAGCGCCACCGGGAGTCACGCCTGTTGTTATGCCAGCGCCGTCCGTCCGTAAGCGACCACGGGATTCGAGCCACACATGATGCTTGAAGGCGCTATCCCCGATAAAATTGCGCTCCATGATTCGCGGCAACAAACACACGGCGCCGGCGCTGCCCGTCGTCGGCAACGGCAGCGTGATGCCCAGACGAATCTTCATCGCACCGTTATCTGCCGGTACAGGAAAGCACTGGACCAATATGCGATCCGGACCGCAGGTGGTGACGAGGAGCGGGTCGCGACTCTGGACTACCGCCACCTGCTGGTAGGCCTGGCGCGCCCGTCCACGGGCGGCAAAGGCCGCTTCACGCTCCTGACCGTCCACCCATAACGTGGCACGAGAGACGACGGCGCCCGGTGGCAGTGCGATTTGCACGCGCGCCTCCTGTGGCAGGGAGCTGGTGTTTTTGAAGACCATCGTCCATTCCAGATATCCCAGCGCGGCGGCGGCATCCAGCGAACCGTCGAGACGTGAGGACGACAGTGACACGCCCACCGCCTGACCACCTACCGTACTGCCGCCGACATCCCAATCCGTCTCCGTATCACGCGTGAAGGCGCCGCGCGCCGTCTTCATCCGCGGCGTGGGTTCGGTATTGAACGGTGTTCCGGTGACGCGATAATAGATGGTGCGTGCCACAGTGGGGGACGGCGGCGTGTTATTCAGCAGCGATGCCAGCAAGGCGCCGGTCGTCCGCGGGTCGCGATAACAACACTCCAGCATCACGCGCCGATTGCCCACCGCGCGCAACAAGTGAATGCCATGCAGGCTGGTAGTCGCCCGGGGAGATGCCGCCAGGCCCATACCCCACACCGTCAGGTCGCCGGGTAATTCCACGGCAGTCATCAGCACCAGGCCGATGGCCATGCCGATCCACAGCGCGCGCCGCGGCGCCTGCATCCTGCTCAAATACGCACGGCTGTTGAGCATGGCGATCAATGCCAGCACCGGACTCAAGCCGCACAAGCCGAGTCCCATGAACATAATCATGACGACGGAGATCGGCAAAATGGGCAAAAAGACGATCGTGTAAATCGCTGCAATGGCCAGAGCCAGGCCATTGAGCACCGCCGCCGCTGTGCGCCAGCGTTGACCGTCCGCGCGACCGGCCCAAAGGATGACTCCCGTGGCCAGTGGAATGAGCAGATACAGCGCGACATGCCACGGGGTCGGTAACGGATTGAAGAGATTGTCGGCGCAGAAGTGCGTCGCGACCTCGACGCCCACGGCAATCGGCGGCAAGAGCAGACCAAACAAGATGGCCAGCACCGGAGGCCATGGCGTGCGCGCCGGACGTGGCGGGTCCTGGTGAACGGACTGCGCGTCGCGGGGGTCATCGTCAGCGGTCAAATTCATATGCACATCCTCCTGTGGCAGATGAAGAGACGATAACAGGATTCGCGACACACCTCCACGTTTTAACAACGCGAGTTCACGCACTTGAGTGCTTGGTGGTCAGCTTCCATACCACACCATCAACGCGCGCAAGGTGGTGCGTTCGGTCAGTTGGTCCTGGCGGAAACGTTCGGTGGGCAGGTTGAGGAGCGGGGTGATGCCGTGTTGATGGTTCAGAATCTCGATGGCGCGTGTCGTACAGGCCGCATCGAGCGCGGGCAGGTTGCTCCCGGCGGCGAAAAGCCGGGCAAACCATAACGTGAGTGGATAGGTGAGCAAGAGACCATTGAGCCCGTCAAGGAAGCTGCGCTGGTAATAGGCGACCCCGCAAAAGCTCATCGCCTGCAAGCGCACATGGTAATACCGCGCCAGCGCGGCGGCGGCCTCGCCATCCGGAATGCCGAACATCCCCTCCAACGCGGCAAATGGCGTCGCGGGAAAATCCGCCTGCAGCGGGGGAGTCATCCCGCGCCCCCCGAGCATGCGCAGGGCATGCCGCAAGCGTTGCCCTACATCAACGCGTTCGCCAAGACGATCCGCGCGTCCATAGACGCCCAACAATTGGCGAAACATGAGCAGCGTGACCCCCCCGGGGTGGCGGCGCGTCAACGGATCGTCCGCTACGGCGGCAATGACCTTGGCCGAAGCCGTCGTCAGCAATTCCGCTAATTTCACACTGTCCAATTCCGCAATGCGCGGCGTTCGCAAGGCGGCCGATAACGTTGCCGCGGCAATCAGGCGCCGGGTGAGGTCGAGTTTCGGCGTCGCCAGCAGTTGAATGAACGTGTCCGTGATGCGACACAGTGCCGCCCAACTCATCGGGACATGAGCGAACAACGGTGGGGCGGGCAGAGTGGCTGCGGCAGCGGGGAGTACTGCCGGCAGGAGTTCGCGTAGCCCGGGTAGTTGCGCGGCAATTGACCGCCCGCGGTTGGCGGCAACCGCCGGGCAATCAAAGCGGACATCCACTCGTGCCTGACTGCCTACCGGGATGAGCATAAACGGATACAGCCGGCAGGCTACTTGCTTGGCCGACTCGCCGAAGCGTTTATGGATGCGGCACAGATTATCGGTATCAAGAAAGACGCAGGCGCCGTCCGTGCGGTGGGCAAAGAAGAGGCGATCACCGGAGCCGGTGAAGAGCGGCTGCCCGGCCATTGCCGGGTCCTCCTCCCACCCCATGGCGCTGATGCGCTCCGCATCAGTCTGGGTCGCGGGAATCGCAAAAAACCCGCGACAACACTTCCCACACACTTCACAGTCATAGCACTGCGCTTTAACGGGGGGACGTACTGAAAATGGCGTCTGACTCATCTCTCCGTTACTATACCACACGCGGTCGCGTCAGGTGCACCATGATCCGGAAACACGAAACATACATTTTACTTAACGACACGTCCGCTTCATCCCCGGTGACCATTCCGAAACCTTTCGTCGGTAAGGTGTATATACCGGGTTGGCCCCGGAATCTGTGAAAGGAGGCGTGTGATGACACAATGGATGACGCGGTTGTTCGCACCCATCGCGGACACTGAGCAATCCGGTGTATTGAAACGTGCCAAACGCGCCGTGACGTACTCACCCCAATGCGTTTCGCGTATGGTGGGACGTGCATGCGCAGGTTCGTCCGGCCAGATCCAGACGCAAGATTAACTGGCCGCTACACCGATCCGACAATCTCCCTCATCTTGCCCGGCGGGGACAGATGGACGCCGGAATCACGGAGGGGTACAGATTCTTTTCCATTACTAACCATCTTTCCGGTAAGGAGAAAGTGAAATGAGCACAACAGTAGCCACTGCTCCGGTCAACAAGTGGCGCCGTTTGTCAGAGCGGATACGCCAACCCGAGTGGCGCCGATATGGATACGCATATCTGTCGGGGAAACTATTGGGCATGGTATTGCTCTTAGTTGCCATTGTACTTGTCGCCAGTATCATCGGCGGCAAGGCACATGCGGCCGACCCGCTCCTCAAAGGTAATGACCTGGTCAATCCACTCAACACCGTGTGGACATTAGTAGCTGCCTTCCTGGTTTTCGCCATGCAAACCGGCTTTACGATGCTTGAGGCAGGTTTCTGTCGTGCCCGAGAAACGGTGAATGTCTTGATAGAATGTGTGGTCGATACCTGCTTATGCGGTGTGTTGTTCTATGCAATCGGTTTCGCGCTCATGTTCGGAGCGGGCACTCCCTTCTTCGGCACCCAGTACTTTTTTCTGCAAGGCGCACCCGCCACGTATGGCAGCACCGGCGTGGCGTTTCTTGCCTTCTGGGTGTTCCAATATGCCTTTGCCGATACTTGCTCGACGATTACCGATGGCTCGATGTGCGGACGTACCAGCTTTGTCGGCGACCTGATCTACAGTGCTGTCGTCACCGGGTTGATATACCCCATCGTCGGCCATTGGGCCTGGGGTCCTGATGGTTTTCTTGCGTTGATGGGGAGCGCCGGGCATTTTCTTCCCGGACTCGGTACCAGTTTCCATGACTTTGCTGGTTCCACCGTAGTGCATACCATCGGTGGCATGATTGCCTTTGCCGGTGCTATTGCCCTCGGTCCGCGCATTGGTCGTCGTTTTAAGCGCGACGGAGGTGGCCCCATGCTGCCGCACGACTTGACCATGGCCACCGTTGGTGCGTTGATTCTGTGGTTTGGCTGGTACGGCTTCAACCCGGGCAGCACCCTGAACGCCATGGACTTTGAAGGCATCGGCCGAGTGGCGGCCAATACGACGATCGCCGCTTGTACCGGATGTCTTGCCGCACTGTTCTTCGCCTTCCCGAAGACGAAGAAGTGGGATCTGAGCTATTCGATTAACGGGATGCTGGCGGGCCTGGTTGCCATCACCTGTCCGTGTTACTGGGTATCGCCACTCGGTGCGTTCATCATCGGTGCCGTTGGGGGTGTCGTGGTAGTACTGGGGTGCGATCTCCTTGAATGGCTGCGCGTTGATGACCCGTGCGGCGCCACGGCGGTGCACGGCTTTGCGGGAATATGGGGCACACTCTCACTGGGATTGTTCGCCTGCGGTTTCGGGGTGACCGGTCCATTCGGCGCCGATTTGTCCTCTCCCGTGAAGGGATTGTTTTATGGTGGGGGTTGGCAAGTGTTCTTTGCACAATGCATTGGCAGTGCCATCGTCACAGCAGTGACCCTGGGTGTTGCTTTGTTGATGTTCTATGGCATCAAGGCGCTTGGTCATCTCCGTGTGAGTCGCGACGGTGAACTGGAAGGATTAGATTTGTACGAGCACGGTGTACCGGCTTATCCGGAATATGCGCTGCATCGGTCAGCGACTCCGCAAGGCACACATGCCTTCAACAGCGCCGCATTTTCCGACGCGACCCCCGAGATGCAAACTAACGCGGTGAAGCCGCGTTAGTCTGGATCAGGATTTTCGCTTTTGAGCATATTGCCCTCACTTCCAACCCCTCTCCCCAAGGAGAGGGGGACAAGCGGAAGCGAAAGTCCTGCGGATGTGATGGATTACCCGATAGTCTGGCAGGCTGATGCCATGGTCGGCAGTGGGGCAGGGAGTTGCTCTTTGGTCCCACAACCGACCGATGAACAACCTGCACCGATACATCGAACACGCATTGAAGGAGAAGAGCAATGGTCAAGATCGAAGCGATTATACGCGATTCCATGGTAGAAGTGATAAAGGATGAACTGGCGAAAGTCGGCGTGAATGGGATGACCGCCTGGGAAGTGCGCGGATTTGGTCGCCAGAAAGGAAAAACCACCTCGTACCGTGGGGCGGAATACACTGTGGATTTCATCCCGAAAGCCAAGCTGGAACTTATTGTCGCCGATGAAGATGCAGACCGTATCGTGCTAACGATCATGAAGACGGCGCAAACTGGCACGATTGGCGATGGAAAAATCTTCGTCTACCCCATCAGCCAGTGTATCCGAATCCGCACCGGTGAGTCCGGAAAAGCGGCGATTTAGCCTGCGTTATTCGCGTAGCGAATGAAGCTTAGGCTCCCCTGCATTCACGGGGGTCAGACATCAGGTGGCGTTGTCTGGCCCCCGTGAATTATCCGGCAGCAAGCTTTTTCTGTATTCCTCTACCGCCTTTCCCTCACGAAACAAAGATTTAACAATTCGACACATCCCCGCAATACGGCAACATCACCGTGTAACTTGACAGACGTATCCTGATAACAGATTCTTCCACCGCATCTGTGGTGGAGCAACTGGAGGAACGCCACCATGAAGACTTTAAAGAGCTGGATGTCTACAAGTTCCATGCTCCGCGCCGCGCTGCTGGCCGGCCTGCTGTTCACCCTTGTCGGACTGGCGCACGCGCAAGGCGCTGCCCCGGCTGCCGGCATGACGCCGGAGGTGACCAAAGCCGTCGCCGATGCCAAGCAAGCCGGCGTCTCCGCGGGCGACACCGCCTGGGTGCTCATCTCCAGTGCCCTGGTGCTGCTGATGACCCCGGGGCTGGCGCTCTTTTATGCCGGCATGGTGCGCCGCAAGAACGTCCTGGGCACCATGATGCACAGCTTTATGGCTATCGCGGTCATCAGCGTGCAATGGGTACTCTTCGGCTATTCGCTGGCTTTCGGGCCGGATGTAAAGGGTATTATCGGCTCGTTGGGCTGGTTCGGTTTGAACAATGTGGGTCAAGCACCCAACCCGGACTACGCGGCGACGATTCCGCACCTGGTCTTTATGGCCTTCCAAATGATGTTCGCCATCATCACCCCGGCGCTCATTTTCGGCGCGGTGGCGGAACGCATGAAGTTCAAGGCCTACCTGCTCTTCCTGATCCTGTGGGCCACCTTTATCTATGATCCGTTGGCGCACTGGGTATGGGGCGTCGGTGGTTTCCTGCGCCATTTCGGCGCGCTGGACTTCGCCGGTGGATTGGTGGTGCATATCTCTGCCGGGATCTCCGCGCTGGTCGCCGCGCTGATGCTCGGGAAGCGTCGTGGATATCCGGATGAACCCATGCCGCCGCACAACCTGCCGTTGACGCTCCTCGGAGCTGGCCTGCTCTGGTTCGGGTGGTTCGGTTTCAATGCCGGCAGCGCGTTGGGCGCCAACGGTCTGGCCGCTAATGCCTTCGTGACCACCAACACCGCCACCGCCGCGGCGACGCTGGCGTGGGTGATCGCGGAATGGTTGCGCCATGGCAAGCCGACCGCGTTAGGCGCGGCGTCCGGTGCGGTAGCCGGTCTGGTCGCCATCACCCCGGCCGCCGGTTTCGTGGCGCCGTGGGCGTCGATTCTTATCGGTTTGGCCGCAGGTCTGGTCTGCTACGGTGCGGTGAATTTCCGCTTCAAGGTCGGCTATGACGATTCGCTGGATGCCTTTGGCGTGCATGGTGTCGGTGGCATGGTCGGCGCGTTGCTCACCGGCGTTTTTGCCAGCAAGCTCGTGAATGCCGGCGGGTCCGGCCTGATCGACGGCAACGTGAATCAAGTGCTCATTCAATTGGTGTCGATTCTGGTGAGTGTGGTCTTCTGCGCGGGCGGGACTTTTCTCATTCTGAAGCTCGTGGATGCGACGGTCGGCCTGCGCATTTCCAAGGCGGAGGAATCGGAAGGCATGGACCTGTCGGAACACGGCGAAAGCGGGTACAACCTGGCCGATATTCCGATCGGGCATGGCACTTTCACCGCACCGGCGACTTCCCCTGCTGGCGTTCATGTGACCGCCATGCACGTGCAAACCGAGTTATAGACCGCATCGCCCCTCCCCCGACATGCGGGGGAGGGGCTGACCGAGGGAGGACGAGATGATTAAAATTGAAGCGGTCATCCGCGATAGCGTGGTTGACGATGTGAAAAATGCACTGAACAACGTGGGCATCGCCGGGATGACCGCCTGGGAAGTGCGCGGGTTTGGCCACCAGAAAGGCCAAACCACTACCTACCGCGGCGCGGAATACACTGTCGACTTCGTCCCGAAAGCGAAGATCGAACTGGTCGTGGCGGACGAAGATGCCGAACGCATCATCGCCACCATTGTGGAGACCGCGCGTACCGGCGGCATCGGCGATGGAAAAATCTTCGCCTATCCCATCTCGCAGTGCATTCGCATCCGCACCGGTGAAGCGGGGAAAGCGGCGATATAGCCCGAATGGGATCCGATGGCATGCGGTTCCGTGCTGCTGAAGGCACGGAACCGCATTCAGTTTCCAATTTATTCTAGTCCACACGGATACTCGAATACGCATGGTACATTGATGGAGCGAGTGATCGCTATAACCTATTGCGCTACGTCTTTGGCTCGCGAGGACCATTCGACAGGCTCATGACTTCGCGCTCGCCCTCCCGCTTACTGCGAGACGTTTGCCGTGTATGATCGGGAGCCGCTCGCATCGGGGCCAATCTCCCAAACGCACAAAGGCAAGGGCGAGCGCGGCGTCTCCGACGCGAGTGGCTCCCGGGTCTGGTGAGCTATCTTCGTGATGCCCACCGCGCCCGGCTATTACCCGCGCACCGCCCAGAGGCACGGTGGCCCCAATAACGTACAAGGGCGAGCGCGCAGTCATGAGCCCGTCGAATGGTCCTCGCGAGCCGCCCACCGTTCCTCTCGCGAAGCGTGAGGAACGGTGTGTCGATGGCGCCAGATGAGCACGGCGTTCGTCTGTCACAGCATGCTTGAAAAGGGCTAAACTCCAGAGCTGTAGCAATATTCATGCGTTCATGAATAATGCGGGATAACGCAACATAACTCACCTTCATCGTCATTTGTATAGCAGGAAACATCCGCAATATATCGGGTTGTCATAGTAAACTTTGCCACGAAGAATTGACACCGGGCAGTTCCTGTGCTATCTTCATCTGGGCCATTTGGGGGCCTGCCACAGGCTACCAGGGTTACCCCGCTTTATCCGTGAAGCGAATAAAGTTTTGGCTACTCGAAGCATTACGGATGTTGATCCTTTGGGTCACACCCCAACATCAAGAAACGGCTGAAGAAAAGGTGCCTCGTGTTCACTATTGTCGCCGAACGCATTAATTGCACGCGGAAGATGATTCGCGAAGCGGTTGAACGCCGTGACGCGGCCTTTATTCAGCAGGAAGCCCTGAAACAAGTGGCCGCGGGCGCGACCTACCTGGATGTCAACGCCGGCGCGCATCCAGAGACGGAAGCCGAGGCCATGTGCTGGTTGCTAGAACAGATTCTGCCGGTCACCACACTGCCTATTTCACTGGACTCCCCCAATCCGCGCGTCCTGGAGATCGGATTGCAAGCGCTGAACGGACGTCCGGCGATGATCAACTCCATCTCGCTGGAACCCGGCAAAGCGGAACGCTTGCTGCCGTTAGTGCAGACCTACGGTACTGCGGTGATCGCCCTGTGTCTGGGAGAGAGCATGCCGGCCACCGCGGAAGAGCGCCTGGAGTTCGCCGGTCGGTTGATCGACCAGACACGCGCCGTCGGCGTGCCTGACGACCATGTCTACATTGACCCACTGGTCAAATGCGTTTCGGCGGAAACGGATCAAGGCGCGGCGTTCCTGAAGGCGATCCGCTTGATTCGCGCGGCATATCCGGACGTGCATTTTTGTGCCGGGTTATCCAATGTCAGTTACGGGCTCCCACAACGTACCCTGCTGAACCGGGCGTTTGTCACGCTCGCGGTGTGGGAAGGGTTAGACGGGGCGATTATCGACCCCACCGACACAGGAGTGTTGGCGCAACTCTACGCAGCACGCGCCGTAGCCGGCCTGGATGAAGATTGTATGGAATACCTGACCGCGGTGCGGGAAGGACTCATCGCCTGAGCGCCCAAAACGCCCGCGGTGTGACGATGATTTGCACTAGCGCGACCGGCGCTCTGGTTTAACCTCTCTGCGTGTCACAGGCCGTCCGCCTGTGACGCGTTGCCGTGTGTGGGGCCTTCCCGCATGCGACGCGATAATTGCATATTTGCCCCCTGCGGGTAGCAGGAACTCGCCACCAACATTTTACTTTTAGAGGCGAGACGGTGACTGAGAAGGCGGAGCGCACACTGCGCCTCCCCGAGCACCGCCTCGAAGGTGACACCATGGTTAGCACTGACAGTGGGGCACAACCCCAACAAGCAGCACATAGCTCGCTTGAACACTTTTTCACTCCCTCGTCCGTCGCGGTCATCGGCGCTTCGTCTGAGCCGGGCAAAGTCGGGTATGACATCCTGTTCAACCTGATCGACGCCAAATTTCAAGGCGACATTTATCCGGTGAACCCGAAGGCCGAGACGATTCTCGACAAACCGGTGTACAAGACCGTGCTGGACATCCCCGGCGCCGTCGATCTGGCCGTCATCGTCATTCCGAGCAAGTTCGTCGCCGGCGTGCTGGAGCAGTGTGGACAGAAAGGCATCGATGCCGTCGTGATCATCTCCGCAGGCTTCAAGGAAGTCGGTCCGGAAGGCGCGATACTGGAAAAGCAGATGCTGGAAGTCGCGAAAAAACACGGCATTCGCATCATCGGTCCCAATTGCCTGGGCATTATCAGCACGAGCATCGGCCTCAACGCGTCCTTCGCTCCGGTGACCCCGAAGTACGGACACCTGGGCCTGCTGTCGCAGTCCGGCGCACTGGCCACCGCGGTCCTCGACTGGTCCACTCAGGCCGGCATCGGTTACGATAAGTTCTTCACTTTCGGCAACCAGTCGGACGTGGCGACCATCGACTTGCTGGAAGCCTGGAAGGATGACCTGGGCATTCGCGCTATCGTCGCCTACATGGAAGCCGTCACGGACGGCAAAAAGTTCATGGACGTCGCCAAAGCCACCGCGCGCGTAAAACCGGTGATTATCGTCAAATCCGGCACCACGGCCGCCGGCGCCAAAGCCGCTGCCTCACACACCGGGTCGTTGGCCGGCTCTGATGCCGCCTATGACGCGGCGTTGCATCAAAGCGGCGTACTGCGCGCGCGCACCGTGCAGGAGCTCTTCGACTACGCCATCGCGTTCACCAACCAACCGCTGCCGCTGGGCCGGCGCATCGGTATTGTCACCAACGCCGGTGGTCCCGGCATCCTGTGCACCGACGCCGTCGAACGCATGGGCATGACGCTGGCCACCCCCAGTCCGGAAACCGTGGAGAAGCTGCGCACCAAGCTGCCCCCCGCGGCCAACTTCCACAACCCCATCGATGTGCTTGGCGACGCCAAAGCGGAGGTCTACGAATTCGCGATCAACACCCTGCTGGCGGACCCGAACGTCGATGCGATCATCACCGTCGTGACCCCGCAAACCTCCACCGAGATCGTTGAGACAGCCCAGGCGATTATTGAGATCGACAAGGGTACGGATAAGCCGATCCTGGCCTGCTTCATGGGTGGCACACTCATGCAGAAGGGGGTCGACCTGCTGATGAATAACGACGTGCCCAATTACCCCTTCCCGGAGCGCGCGGTAGCCTCCCTGAAGGCCATGGCGGAATACGCCGAATGGCTGAAAATGCCGGAACAGACGCCGCTCCAGGGTAATTATGACAAGGCCGCCGTTGAAGCCGCGTTCGCAAAAGCGCGCACCCCCGACCGCGTGACCGCCAAGGGCACCATTGAACTCAATGCCGTGGAATGCGGCGACATCCTGAAGGCCTACGGCTTCACGCTGCCCGGCAATCAACTCTGCCCGACAGCCGACGCCGCGGTGGCGTTCGCCAACAGCATCGGGTATCCGGTCGTGATGAAGATCGCCTCGCCGGACATCTCCCATAAATCCGATGTGGGCGGGGTAAAAGTGGGCCTGGCGGACGCCGATGCCGTCCGCGACACCTTTGAGTCGATGGTCAGCTCCATCTCGGCGAAAATGCCGCAGGCGCAAATCTGGGGCGTCGACATCCAGCAAATGGTCACCCAGGGCAAGGAAGTCATCCTCGGCATGAGCCGCGACGCGACGTTCGGCCCGCTGATGATGTTCGGTCTGGGCGGCATTTACGTGGAAGTGCTGAAAGATGTCACCTTCCGCGTCGCCCCGCTGACCGAGCGCGATGCCCGCGAGATGCTGACCGAAATCCGCAGCGCCAAACTGCTCACCGGCGCACGCGGCGAAAAACCGGTCGATATCGAGGCGCTCACCCAGGCCATTCAGCGCCTCTCGCAACTCGTGACCGATTTCCCGGAAATTCTGGAGATGGACATCAACCCGCTGAAGGTGCAACCCGAAACCGGCGGCGCCATCGCCATCGACAGCCGCATTACGCTGAAGGCCTAATCCGGCATGCTCATCAAAAAAAGCGTCCCCTCGGCACGGAAGCCGTCGGGACGCTTTTTTTCGCGGCTGTGACCTGGTACGTTCTCTACCGTCGTGCTCACCCCGCACCATGAAGTTTTGCTTTTTCAAGCATGCAGTTACAGATGAGTACTGGTAACGAACCTGTTTTCAAAATGAAAGCATCCCGTTCCCAATGATTCTTCACGGTCTGTGCACTTTGTATGCGGTCTCGCTGTTCGCCTTCAAGCGGGAGGGCGAGTGTCCCCACGAGCCACGTACGTGAGCCTTGGGGGTACAACGCGAAGAACGGTGTTGCGAGTGTTTACGCGCATTGCCGCCTTGGTCGTCGACGACGACGCATCCGTACGCGGCTCGTGAGGACCATTCGACGGGCTCATGACTCCGCACTCGCCCTCCCCGCCGATATGCTACGCGTACTCGTGTATCTGTTTGGGCCAGAATGATATTGGACAGCATTGAGACGAGATACAAAAGGCTAAACTCCTGGGAAGGTCAATCAACGCAGTCAGTTCCTGTAGCAGGCGGTCGGGAGCGGTGAGGAGGAAGCCGGCGGGACGCTTTCTTTCGTTTCTGTGACCTATCAGCGAATCGATACTTCTTGCTGTCGGTCGGACGTCGAGGTTGCGGAGGAGGGGATGATCTCTGGCTGGCGTGCGTCGCCGGGGGGGTGCAACCGCAGTTCATACGCGCGGGCATATTTCAGGAAGACGTAATAGGCGTGGGCCAGGTTGTACGCCAAACCCGGGGCGCCGTCGCGGATCCCCCCCTTGAAGAGGTGGTACTTGCAAAAGGTAAAGCAGGCGCGCCAGACCGCCAGGCGCAAATTGATATCCCGCCCGGACCGGGCAAGATCCCCGGCCGCCAACTCGGCGTATTCATCAAATTTTTTCACCAGATGTAAGAAGCTGCGATAACTGTCGTGGAGCAGATCACTGTTCAAACGACCATGCGGTGCCTGCGGGCATTTCCCCACCCACCCTTCGTGCACGGCACAATCCGGGTAATATCCGGCAGTACGACGAAAGAGGCGCAGTTGCGTGTCGGGGTACCGGCAGCGAATTTCGCGGCCCCATAACAGGGTACGCCGGTTAATGGAATAGGCCTCACATGGGGAGGGCGACGCGAGGAGCGTCTGAATTTCCGCGCGCAGTTCGGGCGTCACCCGCTCGTCCGCGTCAATCATCAGCACCCACTCCTGCCCGGCGGATTCCAGGGCAAGCTGACGCTGGCGCGAGTACCCAAGCCAGGGATGCCGCAGCACCTTCGCTCCCGCGGCATGGCATATTTGCTCCGTGGCATCCGTCGTCGTATCGTCCAGTACGACGAGAATCTCCTCCGCCCAGTCCACGCTATTCAGGCACGGCCTGATTCGGTCAGCTTCGTCCTTCGCAATTATCACCGCGGAAATGCCCATACGTCTTGATCACCTGAGTTGTGCGCAACTAACCAATCAACTGGTCGTGTCTGACTATACCACCAGTAGCGGCGAACTGCAACCCGACGCGGGTCTCCGCCGCATTGACGGGCATGGTGGAAGGGCGCACGAAACAAGAGTTGAAGAAGAATTGCACGCCTCCTTCAACATCGGACCCGGGGAGGGGTACAGCAGTCACACGGCGAATAGACAAATCTGGGTATGTAATTGACGATATCAGACACTGCGGGTAGTGTCGATCATTTGAATTGTCCCGGACATCCGATAATAACCCTGAAGTTTAGTCCTTTTCAAGCATGCGGTGGCAGACGTACGCCGTGCTCATCTGGCGCCATCGACACGCCTACTCTCGCTTCGCGAGAGGAACGGTGGGCGGCTCGCGAGGATCATTCGACGGGCTCATGGCTTCGCGCTCGCCCTCCCGACCTGGCACAGCGAACGCATCGTATATAATCGGGAGGGCGAGCGCGAAGTCATGAGCCCGTCGAATGATCCTCCCGAGCCAAAGACGTAGCGCCATAGGCTAGGGCGAGCACTCGCTCCGTCGATGTACCATGCGTATTCGAGTATCCGTGGGCCATAATGATATTGGACAACATTGAGACGAGATACCAAAGGGCTAAACTTCAGGGTACGGTTGACCGACTTTGCGTAAAGCCAGTAACCCGCCAATAAATTTGTGGGCTATTTTCGAATATCCCGATACGGGACATCAGGAAGTGGAAAACTACTGGTAGTGTCTGGTACCGTCAACGGCATACCCAGGTAGACTAATTATCCGAGTCTCATCATTGAGGAGCATCTCATGGCAAACACGTCTTCCGGCGTTGAGGAAATTCTGAGTCGCTGGCGCGACGAAATCAAGAAAAAGCAGCGCCGCATCATCTCCTTCGAGGAGACGGTTGATATTAAGATCAAAGCGTTGAAGCTGTGGATTTATCCGGATATCGAACCGCTGACGGGATGGGAATGTCGCGAATTTCACTATACTCGCCAGCGCGAGCGCCTGTTCACTGAGGAGAGTTGGCGACCGATTGAGGTCGGTGGGTCGTGGGGCGGGCCGGACCGCAGTGCCTATTTCCGCTGTTCCGCGGCGCTGCCGGCGCGCTTTGCCGGTCAGAAAGTGGCGTTGAAGGTCTACTTCGGCGGCGATGGTTTACTCTCGGTGAATGGCAAACCGTATCACGGCCTGGACCCCTTCCGCGATGCCGTGTTGCTCACTGACTGCGCGCGCGGCGATGAACACTACGATTTTGACGTGGAATCCTATATCTTCTGGCATTTCGGCGAATCGGAGGTTAAAAAATTTGAGGCCTCGTACTTCGCGGTGATGGACGAAGAGATGAATGACGCCTATTGGGATTTTCGCGCCGCGTACAACGTGATGACGATGCCGAACATCGAGCACGACCTGGCGGAATTCCTCAAGGCGGGCATGGCGGAGGCCATTCAGTATATCGACCAGAATGAACACGATTTAACCGTCTTTCGCGCCAATGCCCGGCGCGCCCGCGCCGTACTGCGCGAGCGTATCTACCAGTCCGATTGCTTCAAACGCGAAGGATTGCTGCACCTGTGCGGCAATTCGCACCTCGACGTCGTCTTTCTGTGGACCCACGCCGAATTCGCACGCAAGTTGGGCCGCACCCATGCTTCCACGCTGCGCCTGATGGAACAATTCCCCGACTACATCTTCTCGCAGAGCCAACCGCTGATGTACCAGGAGATGAAAAACCTGTATCCCACCATGTACGAAGAGGTCAAGCAGCGGGTGAAAGAGGGCCGCTGGGAGGTCATCGGCGCCTTTTGGGTCGAACCGGACTGCAACCTGGTGTCCGGTGAATCCTTCGTGCGGCAAATCCTCTACGGTACGCGCTTCATCCAGCAGGAATTCGGCATCACGCCGCGCACCTGCTGGTGTCCGGACGTCTTCGGCAATGCGTGGACCATGCCGCAAATCCTGCGCCGCAGCGGGCTGGACTATTTTGTCACGCACAAGATGGTCGTCTGGAACGACACCAACCCCTGGAAGAAAAACACCTTCTGGTGGCAGGGGCCGGATGGGTCGCGCGTGCTCTCCCTGGTGCCGCCCACGCACTTCATCGGCACCATCGAGCCGGATCATATGATGACGCATTGGGGCAATTTCGCCGATCAGGGCACGATCGGCGAGAGCCTGTATAATTTCGGGTGGGGCGACGGCGGGGGCGGCCCGGACCCGGAGATGCTGGAATATCAACGGCGTTATCGCGATTTTCCCGGCGTAGTGCCCACGAAACCGAACACTATCGAAGGCGCGCTGGACAGCATTGCCGCCAAGGCCGCGACGGCGGACCTGCCGGTCGTCAATGACGAGCTCTACCTGGAAGAACACCGCGGGGTGCACACCACCAAAGCACGGTTGAAAAAGCTCAACCGGCGCTGCGAATACCTGTATCGCAACGCGGAGCTCTGGTCCTGTTTTGCCCAACTGCCCTACCCGCGCGCCGCGTTGGAGTCCGGGTGGAAAGAAGTGTTGAACAACCAGTTCCACGACTCGTTGCCCGGGTCGCACATCCCGCCGGTCTACCTGGATTTACTGGAAGCGTACGACCGCGCCGTCACTACCGGCGCCGCGGTGACACAGGCGGCACAGCGCGAGATTGCCGGGCGCATCGACACCCGCGGCGCGGGACAACCGTTGGTCCTCTTCAATGCGCAACCCTTCACGCGCCGCACACTGGCGTACTTCGCGACGCCGGAACGCCCGGTGCATGTGCTTGATGCGGACGGTCAGGCGACACCGTGTCAGTTTATCACGCATTTCGAGACGGGCCAGCGCCTGTTGATCTTCCCGGCGACCGTACCCGGAGTGGGTTATGCCGTCTATCACCTGGTGGACGGGGCCGGACCGGAATTCACCCCGCTGACGGCGTCGCCCGAGGTGCTGGAAAACGCCAACCTGCGCGTCACGATCAACGGCGAAGGCGAGCTCATCGGGTTGCTGGATAAAACGACCGGACGCGACTATTTCTCCCCGGCGGCCAAGGGGAATGTGCTCAAACTCTATGAAGATGTGCCGGGCAAATATGAAGCCTGGGATATTGCCCCCAGCTATACCAATGTGGAGTTCAACGTGGCCGGCGCCACGGTGCGTGTGCTCGAGGACGGGCCGGTGCGCGTGGCGCTCGAAGTGTCGCGGGCCTTCTTCCACACCCGCCTGGTCCAGCGCATCGTGCTGGCGCGTGATGCGCAGCGGGTGGACTTCGAAACCTGGGTGGATTGGCACGAGCAACAGAAGTTGCTGAAGACGCGTTTCTACACCGACATCACCACGCGCACGGCAACCTATGACATCGCCTATGGGACGATAGAACGCAGTTGCTACCGCAACAACTCGTTCGACGCCGCGAAGTTCGAAGTACCCGCGCACCAGTGGATGGACCTGTCGCAACCGGATGGCGGGTTGAGCCTGCTCAACGACTGCAAATACGGCCATGAAGCGTTCGACCGCATGATGGCGCTCACCTTGCTGCGCGGGCCATTAAACCCCGACCCCACCTCGGATCAGGAAGAACACTGGTTTACCTACGCGCTCTACCCGCATAATGGCACGTGGCGCGAAGGGGCCACCCTGCAGGCGGCGCTGGACTTGAACGACCCCCTCGTCGTGCTGCCGGTCACGCCGCACAGCGGCGAGTTGCCCGCCGTCCACACGCTGTTGCACCTCAACACGGACCACGTCACCCTGGAAGCGGTCAAACAGGCCGAAGACAGCGCGGACCTGATCATCAGGCTGGTGGACCGCCACGGCGCCACCACCCCGGTCACCATCACCTGTCCCGCCCCCCTGCGCGCGGCGACGGAATGCAACTTGCTGGAAGGCGACGACCTTCCGGTCTCCTATTCAGAGAATCGCCTGGAATTCACCATCAAACCCTTCGAAATTCGCACCTTCAAAATCAGGATGGCGGGGTAGACTGGCGAAGGAACAGCGAGATACGCTATCACTCTCGATCTCACGGCATCGTCGCACAGGAAGCGCGTATGAATAAAAAAGAGTTGACCGAGCGCGATATATGCACCAAATTCATCACCCCGGCGGTCACCCACGCCGGGTGGGACGCGATGACGCAGATTCGCGAAGAGGTGTCCTTCACCAAGGGGCGGATCATCGTTCGGGGGAAGCTGGTCACGCGTGGGAAGGCCAAGCGCGCCGACTACATCCTGTACTACAAACCCAATATCCCCATCGCGATCATCGAGGCCAAAGAGAACACCCACAGCGTCGGCGACGGCATGCAGCAGGCCCTCGACTATGCCGCCACGCTGAATATCCCCTTCGTCTTCTCTTCGAACGGTGACGGATTCGTCTTCCATGACCGCACGGGGACCGGTGCGGTGGTCGAAACCGACCTACCCCTCGACGCATTCCCGTCACCCGCAACCCTGTGGGCCAGGTATTGCGCGTGGAAAAACCTGACGCCCGACGAAGAGCAGATCATCCTGCAGGACTACTACGACGATGGCAGCGGCAAAGCGCCCCGCTATTATCAGGTGAACGCCGTCAACGCGGCCATTGAAGCCATCGCCAAGGGGCAGAACCGCATCCTGCTGGTCATGGCGACCGGCACCGGGAAGACCTACACGGCGTTCCAGATTATCTGGCGGTTGTGGAAGGCCGGGCGGAAGAAGCGCATCCTCTTCCTTGCGGATCGCAACGTCCTCGTCGACCAGACGATGGTCAATGACTTTCGACCTTTCGGCGCCGCCATGGCGAAACTCAGCACCAGCACGAAGACCATCGAGGCGGCGGAGGGCACTGAAATCACCCTGCATACCGCCATCAAACGGAAGCGTCGTATCGACACCTCCTACGAAGTCTACCTGGGGTTGTACCAGGCGATCACCGGCCCGGAAGAGCGACAACAACTCTTCAAGGAGTTCTCCAACGACTTCTTTGACCTGATCGTCATCGACGAGTGCCATCGCGGCAGCGCGGCGGAGGATGCCGCGTGGCGCGAAATTCTGGACTATTTCTCCGGGGCCACGCAGATCGGCCTTACCGCCACGCCGAAGGAGACGCAATACATATCGAACATCCACTACTTCGGCCCGCCGGTCTACTCGTATACGTTGAAGCAGGGCATCCAGGACGGCTTCCTCGCGCCTTACAAAGTCATCAAGGTCCATATCGACCGCGATGTCGAAGGCTTTCGGCCGGAAATCGGGATGCTGGCCCGTGACGGCAACCCCGTGGAGGACCGGCTCTATAA
>Ga0209697_10002738_pt1 | contig 24812 bp, 20 predicted proteins | sample AliMusrvi5mmetaG_FD_184115 | JGI IMG/M metagenome (GOLD analysis project Ga0209697, IMG submission 184115) | Freshwater lake bacterial and archeal communities from Alinen Mustajarvi, Finland, to study Microbial Dark Matter (Phase II) - Alinen... | ecosystem: Environmental > Aquatic > Freshwater...
CCTTTCAATCCTCTGACGTTCGTACGAACACAAATGTGTGAATTTTCTCATAATTTCTAATCATACAAGTGTTCGGATTCAAAGGTAAATCTCCAAATCATATCAACATCTATCGCGTTTGCAGTTATATTATCAACAATCGCTCCTTTGGCAACTTTTGCAGCTTATGGTTATGGCGGTTATGGTGGTTACAGTGGTTATGGTGGTAGTAGCGGTAGTGCTCCTATGTTGGGAACAACACATACACTCGGTAAAGTCCTAGGTGCATCTACCTATTATTTCTCTGCACCACTCAGTCAAGGTTTGTCACATGCTTCTGTAAAAGAATTACAAGAGAGGCTCCGTGCTGAAGGATTCTTTACATTCCCGACTTCTACAGGTTTCTTTGGCCCGATTACTCTCGCGGCTGTGAAAGCATATCAAACAGCTCACGGTATTCCTTCGACTGGCTATGTTGGCAGACTCACTCTCGCTGAACTCAATAAATAATACAAAAATAATCCAAGTAAAAAGACCACTCAAACTATAGACTTGGGTGGTTTTTTACGCTAGAATTCCTATATGCTACAGTGGCTTAAAAGGCATTTCATACCGCACGAAGGCAATGATCATCAGCCGCATTTCTTGCGCACTGGTAATACCCGCCTTCTGATACTTGCTATTTTTGTCATTGAGCTAGGGGTTATGACTCTACCTTATTTACCTATCTATGATTCTCTAAATAGCAGCTTTCTGGCTGCTGTTCTGCCTGGAGTACTCGATGATTTGACGAATCAAAATCGTCAATCACAAAATCTTTCACCACTTGTGGTAAGTCCGACATTGAACAATGTTGCAGAGATGAAAGTGAAAGACATGGCCAAGTTTGGTTACTTCGCACACACTTCACCAGATGGAAAAGAGCCGTGGTATTGGTTCAATTTAGCCGGATATAAATACGAATATGCTGGAGAAAACCTAGCAGTCGACTTCAATGATTCTACAGATGTAGCCTTAGCTTGGATGAATTCTCCTACACACAAGGCAAATATCTTGAAAAATTCATACACGGAAGTAGGCACAGCTGTTGCCACTGGAACATATCAAGGTAATTCTACAATATTCGTGGCTCAAGAATTTGGTAGACCAGCGATATCAAATGTTGTGACAAAAGTCGCAGAAGCTGCACCGATTGCAGTTTCTCCGGTTGGGAAACAGACAAATGAACCGATAGCCGTACAGATATCAGCACCGGTGGTCTTGGGTATAGCAACTAACATACCAGCAGCAACTGTACAGGAACAATCCTTACCACAATCAACTGCTATCAACCGACTTCTGACATCACCTAGACATGTATTGAATATTATTCTGATTGTTATTGGTAGTCTTGTTTTGGTTGCACTTATATTGAAACTATTTATTCGTATGGACAAACGTCACCCGATACTTATAACAAATGGCCTTGCAGTTATAGTCATAATCTTGGGTATATTTACTATAAACAACTTTATAACCAAGATTAAGTCGACGAATATGACTTCTTTTGCTGGATTTACAGCAGATGTCTTCGACTCGGATATAAATAGATGAAGAAGTTTTTTCTAGTTTTTTCTATTGTAATCATATTGGGTGGACCACTCATTGTTTATGCACAAAGCGCGTCAGCCGCTTCGACCGTCATCAATGCCAGGATATTACCGACAGTCTGGTATTCTTCACTTTCTGTCGGTGATGGAGATTCCATATATATCTATGCTGGTATACAAAATAATTCCGGAGTCGATTTTTCTGGTGTCGCTACTTTTCAGGTCGATGACGCCGTGATAGGAAGGAGTACATTTATTTCCAAATCTGGAGGCCTGATCGATGTCTCGACGAATTGGGTTGCGAATCCTGGTGACCACAATGTCCAAGTGACTGTCACGGCGGTTTTGTCGACGAATCAGACTTTGTATTCTTATAGCAGTGATAAGGCAAGCATCAACATTACTAGGAAAATAACTCCAGCGATTATACAAGCCGCTGCTTTAAATACTGCCAATTCGGTTATCTCTGGTATAGATACAGCCACCAATGCTTGGGCCAATGACATAGAGGCTTTGAAGAAGCCGACCAAGGTCGCCAGTGTCACTGATTCTAATAAATCTAGTAATCCTGCCAGTACCGCCAATAGTGTCAATGGTGCCGCCAATGGTACCAACAACAGCACTAGCGTTGCTGCCAACAATTCTAAAAGCGATGGTTCAATATTATCCGCCAATATCATAGACAGCCCTTACGCCTCCGCTGTCTGGAATTTCTTTGTGGATGCCGGCGCTTATTTGGTTAGGAATTGGAAATGGACATTGGCAGGGATATTCATCCTTTTCCTAGGTTTCAAAGCAAAAAGATTCTTTTTCTGATACACTGCGGCCATGTCATTATCTATCGGAATCGTAGGTCTCCCAAATGTCGGCAAATCGACATTATTTAACGCGCTCACGAAGAAAAGCGTTGCGGCGGAGAATTATCCTTTTTGCACGATAGATCCGTCGGTTGGTGTGGTGGCTGTTCCGGATGAGCGTCTCGGTAAGCTCTCGGCTTTTTCTGTTTCGGCGAAGACCGTTCCAGCAGCAGTCGAGTTTGTTGACATAGCCGGTTTGGTCAAAGGCGCTTCAGAAGGTGAAGGTCTAGGCAATCAATTCCTTTCCAATATCCGCGAGACTGACGCCATCGCTCAAGTCGTCCGTATCTTCGAAGATGAAAATATTATCCATGTCGATGGCAAGATTGATCCATTGAAGGATATTGAGGTTATAAATCTTGAACTTGTTTTGGCGGATCTGCAAACAGTGACGAAGCGTCGCGCCAATCTCGGTAAAGAAGTAAAGGCTGGGAAGAAGGAAGCGATTATTGAAGCAGGGCTTATAGAACGCTTGGTGAAAGCTCTGGAGGCTGGCAAGCTGGCTTCTTCAGTGGTCGCAGATGAATTCGAAGTACCTTTTCTACAACAGCTTTGTCTGATCACGGCGAAGCCATTTATATATGTCTTGAATAAAAAAGCCGGCGCAAAGAATCTCGATGAAAGTGCAAGCGACAAGGCACAAGGTAGAGATGAGCGTTGGACCGAGCTCATGGCGATGTTCAAGGAGACTAAAGCCGGTTATGTCATAGTCGATGCCGGTATCGAGCAAGAACTCAAGGATCTGGACGCGAAAGACAAGATCGAGATGCGTGAAGGTCTTGGAGTCCATGACGATGGGGTCAATAACCTAATCCGCAAAGGTTATGAAATGCTCGGGCTTATCACTTATTTCACTACCGGACAAGATGAGACTCGCGCTTGGACAATAAAGTCTGGTTGGACAGCGCCTGAAGCTGGTACTGCTATCCATGGAGATTTTAAAGAAAAATTCGTCCGCGCTGAAGTCATCGAGTGGGACAAACTCCTTGCCGCCGGCTCATACGCCGCCGCACGCGAAAAGGGCTTGATTCGCACTGAAGGCAAAGAATATATCGTGAAAGATGGGGAAGTTATAGAGTTTAAAATCTGAGAAATGATTCACGAAAACACATTCAAAAAAGTCGAATTTAACGGCGCCAAAGGGCTTGTTTTTCTTGGAGATCAGATACTTGTGTATCGCCGAGATAGCAAAACAAATAATTCACCCTTGTGCATTGATTTGCCAGGTGGAGGCCGAGAGGGAGATGAGTCACCATTCGATAGTTTCAAACGAGAGGTAAAGGAAGAGTTTGGAATCAATATCGAAAAAGATGAGATTGAGTTTTCTTGTACGATTCCAAGTGTAATAGAACCGAACAAAAAATCATATTTCATAGTTGCCAAAACTCTGAGATTTAAACCAGAAGATATTATCTTCGGAAATGAAGGAACCGAGTGGATACTAATGACACCGGAAGAATTTATTAAACGGCCTGATGGTATTGAACGACAGCAGAAAAGAGTCGAAAAATACCTAGTAGGGAAGATGGTGTCTGAATAGAGTTTAAGATATAGTCGCAGCATTTTTGTGATGTTGACTTTTTCACATACGCGAGTAATCTTACCTTCGGACGCTGTCGAACTCTATTAGAGTCGGGCGATCCAAGATCCTTAAAACAAGTTGCCGTATTGGTAACAAAGGAGTCATAGTGAACGAGACCTCAAAATTAGACAGAAAACCCATAGCCCGTGAACGTGTCGAGCCACGACCACATCGTTTCGAGGTAAATCCCTCAGAATTGAACGGCGTATCATCGTCGGTGATCAATATGTTGAAGTGGCAATTTGTGACAGTTGGAGATCTGGAAGATTGTGCCTCGGATACTCTTAGGGCGCTTGATGCTTCATATGCAATCCGTGGTGGTAACATCGATACTCTGACTAAGTATGAAAGCATAATGATAATGTTCGGACTCTTGATGTCCAATCAAGAGCCTGAGAAAAATGGTGGTAAATTGAAGTACAACTACATCTACAAAGGTCCGTTCAGTCATCGGCGTAAGCATATATATCTCGATGATATATACTGTGAAGTCGATGATTTCATCGCAGACGGCAAGCTGCAGTATCCGCGTGAGGAAGAAGATGGTAAGCAGATTCTGGTCCCGTACGGATGGGCACAATCGGTACTCGATCTTATGGGTCAAGGTGTATGGCAGATTGAGTACGACGAGAAGCATCATCTCTATGTTGCGGTTTTCCATGAAGAATATAATGGAAACACCGGCCTATTCACTGAACCTCCGAAACAGATTGTCGGACGCAAGGCACAACCGTGCTGGAGATGGGAATTGAAAGGACCAGTCGGCTTGTTGTTGCTCTAAAATTAACGCTCTCGGGGATGCACAGCATTTGTTTGGCTGTGCGTCCCTCGAGGCATTTTTTGTTTATACAACAAAAGCCAGGAGAGGATCACGGGATCCTCTCCTGGCTTTATTGTTCCAATGTCTGGCCTAATGCCGGCTCATTGAAACCGCGACGACTTCCACATTGGTGACGCCATTCATCTTGAGGCGACGCTCAGCCAATTTGACCGCAAACGGCCGAGTTTTTTTAGACTTGGTTGGCACCTGAATGATTTGTGGCCGAACGGTCACGCTTTCATCTGTGCATGCCCAGGCGACGGCTTCTTGAGCATTGAGGTTGGGAATTTGAATGTATACGCTATCCCCGACCTTCGGCTCACGGTTCATCACTTCACCGGTGAAAGCGATACCATGATTCAACTTGCCGGCAATCTTCATCGTTTGGTGACTATCTGCACGGATGGCCACGAGTTTTCCTGGCCGCCCACCGTCTTCCGGCACGATTGAAACCGATGCGAACTTCGGACCAGTCCGTACGGCCACCCCTTTCACAATGAGTGGATTTGTTTCTGTTTGAGGTTCTGCTAACTGCGCGTTCTGTGTCTGCACTTTGTCCTCCATGAGCTTATTGGGCTCGGTTGATTGTTAAAGTTTCCCACCTAACTACTAGGCGGTATCATACCATAGTATATCTATTTGTCAAGCGTTAGAAAACCTAGAAAAAGCCCAGATTTTGAGCTATTATTACATTCATGAAAAAAATCTCTGACCATGTCGGCAATCGTGCCACGAAAACCGCCTACGACCACAATAAGATTGAAAAGAAATGGCAGAAGAAATGGGCCTCTTCCAAAATCTACAAATCCAAAGAATCCGGATCGAAGTATTACATCCTCGACATGTTTCCATATCCATCCGGCGAAGGTTTGCATGTTGGACATCCCAAGGGTTATATCGCCACAGATATTGTCTCGCGCATGAAGCGCATGCAAGGTCACAGCGTCCTACATCCGATGGGTTTTGATGCTTTCGGTTTGCCGGCGGAAAATTATGCCTTGAAGACGAAAACGAATCCAGATGTTTCGGTCAAGAAGAATGTTGCTCATTTCAAGGATCAACTCCAACTACTCGGACTCGACTACGATTGGTCGCGAGAGATAAATACGACTGATCCGGAATATTATCGCTGGACGCAGTGGATATTTTTACAGATGTTCAAGAAAGGTTTGGCTTACGAATCATTTGAGCCGATAAACTGGTGTCCTTCTTGCAAGACTGGTTTGGCAAATGAAGACGTGGAAGATGGTCGCTGTGAACGCTGTGGAACTCTCGTCGAGAAGAAACCGATGCGTCAATGGGTTCTCAAGATCACGGACTATGCACAGAGATTGTTAGCTGATCTCGATACTTATGATACGAAATCTTTGCCGCATATCATTGACAAGAAGAATCCACCGAAGCTCGGAAAAAAATCTGTTGAGAGAAGGACTATTCACGCTCTAGTCAGAGATCCTAAGACTGGTAAATTCCTTGGGCTCAAGTGGCACAAACATCCCTGGATAACTTTTATCGTGGGTGGAGTGGATGTCGGAGAAGATATTGTCGAAGCCGCACGACGCGAGGTGGCTGAAGAAACTGGTTATACTGATATCAAATTCGTGCAAGTTCTCGGTGGTCCAGTCTGTGCCGAGTATTATGCAGCTCACAAGGATCAGAATCGTGTGGCGGTGACTTCCGGTATATTATTCGAATTAGTTTCCGATAAAAAAGTTGAGACCTCGAAGGAGACTCATGAAGATTTCGAAAATGTTTGGCTGGATCTCGAAAAAGATATGACCGAGGAGAAAATGACCTGTGCAGAGTTGCCGGTTTGGTTGGAGAGATTACCAACCTCTACTATGGAATATATCGGTTCAGTACCATGCTTCACTCAAGTTTGGGAACCTGGCACCGTAAGAGAAGACAAACTTTTTGTTGAGCGAGATGCTATTGTGGCGATTGTAAAACATTGGAAAGAAGATAAATATATCGGCTTGAAATGGAAAAAAGTTGCTTGGCAGACTCTTATAACCGGTGGTATAGAGAAAGATCAGACGGCTGAACAGGCGGCAATCGCAGAGATCTTGGAGGAGACCGGCTATATGCATCCTAAGCTTGTTAAGAAACTCGGAAGAGTCGATGCTAAATTCTTTCATGTACCAAAAGATCAAAATCGCTGGGCTCATTTCGAGGCTATGTATTTCGAGTTGCAAGATGGCGAACGACGGGAGATTACTGCAGAAGAAAAAGCCAATCACGAGGTCGTCTGGGTCAATCGTGAAGATGTGGCCACTTTTATTGGCCCCAGAAGTCAGAAATATACTTGGACCACTATGATGTGGGGCAAAAAAGCAGAATTTTCCAATGAGACCAAGCCACTTTTGGATTGGCCGGCTTCCATCGTCAAATCGCAGAAAGATTGGATTGGCAGAAGTGAAGGAGCTCTGATCAATTTTGCGTTGACCAATAATTTCGCCAATATTTCCTCGAAAAAAATTGAAGTCTTCACGACTCGTCCGGATACTTTATTTGGTGTGACTTATGTCGTTCTATCACCGGAGCATAAGCTGGTTGCAGAATTCTTGGACCAAAAGGGATTGCTCGGCAATCGTGCGGAAGTCGAGGCTTATATTTCTCGCTCGAAAAATAAGACTGAGATTGAGCGCACTGACGCCACAAAAGAAAAGACCGGCGTAGAGCTCAAAGGTGTTGCTGTTATTAACCCAGCAAATGGTGAGAAAGTTCCAGTTTGGATATCGGATTATGTATTGGCAGACTATGGGACAGGAGCCGTCATGGCTGTTCCAGCGCATGATGAGAGAGATTTTGCATTCGCGAAGAAGTTTAAGCTGGAGATAAAGCAGGTGATCGCACCATATTTTGAAAATACTACCGACCTTATACCGAAATCCGACAAACCTGTAGTCAGGCGATCTATAGTTCATGCAATCATCAAACATCATAAGGAAAATAAATTCTTATTTATCAGATGGAAAGATCACGCTTGGAATTCTATGGTGACTGGCGGTATTGAAGCTGGTGAAGATGTTATAACCGCGGCCAGACGAGAAGTCTTGGAGGAAACAGGCTACAAAAATCTCAAACATATCAAAACTTCAGGTGAAAAAAATGAGGTTCATTCTTTCTTCTACGCGACACACAAGGATGAAAATAGATATATGGTAGCCCGAGGAGTTGTGTTCCAGTTGGAAAATGAAGAAAGAACCGAGATGAGCCAAGAAGAAAAATCGAAGCATGATATCATCTGGTTGGGAGAAGCCGAAGCCAGGGAATTCTTGACCCATGAAAATCAGAAAGTCGTATGGGATTATTGTATGAAAGGTATTGCATGGTGTGGAAGTGGCCGTTTGGTAAACTCCGATAAATTTAATGACAGGTCATCTGATTCGATCGCGAAAGACATAACCTCTTTCGTCGGCGGCAAATGGGTCACGAAATACAAGCTTCGCGATTGGGTATTTTCGCGTCAACGATATTGGGGTGAGCCGATACCGGTGGTGCATTGTGAGAAATGTGGCGTCGTACCAATTCCAGAAAAATCCCTCCCAGTAAAACTCCCGAAGGTGAAATCCTATGAGCCAACTGGGACTGGTGAATCGCCGTTGGCGGCTATTGAAAAATGGGTGAATGTGAAGTGTCCACAATGTGGTGGCAAAGCCAAACGCGAGACCAACACGATGCCTCAATGGGCTGGCTCATCCTGGTACTACTTGCGCTATATGGATCCGAAAAATTCGCGTGCACTAGTCGACATTAAAAAAGAAAAATATTGGTCACCTGTGGACTTCTATGTCGGTGGAGCTGAGCACGCTACGCGTCACCTTATATACGCACGATTCTGGCACAAGTTCCTTTACGATATCGGAGTGGTCTCAAACATCGAACCTTTCTTGAAATTGCAGCATGTTGGTCTCATTATGGGCGAAGATGGTCGCAAGATGTCCAAGCGTTTTGGTAATGTCGTCAATCCTGACGATGTGGTGAAAATATATGGCGCTGATACATTGCGCATATATGAGATGTTTATGGGACCATTTGATCAGCAAATATCCTGGAATACAGACAGTATGATCGGTGCGCGAAGATTTATCGAAAGGGTTTGGAAACTAGCGAACATTTTGACAGTTGGAAATAAGGAGGCAAAAAATAAAGAAGCTGCCGAAAAAATCGTCCACAAGACGATCAAGAAAGTTTCCGACGATATATCCACCATTCGTTTCAACACTGCTATAAGCTCGCTTATGATAGCAGTCAATGAATTGGAAAAAACTGGTTTGAACAAGGAACAATTCGAGATACTACTCAAATTATTGGCGCCATTTGCTCCGCATATGACCGAAGAGTTGTGGATGAGTATTGGAAATAAAGGTTCTATACATACCACTTCATGGCCAGAATACAAGCCGGAATTGGCTGTAGAAAAGAGCGTGACGATAGCCGTTCAGGTCAATGGAAAGGTGCGCGGGACATTTGAAATAGCAGCGGATTCTTCCGATGAAGCCTTGAAAGCTGGTGCTTTAGCGTTGCCAGAAATTCAAAAATGGCTCGCCGGAAAAGAAGCGAAGAAAATCATCGTCATAAAAGGGAAATTGGTCAGTATTGTCATATAATACGTTTTAGTGTATAGTAGGTTGACTTTATAGATTATAGGTGATAAAACATACCCATATATAGAGCAACACAATTATTATTAAATCAATAACATGGCTTCCACCCAATCAGTTATTTCGTTCAAACCAAAGCAGGTCGTAAAAAGGCTTTTGTCGTCATTACCAGATCGCGCGCATGAAGTTCTCGTCTATCGCTACGGCTTAGGCAAGGACACCAAGCGTATGACCTTGGATTCTATCGGCAAGAAGTACGGTATCACTCGAGAGCGCGTACGCCAGATAGAAAATTACGGCATTGCCAATATCCGCAAGTCGGAAGAATACAAGCAGGAGAAAGCTGTTTTCGCTGAAGTCGAGGAACTCCTACATTCTCTAGGTGGAATCGTTGTGGAAGACGATTTTCTAGGCCATGTCTCGAAAGATAAGAGCTTGCAGAATCAGATACATTTTCTTTTGGTGGTTGGCGAGCCTTTCAAGAAGCAAAAAGAAGATGATGATTTCCGTCACCGCTGGCATGTAAATGAAGATGTTGCTAAGAAAGTCGAGGCAGCTCTCCGCAATCTATATTCGAACTTGAAGACCGATGATCTTCTTCCAGAGTCCGAGATGATCAACAAATTCTTGAACCATCTCGAAGATGTCTCTGAGCGCTACAAGAATCAGGAAGTCGTCCGTCGTTGGTTGGCTATATCCAAGAATATCGGCAAGAACTCTCTTGGCGATTGGGGTATGACGAACTCACCAAATATCAGCACGAAGGGTATGCGCGACTACGCTTTCCTAGTTATAAGGAAGCATGGCTCACCGATACATTTCCGCGATGTCGCCAAGCAGATAGAGAAGATGTTCAATAAGAAAGCCCATGTTGCCACAACTCACAATGAACTTATAAAAGACAAGCGCTTTGTACTTGTTGGTCGTGGTCTCTATGCTCTCGCAGAATGGGGCTATACTCCAGGTATCGTCCGCGATGTTATTGCCGATGTCTTGAAGAAAAATGGTCCTATGACTAAGGATGCTATCATTGAGAAAGTTATGAAGGAACGCTATGTCAAGCCGAATACTGTATTGGTCAACCTACAGAATCCGAAATATTTCTCTCACAACAAAGAAGGTAAGTATTCTCCGGTCGCGGCGTAAAAATCCTATATAGATCGGGATATCACGCCATCTAGTCAATTCACAGCGCACGGATGAACTCCGCGCGTTTTGTGTTACAATACTTCCATGACTTTGGATCAGATCTTCGCTAACATAGTTTCCTCATTTCAAACAGTGTTGACCCCTATGGTCATCAATTATCTGGTGACTCTTTCGCCAGTAATCCTTGCTGTTATCTTGGGAAGGATTTTTTGGGATGTCTGGATACGATATGTGCAAGCGCAGTTTTTCTTGTCACAAAAATACACCGTTCTCGAGATAAAGCTTCCTAGGGATCTTTACAAGTCTCCGTTGGCTATGGAAATGGTCTTGAACTCATTTCACAATCCAGCCGATGGTAATTGGTTCAAACAACTTTGGATGGGGGAAGTAAGGCCATGGGTATCTATGGAGATTATCTCCGTGGAAGGTCAGGTAAAATTTTATATCTGGACTTGGACTTCGAAGAAGAATAATCTGATCACAACTCTCTATGGAACATACCCTGGTATAGAAGTCCATGAAAGTGAAGATTATGCGAAGTCGGTTGTCTTCGACAAGAAAGAGATGAAAGTCTGGGCTTCGGAATTCGTCTTTACTAAGGATAATCATTATCCGATAAAGACCTATGTCGACTACGGACTAAGTGATGATCCGAAGGAAGAATTCAAAGTCGATCCTCTGGTGCCATTTTTGGAATTCTTAGGTGGCATCGGGCCAAATCAGCAACTCTGGATACAGATTATGGCGAGAGCACACAAGAAGGAGCAACCGAAGCCAGGACATATTTTCAAAAAGCATGATGCGTGGAAGGAGGGGGCCAAAGCAGAAGTGAACGAGCTTTTGATGCGCGATCCAGATACGAAGATAGCTGGCACGAAAGATGAAGAATCCGGATTTACGAAGATGCCGACGATCTCAAAAGGCGAGCAGGAAATAGTCGAAGCTATAGAGCGCGGCATCACCAAGCAAGCATTTGATGTTGGTATACGCACTGTTTATATTGCCAAAAAAGACTTTTTCAATGGAGCAAATATCGGCGGTATCATCGGCAATTGGAAACATTTTAGCGCCGAACATTTAAATGGTTTTAAGATGGGTGGACCTTGGATGAATAAGCTCGATTATCCTTGGCAAGATTACAAAGATATCCGTCGCAATCGTATGTCCAAGGAAGTGATTATGGCTTATAAGCGTCGTTCCTACTTCTATCATCCATTTGAAGGAAAGCCTTTGGTGATGAATACCGAAGCTTTGGCGACACTATTTCATTTTCCTGGTGCTGTTGCTAGCACGCCTACTCTGGAGCGCATCCCTTCGAAGAAGTCCGAGGCTCCAGCGAATTTGCCAATATAAATATTATGGTTGTACGAAATATTTTTATCGGTATTCTATCCGCTCTCTGTATTATATTGATCGCTGCGGCTTTTGCTTCAACTCCTCCTTCAAGATTTCCGGCTCATATCATCATATCTGTGGAAAATGGCTCATCTTTGTCGCAGACAGCCAAAGAGCTTGCGGATGCCGGAATCATAAGGTCGCAATTCCTATACAAAGTCTTTGTGTTATTGACCGGAGAGAGCACGCGCGTCATGAGTGGAGACTATCTTTTCGATCAACCACAATCGGTTATTCGTGTGGCTTTTCGCACTGCACATGGAGTTCAGGGATTGGCAAAGATAAAAGTGACTATACCTGAAGGACTAGATTCGTCAGAGATTGCGGCCATATTGAAAAAGAATATCCCCGGTTTTGATCCAATCGCCACCTCAATCTTCTTGAATCTTGCGCGCGCAAATGAAGGTTATCTTTTTCCGGACACTTATTTCTTCTATGAAAATGTATCGCCTGCGCAAGTTGTATCGGTCATGCACTCAAATTTCAATGCTCGTGTCGCCACTATAAGCGACAAGGTAGGCGCTTTCGGTCAACCTGTGAGCGATGTGATCAAGATGGCTTCGATAGTTGAGAAAGAAGCGACCAGCACCGTCGATAGACAGATTATCGCCGGCATCCTCTGGAAACGTCTGGCGGATAAGATGCCTCTTCAAGTTGATCCACCTTTTTATTATATTCTTGGAAAAATATCTAGCCAGTTAACTGCCGCCGACCTTGCCACCAGTTCACCTTACAATCTTTATAAGAATATCGGTTTACCTCCGACACCTATAGACAATCCTGGTCTTGATGCCATCTTGGCGACTGTAACCCCGACCTCCACGAAGTATTATTTTTATTTGTCTGATAAATCCGGAATGATGCATTACGCCACTACTTTCGATGGACATATGGCGAATAAGGAGAAGTACCTCCGGTAACATTTGCGGTATCAAAGTTCCTTTGGTATTTTTGACTTTTGATGTTAATCTAAAAATCATGAAAAAAGTCTTCATCGGTCTTTCTGGCGGCGTGGATAGCGCCGTTTCTGCGGCACTTCTGCAAAAAGCTGGCTACGATGTAACCGGAGTATTTATAAAAGTCTGGCAACCGGATTGGATTTCTTGCACTTGGAAAGAGGAACGACGCGATGCGATGCGCGTGGCTGCTCATCTCAAGATTCCTTTCGTCACTCTCGATCTGGTGAAGGAATATAAGCGCGGTGTTATCGACTATATGCTCGCCGAATATTCTGCCGGACGCACTCCAAATCCGGATGTGATGTGCAATCGTGAAGTGAAGTTTGGTGGTTTTTGGAAATGGGCACAAGCCCATGGAGCCGATTTTGTGGCGACTGGACATTATGCGCAGATAAAAGAGGCGCAATTGCGCGCGATGTTCGCTGGCGTGGATAAGAACAAAGATCAATCATATTTTCTGTGGACATTGAATCAAAAAGATTTGGAGCATATTTTGTTTCCAGTCGGACATCTTGAGAAGACTGAGGTCAGGAAGCTGGCAGCTAAGTTTGGTCTGCCAAATTCATCCAAAAAAGATAGCCAAGGATTGTGCTTTATCGGTAAAGTCGATATCAAGGATTTCTTGAAGCATTATGTGAAGAAAGGTCAGCCAGGTTCGACTCGAGGCAATGTCTTAAATAGTGCTGGTAAAGTTATCGGCCATCATCCAGGCGCTTTGCTTTTTACTCTTGGTGAACGACATGGCTTCATTGTTACTGAAAAAACTACAAATGACCGCCGATATTATGTAGTGGCGAAGGATATGAAGAAGAATACGATCACGGTTGCGACGGCCTCCGTATATGTAGCAGATGAGCACATAGCAAAATTGCGCCCTCCAAGGGCTCAATTTTCGTATGTGCAAAAAGTATGTATCGCCAGGGTTAACTGGGTCAGTGGAATAGCGCCGAAGATTGGCACTAAACTAATGATCCGCACCAGATATCGTCAACCTCTGATGCCTGCAACCGTAGAGAAAACAAATCCTACTAAGAAAACAGCCGAGCTCATGATAGCCGCAAAAGATATAAACGACCCTGTAACTCCTGGTCAATCATTGGTCATGTATATAGGCGCAAGAGGAAAGCCACAAGAGGAAAGGGAGTGCTTAGGAGGCGGAATTATACTATAATACAGCAATGAATCACCTCATGAGAATCACGAAGTCTGATGGAACCACGCAACTTTTCGAGGAAGAGAAGTTAGTGAACTCACTCAAGCATGTCGGAGCTTCGCCAGAAGTGATAGATGACATCGTCGATGAAGTTGAGAAGGAAATGTGGGAAGGCATACCAACAGCGGATATATATCGCCGCGCTTTTGAGCTTCTGAAGAAGCACAGTGCGCCAGTGGCGGCCAGATATTCTATTCGTCGCGCCATGTTCGAGCTTGGTCCAGATGGTTTTCCATTTGAAAAATTCGTGGCGCGTGTTTTCAAGCTCTGGGGTTATGAATCATTAACCGATCAGACACTTCTTGGTACTTGTGTTGAGCACGAAGTGGATGTGGTGGCTTGGAAAGAGCACGATCTCGCTATGTCCGAAGTAAAATTCCATAATGAGTTCGGCCTCAAATCGGATCTGAAAGTCTCACTCTATGTGAAAGCTCGATTCGATGATCTTGCTGACACGGTTTTCGAATATGGCGGTTTGAAGAGAAAGCTGACTGATAGATATCTGTTCACAAATACCAAGTTCACGGAAGTCGCTATTCAGTATGGAACTTGCAAAGGCTTGAATATGATCAGTTGGAATTATCCTCCTAACAAGAGCTTACATAAGATAATAGATGAAAATGGTCTTTATCCAGTAACTTGCTTGGTGAGTTTAAGTCATCAACAGAAGAAGGATTTGATTGGACTCGGTATCATCGTCACTGGAGATTTGCTTGCAAATCCAGGTGCCTTAAAAGCTGTCGGCATACATCCGGAAGCAACGAAAGTTGTCTTGGCGGAGGTGGAGATGATCGCTAAGATTGGCAATAATCACACACATTCACATGAACTCTAACGAAATCCGCTCAAGATTCCTAGAATTTTTCCAGAAGCGCAGCCATGCCATAATCCCGTCAGCTTCTCTAGTTACTCCGGATGAAAAAGGTGTTACTGACTCGACTCTTTTCAACACAGCCGGAATGCAGCCTCTTGTCCCATATCTTCTAGGAAAACCACACCCACTTGGCACGCGGTTGGCAGATGCTCAAAAATGCCTGCGCACAGTGGATATAGAAGATGTTGGTGATCGCACACACGCTACTTTTTTTGAGATGTTGGGGAATTGGTCACTCGGCGATTATTTCAAGAAGGAGGCCATAACTTGGAGCTATGAATTCCTGACCTCGAAATCCGAAACGGCCGGCGATCGTGGACTTGGACTAGATCCAAGTAGACTCTATGTAACAGTTTTCGAAGGTGACTCTATCGCGCCACGCGATGAAGAAGCCGCTGGAATATGGCGTGAGATATTCAAGAAAAATGGTGTAAGTGCCAACCAGAAAGACGGTGCTGATCGTATCTTCTATCTCCCAGCTGAGAATAATTGGTGGGAAGCTGGCGCGAACGGTCCATGCGGACCAGATTCGGAGATGTATTATGATGTGAAAAATACTTTTGGTGGTAAGCCGATAACACGCGAGCAATTCCTGAAAGCTGACGAAAATCGAGATGTCGTTGAGGTTTGGAATGATGTCTTCATGCAATACGAGAAGAAAGAAGGGAAAATAGTTGGCAATCTACCGAAACCATCTGTGGATACTGGAGCCGGATTGGAACGACTGACTATGACATTGCAAGATGTCGACAATATATACGATACAGACATGTTCAAGACAGCTATGTCGTCCTTGCGTGCGAGTTCGAAGAAATATGACTTGAGAGCGGCACGAATTATAGCTGATCATATTCGCTCGGCTACATTTCTCATAAGCGATGGGGTGAATCCTTCGAATACCGACCGTGGTTATATCTTGCGCCGACTTCTTCGTCGAGCTATTCGTTATTCCAAACTCATGGAAATATCTGTAGGATTGCATGAGCTTGTCGATATATATGCTGATTCTTACAAAGCAGTGTATCCTGATGTCTTCGCACAGAAAGAATCCATAAAAGCCGAAATCCGCGCGGAAGTCGAGAAGTTCGAAAAAACGCTCGAGATTGGTATCAAGGAGTTCAATAAACTATCCGGCGCAAATATTTCCGGCACAGACGCCTTCATCCTCTTCTCGTCTTACGGTTTTCCTATCGATATGACTGTCGACCTGGCGAAAGAAAAAGGTTTGACTGTTGACGTCGCGTCTTTCAATAACGAGTTCAAGAAGCATCAGGACCTCTCGCGTGCTGGAGCCGAACAGAAATTCAAAGGTGGTTTAGCGAAGGCAGACGATGGCCACGCTGACCCAATGGTTATCCGATATCACACCGCTACACACCTTCTACACCAGGCGCTTCGTGATGTGCTCGGCGACAGCGTCTCGCAGAAAGGTTCGAATATCACAGCAGAGCGTCTGCGTTTCGATTTCGCTCATGGTGCCAAGATGACCGACGAAGAAAAGAAGCGGGTTGAGGATATTGTAAATGAAAAGATCACCGCGAAAATGTCTTTCAATAAAGTCGTGCTGCCAAAAGCTGAAGCAGAGAAGACGGGTGCACTTCATTTCTTCGGTGAAAAATACGGCGATGAAATATCTGTTTATTATACCGGTGACGATTTGGCGCACGCTTATTCCAAGGAATTCTGTGGCGGTCCACATGTGACAAATACCAGCGATCTCGCTGGCCCAGAAGGGAAATGGAAGTTCAAGATCCAGAAAGAAGAAGCTGTGGCACAAGGAATAAGGAGGATAAAGGCGGTGTTGGTGTAATAAAAATATGCTAAAATAACTTCATCATGTCGCGTCACTCTCACCTCAAATCCCACCCTCATTCCTCCTCCCTCAACCGCGCCTTCACCTTGATCGAACTCCTAGTAGTCATAGCTATCATAGGACTACTCTCCAGCATCATATTAGTCAGCCTAAGCTCTGCTAAAGAGAAGGCTAAAGACGCAGTCAGACAATCAGACCTCAATACCATGAAGACAGCCCTAGAGCTGTATGCCAATGACCACAAAGGATCATATCCAAGCACTATAACAACAGACACACCAGACATATATGGTCTAAACAGCTGTAGTAATTACCAAGGAAGCTCTCTCACCGGTAGAACAGACTGGATACCAGAACTTGTCACAGATAGCTATATACCCACTCTACCTCATGATCCAGACGGACTAACAACCACAAACACCTCCGCCACAGATGCAGGCTGTACCAACAACTACCTCTATGCCTCAGACGGCACCAACTACACTCTCTCTACAGGAATACGAACATTTTCAACTAACCCCGCATTTGCTTCATCTACCAGTTTCAATAACGGTAACAACAATGGAGGGAATAACGGTGGAGGTAACAATAACAACGGTGGCGGCAACACAGCCAGCAGCCCCTGTACCACTACTAACTGTGCTCTGCAGTTCGATGGAAGTAATTATGTTGATGGCCCATCAATTTCTTTTACCACTGGAACAGTTGAGCTTTGGTATAAAAAAACAGGAATAGCTACTGACTACGCCCGTATTATCTCTTTTAGTAGTAGTATTAATCAGCTTGATATCGCAGATGATTCAGGAGAATTAGTCCTTTTAGATTTTGCGGGTTGGGTTGATACGGGGTATGCCTTTACCGATTCTAATTGGCATCATATTGCTTTACAATCTGATGGTTCTACTATAACTTGCTATGTCGATGGCACAAGTGTTTATTCAACACAGGGCGTGTTTTCTGTTTCAGGTGTATTTCGTATTGGAGGCAATATCGTAAGTATTCAAGATATCGTTGGTCAAATAGATGAAGTCCGTATCTCCAACACCGCTCGTTATACCTCCGACTTTACTCCAGCCACTTCATTTACATCCGATGGAAACACTGTAGCTCTGTATAAGTTCAATGAAGGTTCTGGAACAACCCTGACCGACAGCTCCAACAACGGACATGCGGGTACACTACAAGGGAATCCGACTCCTACATGGGTAGCAGGAGTTGGTGATGCAGGCACCAGTACAGCAGACAACTCAGCCCAAATCAAGATAGATTTTCCATCAGAGTTAAACATCTCCTCAACTGGTAACGGCAACGGCGATATGGGCGTAGATCCAGAAGGAGAAAATAACAATGATTGTACAGCTCCAGACTGCTATCTCTATACCACAGTAGATCCAACTGCAAGCGATTATGTCCCAAATCCGATAACCGTCTATGCCACACCGGATGCAACATCTACATTTGCCGGTTGGTTGGTAGATGGTGAAGCAACAGATACTTGTCCAGTTACAGGCGATAGCTGTACCGTGACCATGGATGGTCCGCATGAAGTCATAGCCGACTTCGAACCGGCACCAATGTTGAAGATATCAACAACGGGTGGTAGTGGTAAAGGCACTGTCTCTGTAGATCCTACGGGTACAACTACTGCCTCCTGCGCTAGTCCTAACTGTTATATATATAATACAGCATCAACGACCGTAACTCTAACTGCTCATCCCGACAGCTCCTCCAAATTCACCAGCTGGAGTGGAGATTGTTCTGGGACAACTAACACCTGTACTGTGACTATGGATCAAGCACGCAATGTGACGGCACAGTTTGACCCGATACCATCATTGGCACTAAATATATCAGTAGTTGGTAATGGTGGTGGTGGAACCGTATCTGCAAGTCCAACAGGATCAAGTATCACCCCTTGCAACACCACTAACTGTTATATATATCACACGACTGGTCAGGTCGTGACTCTTACGGCCAATCCAGATAGTTCATCCTTATTCATCCGTTGGAGCGGAGCTTGTACTGGAACTACCAACACCTGTACTGTGACCATGGGCACCGCGATGAATGTCACTGCGAATTTCTATCCAGCACCGTTAGTTTCTATAGCCGCCGATCAACAACTCCCAGTATATGGGAATACTACTACTATTCATTGGTCGACAAGGTCTAATATCAGTAGATGTGATCCTTCCGATCAATCTAATTGGGATTATAATTACATATCTAGTCCACGCAATCCATTTAAGCGGGGGTCCAATAATCTGTCAGGATCATTTACTACTGACCCTGTGGAGGGGGATCAGTTTTATCAAATAGTCTGTACCGCTAATGACGGCTCCACGGTATATGGAAATTATGGATACGGTCTCTGGGTCGCCTCTATGCCAGAAGATAGTGTTACTGCTAATGGCCAGAGTGGGAGTATCACTGTTCCTGTTGGCAGTCAGGTTAATATTAAGTGGAATTCGCGGTCTACTGTTGGTACCGACTGCTCAGTTGGAGGCACCGGCCTCACTCTTGACCGCAACGGTCCTCAATATGGTGATGTTTCTAGCTACTCCTATACTATGCGTCAACCAGGGACTTATAATTTTTCAATAGGTTGTTGGGATACCGAAATTGGTGGTCCGAGTAAAGTGGTAAGTAATGTTGTTGTAAATGTGCAATAAGCACATTACTATTTCAACTTGCTCCCACATGCATCTCACTGTAAAATGTAGTCAATGATCCTCATCCTCGACATCCAAAGCTCGTCAGTGCGCGGCTCATTGGTCGCCGGCGAGGCAAGTCGCGCATCAAGCAGCACGCGCAACAAGACTATATTTGAAATAGGTATAGAGATTCCATACCGCGTCTCGAAAGATTCGAAAACTCTCACGGAAAATACGCTGGAAGCGGTGAAAGTCATCGTGCAGGGGATAATGAAAGACCTCATCTTGCGTCGCGAAAAAGGCGACATGAAAGCTAATGTCGCGAAAATCTCCGCGGTGCATTGTGTGATCTCATCACCATGGCTCATATCACAGGCTCAAATAGTCTCTACGACATTCAAAAAAGAAACAAAGATAACGCAAAAAATGGTTATGTCGATGCTGGATAACAAAAAGGCTAAGCCGACACTGCACATCACCGAAGAAGCGCACAGAACTGGTCAGCTCAAAACTATTGAGAAGAAAGTATTTTCTGTCATTTTAAATGGCTATCCGACGACGGCTTGGCAGAACAAGAAAGCCAAGACTCTCGATGTATCTTTCGTGGTCAGCTCGGCTAGCAGTCATTTTATGGCGCAACTGGAAGAGATCTGCGCGACTATTACACCTGGCGGCTCTGCGAAAAACCTAAAATTCCACTCTTCACTCATACTGCACTATATTGCCAGCACAGAACTTGTTCCTGAAGCATCCGCACATATCTGCGTGCATGTGCACAATGAAATCACGGATCTGGTCAGTATCAGTAAAACTGGTGATATACATTTCGCTTCATATCCGGTGGGTTTGCGCACGATAACACGCAGGGTTGCGGCGGCCATGGGAGTCAGAGAACAAACCGCCGAGTCTATGCTCGCTCTCTACGCGGATATGTACTTGGATCCATCTCATAGTAGGAATTCTGGAGTTATCATCGACAAGATATTGCGTGGATGGGCTCAAGGTTATCATGAATTTTTGAAACTGGCTGGAGTTCCGCACAATCATCCAGTGCATATATTCGTCTCCTCAGAAAAATATCCGAAGCTCTTCGCGCGTTTGATGCGAATACCGAGTTCGAAGGCAACGATCGAGCCGATCACGGAAAATATATATCCTGTCGCTATAAACATGTTATAATTCGTCTATGCCTCGTCGTGTAGAAGATATTAGACCATCCAATCACCGCTCAATACGCGATGTCCCTAAGCGTACGCAACAAATCCATATCTCAAAAATAAAAAGTGACGAATCAGAACCGATCTCGGCTCACAAAACAACACTTGCACCACATGTGTCAGTGGCACAGAAAAAATCCACAGGCTTACGATGGTTTATTTTAGTCATAGGTATCGTTGTGGTTTTCGCTGGTCTCGGATATATAGCTTCGGTATATTTCTCCAGAGCTTCATTTGTTATAACTCCGAAGATAGCGATTATGGATGTTAGCAATACTTTTTCTACTCAAGATTCCGCGGCGAGCACGGCGATAGCTAGTGGCACGATTCCTTATTCTTTTATAACTGTTCACGGATCAGCTAGTACGACGGTGCCAGCTACTGTCGGTCCGGCCATTTCCACAAAAGCTCAAGGTCCAGTGACTATATACAACTCCTATAGTTCGCAGGCGCAAAGACTTATTGCCGGAACGCGCTTGGCCAATGCTTCCGGAAAAGTTTATAGATTGGCCGGTTCCGTCGTTGTCCCAGGATACACAGTTTCATCGAAATCAACTATTCCGGGCAGTGTCAATGCGACTATCATCGCTGATCAACCAGGAGATTTATATAATATCACCGGTGCCAGCTCTATAAGCGACTTTAAAATGATCTCTTATGAAGGTTCGAGTAAATACAACACTATATATGCTCGAATAACAGCTCCTGTAGTTGGAGGTATGACCGGCACTCAAAGCGTCGTTGATCCTTCGGTTATAGCTTCAACAACTGAACAGCTTAAGACTGGTATCATTACCAATCTTTTACAACAAATCCATTCCTTATTGCCTCAGGGATATATAATGTACGACAGCGGATACACCGCTTCATTTTCGACGACCACTTCAGCTGGTCCAGACAAGACGCATGGGGTATTGACCGTTCAATGCACAATGAACGGAATGATTTTCAAGAAAGTAGATTTTCTCAATCGTCTAGCCAGTACAACAGCAACCGCTTCTTTTGGTTCATTCAAATACAATACCTCGAGTCTAGAATCACTCAATGTAACCATGATCAACAGCAAGTCCATCATTTCCTTGAAAATAAAAGGCACCATAACACTGGTTGGTATAGTGCCAGTAGCCGAATTAACCAAGAAAATACTAGGTAAAACATCGGATGAGGCCCATCAAATATTCAAACAATACGCTCAGGTTATAGAAAAGATCGATGGTGATGTTATGCCTCAATGGTCGAATATCCCAATGGATCCAAGCAGGGTTTCAGTGACAGTCAGTTATACCCCTTGACGGGTAATACCACTGTCTGCTAGTATATGCGTCTGCGCAATTTACGAATGGATAACGCGTCAAAACCAACAAAGTCAACGAATACCGCAAGAGGTACCGTTGTTGAGGCGTTGCCTGATACCTTGTTCAGAGTGGAGCGTGAGGATACAAAAGAAATTGTTCTGGCTTATCTTGCAGGTAAGATGAAGATGAACAGGATCCGTGTTCTCATCGGCGACAAAGTTGAGCTTGTTATAGATCCGTATGGAGGTAGAGCGCGAATTACAAGACGATTTTAATAATATATGCGAGTAAAAGCTTCAGTAAAAAAGATTTGTTCGAAATGTTCCGTGGTTCGCCGCGGTAGTTACATTTATGTTGTCTGCAGCTCAAACCCTCGTCATAAACAGCGTCAAGGATAAATAATATGCGTATTTTAGGTATTACACTTCCAGAAAATAAGAGACTTGAGTTCGCACTCACAGCCATTTATGGTATCGGCACTTCTCGTGCTCATTTTATACTTGCTAAGACTAAGGTTGACGGTTCTATTAAGCCGAAGGATCTCACAGTCGAACAAGAAAACGCAATACGCAAGCTCGTCGAGAGCTACAAAATAGAAGGTGATCTCAAACGCGAGGTCGCCTCAAATATTAAACGCTTGAAAGATATCAAGTCTTATCGCGGTTCTCGTCACGCTAGACATCTCCCGACTCGCGGCCAAAGAACAAAGACAAACTCCAGAACAGTCCGCGGAAATATCCGCAAGACTATGGGATCAGGAAGACGCAAGGAAGAGAAGACATAAAAACTGACAAAGACGAAATAAGACAAAATAAATCAAAAACATGGGAAAAAAAAGAATTGTAACAACAGACGCCAAGGATGCCGGAGCAGAAAAGAAAGCTCCAGCGGTTTCATCGAAGAAGCGTGTCGAGACAGGTGTGCTTCATGTCCAATCAACCTACAATAACACCAAGGTTATGTTAACCGACGATAAAGGCAATGCTCTTATGTGGGGTTCAAGCGGTGGTGCTGGTTTCCGTGGTGCCAAGAAGGGAACTCCATTTGCAGCGGCAAAGGTTGGCGAGACATTGGCTTTGAAAGCTGCAGCGATCGGTTTGAAAGAGATCAGAGTCGTCGTAAAAGGCGTCGGTTCAGGTCGCGAGTCGGCTATCCGTGGATTTATAAGCAAGGGAGTCAATATCGTTTCCATATCAGATCAGACTCCGGTTTCATTCAATGGCCCGACACCTAAGAAGCCAAGACGCGTGTAAATTTCCCACTTTTATCTTTAAACTTTCAACTTTTAACTAAACCAATATGCAAATCGGACCAAGATACAAAAAAGCTAGATACCTCGGAGCGCCTGTCTTCAAAAAGACACAGACGCAAAAATTCGCTATGCGTTCGCAAGCCAAGACGACCAAGAAAAAGGGTCGTGGCGGTAAGAGCGAATATGGCCGTCAGATGTTGGAGAAGCAGAAAGCTCGCTATAGCTATGGTATTTCCAGTGGTCAGTTCGGTAACTATGTCAGCAAAGCTCTCCAAGCAAAAGGTGATAATGCAAAGAACTTGATGCGCACACTTGAAGGTCGTCTCGACAATGTGGTTCTACGCGCCGGTTTTGCTTCATCTCGTTCAGGCGCACGCCAGATGGTCTGTCATGGCCATATCTTGTTAAATGGTAAGAAAGTCAATATTCCATCGTGTCAGGTTAATATCGGTGATGTCATCGCTATCCGCGAAGGCAGCAAAAAGAAGGGAATATTTATGAAGCTCGATGAAGATTTGAAGACCCTTGCTACGCCAGCTTGGATCAAAGTAAATCCAGAAGCCAAGACGATTACTATAGATGGCGAGCCTGTAGCCGATATGACCGGACTATTGTTCGATGTCCGTTCAGTGTTGGAGTTCTATACGCGTTAATTTGTCGCTTTTTATCATATTATCAACATATCTTTAAATAATAAAAATATATGACATACGACGTAGTTTTACCTTCAAAGCCAAAGATAATCACGGAAAATGCCAATAGTGGCACTTACGAGATCGATGGCCTTTATCCTGGCTACGGACACACTCTAGGCAATTCTCTTCGTCGTATTATATTGTCGTCTCTTCCAGGTGCAGCCGTCACAAAGGTCAAAATTGCTGGCGTCGAGCATGAATTTTCAGCTATCCCAGGAATTAAGGAAGATGTCATCACTATTTTGCTAAACTTGAAAAAGCTTCGTGTGCGTATGACGACTGATGAGCCTGTTACATTTTCTATCAAGATGAAAGGTGTTCATGAAGTTACTGCCAAGGACATAAAAGCTCCTGGTCAAGTAGAAGTTATAAACACCGACTTGCATATCGCTTCTCTCACGGATAAGACCGCGGAGTTGGATATGGAAATAACGATTGAGAAGGGTCTCGGTTATGTTCCGAAGGAAGTCGTCCAGAAAGATCGTGTTGATATCGGCGCTATCACTCTCGATGCCGCTTTCACACCTATTCACAAAGCCAATTACGAAGTCGAGAATATGCGCGTCGGAGATCGCACAGACTTCAATCGTTTGCGTCTTTCTATAGAGACCGATGGTACGATCACTCCTCATGAAGCTTTGGAAAAGTCTATTTCTCTTATGATTCATCAGTTGAAGGCCATTGTCGGATTCAAGGAAGAGGAAGTTACAGAAGATGAAAACGGAAAGGGAAAGACTCAAGATGAAGATGAGAATGCGGAAGTTTCGGAGAAAGGTGCAAAGTCAGCCGGCTCTGGTAAGATAGTTGACGCCGACCTTTTGAAGACTCGCATCGACTCTCTCGGCTTCTCTTCACGAACCAT
>Ga0209697_10002739_pt1 | contig 24804 bp, 18 predicted proteins | sample AliMusrvi5mmetaG_FD_184115 | JGI IMG/M metagenome (GOLD analysis project Ga0209697, IMG submission 184115) | Freshwater lake bacterial and archeal communities from Alinen Mustajarvi, Finland, to study Microbial Dark Matter (Phase II) - Alinen... | ecosystem: Environmental > Aquatic > Freshwater...
GCGGGAGGCTCCGCGCCGACCCCACCCGCCGCGGAGCCTCCCGCGCCACCAGCGACGCCTGCGGCACCTGCGCCCGGGCAGTGAGTTCCGGGATTCAGCCAAAGCGGTTGTGGCGCTGCGCTTCCCACCGCAGCCACGGATGGTTGCGGTCTTCATGGATTTTCTGGTATGGATTTCCGCACCATTTGTAACGGACCGTATTGGGCATCCCGCTGCCGCCGGCCAGACCGGTGAAATATTCGCGACCCGGGTGGCGTATTTTGAGGAGTCCTCGGCCGCGACCCGCCTGCCATGATCCCGCGACGAGCAGGGTGGGGGGTCTTGCCGGTTTTCCTTCAATGCACCATCATCTAACAACGAATTTGGCCGGCGTGGCCATGGCCGCGGGGATTTACCTGGCTGGCGTTTGCGGGAAGGCCGCCGCCGCCGCCGCCCCGCCGATTGTCGTGGGGGAGAAGGATCTTGCCATCACCGGCGAACTCGGTCCGTTCGCTGCCGCGTGGGACCTGCAACGCCCGGCGGCGAACCTGCTGCTGGCGACCTTGACTCTAACGGCCAATCAAGCGGCCACCCCGCCGCCGCTGGAGGTGAAGTGGCAGTTTCCTGCGGTAAACCTGGCGGGCGTGTGGACCTCGGATATCGGCAAGGCCAATTTCGACCACCAGGGAGTGGAGGTGCAATCGCGGGCGGTGCTGCGCTCGCCCTTGGTGATGTTTCTCGGACCGGACGACGGCAACCGCTTCACCGTCGCCCTGTCCGACGCGCTGCGACCGGTTAGCATCGGCGGCGGCGTCAAGGAAGAGGATGTCAACATTCATGCCTCGGTGAAATTGTTTGGCGGCAAGCAACCGCCGCTCAAGGAGTATCGGGTCACCTTTCGCATCGATACCCGCCCGTTGCCCTTCTATCAGGTTCTGCGCGACACCGCGCGCTGGTGGGCGGCGCAGGACGGGTACCAGCCGGCCCCGGTGCCCGAGGCGGCACGCGTGCCGCTCTATTCGACATGGTATAGCTATCACCAGAGCATCGACCCCGCAGCGATCCTCAAGGAGTGCGGCCTGGGCGGCGAAATCGGCACCGAGGGTGTGATTGTCGATGATGGCTGGCAGACGCTGGACAGCAGTCGCGGCTATGCCTACACCGGCGATTGGAAGCCGGAGCGCATTCCGGACATGAAGGGCTTCGTTGATCAGGTGCATGCGTTGCACCAGAAATTCATCCTGTGGTATGCGGTGCCGCTGGCGGGCGAGAAATCCGCCGCCGCCAAGCGCTTCGAGGGCAAGATGCTGTTCTTCAACGCCGGCTTGCACGCCCACATCCTCGACCCCCGCTACCCCGAAGTGCGCGAGTATCTCATCGGCCTCTACGAAAACGCCGTGCGCGAGTGGGGCATCGACGGCCTCAAGTTGGATTTCATCGAACTTTTCGCGTCGCAGGGAAACACGGTCCTAACAGCCGATGGCGGGCGCGATTTCGCCTCGGTGGACGAGGCGGTGGACCGCCTGTTCACCGACATCATGGCACGGCTGCGCGCGCTCAAGCCGGACATCGCCATCGAGTTCCGCCAACCCTACAACGGCCCGCTGATGCGCAAGTACGGCAACATGCTGCGCGGCGTCGATTGCCCCAACGCCGGCCCCGTCAATCGCAAGGAGACCGTCGATCTGCGTCTGTTGGCCGACCGCACCGCGGTTCACAGCGACATGATCGCGTGGCACCCTAACGAGCCGGTGGCAGGCGCCGCCTTGCAGATTCTCAACGTGCTCTTCAGCGTGCCGCAGCTCTCGGTGCGCCTCGGCGAGGCCTCGCCGGAACACCTCCGGATGATCCGCTTCTGGTTGCGCTACTGGAAGGACAACCGCGCTATCTTGTTAGACGGCGAGTTCCAGCCGGTTTCGCCAGCCGAGAACTACCCGATGGTGCTGGCGCGGAGCCCGGACAAGCTGGTGGCCGCGCTCTATCAGGACATGGTGGTCGCGCCGGGCCCGCAGCCCCCGCCGCAGATCGACGTGGTCAATGCCAAACCCGGGCCGACGGTGGTGCTGAATTTCGAGCAGGACTTGGGCCAGGCCAGTGTGCGGATTCGCGACTGTCTCGGCACCCAGATCAGCGAGCAAACGCAGGCGATCACGGCCGGCGTGCGGGCCTGGGCGGTGCCGCCATCCGGGTTGTTGGAGATCCGCCGCGTGGCGCCGCCAAAATGACGCCGTGAATGGGTGCTTGAACAAACCGGCCCGGTCTCCCTCGTGCGGCGTGCGGACGGCTAGCGGGTGGTTTGCGCAGCGGTATAGGAATGACCGAATTTCTCCCACTGGAGGCGGGTGATGCGGGATTCGAGGGATTGGAGCGGGGATTCGCCGGTAGCGGCCGCGGTGACGGGGGGAAATCCAAGGACTTGTTGGAGACGGTTGCCGATGACGCGGAAAATCCGCCGCAGTAGCTCGGTCTCGAGCGTGTCGGATTTGGTGACGGTGAAGGAGAGGGTTTCGGTCGCGGGGGATTTCTCGGCGGGGCCGCTGAGCCAGAGAGCGATGGTGGCGGGGGCTTCCTTGGCGCTGGGCTTGGCGCTGGGTTTGGCGCTGGGTTTCGCACTTTTCTTGGTGCCGCTTTTGGCAGGGCTCTTGCGGTTGGTGGCGACGATTGCGGTGACTTTCAAGATGCCGGAGGATGCTTGTTCGAGGTCTTTGGCGGCTTGCTCGAGAGCGTTCTTGAGGGATTTCTCGAGGTTGGTGCCAGTGCTGGCGTGAATGACGACGGAGATGGCTTTGGAAGACTTGGTGTTCCACGCGGGCAGGGTCGGACGGAGGCGTCGGATGGCCGCGACGGCGGCCGTGGCTTGGGACGGTTCCGCCGTGGTGGAATCCAACACGCGTTCCCAAGCGAGCAGCGTGCGGGGCAATTCGCCGGCGGTTTCCAACAGCGAGGCGAGTTCGATCAGATGCCGGGCTCCCTTCGGGGCAAGCTCGGCGTAGGTGTCGAGGCCGGGGTTGGGGTTGAGATCGCCAATCTCGACGGCGGGTTCCGGCTTTTTCTCCGGGCCGGGACTGGCCGGCGCGGGGAGTGGGGCGGCAGCAGGAGCGACGGAAGGCAGGATTTCCGCAGGCGGCAGCGCGGCCGCGGCTTGTTGGCGGACCGTGGCGAGTTCCGCCTCCGACGGGGGGGTTAGAAAATTCGTGTCGCGAACGCCCAGCCACCACACCATCAAGGGCACCATGATAGCGAGCAGAATCGAGATGGGCAAGGGAACGCGCACGGACGGATACTGGCCTGTAATGGAGTCGGCGCAAAGCCGAAAGCGAGGTTTTGTCGAACCGGATCCGGTCACCTGCTCGCTGCCACGTGCCTCGGGGCGCGGATTTGAGCAACGTGACCTTCACCCTGAGCGATCACGCCACCCTATCGTCGTTTGTCCTGACAGCCAATCGGTATCTTCAGCCAGCCGGCAGGGAAAAAGCCGCCGCGATGGCGCGGCGGCTCGCGGGATTCATGAGTGGGGGGGGCGCCTCACATGGCGAATTGTGCCACGTGCGGCTTGACCAGGGCTAGGTAGTCGCGCCAAGCCATCCGAATCAGTTCGGTGTGGGAGCCGGCGTTGAAGACAATCTCGGGCTCGGCCGCGATTTCGGGCGAGACGTAGACGGGCAACTCGTAGAGATTGCCGAAAGGCGGCATGGCACCGGTTTCGCAGTCGGGAAAGTATTTCTTGAATTCATACTCATGCGCCAGGCGGATATTGTCGCATCCGGTCAAGGCCCGCAGTTCCTGCACCTGCACGCGCCGATTCGCCGGCAGCACGGCCATTGCCAATGCGCCGTCGATGATGACCATCACGGTTTTCGCGAAGTCACGTCCGCGGATGTGGGCCGACTGGGCCACTTCCTGAGCCGTGAAGGCGGGCGAATGGGTGATGGTGACATATTTGACGTGGTGTTCGTCGAGGTAGTTTTTGAGAGATTTGGCAAGCATCGGATTTTCCTCGCTTTCCAGTTGCCGGACGCGACGGGCGTGCCGGCGGCTTGATGAATTGTGGCGCACTGCCACGGGATACACACGACCATTCGATGCGCGGTGTGCCGCGCATCGATGACGGAGAGAACTTGTTCAGGGTGTGGGTCGGTTTGCCATCGCCACCTCCAATCCGCTCGTCCACCGATACCCGGGAAGGTCGCACGGAATCTCAGGGGCGCAAGGGGTTTTTGTGTCTGAATCCTCGATGACAGGGCAGTGCGATCTCACCGCCCATCTGACTCCGGGCAGGATGCCCGGACCACGGTGGCGCGGGCATCCTGCCCGCCGCCCTTCTTCACAAGGTCTCATCCATTTTCCCCCGAGTTCAGGATGTCTGAGCATGGCAGCCGGCAGGATGCCGGCGCTCCCCAACGCCCGCGGATCAGTGGAAATCGTGGGACTCCGTGGCGTGGCTGGCGGAGATGCCCGGCAACGGCTCGACGTGGGTGACGTAGACCGTCGGGTGGTCGCCTTCGGAGCGCTGGAGCCGGCCCTGGGCTAACAAAAACGGCTCGCTGGTGATGACCAGGCGCAGGCGCTGGAATGTCGCCCTGGGCACGAACAGGTTGGCGATGCCGGTTTCGTCCTCCAGCGAGATGAAGCAATGGCCCTTGGCGGTGCCCGGCCGCTGGCGGCAAATCGCCATGCCGGCGATGGCCACCGCCAAGCCGTTGGGCAGGTGTTGCAGGTCGCGGGCGCGGAGGATGTCCGGCTTGCCTGCCGCCTCGCGCCATAACCGCAGCGGATGCGGCCCGGTGGTGGCTCCTTGCACTAACAAATCCGCCGCCAGCCGCCCCGCCGGCGTCATGGCCGGCAGCACGCCCTGTCGATGGGCCGAATCCGGCTGCAGCAGGTCGTCGTGCAAGGGCAGTTCGACCTGCCACAGCGCCTGCCGCCGGTGGCCGGTTCCGGGTAACTCATTGAGGGCGCCGGCCTGGGCTAACAGGCGTTTCTCCCTCGCGCCCGGCCGCACCCGTGTTAGAAAATCCCCGATGGAATCAAACGGTTCCCGCTCCCGCTCGGCGACGATTCTAACAATCGTGGCGGCCGCCAGCCCCTTGAGCCGGCGCAGGCCCAGCCGCAAGGTGGCATCGTCCACGACTTCGGTCAGGGCCGCGCTGTGCAGGCAGCACACCGGTTTGATCCGCAGCCCGTGGCGCCGCGCGTCCTGGATGAGCGTGTTGACCGAATAAAACCCCATCGGTTGGTTGTTGATGAGCCCGGCATAGAATTCCGCCGGATGATGGACCTTGAGCCAGCAACTCGCATAAGCGATGAGGGCGAAAGATATGGCATGACTCTCGGGAAATCCGTAGAGCGCGAACGAGCCGATGGAGTTGACGATTTTTTCCTGAACGTCGGCCGCCACTCCGCGTTCGTCCATGCGCAGGCGGAGTTTGGCGCTCACCCGTTCCATGCGTTCGTCGCTGCGCTTGAAGGACATGGCGCGGCGGAGTTCGTCGGCCTCCGCGCCGCTGAAACCGGCCACCGCCATCGCCATCCGCAGCACCTGCTCCTGAAACAAGGGCACCCCCAGCGTGCGTGTTAGAATTTCCTCGCAGGCCGGATGGATGCAATCGACTTGCTCGCGGCCGTTGCGGCGGTTCAGATAGGGATGCACCAGATCCCCGACAATCGGCCCCGGCCGGATGATCGCCACCTCGATGGCCAGATCGTAAAACGTCGCCGGCCGCATGACCGGCAAGGTGGCCATCTGCGCCCGGCTTTCCACTTGGAAAGTGCCGACCGTATCCGCGCGACACAACATCTCGAAGACCGCCGGATCATCTTTCGGAATCGTGGCCAGGTCCACCGGACGGCCGCGGCGCTCACATGTCTCCAAGGCCTGCTCCATCGCCGCGAGCATGCCCAGGCCTAACAAGTCGATCTTCACGATGCCCATGTCCTCGCAATCGTCCTTGTCCCACTGCACGACGTTGCGGCCGGGCATGGTGGCCGGCTGCAAGGGCACCACCGCATCGAGGCCGTGGTCGCAAACGATCATGCCGCCGGAGTGTTGGCCGAGGTGGCGCGGCATGCCGAGCACCGCGTGATAGAGATGGGAAAGCGCCGCCAAGCGGGGATGCGAAGGCGGCAGAATGCCAGCCACCAAATCCTCGAATTCCGCCTCGCGCCCGTCCGCGGCGTCCTCATCGCCCGCGCCCTCGCCATGGAATTTCGACGGCATGTTAGAAAAGCGCTCGGCGGCATCGGGGGGCAGGCCGAGCACCTTGCTCATTTCGCGGAAGGCGGAGCGCCGCCGGTAGGTGATGACGTTGGCGGTCATTGCGGCATTGCGCGCGCCATACTTTGCAAAGACGTGTTGGATGACTTCCTCGCGGCGCTCGCCGGAAGGAAAGTCGATGTCGATGTCCGGCCAACTCTGGCGGTTTTCGCTGAGGAAGCGCTCAAACAGCAAGCCGCAGCCGACCGGATCGACCGCCGTGATTCCCAACGCATAACACACCGCCGAGTTCGCCGCCGAGCCCCGGCCCTGACACAGGATGCCCCGCCCGCGGGCGAATTCCACCAGGTCGTTGACGATGAGAAAATACCCGGGAAAGCCCAGCCGTTGGATCATCGCCAGCTCGTGCTCCAACTGGCGGCGCACCTTGTTGTTGCAAACCCCGTAGCGGCGCGCGGCCCCGGCATAGACGCAGCGCCGCAACAACGTGCATTGTTCCGGCAGCGACAGGGGGTAGCCGCGACCATCGGGAAAATCCGGGAAGCGATAGTTGAGGTTTTCCAGAGTGAAGTCAATCCGATCGGCCAGCCGCAGCGTGTTTCTAACAGCATCCGGCAGGTCGGCGAACAGCGCGGCCATGGCACGCGGCGATTTGAGGTGCCGTTCGCCATTGGGAGCCAGCAAACGTCCCGCATGATCCAGCGCCACGTGATGGCGCAGGCAGGTGAAGGCGTCCGCCAGCCGCCGCTCGCCGCGTGTGGCGTGCAAGGGCGCGTTGCTGGCTAACAAGGGCAGCCGCAGGTGCGCCGCCAGATCCAGCAAATGGCGGTTGAGGCGGCCGTCGTTGCGCAAGCCGTGGCGGTTGAGTTCCACATAGACGTTGCCGCGGCCGAAGGTTTCCAGCAAGCGTGCGGCGGCATCCAGGGCTCCCTGCCGGTCGTCGCGCAGCAAGGGCCGGCACAGCGGCCCGTCGCGATCACCGGTGAGGGCGATCAAGTGCCCGCCGGCAAAGGGAGCACAGCCGTCGGGAGCACAGCCGTCGGGAGCACAGCCGTCCCGGCTGTGAGGGCGAACGGGCGTCCCGCCTGTTTTCCTGAGTGTTTTCCTGAGATGCCAATCCGTCAAATGCCGCGACAACATCCGGTAGCCCTCGCGGGTGGCGCACAGCACTGGCAGGCGTGAGCCATCGGGCAGTTCCAAGACACTGCCCACCACCGCGCGGATGCCCGCCTCACGGGCGGCATGATGGGCGCGGGCTGAACCGTAAAAGCCCGCAACATCGGTGATGGCGATGGTTTCGTGGCCGAGGCTGGCCGCGTGGCGGACCAATGTTTCCGGCTGGCTCGCGCCATCCAGGAAGGAAAAGGCCGAACGCGCGTGCATTTCCGCAAAGGGCGCATTCATGGGTAGATTCCCTCGAGTTGCCAGCGCTCCGGCGTTTGATAGACCAGCCGCAGCAGGTGACGGCTCTCGAGTTGAATGTCCCACTCAAGCTGTTGCCAAGCCGCGGCGGGCTCCCACCAGGCGCCGGAAGCGGGAAACGGTCCGCGCCAGTCCACGATGCGGCCCGGATGCGGGCCGCTGAGCAAGGCCAGCGGCCACGTCCGGCCATTGCGCAACTCGCTGGCCACGGCGATTGCGCAGGGCGGTCGGTACCGGTGCAAGGGCAGCGCCGCCTCCGGCCGGAATTCCGCAGCGGGGAAAGCACCCGCCGCTCCCGACCCTGCACGCAAGGTGAAGGCATCCGGCCGGTACGAGGCGGGCGGCACCGGAATGCCCACCCGTCCGGGCCCTAACATGGCTTCCAGTTTGGCGAGCGTTTCGGCCCAGCGTTCGGGCTGGGGCAAGCTGCGGCCGAACCACTCGCGTTGTGCGGAGGTGGCAAAGGTGCTGGCGGCATCGAGATGCAGCGCCGTGACCGCTGCGTCCAAACGCAGCGATTCCAACAAAGCTCGCAGGGGTGGCAGCATCCCCTCGACCGCGGTTTGCGGCTCGGGCAGACGGAGTTGGCGACCGAGCACCGCACCGGATTCCAGGACCAAGTGGAAATCCAAGCGGGCTGCTGCCAGATGGCGTGCCGCCAAGCGTGCCGCCAGCGTGTGCAGCAGGCGCTTGAGCGCAAACACCAGCGGCTCCAAAGCCTCAACCGGATCCTCGAAATCCAACGCCTGCGCCAACGAGTCCGGCGGCCGGTGCAGCCGCAGCAAGCGGCACACTTTGCCAAGCAACACATCATGCCAGCGACCTGCCTCCGGTCCCAGACGTTCAGCCAGCGCCTGGCGCGGCAGTTTCATGAAGTCTCCCAGCGTCCGTAGTCCCCATAATTCCAATAGTTCCAGCGTGTTCTCACCACCGCGCCCCGTAGGCGCATTCGTGAGAATGCGGGCACCGCGTCCCGTAGGCGCATTCGTGAGAATGCGGGCGGGCGAGTCCGCTTTCCCGCCGCCGTTGCTGTAGGCACATTCGTGAGAATGTGTCCGGCCATTGGCGTGTTCCTGAGCAAGCGGGGCTCTCCCACCCGCGTTGTCACCAACGCGCCTACCTGCCAGCCAACCAAGCACCTCCAGCGGCAACACGGCCAAATCCGCCGCTTCCACCACCCGCCCTCGCGTCGCTTCGTGAAGTGCCGCCAAATGCGCCAAATCAGGCGTAAGTGCTTGAGCATGCCAGAGTTCACTATCGTTTGAATCAAATGATTCAAACGATAGTGCGGGTGAGTTTTGACGCATCGCCAGATCCAGCAACACGGTATCACCACTGGTGATTTCCACATCCGGCGTGAGGGCTTCACCGAGCCGGATCAGATCCCCGCTGAGAGCCGTCTCGGCGGCAGGATCGCGGCCAAGCAGCAACAAATCCGGACAACGGACCAGTGCCCGGTTGAGTGGCCAACCGGCGGCGATGCCGGCCACTCGCGCGGCCGGATTGACCGCCAACACCCGGAGTTTCTCCTGCCGGGCGCTGCGTGCCGGGCTTGCCAAAATCGCACATGGCCGGTTCCGTCCCTCCACTCGTCCGCGCAGGGCGGCCGTCATGGGAAAATCCGGGATATGCAGTGCGGCAAACATGGCGGGTGATCAGGTGGCTTGGCGCAGCCGTTGCGAAACCGGCCGCAGTCGTTGCAACAATTCGTCGCGCGGCCGGTCAAAATCCCCGAGCGACAGGTCGGCCGACAGCACCAGCCGCAGGCTCGCCGGTGCCACCAATGAAACAGGCGCAAACACCACCAGCCGACAGCCGCTGCCCTCGGCGCTTTGTTTCAGCCGCCACCAGGCGGAGGCCGGCAGCGCCGCGAGATCCCGGCGGGCCAGCCCGGTCGAATCTAACAAAACCATCGGCACATTGCCGTCGCGCACGAGCCAGTCGGCCGCCTTGAGCATGTCGATGGCCGAGTGGCACCGCACCCATAGCAGCCGCGAGCAGGCATTGCCGGTGAACGACGCGGGGTCAAAGCCATCCGCCCCATCCACCAACACCAGTTCCGGGTGCGGACTGGCCTGCCCCGGCTCACCCAGCAAGCCGCCCAACAGCAACAACAGCCCGGCTCCCGCCCCGGCGGGAATCACCTCCGAAATCGCCCCCGCCGGAAACGTCGCTGCCGTCAACGGCATCCCAAGCAGCCCCGTCACCACCACTTCAGGCCGCACGCCATGCGCCTGTGGAAATTTTTCCCGCAGTTGTTGTCGCAAAATCGCCACCGGTGATGGGTTCACGCCCGGACCTTAGCACCGCTCAAGCAAGTGTTCAAGCGAACAATTTAAAATCCGTCGAACGCCTTGGGGATGGCGTGCTTCAAAATTCAAACAGGACCTGCGGGCTGTCCTGCTCTGCCTTCTTGGAGCGCTTTTTCGGCACCTGTAGCGGCGGTCTGTGACCGTCGCTGGTGGGATCGTCCGGCACTGCCTCCACCGGGCTCAGGGCCGGCGCGGCGGCGGCTTGTGGCGGCGGTCTGTGACCGTCGCTGGTGGGAATCTCGCGGGCGTCGCTCGGGGTGGCGTGCGCCTGGCTAACGCGATCACCTGTCACTGTTTGCGCGGCTTGCGGGCTGCCCACACCATCCCGCAGGCCGGCCACGGCAAAATTCAGGAACCGCGCCAGCGTGGTTTCCATGGAAGGTGTGCCGGCAAGCCCTTGCGACAGACGCTGCAAAGCATCCCCATGCGTCAGCATGTAAATCATCGCCCCAATCACGAAATGCAAGCGCCACAACAAATCCTCCTCCGCCAGCGTGGGCAGGGATTTGCTTAACACCTTGACGAAACGTCCGATCGAAACGACCAGTTGGGCTTCGATTTCGGCGGGCATTCCATGGCATTGGGTGCCGAAAATCCGGCCAACCAGCCTGGCGTACAACTTTTCAGACAATTCCGATTTGCCCACTTGGGTGATGAGCGGTCGCACGAAGGCATCCACCACCTCTTCGACCGGCACGGCATTGCCAGCCCACTTGCGCTCGGCAGCTTCCAGCCTCATCAGGCGTTCCTCATTCACCGGCGAGATGTAGCGCGTCATCACCACCTCCACCAAGCCATCCCGGCTGCCGAAATGGTAATTCACCGCCGCCACGTTGCCCCCGGCCGCCTGCGTGATGTCCCGCACCGACACCACGTCAAAGCCTCTTTCCGCAAACAACTTTTCTGCGGCTTCAACCAGTCGCAGCTTCGGACCTTCAATTGGAACAAATGTTCGGTTCATCGGTTGGTGCAGCCTGTGGCAAATCGGCCGCCGGTGTCAAACAAATGATTCAAGCGCGGGCGGTTTCATCGTTGTATCACAAACACAATTAGCGCCTTATGCATGTTTTAGAAATTTATCAATCGACGTGTTCATGGGGGTGAATCGAGCCATCGCGGATCACCAAGGTACGGTCGCCGGCCTTGGCGAGGTTATGGTCGTGGGTGACAACGACCAGAGTGACGCCATGTTCGGTGGCCAAATCGAGGAGGATTCTCATGATCTCGGCGCTGTTCCTGGAGTCGAGATTGCCGGTGGGCTCGTCGGCGAACAGCACTTTGGGTTCGTTGACGATGGCTCTGGCGATGGCGACCCGCTGTTGTTCGCCGCCGGAAAGCTCGGCCGGGAGGTGCTCGGCGCGATCGGCCAAGCCGACGCGCTCGAGCGCGTGCATGGCGGCGGCGGTGGAATCGCGGCCGGCGATGGCACCCGGGATGGCGACGTTTTCCACGGCGGTCAACTCGGGCAGCAGGTAGTAATTTTGGAACACATAACCCATGAGGGTATTGCGGAAGCGTGCCTGCTCGCGGCGGCCGAGGGAGTAGAGGTCGGCGCCGTTGATGTGGACGCTGCCGCGTTCGGGGCGTTCGAGTCCGGCGAGGGTGTAGAGGAGGGTGGTTTTGCCGGCGCCGCTCGGGCCGCAGAGAAACAGGCGTTCGCCGCGGCGGACGCACAGGTCGATGCCATGGAGCACCTCAATGGATTTGTTGGCCACCCGGTAGCTGCGGTGGACATCCACCGTTTCGATCATCACGTCGTTCACGCCGCGAGCCTGTCCCAAGCCGTGCCCCTGCGCAAGCACCGGTGTTGGGGAATTGGCGCATGGAAGTAAGCGTCCCGGTAGGCGCGTTTGTGTTCCGGTAGGCGCGTTTGTAAAACGCGGGGCTAGAAGTCCCGCTACCCAATAGCGCGTCCTTGGGCGGACGCATTCTGACGAATGCGCCTACGGGCTCTTGCCCGCGGCTCGTGGTTTGGTTTTTCGAGGTCAGCGTGGAAGAAAGGAACATGCAAGGAATTCCGATTTATTCCGTGAATTTGTCACTGGGCATTGTCGATATCTTCCGCGCCACGAGGGCGAGGAACAGCGGGAATTCCTGGGCGGCGCGGTGTTCGGCCTTGCTGAAGGGGCCGCCGGTCTGGGAGCGGCGGTGGCTGTAGAGTTCCTCGCAGGCGGTGACGGCGAGTCCGCCCTGACCGATGGCGGTGAGCAACTCCGCCAGCGGACGGTGATGGAAAGTCGTCTGCTCGCCGGAGGATTTGCCCGGATGGGTGGTGATCGCAATGTCCCGCGGCGAAGCGTAGGCGTCGAGCCGCCGGTATTGGACCTTTTGATCCGCGTCCCAGCCCCAGTGGCTTTGGCGCGGAATCCGGAAACAAGGGTGCATCATCACCAGCACCGCCCGCCCGCCCGGCTTGAGCGCGGCGGCCATGTTGGAAAAAAGCGCCACCGGCTCCGCCACGTCATGCACGGCCATCACACAGGTGGCGGCATCATGGCTGCCATCCGCCCAGGCACCCGGCGCACAGGCGTCCGCCGTGATGAGCGACACCCGCCGCTCCGTGCCATGACGGGCCTTGGCCGCCGCAATCAGGCGCGGACTGGCATCAATGCCGGTCACCTGTGCCACCCCCGAATCTAACAACGGCTTGAATAACACGCCTTGGCCGCAGCAAACGTCGATGACCGACTCGCCGGGCCGCGGGTCTAACAAACGCAGCGTGGCCGGTAAAATCACCTGGCGGTGGTAATCCGAGCCGGCTTCGCCCACCAGTTTGTCATACCATGCGGCCACCGGATCCCAGCCCTGCTCGCCCTTCGCAGCCGGCGGCTTGCCAGCCACTTGCGGGCCGGGTTGGCGTGGGTTGTGGAAAGGGCGGCGTGGCGGCGGTGGCATGGATGGGAGTTTATGAGGAGAATTGCCGCGTCGGAAAGGGCAATCATCAGACACGCCGGCTGAAACGCCGACTGAAGCCGGCGCCCCGATTCTTGCGCATCCGGCTTGCCGGATTCGTCGAAATGAGTCACAAGCATGGCCATGGAGCGCGAGGCATTGGCATTGGAAGACCGCTTGCGGCAGGAAATTCTGTTAGCCCGGGAGCGGGTGTATCGCTTCGGGCAGGCCACGCCGATGGAACGGTTGGGATTGCCCGGGCCCGGCCCGGAAATCTGGGTGAAACGCGAGGACCTCTCGCCGGTCAAGGCCTATAAGTGGCGCGGCGCCTGCAATCGCATGGCGGTTCTCAGCCCGGCGGAGGCCGCCCGCGGGGTGGTCACCGCCTCGGCCGGCAATCACGCCCAAGGCGTGGCGCTGGCCGCACGCAGCCTAGGCATCGAGGCGCGGATTTACATGCCGCGGCCCACGCCGCGGGTGAAGCAAGCCGCGGTGCGCCAGTTTGGGGGCGAATTTGTTAGCATCCATCTCACCGGCGATACCTATGACGATGCCGTGACCGCCGCTCGCGCGGACGAGGCGGCCACCGGCGCGGTCTATATCCATGCCTACGACGACCTTCAGGTGATCGCCGGCCAAGGCACACTCGCCGATGAGGTGGTGCTCTCCGGCCACGGTCCGTTCGATGCGGCTTACCTGCAAATCGGCGGTGGCGGCATGGCGGCCGGGGTTTCCACCTGGCTCAAATCCTACTGGCCTAACATCCGGCTCGTCGGCGTGGAGGGCGTAGGCCAGGCGTCGATGAAAGCCGCGCTGGCCGCCGGTCATCCCGTCGTGCTCGACCAGCTCGATCTGTTCTGCGACGGCACGGCTGTTAGAAAAACCGGCGAGTTGCCGTTTCAAATCTGCCGGACCACCCTTGACCACATCGAGACGGTGACCAACGGCGAGGTGTGCCAGGCGATCCGCACGCTGTGGGAAGGCCTGCGCTGCATTTCCGAACCCGCCGGCGCGCTGGGCCTGGCCGCCGTGATGAAGGACCGCGAGGCCCTCGCCGGCCAGCGCGTGTTGGTCATCCTCTGCGGCGCCAACATCGACTTCCTCCAACTAGGCGCCATCGCCCAGGCGCTCGACTCGTCTAACAACGCGAGCCGCACCCTGCGCGTCCGCATCCCCGAGCGGCCCGGCACCATGTTGGAATTGTTGGATTGCTGCTTCGAGGGCGTCAACCTGGCCGATTTCCAATACGGGAAGAACGATGCGTTAGACGCCTGGCCGGTATTCACCATCACCGCCGACGACCCGGCGGTGATCGCGGGCGTGCCGGCCAAGCTGGATGCCCACGGCTTCGCGTGGCAGGACCTGACGGGTGCCACCGATGTCGCCTTCCGCGCCATCCCGCTGCGGGGCGATTTGTTGGAACATCCCGCGTTCTTGCGGCTGGATTTCTACGAGCGCCCCGGCGCCCTGCATGACTTCCTCGGCAAGCGCATCCGGGGCAATGCCAGCCTTTGTTACTTCAACTACCGGCAGTCCGGCGAGCGCATCGGACGCGCCCTTATCGGCCTTGACTTCGCCTCGCCGGCCGCCCGCGAGGCGCTGCTAACAAACCTGCCCAGCCACGGCGACGGCTACCGGTTGTGCCAAACGGTCGATGCCGAAACGCAGCGCCGTCTGGTGGGATAAGGTGGACAAGAATGTCCGCCCTCCCCGGCGCCACCGTCGTGGCTCCCGCACCACGGGAATGCGCCTTCTCAAGGTTTCCTGGCGAAGACCGAGCACCAACCGCCGGGTGGCACCAGTTTGCCGCCGAACATGCTGCATGGCGAACACGCCTCGCCGGGCTTTGCCAGATAGAGCACGCAACCCGAGCACTTCTGCTCGTTGGTGTGCAGCGGGTATTTCGTGCCGTCCACCTTGGCGGTGTCCAGTTTGAAGCCGAGGACTGTCGCAACCGGATCGGTTTCCGCGAGTTTGTCGGCCGGTGGCGGAGTTTGGGCATCGAGGCGGCCACTCAGCAAGGCGGGGATTCCGGCCGAGGCCACGAGATTGATTAGAAATGAGCGACGGGAATTCATATGCGTGCCGGAAGTGATTAGGGGTGGCCCACCAATACGCCAAATCGAGGTGATTTCATCAAAAAAGTTCCTTTTTTCTTAAATTGACACGTTGGTCTTGATGCGACTGCCTGTGGCGGATGGCTATCTGACGGAGGAGATCGGGTTGTGTCGCGACGGGTCTGGCGGTGGTGTTCCGCCGTTTCACGGCGAGGAAGTCTTCAGTCGGCGGGACATCCGCGGGGCGCCTTTTGGATTGCAAGATAGGCGGCGGGCAGGATGCCCGCGCCACCGTGGTGCGGGCATCCTGCCCGCCGCTACCGTGGTGCGGGCATCCTGCCCGCCGCCATTCTTCCGCCAAATTTTGCCGCGGAGCGCCAGGATACAGACGTGGGCGCTTGCGCCCTGGCGTCCCCCCCCTGCGGAAGCGTGCGAAAAGGGGCTGCGAAAAGGGGCTTGCAAACCCCTCTCGGCTCACCTAACCTTGTGCCGATACCACGTCCGTTAGGAATCCAACACTCCAACCGGAAACTCAACCCCGCCCGGCTATTCCCCAACCGCCAATGTCCGCGCCCATCTCCCTCAGATCTAACATTCAGCTCGGCGTGGTGCCGACCCATCTCGGCTTCAGCCACGCCCTGATTCCCGATGCCAACGGCAAGTACCCGCGCGATGCCGCGGGCGTGATCCGGGTGGTCGCAGGCATGCGGGAACTCTGTGCCATCTCGCCGGTCAAGCTCAACTGCGTGCAGGTCTCGTTTTTCCCGGGCACCGATCCGGCGGAAATCGATGAGCTGGTTGCCGGTCTCAAGGCGCTCGACCTCGCGGTGGACTTCATTCTCATGGTCGGCGGTGTCAATCCGATGAATCCCGCCGATGAGGATGCCGTCGTCGCGCAGTTGTTACCCAACCTCAAGGCGGCCATTGCCCACGGCGCCAGCAATGTCGCCTCCACCTCCATCGAGGAATGGATGAGTGCCAATGAAACCCGCCGCGACGGCGCCGCCTTCGAGGCGGCCGTGGCACAAAACGTCAAGGTCCACCTTCGCGCCTATCACGAGGCCGGCCTGGCCGGCTCGTGCGTGCAAAGCTGGCACATCGAATTCCTCCGCCCCGGCGAGTTCAAGACCTTCACCAATCTGGAGCGCGGCTGGGCATTCGTCAGCGCGGCTAACAAGGCCCTCGGCGGGAAATTCTTCAAACAACTCGTCGATGCGGCCCACTGCGGCGATTCCGGCCTAACCATCGCGGAAAACGCCGCCCTCATCGCACGCATCGCAGAGGCCGGCGATCTGGGCATTTTCCATGCTTCCGCCAAAACCACCCGTGGTTGTTTGTCCACCGACGACGGCTGGATCGGCGCGCTGCTCACCGCCGCGGCGCAAACCGGCCAACTGCGCCAGGTGTTCGTCGAATTGTTCGACCACGCCGACCCGGTGCTCGAAATGCTCCGCCAACTCGATCCGGGCCACGGCATCGACACCCGCGATGGCCGCACCTACAACCAGGTGGCCGCCGACGGGCTCGCCGACATCGCCCGCCGGCTCAACAATCTGGCCGCCCGCGGCATTCTCCACGCCTGATCGCGCCCGCATCCAGCACCCGGGTTTGAATGCAAACACGGTGCCCATGAGATGGGTGACTCTAATCAACACACACCATGAAACTGCACAACGCCATGTGGCCCGGCCTGGTCGGCAAGGAACCCGACACCGATCACCCGCCGATCTCCCTCCAGCACATGCTCCAACTCACCGCCGCCGCCGAGGTCAACGGCCGCAAGTTTGACGGCGTGGACCTGTTCCTGTTCCATCCGCACACCGATCCGGACGCCACCGACGATGCCATCAAGGCCATGGCCGACCAGATCGCCGGTTTCGGCCTCAAGGTCGGCTCGCTGGTTGCCCCGGTCTGGCCCGGCACGGTCGGCGCCTCTGCGATGGGCTCCGCCGAGGATCAGGAAAAGTTCCTGCTCGCCGTGAAGACAGCCTGCCGCATCGCCAAGCTCCTCAACGAACACGGCGTCCGCTCCTCCGGCGTCATTCGCATCGACTCCGCCACCGGCCCCGCCGACTGGGCCGCCGATCCGGCCGCCGGCACCCGCAAGATCGCCGACACCTTCCGCAAGGCCGGCACCATCGCCGCGGACTGCGGCGAACGCCTCGCCGCCGAAGGCGAAATCTGCTGGGCCGGCATGCATTCCTGGCAAGCCATGCTCGACACCCTCGAGGCCACCGCCATGCCCGGCACCGTCGGCTTCCAGGCCGACCTCGCCCACACCTATCTCTATCTGCTAGGCCACAACGCCCCCGCGGCCGCGCTGCTCAAGGAAGGCTACAGCGAGGACGAGTTCTGGGCCGCCTACACCATCATGACCGATGCGCTGCGGCCCTGGACCCTGGATTTTCATGTCGCCCAGAACGATGGCACCGTCCACGGCACCGGCTCCCACGACAAGACCGGCCGCCATTGTCTTGCCGACGATCCCAATGGAAAACTCGACATTGCCCGCGCCGCCGGCTACTGGCTCAAGGATGCCTCCGCGCGCGGCATCCGGCACATTTGTTGGGACGGTTGCATGTTCCCTAACGAAGTTCTCGAAACCCCCGCAACTTGGCGGCACGTCCTGCAGGCCATGATCGCGGTGGATGATGCACTGTAGCGGCGGTCCATGACCGTCGCACTTGTTCCAATCCTCGCCAACCTCTCCCCGTCGCTTTCCACTCCCCCACTCCCCATCATGAAAAAAGAACTCCGCATTGGTCTCGTCGGATATGGCTTCATGGGCCGCACCCATTCCAACGCCTACTCCCAGGTCGCCCATTTTTTCGATACCCAACACATCCCGGTCCGCCAGGCGGTCTGTGGCCGCGATGAGGCCAAGGTCAAGGCCTTCGCCGAAAAGTGGGGCTACGCGTCCCACGAAACCGACTGGCGCGAATTGGTGAAACGCGCGGACATCGACGCCGTGGACATTTGCACGCCTAACGATTCCCACGCGGAGATCGCCCTGGCCTGCATCGCCAACGGCAAGATGATCCTCTGTGAGAAGCCGCTCGCCCTCAACGGCGAGCAAGGCGAGGCGATGGTCGCGGCCGTCGAGAAATCCGGCCTGCCCAACCTCGTTTGGTATAACTATCGGTTTCTCCCCGCCGTCACTCACGCGAAACACATCGTCGCCGCCGGCGAACTGGGACGGATTTTCCACTACCGCGCCAATTTCCTCCAGGACTGGACGATTTCCGCCGATCTGCCGCAAGGCGGCGCCGGTCTGTGGCGCTTGGACGCGGCCGCGGCCGGTTCGGGCGTGACCGGTGATTTGTTAGCCCACTGCATCGACACTGCCCGCTGGATCAACGGCGACATCGTATCGGTTTCCGCCATGACGGAAACCTTCATCAAGGAGCGCGTCCATACCGCCACCGGGCAAAAGCAAGCCGTCACCATCGACGACGCCTGCGCCTTCCTCGCCCGCTTTGAGAACGGCTCGCTGGCGATTTTCGAATCCACCCGCTATGCCCGCGGTCACAAGGCGCTCTACACCTTCGAGATCAACGGCGAGCACAAGTCCCTTGCCTGGGACCTCCACGACCTCAACCGGCTCGCCTATTTCGATCACGGCGTGCCCGGCGACCGCCGCGGCTGGAGCAGCATCCATTGCACCGATAGCGATCAACCCTATGTCGGCAACTGGTGGGTGCCGGGGCTTTGCCTTGGCTACGAGCATTCCTTCGTCCACGAGCTGGCCGAGTTTCTCAAGTCCCTCGATCACCCACGAGCGCCAAAGGCCTATCCCGACTTCCGCCACGCCCTCGGCACCCAACACGTCTGCGATGCAGTGCTGCGGTCCGCCCACACCAAACAATGGGTCGAGGTGAAACGGGCGTAGCCGCAGCGTCCCGCCACAGGCCGTGACTGCGTGCCTCCGGCCGCAGCGCCCATGGAGTGTGATTGAAGGGCCGGTTCGTCCCCAGCACCGACATGCCCGGACCCCGATTCCCCTTTCACCGCACTTTGATAGACCCGGTGACGGGTTGCGCAAACGGACCGGCCACCGGTTTGGCGGCATCGCGGGGCTTGCCGAAGTAGTCGGTGTCGATCCGCAGCGGCGAACCGTCCGGATTTTCGTAAGCGCACCCGGCAATCTTGGATTTTCCTAACATCTCGGTGGTCACGGGTTGGCGGGGGGCGACGGCATTCCAGCCGGGATCGGACTTCATTTCGAGGTGCCAGCCGTCGGCTTTTTCGACCAACTTGAGTGCCGGATCGAAGTTGGCTTCGACCAGCGGCGCGGTTTCCTGCTTGGCGGGCTTGGCCCCTTTGAGATAAACGTTGCCGCTCATCCACGACGGGAATTTGGTCGTATCATACGGGCTCCCATTCCAGCGTTCCACGAAGATGTTGTTATAATAGCGGTCATCGCCGTTCGGGTTGTCATGCATGCCCGCCAGCTCGGTGGAGTGCGCCTTGTGGTAGGGTGTCAGGCGGCCGTCGAACGGATACGAATGCAAGTCGCCGGCGATCAGGTTGTGGACGAAGGCGCCGCCTTGGGAAACGGTGAGCAACGTGCTGGGCGACAGGAAGATATTATTGTCCACCAGGAACGGCCCGTGATCGACCTCGACGAACAAGTCCTGGTCGGGGTTGTCGTGGAAGAGGTTGCAGGAAACCCGCGTCCCTTGTGCCATCCAGTCCAGCCACAGTCCCCGACAAGCCCGATAGATGTGGTTGTGGCTGACCTCGACGTCGATGGCGGCGTGGAACTTGATGCCCGCCATTTCGGCGCCCGTGAACAGGTGCCGCACATGGATGTCGTGGATGGTGTTGCCGGTGACGGTGCTGAAGGCGGCCCCCAGGCTGCCGACGATGCCGGTCTGTTCGCAGTGCGATATGATGTTGTTGCGAACCATGTGATGGCCGATGGTGTCCTTGTTCCAACCGTTCTTCAGCCCGCGATCGATCGTCTTGACGTATCCCTCGGCGGTATCGGCCGACGTGTTGTCCCACTCGTCGCCATGTTTTCCCAGCGCGATGCCCGAGCAAACCGAGTGGCTGACGATGTTGTTCTCGATGATCCAGCCCTTGCTCCAATGGGTGCCGATCAATCCGATCTGCTCGGCGGTTGGCGGCGCCCAGGGAGTCGCCGCCTGGCACAGCGTGAAGCCGCGCACGGTGAGGTAGTTGATACCCGTCTTTGCCGGATAGAACACCGTCTGCCGCACGTTGATCTCAACCTCTTGCTCGTTCGGATTCACCCCCTTGAACTGTGCCCAGAGCGTGGTGCCGGCCGCATCCACCTGGCCGAACCAAAGCGGATTGGCCGCCGCGGGTTTGAGCACATCCTCGAGCTTGGCCGCCTCCGTCAACCACTCGCCCTTGAGATAGACGGCCCCGGTGTGATGGGCGCGGCCCTGGCCATTGAACCAGTCGCCGTGAATCAGGTCGCTATATGGGTTGAAGCGACCGAAGAGACCGTTAGGAACAATCGCCTTCCAGGTATCCTCCGCCACCTTTTCCCAGTTCTTGACAATTTCAGATCCCTTGATCGCGACCTTCTCGCCCGCGGCGGCCTGATAGACGATGCGTTTCTGGTCGGACTCGCCGCCGCGCGGCGGCGCGATGCGCTCGCGGTAGACACCGGCATGCACCGTGATCGCATCGCCCGCCTGGGCGAGGTTGGCGGCTGCCTGGATCGTGCGCAGCGGGGCTGCCTGGGTGCCGGGATTGGTGTCACTGCCGGTGAGCGCGACGTGCAGGTCAGCGGCATGGAGCGGGACCAACAACAGGGCCGGAAGGAGCGTGAGGAGATGATTTTTCATGGCATGTTTCAGGTTACAGGAGTTGAGCGCGGGAACCCTCCGAACGACGGGAGTCGGGCGGCGTGGCGTCCAACACGGTTAGCATCTGCACAAACACAAAGTCCGCCTTCCGTGCGCCGCTGACATTCTACTTTCCCCGGCGAGTGATTCTTTCAACGCAAAGCAGGCCATCCCTCCCGCATTTTCCCAGGTCGCCCACCCTTCGGCTCCTGCGGCGAGCCGCCGCCAAGACAAACCCCACTGGTGCGACAACCAGCCCCCCGATCTGGGGTCCGGATGGTCGCGCTTGGCGGGGCTTTGATGGAGCCGCGCACACTGCCGTGCGAGGCCCGCCAGCGACATTTTGCGGTGACTCCGGGTTTTCCGCATATTTTGCGATTGCACGCGGGCGGCAACCCGCTAGAACATCACAACGTTAGCCCAACCCGGAGCAAGCCCTGTCAATCTAACATCGTTTGGGCGCGCCGGATTCCGGCCCAGACCGTCCCATGAAAACGACCCTGCAACCAATGTTAGGCCAGCCCTCGTGGCGCATTGCCACCCGCGAGGTCGAGGCGTTCGTGACCGAAACCGGCGGTCACCTCGGTCCCGTGACGTTCCGGATCCGGGGAAAAAATATCCAACCGTTTTCGATCGCGCCGTGGGCCGGGGAGCGGACGCCAAGCGAACTGCCCGCCATGCTCAAGGTGCTGCGCGGTGATTTTTTCTGCCTGCCCTTCGGCGGCAATGCGACGCCATATCAAGGCGAGCAGCACCCACCGCACGGCGAAACCGCCAACCGCCGCTGGACGCTCGAAGCCGCCAGTCCGGGGCAACTGCACCTGAGCATGCAAACCAAGGTCCGCACGGGACGAGTGGACAAACACCTCAGCCTGCGGCGCGGCCACACCGCGATTTATGAGCGCCACATCATCAGCGGCATGACCGGCCCGATGAGCTTCGGCCATCACGCGATGCTGAGGTTTCCAGACGCGGAGGGCAGCGGCCTGCTTTCCACCAGCCGTTTCCGCCGCGGCCACGTCTCTCCCTATCCGCTGGAACAACCCAGCGCGCGCGGCTACTCCTGCCTGCGGGCCGGCGCGGTGTTTCACTCGCTCGAACGCGTCCCCACCCAAACCGGAGAAAGCACCGATTTGAGCCGCTATCCGGCCCGCCGCGGCTTCGAAGACCTTGTCCTGCTGGATGCCGACGAGCGCCAGAGCTTCGCCTGGACCGCCGTCGCCTTTCCGGCCGAGGGCTATCTGTGGTTCGCCCTCAAAGACCCGCGCGTGCTGCGGCAGACGATCTTCTGGCTCTCTAACGGAGGACGGCATTACCCGCCATGGAACGGGCGCCACATCAACGTCATGGGCATCGAGGATGTCACCTCGTATTTCCACTATGGCTTGGCCGAATCCATCCGAAAAAATCCGCTCACTACCGACGGCCGCGTCACCAGTCATCAACTCCAACCCGGGCAACCCCTGACGGTCAATTACATCATGGCGCTTGCCCCAATCCCGCCCGACTTCGGCCGCCTGGCCGTCATCCAACCGGCCGCGGACGGTCAGTCCGTCCAGCTCGTTTCGGACAATAAACACCGCGTTGTGGTGCCGCTCGACCTCGGCTTTCTCGGCTTCGGCCGCACGCCGCGCAAGTCCGTCCGCAGTGGCCCGTGACATGAACAAACGCCATTGGAACACCATGACCCTGGATGCATCCCTCCCCGCCTCCCTCATACACGCCGACGCCGGCTGAAGCCGGCGCTCCGTAGGCGCGTTGGTCACAACGCGTTGGCGGTAACGGCGGCGGCACGGGGAAATCCGGACCCGCCCCCTCACGCATTCTGACGAATGCGCCTACGTCAGACGAATGCGCCTACGAGACGCGGGCTACCCCCCCAAATAATTGCCATAGGTGAGCAGCAGCACGGCGGCAATGAGCACGATGAAGGCGGCGGTGATGGTCTGGAGGGTGAGGCGGCGGCACTGGCGCCACTCGCGCAGCACCACGCCCACCAGGTTGCTGATCAACACCAGCATGATCATGTGAATGGCCCAACTGGTGAATTTGTAAGCCCCCATCCGCACATGACCGAGGTTATAGAAAAAGAACTGGCCATACCAGAACAGCCCGGTGATGGCCGCCATCAGGAAATTCACCGGCAACGCCGCCGTTGGCTGGCCGGCGGGCAATTCGACGAGTTCGCCCAGCGTCCGGTGCCGCGCGTGCAGATAGAGGCAGTAAATCGCTGTGGTTAGAAACGCTCCGGTGTTGGAGAAGATGTAAACCACGTTGCCGCGGAACACTCCGGCACCGTGCGCGGTGGCCACGTCGGCTATCGGTTCGCCCGCCTCCAGCGCGAAGCCGTACACCGCCGACAACACGCCCGCCAGCAACGACAGCAGCAAGCCTTTCACTAACGAAAAATCCCCGCTCAGTTGCTGCGCACTGAGGTCGCGCTCCTTCAGGCGCCCGGCCCACCCAGCGCCGGCGATGCCGATGGTGCCGATGATGATGCCCGCCACGATCCACTCCGCTCCCGGTTTGCTGAGGGTAGCCCCGAGGGTGCCCTTGACCAGCGGCGGAATCAGCGTGCCTAACACGCTCGAAAGCCCGACCGCGATCGCATAGGTGAGTGAGAAGCCGATGTGGCGGATCGAGATGCCGAAGGCGGTGCCGCCGATGCCATAGGCGGCACCTAACATGAACGCGTGCGCCATCGCCGGCCGCGGTGCCTCGCGCAGCACCGCTGCCAGTTGCGGGATGGTGAGCCAGGCGCCCAGAATGGGCAGCAGGAACCAGCAGAACGAGGCCTGGGTCAACCAGTAGGTTTGCCACGACCAGCCCCTGACCCGCTTCTCCGGGGTATAACAAGTCGCGGCGAAAGTGGCACCCACCGCGTGCAGTGCCACGCCGAGGAGAGGATTGGCGGCAATGGCGGTCATGAGTTCTTATGGTAAGGCTGGAGCATTTCAGTCGCAGTGGAACACTTCCTCCATGGCGGCCCACCATTCATCCGGGGCGCGGCTGTCGAGCGGTCGCTGGCATGGGATGCAGACGGACCACCAGCGCTGCGTCGCGGGATCGGCGGCCATCTTCGCCATGTCGGCGGCGAAGTCCTCGCCCGTGTATTCGAAGTAGCTGAAGAGATAGTGTTGGCCGTCGTCGAGTTGGCGCAGATAGATCGAATAATTGCGGATCTGGCAACGCCGGATCATTTGCAGCACGTCCGGCCACACGGCGGCATGGAGTTGTTTGTACTCCTCGATCCTGTCGGCGTGCAGGCCGATGACAGTTCCATAGCGTTTCATGCGATTGCGGGGTTGTGGGACTCAGAGAGGCTCGTCGAATCCGCCCAGGTCTAGCGGATAGTTGCCGGATTCCCGGACGAGCTTGACGATGAAATCATAGGTTTGTCCGGACACACTGCTGCTAACCGAGTGGTCGGATTGGAAAATGAAGCCGCCGCCCTTGGCGGCATTGAGTTTGCGCAGCACCTCGCGCCGGATTGCCGCGCGGTCGCCGCTTTCCCAGACCTGGATGTCGCTATTGCCGCAGAAGCCGATGCCATGGCCGTATTGGCGGCGCAATTCGACCACATCCATGCCCGCCTTGACCTCGAGCGGATTGTAGGCATCCACGCCCAGTTCGATGTAGTCCTGGAAGATCGCCTTCACATTGCCGCAACCATGATAGATCACCGGCAGTCCCGCGGCATGGGCCGCCTCGACCATGCGCCCGACCCACGGCTTGAACCACTCGCGCCAGTAGCCCGGCGACATGAACGTGCATTTTTTGTAGGCCACGTCGCCCCAGATCACGAAGCCATCCAACATACCGGCGGCCGCGGTGATTTCGGCCTGGGCCAGCGCCAGATAGAACGCGCCGATGCGGTTGATCACCTCGCCCATTTCGTCGGGATACTCCCCCATCCACAGCAGGGCGTTTTCCTGGCCGATCAGGCGGGTGAGGCACTCACTCACCTCGATGACGCTGCCATACACCGGGAAATCGGGTCGCAGGGACTTGACGGTGTCGATCCATGCGGGCGAGTTGCGCTGGAAGCCGTCGCCGACGCCCGCGACCTGGTTGTCGCCGGCGGCGAAGAAGCGCCGTGGATCGTCGGG
>Ga0209697_10002744_pt1 | contig 24780 bp, 20 predicted proteins | sample AliMusrvi5mmetaG_FD_184115 | JGI IMG/M metagenome (GOLD analysis project Ga0209697, IMG submission 184115) | Freshwater lake bacterial and archeal communities from Alinen Mustajarvi, Finland, to study Microbial Dark Matter (Phase II) - Alinen... | ecosystem: Environmental > Aquatic > Freshwater...
CTCCTCGATTTTGTGATCTATGCACCCCCGTCCTCCGTGGCGAGATTGCGGCGGGTGGAGCGTTTTCCAGGTTTCAGTCTAAACTCAGCAGTTGGTTTAGCCGCAAAGATCGTAAAGAACTCAAAGAGAGCGAGTTATGAGTGCATCGCACAAGTCTTCCATTCACCCGGCAGGTGAATTGGTCCTTTAGCTCGGAATCATCGCAAGTTCCTTTCTATGCGCTCTTTGCGGTTGATCGAAAACGCCGTTCCTGGTTTCAGCTTCGGAGGGCCCCCTAACCATATACGGGTGCATTGAGATGTCCCGGTCGAGAGCAGAGGCGTCCTTAACGCTGGCGGTGTCGCGTTTCCCACGTACCCCCAACAGCCGCCTCTGGCAAAGCCGGTTGGTCGCTTCGCGACGTTCGCCGCAGGGCGCCGGCAACGGCACACTTGATGCTGACTCTACCTCAAGCAGATGGCCATCAATCTTAAACAACCTAATTAAAGCCAATAATCTCCAGACCGTAGTTACAAGCCTGATCCCTCACCTTCGCAAGGCCAAAAAAGTGCGCGGTGAGTGGAAAACGGATTCTCACGAATTCCATAAACCTCAAGTGAAAAAAGTAATGACCATGCTGGCGGTAGTAATGGTAGCGATGCCGTTGACCGGCGCAGCGCAGGCTCTGCCCCCGTCGGTCGATCTCTCAAGCGAGTTGCCACCGATTGGAGACCAAGGGGAATCAAAAACGGAAGACATGCAGTGCCAGTGGTGGGCGGCTTCTTACGACATGTTGACCCAGTATATCAAGCACTTCGAACACCCCGAATGGGACCTCACCGACCCTCAGCACCAATTCAGCCCTACGTTCCTTGTCTTGGCCCAACCCACCTGTCCTCCGGTGGACAAACTCCAAGCCGCAGGCTGCGTGGATATGGCCGAGGTTCCTTACAACGTGAATACTCACGGGGTAACGCAGGCCCAGCAGGAAGCCGCCAAGCCCTATCGAGTTACCGGCTTAGACACTCTCTGGGACTACGGTGCCCAGATCCCCCCATTCTCCACCTCGGAGCAAACCATCATCAAGGCCAAAACATACCTCGCGAGCGGGCACGTCCTGGACGTTGGGATCAAGGCCTCCCTAACGAATTTCCCGAATAGGTATGGCACTAACGCCACCCATTACTTCGATCCAATATATACTCCAGGCCAGGAACTCGGTGTCGGTCACCAAGTAGCTTTTTGCGGCTACAACGACAATATCAATCCCTCCGGCGCAGGTCTGGACCATCGGGGAGGTTTTCTGATGGTCAACCAGGCGGGGACGAACTGGAACGGTGAGATGCATGGATTCCTCTGGATGAGCTACGCCTATGCAAAACAATACGTGGCTGACTGCCATGCGGTTACCAGCATTGTATCCGACACCCCTCTAATCACTCGATGCGATACTTACCTCGGGAAGGTGGGAGATGTTATCACCATTACCGGTGACAGCTTCGGCACCTGCCGAAGAGCAGCCAAAGTGACCTTCAACGGCACTTCAGCGACCAACGTGACTTTCGACAACAATACTATAACCACGCTAATTCCCTTTGGGGCTACCTCCGGCCCCCTGGTCGTCTATAACTGGGAGGGAACTCCCAGCAACGCAAAACAGCTTACGATTGCTCCAGCGGTAGGCCTGGAGGTAAGGATGCGGGTTGGCGACATTGTTTTGAAAGCTACCGGCATGGCCGGGAAAAGCCTCCTGTTCTCCACTTCCACGAACCTCGTCAACTGGGTGCCGTGGGTGCTGCTGTCAAATCCATCGGGCACGGTGCAGTTGACGGACCCGGCGCCGTCCGGAGCCCGAAGATTCTACCGGACGGAGCAGCGGTGACTGCCCGTCAGATACGTCCGCACTATCGTACCTGCCCACGCCCTCACCGCCGAAACCTGAAACAAGTCAAGATTATGAACCGGACGCGGCGCATTTCCGTCACGGCGCTCGTTCCCGGCGACGACCCATCATGAAGACCGGAATGCAGGTTCCAAACCGGATCGGGAGCCTGCTGGCGCTTGCCTCTGCCCTGGTCGTGCTCGCCGTGCCCCCCGTCACCGCCCAGACGGCGGAGGAGTTCCAGCAACTGAAATCCATGGTCGAGCAGATGCAGCAGACCATCAACGCCCAGAACGCCCGCATCGCCGAGTTGGAAAAATCCCGGGCTAACCAGCCAGCGGCTAACGCGCCTTCGGCAGTCGCGCCCGTTTCCAAAGCGGCGGCCTCGCCCTCTGTCCGCACCCTCGAAAAAGCCGCTGCCGGGCAAGAGGCCGGCGCGCCAAGCCCCGTGACCTACCGCAACGCAATGAACGACCGGCAAACCGGCGCCCCCCGCCCCGGTAGCCAAACGCTTGATCCGAAATACACGGGCTTCCTCCCCATCCTCAACACGCCCGCAATCGTGAAGGTGAACGCCAAGCCGCGTGTGGACTTCACCGACGACAACCGCAACTCGGGCAACCCGGACCGGTTTGTCACGGCTCAAATCCCCACTCAAGGCGCTCCCGGGTACGGCGGCGGCAACCAATTCAATGTCAATTCCCGGGGTTCCCAGTTGAGCCTGGACGTCAGCGCTCCGGATATCGGGGGAGCCCCCCGCTTCTACTACGAAATGGACTTCTTTGGCGGCGGTACGACCGGGGGGATGACACCGCGGGTCCGGCAGCTCTATGGACAGTATTACAACGTCATTGCTGGCTTCTCCTATAGTGTCTTTGAGGATCCCGATGCGTGGCCTGACACGGTGAACTACGAAGGGCCTAACTCGGCCGTTTCCGGGCGGCAGCCCGAGATCCTATACCAGTTGCCCCTGAATGACCAGTGGCACTTGACTTTCGGCCTCCAGCAACCCTGCACGGATTTGGATCCTGGAACCTTCGTCGGTGCCACGGCTGTCAACCATGCGCCGGACGGCGGCTTTAATGTCCGGTGGGAAGACAAACAGGCGGGGCACGTGCAGTTCGGGACGCTGCTGCGCGCTTTGGGGGCGAACGATCCCGTGGCCGGCGACCAGACCGTATTCGGATGGGGCGTGAACCTGGCGGGCAGCCTCAACGTCTGGGCCAAGGATTCCATGCAATTCCAGGCCACGTATGGACAGGGAATCTTCCACTACATCAACGACAACTTCGTCAACAACGACGTGGCCTATGCCATCAACGGCCAGCTCACGGCGCTGCCGTTTTTGGGATTGATGGCCGGCTATACCCACCGGTGGTCAGATCGATTCCGATCCACCGCCACATTTGGATACAACAACATCCACAACGAGCCCGCACAGGGGGCGCTGGCCTACCATGAGACCTGCTACACCAGTCTCAGCCTCATGTACCAGCTCCGCAAACGCCTGACGATTGGCCTGGAAGGCATCTATGGCCGCAAGGAGGTACAGGACGGAACCTCGGGCGATGCATTTCGTGTCCAGCTTAGCCTGGTATATGCCTTGTTTCCGCCCGGCGTGGAGTAGCTGAAATGAAACCATGCAGCCGTCTTTTGCTCCCATGAATACAACGGCCCCCGCCCGCTGGACCTCCGCTCTGCGGAGCCTTCAGTGGCTCCGGCCCTTTGGGCTGGCTTTAGCCTGCGGCCTCGCTTTGGCCGGCGCCGGTTGCCGCATCATGGCGCCCAAATACAAGAGCGATGCCAAGATTCACTCCAACCAGGACGTCGCGGTGGACTCGGAGCAGATACGCCTGCGGATGCGCGCGCTTGTGCAACCGCTGTCGGGCGTCATCGTGGCCGCCGCCGATCAGATTATGGCCGGCACCACCAACCGCGCGGTTCGCCGCCAAGCCCTGCTCTGGAAGATCGATGCCGTCCCGGCCTTGCGCGAGGCGCTCTTCCAGCCTAATCCCTTCACCGCCGTCTTCGATGCCTGGGTGATGACGTTCCAGATGACGGACTACTTTGAGAAGGGCCCGGGCAAGGCGGGCCTTGGCGACGCGCGCGTTGTCGCCGTGTCCGCTTGCCAGCTCCTGGAAACCGAGTTGGCGCGCCTCGCCGCCTCGTTGACCGTGTCCGGCGACGTCTCTAAAACGCGCGCCTTTATCATGCAATGGGCGGCCGATCATCCGATGCGCCAGTCCATCGCCAGCCGTGAATCCACCTTGAACCGGGCCAAGGAAAAGGACTTCGCCATTTCCTTTTCGACCACTGAGGTGGTGGGGGATCTGACCATCACACTGGATGACCTCAACCGGCGCCTCGAAATCTACAGCGCCCAGCTCCTGTACCAGGGCCGCTGGCAGGCGGAGTTGTTCGCCCTGGATCAAACCCAGGATCTTCAGGTTGACAAGGCGATGCCGCTCGCCGAGCGCGCCGTGAAATCCGCTGAGCAGGCCGTCGCCACCATGGATCGCCTCGCTCCAGCGGTCGAGCGAGCCCTGGTCGTGGCGGAAGGCCTGCCGAAGACCATCGCTGTCGAGCGGGACGTTACGGTCAAGGCCATGCAGGCGGAACTGACGCGCACCCTCAGCTTCGTCCAGGAGGAACGCATCGCGGTGCTCCAGCGCCTTTCCAGCGAGCGCATCGCCGCCGTTCAGGATCTGCGCGACACCATCGTCGAGGAACGCAAGTCCCTCACGCACGACCTCGACCAGATCAGCGTGAAAGTAGTGGACCATGCCTTCTGGCGGGCAGCACAACTCTGTGCGGGCGCACTGGCCGCCGTCTTCGTTGGCATCGTCGTGCTCCTGTTTCTGGTCCGGCGCATGTTCGTCCGCTTGTGAAAGGGATCAGCTCCTTCCCCCTTCGCAAAAACGACGGCGGGGGGGGCACGCGCGCATCTTGGAGGTGCCGCCTGGCTAAGCCGGCATAAATCCGAAATCCTAAATCCGAAATCCGAAACAAACTCAAATACCCAGTGCTTCAATGTCCGAAACCCGCCAGAAGGGGCGGTTTTGACCATTTGTGTTTGCTGCTTTGGATTTGTTTCGGATTTCGGGTTTAGGATTTCGGATTTGGGAAACCGGCTCCCGGTGGTACGGTTTGGATACGCCCCAGGGGAGCTCTGACCAGACGCTTTACTATTAGCGCGCTTAAGTTTTCCCTCCATATGCCGATAAGCTCAACACTGAAAGCCTTGACGATTAGTCGCATGCGGAATATAAGGGAAGCATGAATAGCTTGCTGCATAACGAGGTGTTCCTCAAAGCGATTGGCTTCCTGGCGCACTCCGCCTTCTTTTCCATCATCTTTGTGATCGCAGCCCGGATTACCCCGGCGGCGCTGGTGCAGGAATTACGCAAGCCGGGGTTGCTGCTCAAGACGTTTGTGGTCACGAGTATCATTGTGCCTTTGCTCACCGCCGGAGTTATCAAGCTCCTGCACGTGCCCATGCTGCTGGGCGGAGTGATGCTGCTGGGTGCCGTGACGCCGGGCAGTCCCTTCGCCCTGATGGGGACGAAGGGGAAAAAGGGCAGCCTGCCCCTGGGCTCCACCATCATGGGCTTTCTGATTCTGGCCATGCCGGTGACCGTTCCGTTCTGGCTGTGGGTTTTCAGGGACTGGTTTGCCCTGCCTCATCTGGAAATCAGTCCGACAACCATCTTTGCCACGGTCGCTTATCTCACCCTGTTGCCGCTGGTTATCGGCGTGGCGCTGAACGCATTCTTGCCGAAGCTGGCCGAAATGCTCCAGCGGATACTGAACGTCTATTCCAAGATCGCGATCCTCATCCTTTTCGTGGTGTTTATCGTTCCAGCCCTGAAGATGCTGCTCACGTTCGATCTGGTCAGTTGGGTGGCGAACTTCGTTGTGATAACTTTATGCCTGGTGGCCGGCTATTGTTCGGGCGGGGAAACGCGCCCAGAGCGCATCAGCGTCGCGGTGGCCGCCACGCAGTGCAATTTGACGGCGCTGGTTGTCATTGCCCACGTCTCCTATCCGCAGGTTCACATTCTCGGAACATTACTGGCCTACATCATCCTCAGTTGGCTGCCCGCGACGATTTGGTACAAGCTGTTCCTGCGTCAGTTGGCCCGGCAAGGAGAACAATTGGAACAGCCACTTGAAAGGAACAAATTATGATTGTTGGAGGTTGCGATTTAGGTTCGACGACGGGAAAAGCGGCGATTCTGATTGATGATCAGCTTTTTTGCGGGGACATCATAACGGCGACCACCAAGCCGGCGTTGACGGCCACGCTGGCCATGGATAGCGCCCTCAAGAAGGCCGGACTAAAGTCCATTGCCGACCTGGAAGCGATCGTCGGCACTGGTTATGGGCGGCTCAAGGTTCCCTTTGCCACCGATAATGTGTCGGAAATATCCTGTCATGGCCGCGGCGCTTTCTGGGCTTGCCCCACGGTGCGCACCATTATTGACATCGGCGGGCAGGACTGCAAGGCCATCAGCCTCAATGACAAAGGCGGAGTGATCCAGTTCGAAATGAACGAACGTTGTGCGGCCGGCACCGGCCGCTTTTTCCAGGTCATGGCCAAGGTGCTCACCTGCGGGCTCGAAGGCATTGGCTCCCCGGCGAACATCAGCGCCAACCCGGTCAGCATATCCAACCAGTGCAGCGTCTTTGCGGAGTCTGAGGTGATCACCCTCATCAACGAGGAGAAACCGTTGCCCGACATCATCTCCGGGATTAACAAGTCGGTGGCGAACCGGGTGAGTTCGCTGGTGAGAAGAGTCGGCGTGAACAATGATGTTACGCTGACCGGCGGGTGCTCCAAGAACGAGGGGTTGCTCAAGGCGCTGGAAAAGCTGCTCGGGGTGACCTTTAAGCGGCTCCCGGTGGATCCCCAGACCATTGGCGCCATTGGGGCGGCTGTCATCGCCCGGGATAAACGGCAGGTCCAGTTGGCCAAAGCGGCATCAGCCACTCCGCAGTTAGTGGGATAACACGCGAAGTGGGATGCAATCGCCGGTGTATGACAAATTCCATTTCCAGGAACCACAACCATGAAAACCACATACAAACAAAACCTGCTCGCCGCTGCACTCGTTGGCGCGCTGGCATTCTGCCCCGCCGCGCTGTTCGCCCAGGAGGCGGCGAGCGATGACAAAGCCGCCGCCGAGGCCGAACTGGCCAAGAAACTCCAGAACCCCATCGCCAACCTCGTCAGTGTGCCCATCCAGAACAACTGGGACTTCGGCATCGGTCCGGCGAACGCGATGAAATACACGGCCAATATCCAGCCCGTCATTCCGGTCTCCATCAACGAGGATTGGAATGTCATCGTCCGGACCATCATGCCGCTCATCTACGCAGAATCGCCGACCACGGGCGGCGCCGATCATTCCGGCTTGGGCGACATCACGCAGAGCTTCTTCCTTTCGCCCAAAGCACCGGTGGGCGGCTGGGTCGTGGGCGGCGGGCCGGTCGCGCTGTGGCCCACGGAGACCGACCGCGCGCTGGGCTCCGGCAAATGGGGAGCCGGGCCAACCGTGGTGGCGCTGCAACAGGCACACGGCTGGACTTACGGCGCGCTGATGAATCATATCTGGTCTTACGAAGGCTGGGGGGAGCAGAACGTCAACGCCACGTTCCTCCAGCCGTTCATTTCCTACACCACGAAGAAGTTCACCGCGTTCGGATTGAACACCGAATCCACCTACGACTGGCAGGGCCACCAGTGGACGGTGCCGCTGAACCTGACGGTCTCCCAGTTGCTGAAGATGGGCAAGACGCACATTCAGCTCCAGGTCGGAGGGCGCTACTACGCCGAGAAGCCAGACGACGGTCCCGATTGGGGCCTGCGGTTCACCGTCACGTACCTGTTCCCGAAATGAACAAAACGGCCACTGACCACTATTCGGCGCGAAGCCTTTGGGGCGACTCAATGCCTATATCGGCGCCGTCCGCGATTTTCCCAGAAAGACCCAAATGCAAAACAGAATAAAATCACAGGTGTACGATAAATTCGCCCAGGTATCCGCGAATATAATGAATCCCGCCGTGGAAGCTTGGAAGCAGCAAGGCGGCAAGGTGCTCGGCTACACGTGCTCCTTTGTTCCCGAAGAAATCTTCGTCGCCGCCGGGCTTATGCCCTTTCGCATTCGCGGAACCGGGAGCAAGAGCGCCGGCATGGCGGATGACTATTTCGAAGCCGCCAACATCTGCAGCTTTGTCCGCCATTGCTTCAATAAGGTGTTATCGGGCGAATATGACTTCCTCGACGGAGCGGTCATTGGCGGCGGCTGCGACGCCAACCGGCATATCTTTGATAACTGGAAAAAGAGCCCCGTCAAAACTCCGTTCCTGCACCGCATATTCTATCCCCACCATAGCGCCGAGTTGATGGCGGCCTATTTCCGCAACCAGCTTTCCGAGCTGAAGACCGGCCTGGAGCAGCATTTCGGCGTGCAGATAACGGACCAGAAGCTTTGGGCTGCAATCCGACTCTGCAATGAGATCAGAGATCTGCAAAAGGAGCTTTACGCACTGAGAAAGGTGGAGAATCCGCCAATCAGCGGCAGCGAGACGATCGCGGTCATTCTGGCGGGCTGCTCGATGCCCAAAGAACAATACCGGGCCGATTTGAAAGGGCTGCTCGCCGAACTGCGCGGCGCGCAAGTTCCTGAGCGCAAGTATAAAGCCCGGATCATGATCGTCGGCCCCGGCCATGATGATACGTCCATCTGCGATATTGTGGAAGACCAGGGCGGCCTGGTGGCGAGCGACCTCACCTGCTTTGGCGGCAAGATAATCTTTGGCGCGGTTGCGGAAAGCGGGCCTGACCCGCTGCAGGCAATCGCGGATTACCAGGTTCTGAACCGTCCGTTCTGCCCCAAAAATCTGGGGGCGCATCCCTTGATCAATAAGGAAATATTCGATCGAATTAAGGAATACAAACTGGATGGGGTCATCGGCCAAACCTTTTTGTGCTGCGAAACCTGGAGCGGCGAACTCTTTATTCTGAATAAGGAGCTTAAAGAAGCAGGGGTGCCTATGCTACGGATCGAGCGGGAATATGCGTCGGACTCCTCGGGCCAGCTCCAGACTCGAATCCAGGCGTTCATTGAAACGCTCTCCGGAGGTGCCCTATGATAAACGTGATGGGCCAGTTGAAGCTGGAGGCCAATCAGAGCCTCTTCCAGCTTACGCTCGATCCGCAGAACGCATCCAAGGGACCCCTGGTGATGGGCAACGGTGACTTCTTCATCGAAATACCGGCTGCCTTTGGCTGCTCGTTTTCCGACCTCACCCTGACCGGAGCCAATGGCACCGCCCTGCCGAATGCGGCTGAGCTCATTGACAAAGGAATCGAGCTCGGGGTGGGCAGCCGGCTGTGCAATGCCATCAAGGTCGCCTGCTATTATCTGGAGGCGGGGCTGCTAAGGACCCCCGACATGATAATGACCTCCAACTCGTGCTGCGACTCCATGGACACGCTCGGCAATCTGATGAACGCCTATAAGCCGTGGGCACACGTCCCCAAATTCAAGATGGATGCGCCGCACAGCTTCGACGATGAAAGCTACGCGTATTTTGGCCAACAATTGCGGCAAGCGGTGACTTTCATGGAAGAGGTCGCCGGCAGAAAGATGGACTGGGATCACCTCCGGAAAGTTTGTGTGGAATCCAATAAGCAAAGGCAGCTATTGCTTGAGTTTCAGGAGCTGAAAAAGGCGGTGCCCTGTCCGGCTGAGCCCGATCTGGCACGCCAGGGCACGGAATACGCCACGTGGACGCTGGACCGGGTGTCTCCAAAGGTGACCCACTGGCTCGAACAGCTTGTCGGCGCCACGGAACAGCGTGTGAAGGAAGGCAAAGGGATTGATGGTGTGAATGAAAAGGTCCGGTTCTTATGGCAGGACCTTGCCGGAAGCTGGGCCTCGGGCACGGTGTTGGCGCGCTTGCAGAAGGAGTTGGGCGCGGTTTGCGTCATGGACTACGTCTCCTACGCCACCTGGACACCCATTGACCTCTCCAGCGAAACGGCCATGTTCACCTCATTTGGCAAGCGCTTCCTGCTGGAAGACCCCATGAACCGGCAGGCGCTCCATACCACCGATCTGTTCTGCGAGGATATTCTGCGGATTGTCAAAGACTTCAAATGTCAGGCCGTCGTTATGCCGGCGCATATCGGTCACCGCGATACGAACTCCCGGCTGAAGCTCGTCCGGGATATGTGCCGCGAGAAAGGCATTCCGTGCCTGGTCCTGGGCATGGATATCTGGGACAAACGTTATATGACCCCCGAGGTGGTGTTTGACCGGATCAGCACCTTCTTTCAGACCACCGGACTTCTATAATGGGTTGAGCTTATGCGAAAAACGAGCAACCACAAGGTGAGCGAACAGAAGGCCATCCGGTCTGAAATTGCCTGGCAAATGGGTAAAGCATCGAACATCTGTCGGTAAGAGAGATACAATAATGAAAAACGGCATCAACTCGCGGGTGTATGAAAAGTTGTTCCAGATTGCCGGCGGCATCATGAGCCCGGCAATTGAAGATTGGAAGAAGCAGGGTGGCAGGGTTATGGGGTACTTCTGTTCATGGGTTCCAGAAGAGCTCTTTATTGCCGCAGGTATCCTGCCTTTCAGGATACGAGGCACCGGAAGCACCGGCACGGAAAGGGCGGACGAATATTTCACCTCCTGCAATTGCAGTTTTCCCCGCCATTGCTTTAATACGGCGCTTTCCGGCGGTTATGACTTCCTGGACGGGGTTGTCATCGGCACAAGCTGCGACGCTATCCGTCATGTGTTTGATAACTGGAAGAACAGCCCCTTAAAGACGCCTTTTGTTTATCAGTTAAACCGGCCGGATTTGAGCGGAGAAATAATGGCGGCCTATTTCCGCGAGGAACTCGTCAAGATGAACGCGGCCATTGAAAATCATTTCGGCGTCAAGATAACCGATGAGCAACTGTGGAAGGCCATCAAGCTCTGCAATGAAACCCGCCAGCTTCAGCAGCAGCTTTATGACCTGCGAAAAGCTCCGAATCCGTCCATTTCTGGGTCTGAAGTCGCTGCGGTCATGGTGGCCGGAGCCTCCATGCCGAAGGAGCAATATAACCGGGATCTTGCGGTTTTGCTTAATGAGCTCCCCGGCTCAAAGCCGGACGATAACAGCCATTCAGCAAGGCTGATGATTGTGGGAGCTTGCGGAGATGATCCGATAATCTGCGAGATCGCCGAGCAACAGGGCGCGGTTGTCGTGAATGATCAGACCTGCTTCGGAGGTGTGGTTAAATACAAGGGCGTTTCGGAGACGGGCGGCGACCCACTGGCGGCAATCGCCCGCTATCAGATAATAGACCGTCCCTTCTGCGCCAAAATCGGCGGAGCGCATCCATTGCGAACCAGCGTGATCCTGGATATCGTTCGGGATTTTAAGGTTGATGGCATAATCGGTCAGCGGCTTGGCTGCTGTGATGCCTGGGGCGGGGAGTTGTTTGCCTTGAGGGAGGACTTTAAACAGGCCGGCACCCCTTGTCTGATGATTGAGAGAGAATATATTCCCGATTCACGGGGCCAGTTAACGACCCGGGTCCAGGCGTTCCTGGAAACAATTCAGAGGTAGTTTATGGACACAAACTATCAGGCCATCTACGACCAATTGAGCCAGGAGGCCAACGACTTATTCAAGGATTTGACCGTTTACGGCGTAAATGAAGCGGCCAGAAAAGGCCGCCCGTTCATCATCGTTACTGACGATGCCATGCCGGAGATTCCGATCACCATGGATCTGTCATTATCCATTTTGACGGTTGCTGGGGCCATGGGCACCGGCGGTCCCGATGCCGCCAGGAATATAGATAAGGCGTCTGAACTCGGAGTTGAAACCAGGCTGTGCAACAGCGTTAAGGTGGCGGCGTATTACCTTCAAGCCGGCACCCTGCCGGTTCCTGACCTGCTTATCACCACAAATTCACCATGTGACGCGGTGGATACTTTGGGCCAGATGATGGACAATTACAAACCCTGGGCCAGCGTGCCGAGATTCAGGCTGGACTCGCCGCGCGGCCGGGATGATGCCGATTTTGCCTACTTCGGCAGGCAATTGAAGGAGTGTGTGGCTTTCATTCAAGCAGCCTTAGGTCGGAAGCTTGACAGCAAGCGATTGCTTGAGGTCTGTGAAGAATCAAACCGGCAGGCTCAACTGATCATGGATTTCCAGGAGTTAAAACGCGCTGTCCCCTGTCCCGCGGACCCTGATCTCACTAGAAAAGGCTGGGAGCTTGCCCGGTGGATCGCCCCAAGCGACCCGAGTGTTTTTCTGAGAGTGACCGACTGGCTGAAAAGGCTGGTGGAAGTAACCGAGCAGAAGGTCAAGGAAAAGAAGGGCATTGATGGCGTCAACGAGAAGATCCGTTTCCTTTGGTATGACGTGTCTCCGTCATGGGGCGCAAAGCTGTTTCCCCGTTTGCAGCAAGAGTTGGGCGCAATCTGCATGATGAGCTACTACTCGTTCGCCAACTGGACGCCGATTGACACCTCGAGCGAAGAACATATGTATAAGTCCATGGCCAAAAAGTATCTGATGGGAACGCCCATGACCCGACAGGCCATGCATTCGGCGGATGTTTACTGCGACGATGTGGTCCGCATCTGCAAAGACTTCAAGTGCGACGCCATGATAATGCCGTGCCATATCGGACACCGGGACACAAATTCATTCCACAAGCTGGTCAAGGATACCTGTCATAAAAACGGCATTCCGTTCTTCTTTCTGGGCTGTGACTGTTGGGACGAACGGTATATGACCCCAGACACGGTGTTCGATAGGCTGAAGACCTTCTTTGCCACCTTGAATCAGGCCGGGCAATAATCGCCAGCGACCACCGAGGTCGCTCTTTGGAAACAAAAGCAAATAGAACAACAATAAATGGAGGCATTCCGTGAATAAACTATATCTGCAGTTCTTAATCGGTGTTGTAAGCGTATCGTTCCTAACTGGGCCAGCAGCCGGTGCCGCAACGATCAACCCGAACTCGTATCCGGCGGCGGACGAGAAGGAACTCGGCCAGCTCCGGTGGGTGCTGAAGTTGGCGGACCAGGACATTGCTGACTTCAGTAATTTCCAGTCCGTGGACGAGCAGGGCATCAGCGCCAGTCGTTACTCCATTGCTTTTTCCGCTTACTTCCTCGCGGCTGAGCAATATCACAAGTTCCCTGCCTGGCGGGATACCATTCAGAGCGCGTTTGACCGCATAAATCGTAAGATGCTGGATAAGAAAGTCTGGGGATACTGGGCCAATGAAAGCCGGGGAATCACCAAGTTTGAGCCCAATATGGACCGGCCGTATCCGGAGAATAGAGACCCGGTCTCCCTCGGGAATATCATGTACTCCGGGCACCTGGGACACATGATGAACCTCTACCAGATGCTCTACAATGACAGAAAGTGGGACCAGACCGGCTCGATTGTTTTCAAATGGGACGACGCCACCCAATTTGTCTATAACAACCAGAGCCTTCAAGAGGCGATGTTCCTGCAGCTCATTAACAACCCCGTCCCCGGGATCGAGTGCGAGCGCAATGCCATCTTCCCGGTCTGCAATCTTCATCCGATGCTGAGCTGGAAGCTGTTCGACCAGACGCATGCCACGCGCTATTTCGATGCCGCGCACCCGCTCTTTGATGCCTTCTTCCTTTCAAACTTCGTTGACCCGAAGACACATAGCTACGCCATTATATATCTCATCAAACAGCAGGTCCTGTTTTCATCATGGAACCCACGCTATGGCAATAAAATGGACGCCCTCATTAAAGGCATGGTCGATAAAGGCGCCAATTTCAATTCCGCGAGTATTGATGGTTGGATCGGCACGTTTATGCATGCCTGGAACCCGAAGCTGGTTGAAAGCCTTTGGCCCTACCGAAAGAAGTTCCAGGTCACCAAGAATCCCGACGGCTCTGTTGGCCTCAGGGCGGATGCTTTCGCTCCCGACGCCTATTGGGGATTCTTTGTGATGGGGGTCGCCGAGATGGGCGATCAACCGCTCCTGCAAGCCCTGCAGAAGACTGCGGACAGAGAGTTGTCGCCGGTGTGGGTGGGTGACACGTATCACTATCCCTTCATGGATAAGGCAGCGACCGTCAACCTCTCAGCGGCCGATTCCGAGACGAAGTCGCCGGCAGCACCAGCCCCAAAACCCGCCGCGCCAGTCTCGGCCATGGCCCCTCAAATCGCCAAGACGCAACCGCCCGGAAATGATGCCCAAGGCGGTCTTTGCTGCAGCCCACTGCGGACAAAAGAGCACGGATATATCGCCAACATGAAGACCTGGCCCCAGCATGCTGATGTTATAGACCGGCAACTCGCTCTTTCCAGGGCGCTCCCCAAGAACGGTATGTGGACCATGCACAACAAACCCTTTGACGCAGAGCATTTCGCCGAACCCGCCATTGCCTGGGTTGATCTGAGCAAAACGCCGCTCAAACGCGCCATCTACGACCGGTCACGGCTCGCGCTCATCGTCTCAACCACGCCCACAAAGTCCGGCGCTACGCGAGGCGGTTTCAAAATCATCAACCTGATGCCGGCCAGGACCTACACCCTCAGTATCGACGGGAAAATGCTTTCCGAGTTAAACGGTGTGAAAGAATACAATGTAACTTTTGACGGCACGAAAGCGCACGACCTCATTCTCAATCAGAATCAACAATAGCCGGCCGGTCCACGCTGTGGCACTGGAGTTGCGGTTCGGTCAATACAGATAGGATAACAGTTAAATCGAAGAGAAGATTCATGAACATCAAATTATCAATTGGGTTGGTCTATGTTGGCCTGCTGGCCGCTGGGTATGCGCCGGCGGCTCAAAGTGAGCCGAGCCTCGGCAGCGCAACGGTCCTGCAGAAATGCCAGGCCGTTCAGGCGAGGTACGATATTGTCAAAGCCCAGTGGTACGACATCTATGAGCTGGGATTGGTGCCTGGCGCCGACGAAGCCGGAAAACTCCTGGCGGCTGCGCAGCAGGCCCTTTCCGCCAAGGACAACAACAAGGCCAACGACCTGCTGGTTCAGGCCGACCGCCTGTTGAGTGTCTATTCCAAGGCCGATCTCCCTGTGTTCGAGCCGGAGAAGCCGTTGAGCAATCCGGCAGACCTGGGGAAACTACGCAAAGCCACCATGAGCGACGTCGCTCTGTTCGAAATTGGCGGGCTGCCCCGGTGGAATTACTGGTTTAACTTCTCCGGCAAGGGCGATGACGGCGTTCTGTATGCCATCTATTTTTGTGTTAACTACCATGGCACCGGCGCCCAGACCCCGCCCATCCTGGCCGTAGTTAGTTCCAATAAGACCCCCGGCAAACACGATGATTACTCAATGAACGTGGTCGCGAACCGGAAGGAGAGCCCGGACCAACTAAGCTTCATCGCCGAGGAAGGCAGCAAGACTCTGAATTACACGATCCGCAACGACCAGACGACGATTCAGTTCAAGTCCGACAAGTTTTCCGCCGACTTAACGCTCTCGACGCCGTTCTCGTTTTGGTACAACAAGGGCAACCAGCCCGTTATGATCGTGCCCGGCTCGCCGGGCGCTGGGTTTGAAGAGCCGGGATTGGCGTCAGGAACGATCACCCTAGACGGCAAGCGTATCAAGGTGACCGGGTTTGCTGAACTGGAAAACTACTTCTGCGGCGGAAAGGGCGCGGCGGACTATCGTACGGCCTTGCTCAAATTCGGCAACGAGTGGTGGGTGCCCTTCGCCACCGATCAGGTTCAGGGCATATTCGTGGCCACCGGGCCCTATAAGGATGCCGGTTTATACATCAACGGAAAGTATGTGCTCCCTTCGGAGTTCCATATCGTTCAGGGCGAAGCCAGGAAGGTCTTTTCCATCAATGCCAAAACCTCCGCCGGCGACTTGCGCCTGACGTTCAACATGTGGGGCTGGAATCCCGCGCTGATGGAGTATTGGGGAACCGTGGCCGGAACGCTCGATGGCAAGAAGCTCACTCCCGGGTATTGCTGGCTTGAACATGTCCCTCAGATCAAGACGGCGGAGAGCGGCGCTTCGGGGAGCGGAAGAAAGATCGGGCCCGGCCAGAAATGATGGCCAACCCAGCGCCCAGCCGGCACGTGGAGCAAGACCAAATCCACGCTCAATGACTACTTTCGCCCCGTATCTTGGCAAGGTTGCGGGCTACGTGGAAAGCCTGCGCGCCACGGGGCGGAAGATCCGGACTTTTCAAGCGCCCTTGCCTTCCGCGCAACTCAACCAGAAGCTGCCCTTTCGGGTCGGGCCGGGCGCTAATCCGGGAATCATCTTGCGAGGCGATACCAGTGTGGAACTGGGAAATCCGGAAGTGGGGTCCTCTTCGCTGTTCCTCCTCACTGATTCCCCAGCCACGCTCAATGATGGACGAATCACGTTGATCGGCCCGGACATTCCCGAGTCGGCCAGTGCCAGCCTTCCTTTTGGACAGGTGCTGATGCTGGGGGGAGCGCAATTGGCGGACCAGGATGCTGAAGCACTTCAGCAAGTCCAGTTCGTCGGCGATCAAATTGAAGGGTATATGATGCGCGGCGTGTCCCAGCGTATCTGGAGCCGTATCAGCACAGAAGTGGTGGCCAAGGGGATGTGTTTCGATCTGCTCGGGCAGGCGTTGATGGCCGTCTGCCGGTCCGCCTGCCGGCAGCTGGAATCCATTGAGATTATCTTCGTCACCTCGGGGAAGGAGGATCTTGATCCTCTGGACGGCTGGTCGGTGCAGGTTCAGAAGATCGCGCGGGAAATCATCAAAGAGAATTGGAGAATCAAGGGCTACGATATCGACTGCGCCTCCAATTGCGCTACCTGCCAGGACCAGGTCGTGTGCGGCGAGATCAAGGAAGTATTGCGGGAAAAGCAACTGAATGACCCTGCGATGCAAGGAGTTTCAATATGAATAAACCTGCGAAGATGAAGGAATCGATGCCGATTCTGGCTGTGTGCGGAAAAGGCGGGGTTGGCAAGACTGTCTTCTCAGCCTTGTTCTCCCGAGTGTTAATCGAGTCCGGGGTGGTTCCTTTACTACTGATCGATGCCGACCCGGTTGGCGGGTTGACGGCGGCCATCGGGCAGCATGCGACCCATACCCTGGCCGGAGTCCGCGATCAATTCATCCAAACGGCACGCTCTGGGGTCAAAGCGAAGATCGCACAAGCGGCTGGCCAGCTTGATTACTTCGTGCTTCAGGCGCTCGTTGAACATAATGACTACTCGCTGCTGGCGATGGGGCATAATCAGGAGAAGGGCTGCTTTTGCCCTGCAAACAACCTCCTGCGCTCCGCGATCAACTCGCTGGTGTCGGCCTTTGCGGGGGTGGTGGTCGACGCCGAGGCGGGAATCGAACAAATCAATAGGGATGTGACCCGGCGTGTGACGCAGGTCGTCGTGGTGGTGGATGCCTCGCAACGAAGCCTGGAGACGCTTCGGGTGATCTCGGAAATGATCGGCGCGCCGCGAATTGCCGTGGCGGCTAATCGGGTTTCCGCTGGTGTGAAGCTGCAACTTCCCGAAGGCCTAAGACTGCTTGGCAGAATCCCCGAAAACGAGGAGTTGCGCCAGTTCGACCGCGAAGGGCGATCCCTATGGCAGCTCCCGCCGGAAAACGTGGCGCTCGAAGCCGTCCGGAATATCGCGCGGTCTCTCGAATGGACCCCTAAAAAGCCCGTCGCGAAAGATCCCGCCAAGAAAGGTACTTGCGGAAATGTGCCCGTGGATGTCCACGGTCACGATCATGCCTGCGAAGACCACGGTCATAAGCACGAACATTGATCGCCTCAGCGCCGGCTCGCAGTTGGGAACCACAGTAAACGTCGAGGCGTAGCCGGGCAGCGAGGATGAATCTGAAACAGAAAACCGAACCGTGCAGTGGCTGCCGGTCTGCGCCGCCCGGGGAACAAGCCATTCGTATTGACCCGCTTTGACGGGGACAAACGCGGCAACGGGTTGGGGATAGTTGGAGTTCTCCAACTTGACATCGATCTTCAGTCGGGTGCCTGGCGTCGCTCCTCCCCGCTGCCTGTCGCTCGGCCCGTCAGTTCAGAGCCTCGGCGGACATGGCAAGCCGGAGGCTTACCCTACTACATCTTGGTGGCGGGGCGAGGACCTCAGTTGGCATTTGCAGTCACGGTTCCGCTCGGCTGCGCCCCTCGTATTTCGGCGGTTCTTCCGTGCACGTCCCGAATTAGCAGCCACTGCTCAAGGCATCAAGGCTCTCGGGGACGCTCGCCCCCCCCCCGGGGGCAAATACTTTGGCGCGTGCAACTCGGCCGGCTCTGCCGATATCACCAGCCTCTACACGGGCCGGTATGGTGTGCCGCCGGGTGCCAAGAAGGTGTATGTGCGGATCAAAGAATTGCTCCTCCCAGTCGCGTCTGTTATGTTCCTTAGCTGTTACTGCTGTAGCGCTGTGATGACATCAATCTGGAAATGCCTGCCGTTTGCACTGGTTTGTCTGGTTGCAAATGCCGGTGCCAGCGCGCCGGGGATTCTGATCACCAATTTATCACCTTACAATTCCCTCCGGAATGTGAGCGGTCTGGTGTACGGGACGAATTCCGCGAGCCTGGCCGTAGCGGTTTTCATTTACGTGCCTGGCTACGGGTGGGTGACCAAGCCGACCTGCGCCCAGCCGTTAACAGCGGTGCAGCCCGACGGCAGTTGGATAGCGGATATCACCACCGGAGGCGCCGACCCCCTGGCGACACGGATTGCCGCGCTGCTGGTCAGCAAGAGCTACAATCAGCCATGTGTTAACGGATCCAGCGTGCTGTCCACGAACATTTATGCCCAGGCGCTGGCCAGTGCCATTGTCACACGGCCATATCCATCGGTTAGGTGGGTGAGCTTTTCAGGTTACGACTGGTGGGTGAAGTCGAGCGCCGGGCTCGTCGGGCCAGGTCCGAATTACTTCTCCAACAGCACGAATAATGTGTGGGTGGACAACGTGGGGCAGCTTCACCTGCGGATCACCAATCGCTCCAACCAATGGCAGTGCGCCGAGCTCGTGACCGCTCGCACCTTCGGCTACGGCAGCTACCGGTTCGAACTGAACTCGCCCGTGGACAACCTGGATCCTAATGTCGTGCTAGGCCTGTTTACGTGGAGCGATGATCCCGCTTTTAACTATCGGGAAATTGACATCGAATGTGGGCGTTGGAGTAACCCCTCCGACGTGAACAATTCTCAGTTCGTCGTTCAGCCGTTCGCCGCGGTGGGTCACCTCGTGCGGTCCGCAGTCCCGACAGGTCTGACGAACTCCACCCACCTGTTCACTTGGGAAACCAATCGCATCACCTTCCAGAGCCAACGGGGCAGCTTCTCCCCTAATCCCGATCCCACCAACGTCCTCCGCAACTGGACCTATTCCCTGGTAACTCCCAGGACGGGCGACGAAAACATACGCATTAACCTGTGGCTGAATCGCGGTGCGGCGCCGACCGACAAGAACGAAGTCGAGGTGATCATCAAGAGCTTTCAATTCGTCCCGCTCGAGGCGCCGCCCGCGCCCAGGCTGACACGCCTCATGTCCGGCCCGGCCCGGCTTGTGATGGACAGCCAGCCGGACCGGAGATACGAATTCGAAGCTTCGAGGAACCTCCGGCAATGGGAACCCCTGGGCGTCGTTCTGGCGACGAACATAGTGGTTAATTTTACCAACTTGACCAGCGCCGGCCTCGACCAGTGTTATTACCGAGCGGCGGCGCTGCCGTGAGACCGCTCAAGCGATTCTTCATTAGGCCGCCAGAAACCGGAATCTCTCCTACTTCAAAGCGCGGTGGTAAATTCGCCAGTCGAAGCCGTTTAGGCGGAATAGCGGTAACCCATCCGGGGGCGGTTCCGGCAGACCGGGCATAGTAACGGACTTGAACTCCCTGTCGTGCTGGACCTCGACCCAACCGGTGATCGGGCGATTGGAGAAGTTAATGACGACAACGAACTCGTCCTGGCTATCCAGGCGCATCAGGGTGACGAGGTTTGCTTCGTCGGAGTTGTGCAGCCAGATGACCCGCTCGTTCCTGAATGCTGGATATTGCTGACGCAATTTATTCAGCCCCTGGTAGATCTGGCGGAAGGGCGGGCGCTCCTTGGCATGCCAAAAGACCGGCATCTTCTCGAACAAAGCCGGGTCGCCGGATTCGGTCGCATCGCCGACTTCCATGCCGTTGTAAAGGAGAGGGACACCGTCGAGGGAGAACATGAGGGCCGAGGCCGCCAAGGCGCCTTTGATGCTGAAACGGGCGACGGCGCGTGCCTCGTCGTGATTATCCGAAAAGCGCAGGTGAAGCGACCCCTTGGGGAATTGCTTCTGGCTTTCCTCCCAGGAGCGCTTGAACTCGGAGGCCGGCGCGCCGCGGAGCAGAACGTCGTTCAACGTCGAGTGGAAGGGCCAAGCGTAGTCTGCATCAAATGCCTGCACCAGCAACTCGGGCTTGCTGGCCTCGGCCAACATGAAGATGTCCGGCTTGACCTTGGTCAGTTCGGCGCGCGCCTCCTCCCAGAAGCTGGTGGGCACTTCGGCGGCGACGTCGCAACGGAAGCCATCCAAGTCAAAGCCTGCGGGGTCAACCCAGTGCTTGAGCATCCCAATCATGTACTCGCACAGCTTGGGGTTGGTGTAGTTCAGCCCGGCCACGTCCGTCCATTCTTTGTGCGGCGGAATGATCTTGCCGTCCGCGTCCTGCTTGTAGAACTCCGGGTGCTCCATGAGCACGCTGTCCCACGCGCTGTGGTTGGGAACGATGTCAACAATGACCTTGAGGCCTCGTTTGTGGGCCTCGGAAACCAGGCGCTTGAGGTCGGCCTCGGTGCCATAATCCGGGTTGATGCCGTAGTAGTCGCGCACCGCGTAAGGGCTGCCGATCGTGCCCTTGCGCATCTTCTCGCCGAGCGGGTTGATGGGCATCAGCCAGAGGATGTTGACGCCGAGGTCCTTCAATTCATCCAGCTTGGCGGTTATGCCATTGAAGTTGCCTTCTGGAGAGAAGTTGCGTGGGAAGATTTCATACACCAGCCCGTCGCGCACCCACTGCGGGCTGGAACGAGCCGCCTTGGTGGGTTGGGCGGGCAGGGTTAGGAGCGTGGCCGCGAGCCAAGCGAGAGCCAGGAACAGCGTCCGTGTGCGAGGTGGATTGGATGGAAGTTTCATAGTTAATCCGACCGCGTGTTGGCCTCCAGGAACCGCATGGTCACCGCAGGGACGAACCCGGGCATTCCGTGTTGGGGCTGCTGCACTTCAGACCAAATGGCGGACATGTATTGTGGTAGCTAAGCATCCTCCAGCCGGTTATCAAGATGAAATTCCCCGCGTAATTGTGCTCTGGGGGTCAAAGCTTCTTCGCTCGCCAGCCCTTCAATCAGGACTGCATCAAGTTTGCCCGGAGCGTGATCCGTCGCGGCTCACGTCCCACCCGTGGGCCAGATGAGACCATGACGGCTTGCGCTTCGGAAAAATTGTGCTTGTCCTTTTCGGGCTTTTGGTAAAGGTTTAGTCCACTATGAAAAGGATATATACCCTTATCGTACTGTTGGGGATTGTTATGGGCGCGGTGTTGACGGGCTGTAACTCGGGTTCTGAAACCCCGAAACCTGCCGACACGAACGCTCCCCCGCCAGCGAGCACGACCAAGTAAGTCATTTTTCCCAATTCAATTTGGGAATAACGGCCTCACGCCGGGCAATGGTTTGCCCGGCCTTTTTTATTCTTTGACTTGGATTTGGCTGCCTGGGAGTTAAACTCCGCTCATGAAGCTTTCATTTTGCCTATCTCTGGCCGCCAGCCTGCTTCTGATTGGCTGCGGAGGAAGTTCCGACAAGCCGCCCCAGCCGACGAATGGCGCGGCTGCCAGCAGCAGTCCGTTGAGCGCGCCGGCGGATTACGTGGGGGCGCTCGGTAAAGCACAGCAAACCGCCATTAAAACAGTGGACACCACCTTCCTGAACCAGGCCATCCAAATGTTCAGCGTGGAGCACGGGCGCAACCCAAAAGACCTGAACGAACTCGTGGAAGGGAAATTCATCCCGAAGATCCCCGACGCGCCCTACGGGATGAAGCTGGAATATGATGCCGCAGCCGGGAAGGTGAAGGTGGTTAAGCAGTGATGGAACAGATCGCCATCCTCGACTTCGGCTCGCAGTACACGCAGGTCATCGCGCGCCGGGTCCGCGAGTGCAACGTCTATTCGGTAATCCTGCGCTATGACACGCCGGCGCACGAAATCGCCCGCCTGAACCCCAAAGGCCTCATCCTTTCGGGCGGTCCATCCAGTGTGTACGCCAAGAAGGCGCCATTGCCCGACCCCGCCATCTTCAAGCTGGGCGTTCCGGTGCTCGGCATTTGCTACGGCCTTCAGCTCCTGGCCCAGTATCTGGGTGGAAAAGTCGAGCCAGGCCAAAAGCGCGAATACGGCAAAGGCACGCTCCAGGTCAAAGACCGCTCCTGCCCGCTCTTTGCCGACCTGCCAGCGTCCCTGCAGGTCTGGAACTCGCACGGGGACAAACTGACGAGACTACCGACCGGGTTCAAATCCGTCGCCGTGACGGAGAACTCCGCTTATGCTGCCATCGAGAACCGCGCCGCCCGGATGTTTGGCTTGCAGTTCCACCCGGAAGTCGTCCACACGCCGCGAGGGCGCGAGATTCTGACTAGCTTTGTCCACCGCGTCTGCGGCTGCGGCAAGAACTGGACGATGCGCAGCTACATTGACCAGGCAGTCGAGGCCATTCGCGCGCAGGTTGGCAACGAGAAGGTGATTCTTGGCCTTAGCGGCGGCGTGGATTCAAGCGTCGCCGCGGCGTTGCTGCAGAAGGCTGTCGGAGATCAACTCACCTGCATCTTCGTCAACAACGGCGTGCTACGCGGACACGAGGCGGAGGTGGTACAGGAGGTCTTCGGCCGCCATTTCAAGATGAAGCTACAGTATGAAGACGCGTCGAAGCTCTTCCTGCGACGGCTCAAAGGCGTGACCGATCCGGAGCGGAAACGGAAGGTCATTGGTAAGACCTTTATCGAGGTATTCGAGGCGGCGACCCAGCGCGCGGGCAAAGCGAAGTTTCTGGCCCAGGGCACGCTCTACCCCGACGTGATCGAGTCGGTCCCCATCGGCGGCAACCCGGCGGCGATGATCAAGAGCCACCACAACGTAGGCGGGCTGCCGAAGAAGATGCGGCTCAAATTGGTCGAGCCGCTCAAATGCCTCTTCAAGGACGAAGTTCGAGAACTGGGTCTCGAACTGGGGCTGCCGCGCGAAATCGTGCTGCGCCAACCGTTTCCCGGGCCGGGCCTCGCAGTGCGCATCCTGGGCGAAGTCACGCCGTCGCGCCTTGAGATCCTGCGCAACGCCGATGCCATCGTCGTCGAGGAAATGAAGAGCAGTGACTGGTATTACAAGATTTGGCAGAGCTTCGCCGTGCTATTGCCGGTGCGCAGCGTCGGGGTGATGGGTGATGAGCGAACTTACGATTACACCATTGCCTTGCGCGCCGTTGAATCACAGGACGGCATGACGGCGGATTGGGTGAAACTGCCTTACGACCTGCTGGAGAAGCTCTCCAATCGAATCATCAATGAAGTCAAAGGCGTCAACCGCGTCTGCCTGGATATCACCAGCAAGCCGCCGGGGACGATTGAGTGGGAGTGACCTCCCGGCGACATTCTATTTCAAAGGCTCGATGGGCAGTGGCTTGTCGCCGCCCTGCAGCCTCTCCCAATCTACCAGTTACCGATGATTGTGCCGAAAAAGCGGCTCAGTTCAGGCACGTGCGACTTATACGGTAGGTCCCAAGCATCTGCAACCCTCGGCTTGCCCCTTCTCGCGGCCTCTTGACTCGGCTTCCCGCGCCTGCGACGTTGTTCCTGCTTGGCGCAGGATTTCACAATCGCAGCGGCAAGCGATTTGTTCGCTAGAGTCTCGAAGGCTCCCGCCGTGCGGTCCCTTGCACGGCGCCTGGAGAAGGGGGGCGTGTTGTCGTGCAGCGGAATCAGTGCCGCGGCTCAGCCGTTCCTCGCCGCCTTGCTGCGTCATCTGTTCCCTCAACGCCCAATCGTGCTGGTCACGGAAGGGCTGAGAACCCAAGAGAGTGCCAACCAGGATTTGGCGACATGGCTGGCGATCGAAGAGATGGAACGAGAAGGGAAGTCCGAAGTCCGAAGTCCGAAGTCCGAAGTTCAGGACGCAAATGCAGAATGCAGATTGCATAATGCGGAAACCAGCATTCTGAATCACGCATCCCGCATCACGGATCACGTTTCCCGCTTCACGCTTCACGCTCCTCACGCTCTCTTTTACCCTGCCTGGGAGGTACTCCCGCACGAAGCGACCCTGCCGCATGCGGATGTCATCAGCGAACGCCTAGAGACACTCATTGCCCTCACGCATCACGCATCACGCATCACGTGTCACGCACCCATCATCGTTACCAGCGTGGTGGCATTGTTGCAGCGCACGTTTCCGGCGGAAGCAGTCCGCGAGCGCACTCGCACGCTCACGCGCGGCGATCGCATAGACCCGCTGGATCTGGTCGAGTGGCTCGAGGAGCAAGGGTATGAACCCGAGGCGCAGGTGACGCAGAAGGGGGAGATTGCCCTGCGCGGAGGCATTCTCGATGTCTTTCCGCTTACGAGCCCCTGGCCCGTGCGACTGGAGTTCTTTGGCGATGACGTCGAGTCGTTGCGCCAGTTCGATCCGTTGACTCAAATTTCCCGGGAGCAAATCACGGCGGTGACCATCCCTCCCGCAGGGGAGTTGGGACTCCTCAAGGGAATGCGGAGTGTGGAATGCGGAGTGCGGAGTGAGCCCCCTCAACCCTCAACCCTGAACCCTCAATTCCCTCTAGGGACCTTGCTGGACTATCTGCCGGCGGAC
>Ga0209697_10002756_pt1 | contig 24730 bp, 16 predicted proteins | sample AliMusrvi5mmetaG_FD_184115 | JGI IMG/M metagenome (GOLD analysis project Ga0209697, IMG submission 184115) | Freshwater lake bacterial and archeal communities from Alinen Mustajarvi, Finland, to study Microbial Dark Matter (Phase II) - Alinen... | ecosystem: Environmental > Aquatic > Freshwater...
TCCAAGAATTCTCTAAGATTGTTCATTGGTTGGATGCTGATGACCCTTGCCTCAAAGCCAGGGGATGCTTGAAGTTGAGTCAACATGGCAGGGTCAATATGAAACTTAATCTCCCCTCCAGGACCATTTTGGGTTTGGAGGAATTGTTGGGAGGTCAGGTCAATACCGCCGCGTTTTGAATTCATCGACTTATTTGTCATTGATATTGGCTTAGCAACATGAACCGACATTCTTAACACAACACCTTTCTCTTCACTTTCGCCATGCCTTTCATAATAATACCTCACTGGATTTGCTTGTTTTGGATAAATTTCTACAAAACCTGGCCTACGAACAGGGGCATAAGTAGTTGCGCCTGTCATATCTGCTACTAAATCTGCAACATTACGTGATCCAATAGAACGACCTGTTTCACAAGCCTGTAAAAAAATCCTATCTATACGCCCCCCCATATTAGCCCTGATTTCTCTTACTTTAATATTTCTAAATCCTTGCTCTCCCGAAACAGATACACGTTCATCATCCAACTTTATAAACCACCCTTTTAATCCGGTTGATCGTCCATGGTCATTAAAAAATCCAATGTCAGCCCTTTGAAATTGAGTAAAATCTATTATTCTCTCCATAACTTGATCAAAAGTTGTAGCACTCGCATACAATACATTGTATTGACTATCAGCCAATTCACCCACAGGCAAAGATTCATCCACAAAATCATCAGTAAAACCAGAAATTACTATAGCCAAAGGACGGCTATCATTAGTATTTCTGCCCAGTTTACGTTCTTCAAAAGCCATTCTGTTTTTATATAATTGCTCACGTAATTGCTTGGAAAACAAAAATGTTCTACCCATATTAAATTTCAAATAATTTCTTAACGTATTCTCAAATGACTCTTGATTCGGGCTATCTACAGCAATCATTTCCAAAGAACTAAAAACCATGGATGAACGGTCGCCATTCAAAAGCTTAGTTCTGCTAATAAATTCTTTAACGGCTGGACTACTAAACCATGCCGCTTTTTCTACAAATTTCTCTCGAAATGATTCTTTGTTGATAATTTTCCTAATCGAACCCTGTGAGTAATAATCCGTTTTGGACTGAAGACGTTTCCAATCGGTAATTGACATTCGTAATTGTGTAGCAATTGCAATAAAAACCGCATAAATTGAATATAAACCAATACGTTTTACCACCTTCTTTATTGTTCCGGTCTTGACCTGCATCGCCCGATTCGTCGTCATGGCTCGACTTTTTGTCTTCTCATAAAATTCATGAGCCAATCTTTTTACTGTACGCATCACTTCTGGCTTTTCATCATTAGGAACATAATAATCTTCCCAATGTGTATATTTATCCCCTGGTTTCCAAAACCTATATTCTTTTAAATCAACTCTCAATATTTCTTGCGTGCCAGAATTGGTTTCTACCAAAATCAACAATTCATCTTTACCGGGATTTTTATATGCTCCTGGATTTTGAATATTGCTAAAATCTTGTTGATATGAATAATTAGAATTTAAATAAACCCCAATGATTTTACTTACTCTCTGTTGTACAAACTGAATTGTCCACTGAAAATCAGATAATCTATCCTTTATTTTATTTACCTTTCGCAAATCTGTCCAGAGCCCACTAAATGGCCCCTTTAAAGATGCTAGTTGCTCAAAGTAATGCTCTTTTTCTGCCCTTAACATCTCAAAGAAAGCTAATCGCCTAAGAACATCTTGATTAAAATTATTCACACCAACAAACATATCTGACATCATGGCCACGTCTTCATCTGTTGTCCTCTCCCTCCTTGTTTCAATTGGCCTATTATTCAAAGCATTAATAAATACTTTTTCCAAAACTCCCGTTGTAAGTTCAAACTTATTCAACATATTCTTTGCTGTGTCTCGCCCCAGGCTTGACCATCCCAACTGATGAGACGTACTCTTATCAAAGAAAATATCCGAGGCAACCCCATAAACACCGTTTAATCGCCAATCTCCTCCATGTTTACTTCGATCTCTGTTGGCCAAAATATCTTCTACGGGGAATCCTAAAAGAACACCTCTGTGCTCATTGACTCCTTGTCTACTGATATCGTTAGCTACTTGAACAATCTCATCAATAGTTTTATCTTTAGTATCAAAGAATATATCTGGGTCACCATTTTGATTGGCTCTTTGTATTGCCTCTTTAACCAATCCGCGATCGTAAATAAATAAATTAAAATCAGGTCTAGTAGATGAGCTGATGTATGTACATATGACATTAATGTCCGGATTAATCATTCGTAAAGCATCCCTCATTTTCTCAATAAAACCATCAACATCCTCCCTCTTAAGATAATTCACTCCCTTAGAACGGACTTTAAAATCATCTTCATCAGATGACCATGGAAATTCTTGACCAAATTCCCCAGCAGGCCTGGTCCCTGCAATCACTGTAAGTACCGTTAAATGTAACAATGCATATTTTACCATTCCATCAATATTGGGATCATTAATTATAGCCAACAGTTTCTTTGCCCTAGATTCTACTCTTTGCGAAATTTCCTGAATCTCAACAAGATTACTTCCTGTTTGAAGCAATTGTTTATTTGCTTTGGATATCCGATCAAGAGCTTTTTGTAACGACCAACGACTCTGCAGAAATTTCTCAACCCATGGATGGGTTATTACGGCTTTAGAGCCTGGCCTTTCTTCTTTTGATTTCATTGCCCGATTCGCCGTCATGCCCGCACTAGTCGATGTTTTTGATCCAAGACTTTTACTTAGTTTACCTTTTTGTGCCTCTTTAATATACTCTAACTCTAAATCTGCTTTGGCAGCAAGCCTCTCAAAGACATTCTTTTCATCCAATTCACCTCCAAAATCACTAACTCTTATCTCCCCCACCATTCCCCTTGGATAATCAATTTCTTTTTTCATAACCTCAGAAGGATTCTTAACATTGATTAAAGGAATAAGCGATTGATTGTCATTTACCCATTGCACGTTTATCCCAGTTTCTTCCACAACTATTTTCATATTCCCTAAATGCATATCTGTCCCCGCTTCAGGTTTATATGTTGACCCAACATACCCTAAACCATGAACAGCACGTATGACCCTTATTATTTTATACATTATATCTAACTGAAGGGCCCGAATATTCCCACCATAAATCTCTTGGTAATTCCGCCCCAAGGCTTTAACAATAGTTTCATACGATCTTTTTTCAGCTTTAGAATCCGTCACGCTTCCTCCGATTGCCTGGCTAACTGAGCCATTAATATTTTCTTGAATCCTCAATCCAGGGACATACTTAAACCCTACGACTTGCAAGGATTCGTCTTGAAATTGGACATTTCTGCCATATATATTGACTGTCCCTTGGGCTTTTATAATAAATAAAGGATCAGCGGCCAATTTATTTGAACCATAAACCTCTTCAATCTGCCTTCCTATCAAGTAGTCCTTTTCTGAAACATAGTATCGATCCCATTCTTGACCTGGTATTTTTATCTCAATTGGGTTTATGGGTTGATTATCCATACCCTTCTCAAACAGGATAAAACGACGATAAGAATGAGAAACAGGTGAAACAAATACGCCCGGAGCAATCTCAAAAATTAAATTTGGATCGTTATAAGAAGACTCCAATGGAAACTTCCCCAGATTAATATCAAAACCAAAAAACAGCCGTATAATGGATAGCGCCTCTACAGTACGTTGTAATCCCTCATCAGTCATAAGCAATTTCACCGTAGCCGTGTTGGGAAGATCTTCAGAAGTTGTCGTCTGTGTAGTAAATAGGGATGTCTTCGAGGGAAGGAACTCAATCAATTGGCGGACAACCTTTGAAGCAATCCCTGAGGAACGAATAGTTTTTATTATCTCATCGTAAACTTTTACCCGATTATTGTTAATATATTCCAGTCGCCAATCACTTTTAGTTTCTTCCGCAAGCTGATGCCCCGCCACGGCCCCAAATCCATGCGGGAAAGCGCTGATGATCTCATCCATCTTCCTTTGGGCCATCCTAAATAATTCCGCCATTGCTTTTATCTTCTCACCTTCATCTTTTAATTTTAAAATTTCTCTAGCCGCTTTGTTAAACGGATAAGGAATATCTAATATATCTGAAACTGAATCAATTTCTTTGTACGCTGAAGCAATAACTGGGTTTGATTCTATTATGTTTGACTCTCCAACCAAATTCGTCGTCATCGCCTGGCTTGGAGTTCCTTGCCTTCTCATTGCCAATTGTTCTTCAAACGACGCTGGTTGGGTTTTGAGATCCTCTGGAAAATGAAGAGCCCCCTCCCTCGAAATAATCGTATAACGATCCAGGCCTTCGATAACCAGACCTTCACAATTAGCATTTCTGACATCTATTGTAGAATTAAACCGTCTGCCATCATCTAAGGGCTTTATATGCGTATTTCTTAAGTTAGTATGCCTAAGGTCACCTAGCCTGTTCGCAATAATACTGCTCCCCTCAAAATCACTCCCCATAAAATCTACATCCCCTCGAATACCCTTAAGTTCTTTGTTGTTGCTAAAATCCATCCATGCCAATGTTACCCCATTGGAAATCATTGGGGTCTGGCCTAATATCCAATTCTTGATATTAGTTAATGTTTCACCTTCAACCTTTTTCATACGTTTAAAATCAATAAATTTAATGTCTTCAACCTCTCCTTGATCATCGAGTTTGATCAAAATATTCTCAAGGTGTAAATCATGATGGTCAAACCATCGGTTTGGTTCAGAGCGAAAGGTATCTTCCGCAGCTTTGATAATAAGACGTCTATTCTTTTCTAAAAACATCGGATCATTTTGAACAATCTCTCCTAGGGTCTTATATCCATAAGGCTTTAAATCTTGTTCTAAATACATGGTTGTGCTTCCTTGTATGAAAACCATCCCTACTCTTCCAGGCCTATTAAGCTCATCAAACTCTTTAATAACAGAAAGATTATTACGGGTTTCGGAGTCAAACATAGGTTTTTCATAAGCATTAATTCCCTCTTCAAATTTAAAAATCTTCACAGATCTAAAAGTGTTACTAGGCTTGGTGGTTACTGGCAATGAAGTCAGGTCTCCACCTAGGCTGTTAATTTTAGACTCTATGACTTTCCGGTCCCTCTCTAATCTTGCTTGTAGCTTTTTATTGCTCTCTCTGCGGTAAATGACAGGATCTTTATTGTTTCTAGTTTCTCCAGCACCATTGGGTCTACCAATATTCAAAGAAGACGTAATCCTAAACAAAGCTCTGGTAGCTGTACTAGCAGTCGAAAACAAATCCTTAAGCATTGCTTGATTAGCCGTTCGTCCATCAACAATTTCTAATGTAGAAGTTGCAATCATATTTGTTGCATTCATTGCAGGACTAGATAGACCGAGCACCACCCCGCCAGAAAAATACTTCCTCGGTATCACCTCCTGTGTCATGGGATCTTGTTCTTCCTTGATATAGTTATACACGCCTTTTTTGAAGGCTTTGAGGTAGCGTTGATAGATTAGATCGACGTCGTTAACGCCTCCCTCACTCGTGTCATTGCGAGCCGAAGGCGAAGCAATCTTATTAGGATTGGTTGTTCTTTTTAAGATTGCTTCGTCGCTCGTTTCACTCGCTCCTCGCAATGACACATTATTTATCGACGACACATCATTCTGCAATGACACAGGGGGAATAGTTGACGGCTTTGCAATTAAGCTTCTATCATAACCAACCCCCGCGACCTTGTTCCTATCGGCATACACCTGAGCTAGAATGGAATCCTTGATTTTCTTCTTGTACCACGTCGCTAAGATAAGCGAATTGTAGACCTGGCGGAGCTGGGCGAAGTTTTTGCCTTCGTTGATTTCGGTTGTTAATTCAGGGATGACGATTTCACGGACGATTTGGGAGGCGAGAGAATGTAAATTATTAACCGTAGGGGCACCCCTTGTGGGTGCCCTTTCTTGGGCGGGTTGTGAACCCGCCCCTACGTCGGAATGTTTTTGTAACGACAAATAATCCTCTTCCAACATCACCTTCAATTTCGATTCCACCACATACGCCGTACCCGCCTTCGCATTCTCATACACAACTGCCTTCTCAGGGATAATCCAAACCTTATTAAAAGTATTCACTGGTATATTCGTCGTCCCATACTTCCTTACTGCTTCTTCATAGATTCGTTTCCAAAACTTCTTTCCCACTTGTTCCTCAGGATAAATCAGGCTGGCCGTGATTTGTTTAAGCATGTAATCTTCGGCTAACAGGTCTCTGCCCATTTCAGTTAGCCCAAAGCTCTTTGGAATGATACGATCCTTCTCGTATGGACTGAGGTTCACCCAAAGATCTTTTTCAGGAACAGTTATAGATGCTAAGAAATATTTGATAAGTTTGGTTGATTCATCCTTTAATTGATCATCGGCTATGCCACTGTCGCCTTTATCCAAGATAAAATCAAATCTAAAAGGATTATCGGGATGTGCTTTAATCCCCTTCAACATTGGCGGGTCGAGCGGAGGGCTTACATGTATCCGCACCCCAGGCACGGGCAATCTTATATCTTGTGCCTCGGCTGGTATCCGCGGCAAACCAGAAGAAATAAAGGCTATTAAAAGGATGTAGATTATTCCTTTTCTTATAAGCCTATGTGCTGAATATATGGGGAGCTTCATATAAAACCTCAATTAATGTTCTATATAAAGTAAAGCATATAAAACAGCTGATTTCAAGGCCTTGGAAGGGTTCTTGAGGAAACGCTAACTTCGACGTGAACGGCACATTTTATGGAAAAATAGTTTTTAATTCTGCCCTAAAAGGAGCAATAGCACGGATATACCTTAACTAGGAGCAAATAGCAATTATGCCTTCTGATTAATGTGAATATCTCTTTGCGGATAGGGAATGGTAATGTTCTGCCTTTTATATTCATCCCAAATGGCTTTATTAACGCTGAATTTGACATCGCCGTAATCACCTGGCAGGACCCAAACAAAAGCCTGTAAAAAAATACCCGAATCACCGAACTCCTTGATTCCCGCCACCACCGGTTGGTTGGATGGCACCTTTTTATTATTCTTTAGAATACTCTCAAGAATGGCCAAGGCTTTATCCACATCGCAATTATAACCAACGGTGACCTTAAATTCTAATTGGCGATGTTGGGAATAATTCTTGATGACCTCGCCCACAATATGTTTATTGGGAATGACCACAATACTGCCATCTAACCCTAAAAGTTCAGTGCGAGGAAGCGAAATGTCCTTGACCTCACCTTGAACATTGACCACATCAATAATGTCTCCAATCTTAAACGGCTTTGTAAAAATAAGAGTGACCCCCGAGGCATAATTTGACAATGGCCCCTGCAAAGCAAGCCCCGCGCCAACACCAGCCACTGATAAACCCGCGATCAAAGGAGCAATTTGCACGCCCAAATTGCTCAAGGCAAATAAGAATCCTAAGGCCAAAATGGCCCATCTGACCGTTTGGATAATAAAATTCCCAATGGTAATATCCACTTTTCTATCATTCAAGGCCCTCGTCACTATTCTGACGACAAAACGCGATAGCAGCCAGCCTACGATTAAAATAATTCCCGCACCGATCATCTGAAAACCGTAATGGACGGAATGTTCCGTGATAGTGTCGATAATTTTAATAAGTCTTTCGTGGTTCATACACTGCTCTCCTTAAAGATTGTTGATGTTCTATTTCTGCTGTTTGACTATTAAGTCTTCAATTAAACTCAGACCCTTAACAACTTCATCGTCAAGGACCACAAACTTCCCTCGGATTTCATACATGCTGCCTTTAGATATTTCCTTGACCTGAACAACAATGGCCTCTATCTGATAAAGCGAAATGAGCGGCGCTGTCATCTTAATCTGGTTCTCCCCATAAAAAGCCTTAAATGCTAGCGTCACCAGGGAATCTTTTTCTAAAGCTAAAGGAGTTTCAAAACGAATACCGCTTTTGCTAATGTCTTTAATGTGGGCAATCTTGGCCTCTTCGGCATCCTTGCCTCGCTGAGTAACTACAAATTGCATGCCAAATCTTGGATTCTTTCTTCGTTCAATCCCTTGGTAGGTATGGTCCATAATCACACCCCTTTTGTGCGAAACACTACAACAATTGATAATTATTCGGCCTAGTCAAGACCGCCTGGGCCACCGCTATATTGCGCATGGCAAAGGCCGCTTCACAATAAGAAAAATAATAATTCCACTTGCGCATAAAAACGTCATCAAAACCCAATTCTTCAACCACACTACGGTTGCGATTAAATTCCTGTCGCCATATCTGTAAAGTCCTTACATAACTAGGCGATATGTCTTCATAATCAAACACACACAAAACCCCGGTTTCATGAATCGCCTGCTGAATGGCTCTCAGCGACGGCAAAAGACTTCCTGGGAAAATATGCTTCTGGATAAAATCCACGTTCTTACGAAAACTTTCATACCTATGATCCGGCGCAAGAATCATTTGTAATCCTACCAGACCATCACTTTTAAGCAAGTGATGGATCTGCTTAAAATAGACCGGTAAGAAATTATGCCCCACAGCCTCTATCATTTCAATGGAGATTATTTTATCATACAAACCCTTAACATGTCGATAATCCACAAATTGCACGTCAATCTTATCGTTTAAACCCTCGCGTTTAAAGAGCTCTAGGCAATGTTCATACTGCTCTTTGGATATTGTAATAGCTGTCATATGACAGCCGTAATTCTTCACGGCATAGAGGGAAAACCCGCCCCATCCGCAGCCGATTTCCAATACTCTATCCGATGGCTTTATCCTTAACTTCTTGCACCACATATCAAATTTTGCCGCTTGCGCCTCGTGTAAAGACTGCTTAGAATCGGTGAAATAGGCCGAGGAATAGGCCATGGAAGGATCTAAAAAGGTCTTAAAAAAATCATTACCCAAATCATAGTGGGCTGAAATGTTTTTGTGGCTTCCCATCAAGGTATTATCACGTAATTTATGGGCCATCGTATTAAAAAGTCTAAACCAATTGACCGGCGCGTTCTTTACGGAGTCCGCCATGAGGGTAGGGTGATGTTCTACGTTAAGAATCATCCACTCGATGACCTTGGTTAAATCCGGTGAGTCCCAGTCTCCATCAAGAAAGGATTCACCAAAACCCACATCCCCGTATAACAAGCATTTTGTAAAGAACTCCCGTCGATGATTCAAACGGATTTGGGCCGATATCGAATCCGGTTGCTGGCCATAAATACGCGTACTTCCATCGGGAAAAACAAAGGTCAGCTGCCCTAATTTTAAAGGTGTAAAGACCTTGTGAATGATACGTTCACACAAGGACATCAGGACTGGGGGCATACTCGGTAAACCTCACGTTGATCTTGTGGATTTTCTTCTTTAAGATGATACGGCAATTTTTTAAAAAAACACAGCATTGCCGCGTGCCAGTGAATATAAAAAATGACCTTTAAGGTCACCCATGGATATTTGACAGTCATCCAAAACAAATGCTTTGTTGTTAATGACCGCTTTATTCCTTGCATAGAAGAATAAAAGAACTTTTCTCCCCTCTTTAATACGTCAATCGCAATTGTCAAATTTTCATCCGGGACTTGAATCTTAAAATCTAAAACATTGTCTAAATCCGTAAAGGGAGAAATATAATAATATTTTATCTGCTCGTCTTGAAACACCTGATCCCGTTTTTTATCTGGACCAAGATAGAAATATTTTAATTCACCAAAGGTGTTACCAATTTCGGGCACCACGCATAAAGGATTATTATGGGCATCAAAACAAAAATAAAAAGAGACGGGATTAAAAATATAGCCAAATGTCCTTACGCTAGTCAAAAGTTTCACCTTGGCCACATCTGCCTTAAGACCTTTTCGTTTCACATAGGCTAAAAGGCTCTCCTTAGCTGTGGTGTTCAATGACAACACATGGTCCTTATCCCTAAAATTATAAACGCGGGTTTGATTATGGCCAATCAACCAACTAGTTTTAGATAAAAGCGGCAGTTCATCCAGGTCTAAATAGAACATAAAAATCTTATGTCCAAAGCTATAGCGCTTTGGGCCTTGCCTGTCGTGCCAGATGTTAACTTCATAAAGACAAGAATTTAACGGTTCAACCATCTTTTCCCTTCCATAGGTTCACCACCCATGCTGAGCGTAGTCGAAGCACTAACCCCACAGTTTTTCTCCCGTCATTGCTCTGGCCGCTTCTAAAGCCGACCATAAGCCATCTTCATGGAAACCATAACGAAAATAAGCCCCAGCAAAATAAACGCGCGAAGGACCATTAATCTTCCCCAATTGCTCCTGGGCCCGTTGAGAAGTGGTACTAAATAACGGATGGGCATATTCAGACTTCCATAAAACCTTCCCTGGATCCAACAAGCCAGGATCATTGATGGAAATAAAATAATTCTTCTTCCCAGAGACCCCTTGCAAATGGTTCATCCAATAAATCGTATTGGATTTTCCATCACGTTCCACGCGATAATTCCAAGAAGACCACACCTTTCTTAACCGCGGCATGACTTCTTCATCCGTATGCAAAGTTACCTTGTTTAAATGATAAGGAAATTTAGACAGCAGGTCTTTTTCTAGCGTACTGGCATCATTTAAAATATCCAAAGATTCATTGGCATGAGTGGCCAGTAAAACATAATCATAGGGAATCTTGCCCTCGTTGGTTATCACGTAGACCTTGTTTTCTAGACGATAAACTGATTTAACGGGACTGTTGACTAAGACCTTAGCCTTAATCAAAGGCATGATCCTATCTCTATACTGCCGGCTTCCTCCATCACAGGTCCGCCATTGTAACTGCCCTTTTAAATCCAAAAAACAATGGTTCTTAAAAAACCGCACCAAGCTGGCAGCTGGAAACTCAAGCATCATGTCAAAAGGCGTTGACCACACGGCTGAACTCATAGGTATTAAAAATTTATTTAAAAAATCCTCACTGTATTGTTTTTCTTTAATATAGCGAGCCAAAGAATATCCTTGAAAATCAGGATGAATTAAGACCTCCCCGGCTTCCTGACGAAAACGGTTAATATCCAGAAGCATCCGAATGTGTTTGGGGTTAAAAATATTCCTTCGCTGGGCAAACAGTCCGTTTAAACCCGTCCCGCAATATTCCAAACCGGAGAATAAATGCTGAACGCTAAAAGACATCTCTGTTGGTTTTGTAGGAACATTAAGTTCCTTAAAAAGCGCGGTCAATAACGGATAGGTAGTTTCATTATAAACCATAAAGGCAGAATCAATATAGATGGGCTTGCCCTCTTCCTCAATGGTCAGCGTATTGGTGTGCCCGCCGACATAATCATTCTTCTCATAAAAAGTAATGTCGAAATGGTTCTTTAAGAAATACCCTGCCCCCATACCGGCGATACCGGTGCCTATAATGGCTAAGGTTTGTTTTTTTACGCCTTGCGAAAGCGGTAATGGCTGACTATCCATTCTGATCCTTTCTTATAACCCCATAGTTCGGCACAGGCCATATAAAAAATACGCCAATAGTGCCACCATTTGATATATTCATTTTCCCCGTAAGTGTTTTTTAAAATCGGCAAGATTTTTTCTTTGTTGGAATCCATGTTCGAAAGCCAATGCTCGGCAGTTTTGGCATAATGCTGCCCTGACACCTGCCAGTGTCGTTCTATTTTAAAATGATCTTGGAAATACAATATCAGATCATCTGAGGGCATAAGCCCGCCGGTAAAGAAATATCGACCTATAAAATCTGATTCATCCTTGGCATCATAAAAATAACCATACTGACGATGGGTGAAAATATGGATAAACAGTTTACCTTCAGCTTTTAAAAATCCCGAGACACGTTTAAGAAGCGTATCCCAATTGCGCATATGCTCAAACATCTCCACGCTGATGACCCTATCAAATCTCTGATCAATACTAAATTCATTCATATCACAGGTGATAACGGTTAAATTCTTTAAACCGCGCACCTGGGCCTGGGCATCAATATAGGTCTTTTGGGTCTTAGAATTAGAAACAGAAGTAATGGAAGCATTCGGAAACAATGCCGCCATAAAAAGAGAAAGGCTTCCCCATCCGCAGCCCAGTTCTAAAATATGTTGACCGTCGCTTAATTCCGCACGTTTCGCGGTAATGGCCAGCATATCATCTTCAGCCTGGTCTAAGTTTTCAGTATCCAGGGCATAATAACAAGAACTATACTTAAGCTGCTTGCCCAAGCAAAGTTGAAAGAACTGGGTGGGCAGCTCATAATGCTGCTGATTAGCTTCCTGTGTATGCAAAGCAATGGGAGCACGGCGCATATCTTCAATAAGTTTGGTTAATCGCTTTTGAATGGCCTCGACACCGCCTCTGGATTCGTCCACTAGCTTTTGTTTCAGGAGTTGGCGCATTCCTAGACGAATCAACCCATCAGGCAATAATCCCCGCTCAATCAATCCTTTGGAAAACGAGACTAAAGATTTCATATTTTCCTCTTTGGTAAAGGAATAAACATGCTCGTTGTTTTCTGGTAACGACGATATTCATCCCCTTTTGTCCTTAAAGCCTGCGCTTCTGCCAGAGGCACGCCGCTTAAGTGCATTAAGAAATAATACATCAAAACAGGTGAAATAACAACGCTCCAGCCAAAAGGCGCAACGACGGCCATTAAAAAATAAGCCAACCACATGAGCCATTCGAAGAAATAATTCGGATGCCTTGAATAGTACCACAGTCCATATTCACAAGTCCTGGCTTTGTTCACAGGGTCTGCCTTGAAAGCCTGTAATTGTCCATCCGCAATAAACTCTCCCACAAACCCAACTATCCAAACTCCCAGGGCCAGATATTCAAAGGTTGAGAAATTCTTCGATGGATTCATACAAATTACCAGATATCCCCAGGACAATATCACATCTAACAATCCCTGAAATTGGAACATAAAGAAGAACTTTAGATCCTGACGGGTCTTCCATTCTTCTCGTATTCTCGCGTAACGTCTATCTTCCCTTCGATCACGCAGGAGCCTTACAGCCAGAAGACCCGCCAAACGCACGGCCCAAAAGCCCACAAGAACAAAGATAAGCATCTTGCGAGGATTAAGCGTTCCCGTGCCTGTTGCATATACCCAGCAGCAGATAAGAAGACCCGCGGTCCAGCCAATATCCAAAAGGGAAGCATTTTTGGTTTTGACCTGCATGAACCATAGGACAAACATCATGAACGCCACATAACCCCAGGCCGTCAACAGTAAATGAATAATCATTGAATGTCCCTCTTTAATAAAACCTCTTTAATCCCTTCTGATTCTTTCAAAGTAACGAATTGCAAGAAAACATAGAATGCCGTGGCAATGCTTCCTAAACTGATAAAAGCAATCAGCCACATCAAACTTCTTAAAAGATTGGCTTCCTTATAAAACATCCAAACAGAAATGATAGTAATATTAAAATAAAAATCAATCAGGGTTGTTAAAAACCAAGGCTCTTTAACAACAGAACTTGGCAAATGAAATAGATCACTTTTTATGCTTGTGACTATAACAATACCAACCATCGCTAAAGACATTGCGATCATTAAAAACTTTATTCCAACTTTGACAGCTTGATTTGTCGTCGACATAATATCATCCCTTTCTCTTTAACATCAGCATATTTGTTGTTAATAAAAGCAATCTTTGTCTGTAAAGCTGATAAAGTAAATATTATACAGTACCTTTCTGGATTATCTGTTGATATATATCCAAAGCTTTTAACGCACTTTTTTCTTTGTCTTTGATCTCCAGCATAATATCGAAATCCATCCCTTGCGTAATCGAAAGGAAGTTAGAAAACTGATTGGTATCGATGGTCAACGCGTGTTTACCCCTTCTAGCGCCAGGCTCTTGGGCAGAATAATCTACCATCATCAACCCATCCTTCTTCTTCCAAGTACCTTTGGCCATCATCATGGCCTCAAACAAGCTTTCCCCCTGGTTAAGACAGTCATGGTGAAAATTATCGAATAGAACAGGGATACCAACAGCTTCATGAATCTTTAAACAATCATTCAAAGGAAAGCTCTTATCGTCATTTTCGATGACCAATCTTTCTTTGACCCTGCTGGGCAACCCAAGGTAATTGGCAATAAAGTTTCTTACAGCCATTCTTCGATCCGCGTAGACTCCTCCCACATGAATCTGCACCTTTGAACTTCCATCTAAACCCATAAGATCCAAGAACTGTGTTTGCCAAATAAGATCCCTAATGCTTGCTTGAACCACTTGTCTTCGAGGTGAATTAATCAAAACGAATTGATCTGGGTGCATGGAAATACGCATCCTGTGTTGACGAATAAAAGCTCCAATGTCATAAAGTTCAGCTTCAAACATTCCTTGCCAGTCTATGTTCATAACCGGATGGGAAGCAAAAGGAATAATGCCAGAACTAATACGAAAGAACATAAAACCATGCGTAAGATTGAAATCCAAAATACGTCTTACATAATCAAGGTTATGTTTTACTGTCTCAATAAACCGCTCTTGAGAAAAGGAAGCTAACCTAAATGTTTTATATCCTTTATCACCTAGCGTATGGTTTAAACATGGATATCCTATTTTCATTACTCTCCCTTTCAACTTCCGTTGCTATTTGAACCCTCCACCTAATGGGAGTTTATCTGATCAATGGGAAATTAACAACGCTCTATGATTATGGATGTTTCATGTAGGTCTACTACATGATCAGAAAGACTTCAAAAACGAGGCTAAATTGATGTCTTTATTAAGGAGCCCTAGTTTCTTGCGGATATTAAAACGGTGTGTCTCGACGGTCTTAAACGACATACTTAAAGATTTAGCAATATCTTTTCCTGACAAACCTTGTCGAATAAGATTAGCAATCTCCATTTCTTTTGGGGAAAGTTTAAACTTATCACTGGAAGCCTGACGGGCAAAACCTGAGGTCAACTCTAAAAGACTTTGCTTGATGGCATTGATATGTTTGTTTTCTAAACGAGAAGACCTGCCTTTTAACTTCTCTAATGAAGGTAAAATGACTTTCTCGACATTAGACAAAATATCTTCCTGCAATTGCTTCTTTTGATACTCGATTTGTGCGATCATTTCTTGCAAGGCAATGTTCTTATCTTCGATCATCCTTTGGATCTTGACGCGTTCGGTCACATCGCGTTGGATGGCCAAATAATGAGTAATCTTACCTAAGGTCTTGATAGGCTCGATATGCCATTCATTATAAAATTCACTGCCGTCCTTGCGATAATTGATCGCCATGCCGTAAAAAACCTCTCCCTTCTTCAATTGAGCTTTAAGATCTTCCAAAACAGTTTTGTCTGTCTTTGGGCCCTGCAAAATACGAGGAGTCTTGCCGTACACCTCTTCCGGCTTATACCCCGTCATCTTTGTGAACCCTGGATTAACATAAATGATTCTAGGGCCTGGGCCTTCAAGAAGCGTATCGGTAATAATAATGGAGTCTTTCGAGAACCGGACTGCCGCAGCTAAAAGTTGGTCATTCACAAAACTTTTCATAGTGTCCTATTAAGAAATCACACTTAACTTCATTCTTTTATACTTAATCAAACTTCTCATCTACGCGATTCTTTTTCCGAAACGTTTGATGCTAAAAATAATGACAAAGGCTGCCATCAATAATAACGGCCAAACCTGTCCAAACAAATCAGAAAAATCCATGCCTTTAAGGATAATTCCTCGGACAATCTTAACAAAATAGGTTAAAGGTATCAAATACCCTATATGATGCACAATCATCGGCATACCTTCACGGGGGAATATAAAACCAGAGAGTAAAATGGACGGCATGGCAAAAAACATGACTAGTTGAGAAGCTTGCTGTTGATTCTCCGCCACCGTTGAAGCCCACAACCCAATCCCCAAACACACCACCAAATAAACCAAGGTCAAACAAAACAAGGTAAAGATATTCCCACGGATAGGGACCTGAAAAATAAAATACATAGTAGTCACAATACTAGCCGCTATCAAGATACCGATGACGATATAAGGAATAATCTTACCCAAAATCAATTCATAAGGTTTAATGGGAGTAACCAACAACTGCTCAATATTACCGCGCTCCTTCTCACGCACGATGGCAGTAGCCGTAATCATCGGCACAATCAGTTGTAAGACAAGACCGATTAAACCCGGAAGCATAAAGAAGGTGCTTTTTAAATCAGGGTTATACCACAGCCTGGGTTGAAAATTGACAGGCATCACCGGGATTTTGACTAACCCTTCGGTCTGTAAAAATGAATTAACAATGGCCTGAGAGGAATTTAAAGCTACATTAGCCGGCGTTGAATCAGAGCCATCAATAAGCATTTGTAATTCGCTTCCCCTTTTCTTAAGGATGTCTGCCGTAAATTTAGGAGGAATAATAATAGCCACCTGGGCCAACCCTTTGTTTAAACCCGCTGATACCTCAGCTAAAGAACCGGCCTTTTGTTCAATACTAAAATAATCTGAACGCACAAAGGAATCCACCAACCTTCTGCTCAAATAAGTTTGGTCTTGGTCATACACATAGGTACGCAAATGCTTGACGTCAGTGTTAACACCAAAGCCATAAATCATCAACTGCATCAAGGGCATCACGGCTATCAGGATCAAGGTTTTCCTGTCCCGTAAAATATGAATGATTTCCTTAAACATAACGGCCTTGATATTACGCATCGGGATCTCTTTTCGTATCTAAAATAGCAAAGACATCTTCCAAGGTAGCGGAAATAGGTTGGATAGAAACAATATTAATGCCTTGGGCTTTGGCCGCTTCAGTGATATTCTCCTTGGCTTTTTCCACATTAATGACATTAAGATTCAAGGTTGTCCCATAGACTGTTATGCCAACAACCCCTTCTAATTTAGAAAACACCCGGGAAGCCTTCATGAGCGGCACACATTCGACCTGCAATAATTGCCCACTGATTTCATGTTTAAGCTCCGTCGGAGTCCCTATTTTTAAGATTTTCCCCCGACTGATAAAGGCAATAGTATTGCAGCGATCCGCCTCTTCCATGTAATGCGTGGTGACAAAAAGGGCCACTCCTGAATCAGCCAATTGATAAAGCATTTCCCAGATGGACCGACGGGAAATCGGGTCAATACCGGCAGTTGGTTCATCTAAGAAAATAATCTTAGGCCTGTGCAGCATGGCGTTGGCAATGGCCAGTTTCTGTTTCATTCCACCGGAGAGATCGCCGGCTAATTTATTAATATGTTTACCCAACCCGCTAAAAGCAATCGCCTCTTGAATCCTCTGCTTTAATACAGAGTTTGTTAATCCGTAAATCTGTCCATAAAAAGACAGATTCTCCGTCGCGGTCAAGTCAGAATAAAGGCTAAAGCGCTGGGACACATATCCAATGGCAGTCTTAATCTCTTCTGGCTGGGTTTGCACATCAAAGCCGGCCACCTGTCCCGTTCCGCTGGTCGGTGCTAAAATACCACACAGCATACGAATGGTCGTGCTTTTCCCCGCGCCATTGGCCCCTAAGAATCCAAAGATGGAACCATAGGGCAGGCTAAAAGAAACCTCATCAACGGCTGTAAACTTACCGAATTTTCGGGTTAATGTGTTGGCTTCAATGGCGATATTATTCATTGTTTTTTAAACACCACATCCGCCGCAACGCCCGGATGGACGTGCTCATCAGGATGATCGAGGGCAATTTTCACCGCAAAGGTTTGTGTGACACGTTCCTCCGGTGTCTGGACATTACGCGGAGTAAATTGGGCCTGGGTGGCAATAAAGCTGACGTGCCCTTCATAAGCCCCAGGAGAGCCATCAAAACTCACGACAGCCCTCTGGCCGATACGAATCTGACTGATTAATCCTTCGGATAGGAATATTTTGACCCATTGATCTTTAATGTCCCCCACAACAACGATTCCGGCAGCAGCTGGCAAGATTTCTCCAACTTCAGAAGTCTTAACCAGAACAACCCCCTCAAGAGGAGAAATGATTTCTTGATCTTCCATGGCCAACTGCGCGTATTCCAACGCTTGGACCGTAGTACCACCCGTTTTTAAAAGATCCGCTGTTCGTTGGCGATCTTTCTTGGCCTGCTCAAAACGATCCAAGGTCGCAATCACCTGGGAAGCTTTAACCATATCTCCTTCTTTAACATTCAATGTATTGAGACGTCCAGCGACCTTGGCCCCTAATACATGCTCGGTCAATTCAAGGGTGCCGGAATATTTGGTATTAAACACATCACTTTTGGCTGAACAACCTAAAACAAAAAAAAGACCTATGACAAAAATTATTTCTTTCACACTGCCCCCTCACCACTTGTCCAATTAATTAGCCAGAAGATATCTGACCATTTTGTTCTGACACCCATTTACTATCTATGAAGATTGATTCTCAGCCTCAAGAGCTGACAAAGCATCCTTAGCCTGTTGGTTTCCTTGATCCGCAGCCTTGTGATACCACTTAAGCGCTTCTGTAAGGTCTTTATTCGTACCTTGCCCTTTTTGATACATTAACCCAACGTTATACTGGGCCTGCGCCAACCCACCTTGGGCCGCTTGTAGGAACCATTTAAATGCCTCAGTATCACTGACAGCAACCCCATAGCCTTGCAAATATATTGCGCCAATGCTTAGCTGAGCCTCGGGCAATCTTTGTTCAGCGGCTTTCTGAAACCATTGAAGCGCCGCCTTATAATCTTGAGAAACTCCCAGACCTTGCTCATACATGACTCCAAGATTATCCTGGGCGATCGCGAGGCCTTTCTCAGCGGCCTGTTGATACCACTTTAAAGCTTCCTTATAATCTTGGGCCACGCCAAAACCTTGTTGATACATGATCCCGATATTTTGTTGAGCATCAGCATTACCGGCTCCAGCCGCCTTTTGATACCACTGTAATGCTTCAGTGTAATCTTGAGTAACCCCTAATCCTTGTTGATACATGACCCCCAAACTCGCCTGGGCCTCCACCACTCCCTGATCTGCAGCTTGGCGAAACCACTTTGCCGCTTGGGCGTAATCTTTAGGCACTACCTCGCCCTGAAAATATACCACTCCTAAAGTAAATTGCGCGCCAACATGGCCTAATTCAGCAGACCTTAGAAACCACTTTAAGGCCTCTTGATAATTTTGCGCGACTCCCAAACCATGTTGATACATGCCGCCTAAATTATATTGCGCATCTGCCATGCCGGCTTGAGCCGCTTTTTGAAACCATTTAAAGGCCTCGGCGGAATCTTTCGATACGCCCAGTCCCTGCTCATACATAACTCCTAAATTATTTTGGGCAATCACAACTCCGCCTTCGGCAGCCTGTCTGTACCACTTGACTGCCTGCTTATAATCTTGGGTGGCACCCTTTCCCTCATAGTACATGAATCCAAGATTATATTGGGCTTCCCCCAGGCCACTTTCAGCGGCTTTTTGATATAGCTTAAAAGCTATTTCATAATCTTTCTCAACCCCATAACCATTAGCATACAAGACAGCCAACCTGTTCTGGGCGTCGGGCCATCCCTGATCAACAGCTTTGCGGTACCACTTCAATGCTTTTGTATAATCTTGTGTGACCCCGCGACCGCTTTCGTACATGCCTCCAAGATTGGTTTGGGCGGCGGGGAATCCTTGTTCGGCCGCTTTCAAATACCACTTGGCCGATTTTACATAATCTTGAGGGACGCCCAAACCTCGTCCATAAAGAACCCCTAAATTATTCTGGGCAGCAGCCAATCCTTGCCCTGCGGCCTTCTGGCACCATTTCGCTGACTCTTCATAATCCTGCTCTGTTTCTTGACCCAAGGCATACATCCTTGAAAGGTTAAATTGGGCCTCGGCTGAACCTTCCCATGCCGCGCGACGAATAGCGACTATATCGGCATTCGCATTTAAGGTTAAAGTGAAATATATTAAACCTATTAAAAATATCTTCTTCATCCTACTTTTAAGCTCCTCATTTTAGATTTGTCCGGCAGGTATAAGAGCTTCGCCGGACGGATACATTTTACCTGGGTCTCAATCATAGTAAATCACAAAAACGCTGAGCAACTATTTTAAACTAACGTGTTCTGACTTCAAAAGACATGTCCAGATCACCAGTGGGTAATATTTTCATAATATTTATCCAAGTCTTCCCGCCCGCCTTGGCCACAAAATCACCACCGACAAAAGCACTGCCATCTTCCAATTTCAAGACTGTAAACGCCCGACCTTTAAAAGAAAAATGTCGTTGGTGTTTCGCCTTAGACATTACTTCATCAACAATTTCAGGATGTGACAACCCTTCGATATCTCTTTGAGCCACTTCTTCCTTGTATTTATTCAATAACGATAAAGAAAGCTGATCTTTTAAATCAACCCCTTCGGTCACTATTTCACCATCATGTCGAATTCGTATAACCCTAAATCCGCTTATACCCATTAAATATTGGCCATCGGATAATTCACCAAGAAACTCCAAGCTCGCTGTGCAAAAATTACTACATGAACTTCTTAATCGTTCGCTAAACGCTCGATCAAACAATCCATCAGGCCTAAGCTTTGCAATGGGTCCCACATCAATGCCATTAACCTCAACGCTATTCATATGAGAATAGATAGGATAAGTTACATAAATATTACCCAAACGATCTTCAGCGATATTCCCTACTGGAGTGCCGAAGCCTCGTCCTTTATTTAAAAAGGTACGGTGAACTGTAAGATCGAGGCCATGGATAGAGTTTCTCTGGAAGCTGAGTAAAATCGCTCTGGGCTTGTCAATAAACAGACCTTCAATTAAATTAAATAAACCATAACGTAAAGGCCACACAATAAGTATTAAACTAGCTATTGAAAACCAGATAATCTTTTGTTTTCCTTTTTTATCGGCACGGCAGAACTTCCATATCTCAATACAAAAACCACACAGAAATCCCAGAGGCACACAAAAAAAACCAACAAAAAATGTCGCTCCAATGCCATGCCATCCACAACCACTATCGGGAGTGATAGAAACAATTATGTCTGCGATTGGAAAACTGATCAATACCCCTAAAATTGTACAAACAAGAATCCACATAAACCGTTTCCGCCTCCCGTAATGACTGCTTAAAAAGACCTTTTTCTGCCCACCAAAGCCTTGATGTCAACCCGCTCGCCCACAGAGCCTTGACCAATCCTCAGCACTCTGTTAATGCCTCATTGCCACCCTTCTTTATTTACAAAATCACGCCAGATGGACTGACCGGACGGATAACTCATTTTAAATCAAAAAGATTATCTATCCGACCTAACGTATGTGCCAAATTAATTTGAGCTGTCCAATAAACGGCCTGAGCTTCATTTCTTTCATCTAAAGCAAACGCCTTTATTGATTCAACTTCATCCATTTCCTGTACGCTGCCCAATCCTAATTTAAGACGATGAACAACCACTTCCTCCTGATGTAAAGCGTACCTAAACTGTTGCTGCTTGGCATTCAACAACCATCCGGCTTCTTGTAAGAGATCTTGACCCTCTTTAATTTTAACCTGATTGTGATCCTTTGTATCGGCTAAAAGAACTTCATTTTCTTTTACCTTTGATTTAACCTGTTGCAATTGCGCCTGTTTTAACCCACCTTCCCATATAGGAACACTGATTCCTAACCCAAAAGAATAGGTCCCACTGGATGCTTTAGGTGATTCTCCTGAACGACCATAATCTCCTGACGCTGTAACACTAGGTAAAAAAGAAGCACGTACAACTTTTTCATCAGCTTGACTCTGTAATAACTGCGCCTGAGCCAAAACCACTTCCGGACTTAAACTCGCTGTAGTATTATTAGGACCTTGCCATTTATCCTCTTCAAAAATAATCGGCTGATCCAAAGGAATTTTAAGAGCCGAGGCTAAGTCTAATTTTGTTTGCTCTGCATGTGTCCTATACACGCTTAATAAATACTGTGCTTGAGCCATATCAGCAGAAGCTTTATCCAGCTCCGATGCTGAAGCCGTCCCCTGCACGTAACGCGTTTTAATAATATTATATCGATGTTGCATCTGATGAAAATTAACTTTAATTAGTTCAACAGATTGATGAGCACGATCGGCCTCTAAAAACATGGCCGCAACCAAGGCCAATACATCCTGACGGACTTTAAGAAACTCTGCTTGAGATAATTTTTGCGAAGCCCTCGCTGATTCCAAACGTCGCATGGCGGCCGGGTCAAAAATTTCCATGGTCAATTGCCCTCGGGCATCAAAACTGTTAAACGGACCAATATGTGGATTTCCTGGTAATTTGATCCCTGAAGCACGCATATCACTGGTCTGTCTTTGCCCCCCGAATATTCCCGATACCTGGGGCAAAAGCGCGGCACGGGAGGATGACATCGCTGCAAGAGCCTGACGCACGTGTTCATTAGCGGCAATGACTTGCGCGTTTTGAATTTGAGCCATCTTTAAAGCACTTTTAAGTGTTAAGTGCAATGGAGGCCTGATTTTGTCGGCTTGGGCTTGAGAAAAGAATAAAAATATGATTAATAAGGACAAGAAAAATATCACATCTTTCATAGTGCATTAATCATAGCTAATGAATTCGCCCTTGTCTAATGGTTTAAGGGAAAGGAAAATAGGATAAATAGGATAATTAACCTTTTGCCAACAATTCTTCTTTTCGTGGGACTACACCTAGCAATGGCAGAGGACTTTGGATGAATTGAAAGCCGGTGATCTCTGGTGTAAAACCTTCAAACCCACCTTGTTCAAAGGCAGCCAGCTGGGCTGGGTCGAATTGAACCTTAATAGTCGTTCCTGTCCGTTGGGGATTAATTTGGTTAAGGTCGATACCTCCTCGTAATAATTTAGTAGTTGGCGCTTGATTGGTGTTCATCGCCTGATTCCCTGGCCTGCCTTTTGGGCCTGAAATAAATTCTTGTCTCCAATCAGAATTAGCTTTTAAAACAGCTTCAAATCCTTTTTCATTCTTAATATTGGCAGGTAACCGGATCACTTGAGAACTTAAATCACTAGAAGGTTCTGATCCTACCCATACGGCAATGCCTCCCTTAGCTGATACATGATTCAGCATCGGAATATCATTCTCATTGTCTCCCATAGCAAGTGCTTTAGAATAAAGTCCCTCTACACTTATCCCCAATTTTTCTGCGACTTTTTCAACTACCGCAACAACTCCATCTTTTTTCGTTGCAAAAGAAACATCCACGGCGATGGAAGAAAATGTTACATTAGGGCTGGATCTAAATGAAGAGGATTTACTTGCAAGTTTATTTCGAATAGTATCTGCTAATATTCGTTTTCTTGTATCATCGGGTGAAAATGGAATTCTTATTTTTGTTTCTCGTAAAACCTGTATCACATCATGAAACCCAAGCTCTTCTATCGCCTCTTGAACTATCCCTTGCAATAATTTAACATCCCCAAATTCAGAAAGTCTTAATTGAACAATTGGAGCTTCTGTTTCAGGCGCAAAAATTTCAGCTCCATTGGATGCTACTTTAAACATCCGTTTGTTAACAGATGGATCAACTTTTGATGCTATTTTATGGTCAATGTCCTCGGTATCTGAGCCTGTAATTACCGCAGAATAAGGAGAACGTTCATCCAAAGGGCCAGAAGGCAAGCTGCAAAACCGTTTTAATTCAAAAGCTGATTCCGGATTCATACCCACCTTACTCTTTACAGCAGTACCGTCCATATCGGTCAATAAAAGCAGGATCGGACGTTCCAATCTAGAACGAATTTCAAGGGGCAGTGCCGTCATCGCCCGACTTGCCTCATACTCTCGATTCAAGGCGATTTTAAAAGCATCGTATAGAATTTCTTTAATGAGAGGAAGACAATCAACCAAGTTAGCAGTCCCTAAAGATCTCAGCCCGTTCTCTACAACACCTCGAATGTGCATAGGCTCCTTATCCAACTGATCTTGAGAAATCTTCACCTCTAATGTTATCTCTCCATCTTGGGTAGACCAAGAAGTTTTAGCTTCTGTAGTTTCACTAAATCTTAAAGAAATAGCCTTCCCCTGTTTGTTTTTCAAGGACTTCCCTTCATAAAAACTATTTAAAGCTTGTATCACATCTGAAACTATTACTTGTGTGTCTAAAAAATTCTTTAACATCTTTCCTACCTTCTTAACATCAATTTCAATGGGCCCATTCGTCCTCTTGTAGAAGGATCCTTCTTTACTTATACCTGAGTGATGTTTTAATATATCTTCTAAAATAATATCTCTCTCATAAGCAAATAACTTAGCCTTGGATAAAAGATTAAAAACATGAACAGGGCCTTGGGGTTGTTCATTGAGCCATTCGACTGCTCTTTGAATAGGATTTAAATCAGATCTTTGCCGATCAAGTAAAAAATCTACATAATATCTTTTCCACCTTTTGTAGCTTTCTATCAACTGCCTTACTGATTCCTTCCCAATTTGACCAAAAGCCGCACCAGCGCGCTGAAGTGTAGAATCCTCTTCTAACAAATATTCTCTTATAATCATGTTATTTCGTTTTATATTTTCGAGTAATTTATCCCCTACTTTAATTTGCTCTTTTGAGTAGGCATCAATGGCCCATTCATCGCGAATATGGGCTAATTTGGATTCCACTGAATCTTGCTCGGGTAGCAGAGGTCTACTTGTCATCGCCGCGTTTAAAGGAATTCTTAATGCTATATCTAAAACCCCCAGCCCATCGGCACTAACCATGGCCCTGGTCCCGTCATTTTTAACCGTCATGGCCAAGGAGGTCCCGCCGGAAAAATACTTCCTCGGCACAATCTGACCGTTTGGAGCTGGATCT